>Ga0255756_1001257_pt1 | contig 29230 bp, 31 predicted proteins | sample 011ome_20_FD_179956 | JGI IMG/M metagenome (GOLD analysis project Ga0255756, IMG submission 179956) | Coastal salt marsh microbial communities from the Groves Creek Marsh, Skidaway Island, Georgia - 011509CT metaG (version 2) | ecosystem: Environmental > Aquatic > Marine > Intertidal zone > Salt...
AACGATCGATGACGTACACATGGCCGCTGGGCGAAGCTGAGTCCCAGCTCGAGTTCGTGGAGCTCTCCCACTCGTGGGGTCTCGGGCAGCCTTGCTGGCCGTACTTCGAGGACGTCAAGATCGAGCGGCTTCACGGCATGGCCAAGAGCCGCGTGCTAACCCAGAAGATCACCACGGTGATGCACTCGGGCACCCACATCGACGCGCCGGGTCACGTCGTCGAAGGCACCCCATTGCTTGACGAGATCCCGCTGAGCGCGTTCTTCGGCACCGGAGTCGTGCTCGACGTGCCGATGGGCAAGTGGGAGAAGATCATGCCGGAGCACTTGGAGGCCGCTGCTGAGAAGACTCCTGTACGCCCCGGCGACATCGTGATTGTCAACACTGGCTGGCACCACAAGTACGCCGACAGCGCTGAGTACTACGCCTACAGCCCCGGCTTCTACAAGGAGGCCGGTGAGTGGTTCGTCTCCAAGGGAGTCAAGGCAGTGGGCACGGACACCCAGGCGTTGGACCATCCGCTTGCCACGGCCATTGGCCCGCACGGACCTTCGAAGGCTGCAGGCGGTCTGCTGCCGTGGGCCTGCGAGGAGTACGAGGCGGAGACCGGCAAGAAGGTCGCCGATGAGTTCGCCCTCTGGGAGCCCTGTCACCGCGAGATCCTGACGCACGGCATCTACGGCTTCGAGAACATCGGTGGTGACGTCGACCAGGTCACGGGGAAGCGGGTCACCTTCGCGGCCTTCCCATGGCGTTGGCGCGGCGGTGACGGCTGCATCGTGCGACTCGTCGCCATGATGGATCCGAAGGGGACCTATCGCATCGAGACCGGCAACAACTGATGCACGTCACCAAGCACTCTGAGGCAATTGCGTACGACGCCCCGTTTCATGACGGCGTTGACACCCGCAGACTGCAGGGCATGGAGGTCGGTCCGACGGAGGGCTTCTGGATGGGGCTCTCCGTCTACCCGCCCGGGTCGTCAGCGGGGCCGTCGGACATCCTCGGCGAGGCCATCTACCTCGTGGTGTCCGGCGATTTCGTACTGCGCTGCAATGGAGAGACCTTCTCTCTTGGGCCATTCGACTCGGTGCACTTCGTCAAGGGAGACCACCGTCAGCTGGTGAATGAGTCTGGTGCAGACGCGGTGCTCGCCGTGTGTCTTGCGAATCCTCCCCAGGCGTCCTGATGGGCGTCGTGATCACCGTCGCGACGACGGGACCGATTGCATTCAAGGAGGACAATCCTGATCTGCCGACGTCTCCTGAGGAGATTGCCAATGCAGTTCACGAGGCATTTCTCGAAGGCGCTTCTGTAGCGCACATCCACCTGCGTGATGCGAACCAGCGTCCTACGGCGGATCTCGACATCGCCCGACGCACGATGGACCTCATCGAGGAGAAGTGCCCGATTCATATTCAGCTGTCGACGGGGGTCGGTCTGTCGGTCCCGTTCGAGGACCGCGAGAAGCTCGTCGATCTTCGCCCACGCATGGCCACCTTGAATCCGTGCACGATGAGTTTCGGAGTTGGTGAGTTTCGCAATCCACCGGACGGAGTACGGCGCCTTGCTGCGCGCATGCGTGAATTGAACGTCAAGCCCGAACTCGAGGTGTACGACACGGGCCACTTGGATGCGGTCATGCGTCTCTACGACGAGGGGTTGCTCGCTGAGCCGTTGCAGTTCTCGATCGTCCTGGGCGTCGCCGGGGGCGCTTCGGCCACTCCGCAGAATCTCGTGATGATGGTTGAGCGGTTGCCGAAGGATTGCATCTGGCAGATCATCGCCATCGGCAAGGCGAACCTGCAGCTGACGGCCATAGGGCTGGCGCTGGGCGGTAACGCACGAGCAGGGCTGGAGGACACCCTCTACCTTCGCAAGGGAGAACTTGCGCGAGGCAACACGCCGCTGGTGAAGCGAGTGGCCAACCTGGCTCGTACGATGGACCTCTCCATTGCATCAGTGGAGGAAACCGAGCAGATTCTCAGCCTGCCGAGCCGATGACCGATGGTGTGACGACGATTAGGCGGAGGCCTCTGTGACTGGTGAGGGTCGTTCCGGAATCCAGGTTCTCGATCGTGCGATCGACATCATGCGGGCGCTCAACAGTCATCCGGCAGGCTTGACTCAGTCGGAGATATGTGCGGCCCTGGGGCTCGCCCGGTCCACCGGCAGCCGGCTCCTGATGGCCTTGGAGGTCGAGGGCTTCGTTGTCGCTCTGGGCCCCCGGGGGCGCTACCGATTGGGTCCTGAGCTGGCGCGTCTGGCAGCAACCGCAAGGCGTCAAGCGTGGGTCGAGCTGCATCCGCTTCTCATCCAACTGTCATCTGAAATCGGCGAAACCGTTGATATCTCTGTCCTGGAGGGTGACCGCGCTGTCTTTGTCGACCAGGTGGTGGCGAGCAATCGCCTGCGAGCGATGAGCGCGGTCGGCGACTCCTTCCCTCTTCACGCGAGCGCAAACGGCAAGGCATTCCTTGCCAGGTTGCCCGATGCGGACTGTCACAGAGTGCTGTCCGGGAGGCTGGAGGCATACACACCTCACACGATGACGTCTCCGGATGCCATCAGGTCGGCGTTGGCGGACATCCGCGAGCGCGGCGGCGTGGCGTTTGACGTCGAGGAGCACGCTCTTGGCATCTGCGCCGTCGGAGCGGTCGCGGGGAGGTTGGGAGGTGACCTGCTCGCGGTCTCCATCCCGGTTCCGGCGACTCGGTTCATGGGCAGAGAGGATGAGTTGTGTTCAGCCGTGGCTGACTTCGCGGGCCGCATCGCTGACTCCATTTCCAGCCCCGAGTAGTACTCGAGACTGGTTGGACGAGATGGCCGCCCACTCCTCGGACGAAGGAGCAGGCTGGGTCGCGTGGGGACCGAATGAGCCAATGGTTGACTGACCGGAGGAAACGATGACGGATGCAACCTGGACACCCCGGCTGGAGAGCGCCGACCTGACGCGCATCGCGCGCATCCGGCGCGAGGCCCAGTCGCGCACCGGCAGCGTCTTTGGCTCGACTCCCGAGCTTCATCAGTGGTCGGTCAGCCAGCCCGATGCCTTCTGGTCCCTCGTGTGGGACGAGTTCGACGTCGTGGGGGTCAAGGGCTCGGTGGCATGTAGCCCCTCGACGCTGCCCGATGCAGTCTTCTTCCCGGAGGCTCGCATCAACCTCGCCGAGAACCTGCTGGCTCCGTGGGCGGATTCGGATGATTCCGCCGTCGTGTGGGTGGGAGAGGGAGACGGCAGCCTCGTCATTCGCGAGGAGGTATCGGGGATCGAGTTGCGTCGACGTGTCGGCTCGTTCGCCCAAGGACTCCGTGATCATGGTGTCGAGCCGGGTGATCGGATTGGCCTGGTGCTGCCCGTCGGACCCGACGCGCTCGTGTGCACGCTCGGAGCACTCGCCGTCGGCGCTGTCATCAGCAGTGTGTCGCCGGAGTTCGGCGCCCCGTCGATCCTGGACCGGCTCGGTCAGCTGGAGCCGACGGTGCTCGTGGCCGCTCCGTCCTATCGGTGGGGCGGCCGGGAGTTCGACAGGACCGCGAATCTCGCCGAGGTGGTGCGTGCTCTCCCGTCCCTCGCGTGGCTGGTGGTGACTGATGATGCTCCTACCGACGTCATCGTGTCGGCGGCACCGGATGGGTGCGTCGTGGGCGCTCTTGCTCCGGAACTGTCTCGAGAGAGTGAGCCGACATTCAAGCGTATGCCGTTCGACCATCCCGCGTTCGTGCTCTTCTCGTCGGGAACGACCGGCAAGCCCAAGTGCCTGATCCATCGCGGTGGGGGAGTCCTGCTCAAGCACCTGATCGAGCTGGGCCTGCACGCTGACGTTGGGCCCGGCGATCGGATGCTCTTCTACACGACGACCTCGTGGATGATGTGGAACTGGGAGATCTCCTGCCTCGCGCTCGGCGCCACACTCGTGCTTCACGACGGCGCACCCACGTACCCGTCGGCCACGGCGGTCTTCGACTCCGGGCGCCTCACGCGTGCCACGCACGTCGGTCTCGGTGCTCGCCTGCTGGACCACATGCGGGCTGAGGGGTCGGACCTGCGCTGCTACTCAGAGGGTCAGCCACTGCGGCAGGTCCTGGTGACCGGCTCGCCGCTCTCGATACCGACGGCTGAGTGGCTCGCTGGCGAGCTCGGGCCCAGCGTCATGATCAACCCGATCTCGGGTGGGACGGACCTCGTGGGTGTCTTCGTGGGCGGCGACCCGACCCGGCCGTTCCATGCTGGAGAGATGACCGGCCCGATGCTGGGTACGCACGTTGACGTGTACGCCGATGCGGGCGTCCGGGCGGCGGACGGTGAACCCGGGGAGCTCGTCTGCCTCCAGCCGTTCCCCACTGTGCCTGTCGGCATCTGGGGAGACGACACCGGTGAACGGCTTCGCGCGACGTACTTCGACACCTGGCCGGGGGTCTGGGTGCACGGCGATCGTGCGGTGCGGAGCGAGCATGGGGGAGTGGCGATCCTCGGACGCTCCGACGCGACCTTGAATGTCGGTGGGGTGCGCATCGGCACGGCAGAGATCTATGCGGCGCTTGCGGATCACCCGGCGGTTGTCGACTCCTTGGCCTTCGGCCAGGAATGGGATGGAGACACGCGGATCGTCCTCCTCGTCGTGCCTGCCTCGGGTGTGCAGCTCGATGACGAGACCCAGGCATCCATTCGGGCGACGATCAGGGCCGCCTGCTCCCCCCGGCACATGCCGGCCATCATCGTGGCAGTGGAGGACCTGCCTCGCACGCAGACGGGCAAGCTCTCGGAGGTCGCTGTGCGCGAGGCCGTTCACGGGCGTCCGGTGAAGGGTGTCGGGGCGCTGGCGAACCCTGATTCCCTCGCGGCGATCGTGGCGCGGGTCCCTGGTTCGGTGTCCGCCCCCTGAGACGGTGTGGCGTACGTCTCGCCGAGGCACTCGGTCGCTGACGGGTGTCAGCGCTGCGATATCTTGACATCGAGATTTCCCCCATCCACGCGTATGGAAGGCACCACCATGGCTCGCAGCGGCAAGGTCTCCGTCATCGGAGCAGGCTTCTATGGATCGACGACCGCACTGCGGCTCGCCGAGTACGACATCTTTGAGACGGTCGTCCTGACCGATGTCATCGAGGGCAAGCCCGAGGGAATCGCCCTGGACATCAACCAGTCGCGCTGGGTCGAGGGCTACGAGACCAAGATGGTCGGCCAGACCACGGGCCCCAACGGCGAGGGCTACGAGGCCATCGCGGGCTCGGAGATCGTGGTCATCACGGCGGGGCTGCCGCGCAAGCCCGGCATGAGCCGGATGGACCTCATCGAGACGAACGCGAAGATCATGCGCAATGTGGCGGAGAACATCGCCAAGTACGCGCCCGACTGCGTCATCATCAACGTTGCGAATCCACTCGATGAGATGACCGCTCTCGCCCAGATCGTGACCGGCTTCCCGCACCACCGCGTGATCGGCCAGGCGGGCATGCTCGACACGGCTCGCTTCACTCACTTCGTCGCGGAGAAGCTCAACGTCCCGGTCGCGTCAGTGACGACGCTGACCCTTGGCTCGCACGGCGACACCATGGTTCCCGTCGCGTCTGCCTGCGTCGTCGACGGCAAGCCGCTCGCCGACATCCTCTCCGAGGACGAGATCGTGGAGCTTGTGGAGCGGACCCGCAACGGCGGCGCCGAGATCGTCGGACTGCTCAAGACCGGTTCGGCCTACTACGCCCCGTCCGCTGCCGCCGCCCGCATGGCGCGTGCGGTCCACGAGGGTGCGGCGACTGTGATGCCCGTGTGCGCGTGGGTCGATGGCGAGTACGGCCTGTCCGGCGCATACCTCGGCGTCGAGGCGGAGATCGGCAAGGGCGGCATCGTCAAGGTGATCGAGACCCCGCTGACCGAGTCCGAGCGCGCCCTACTCGGTGAGGCGTACGAGGCCGTCAAGGCCAAGCAGGCCGACGTCAAGGACCTTTAACCAACCCACGATTTGAACCGCTTCCCGGTGCAAATCGCGAGAAATATGCCGATACCGGTTCAATTCTGCGGATTTGAACCGGGAAGCGGTTCAAATCTGAAGGAGCGCGCGTGAGCAAGATCAAGGTGGAGAACCCGGTCGTCGAACTCGACGGTGACGAGATGACTCGCATCATCTGGCAGTTCATCAAGGACGAGCTGATCCTGAAGTACCTCGACGTCGACCTGAAGTACTACGACCTGGGCATGGAGTACCGCGACTCGACGGACGATCAGGTGACGATCGACGCTGCTCACGCCATCCAGAAGTACGGCGTCGGCGTCAAGTGCGCCACCATCACCCCCGACGAGGCGCGGGTCGAGGAGTTCGGCCTGAAGAAGATGTGGCGCTCGCCCAACGGCACCATCCGCAACATCCTCGGTGGCGTGATCTTCCGCGAGCCCATCATCATCAACAACATCCCACGTCTGGTCCCCACGTGGACCAAGCCGATCATCGTCGGCCGTCACGCCTTCGGTGATCAGTACAAGGCCACCGACTTCAAGGTCCCCTCGGCCGGAACGCTGACCATGACCTTCACCCCGGCGGATGGCTCGGAGCCGATGGAGTTCAATGTCTTCGACTTCCCGGCCAGTGGCGTCGCCATGGGCATGTACAACCTCGACGAGTCGATCCGCGACTTCGCCCGTGCTTCGCTGCGCTACGGCCTGGCGCGGAACTACCCGGTCTACATGTCGACCAAGAACACGATCCTGAAGGCGTACGACGGCCGATTCAAGGACATCTTCGCCGAGGTGTTCGAAGCCGAGTTCAAGGATCAGTTCGAGGCCGCCGGAATCACCTATGAGCACCGACTCATCGACGACATGGTCGCTGCAGCCATGAAGTGGGAGGGCGGCTACGTCTGGGCATGCAAGAACTACGACGGCGACGTCCAGTCCGACACCGTCGCCCAGGGCTTCGGCTCCCTGGGCCTGATGACGTCCGTCCTGATGACGCCGGACGGGCGCACCGTTGAGGCTGAGGCTGCTCACGGCACAGTTACGCGTCACTACCGCGAGCACCAGAAGGGGAACCCGACCTCGACCAACCCGGTCGCGTCGATCTTCGCCTGGACCCGTGGTCTCGAGCACCGAGGCAAGCTGGACGGCACCCCCGCGGTCAGCGAGTTCGCCAGCACTCTCGAGCGCGTCTGCATCGAGACCGTGGAGCAGGGCAAGATGACCAAGGATCTCGCACTCCTGATCAGCAGGGAGCAGCCCTGGCAGACCACGCAGGAGTTCCTCTCGTCCATCGACGAGAACCTGCAGAAGGCCATGGCCTGACCCAGCACGTCATGCAGGCCCCGCACACCTCCTGGTCTGCGGGGCCTGATGCTGTCCGCCGGTAGCCTGCCTCCATGCCTCACGTTGACGTGGACGACTGCGTGCTCGTCGTCATCGACGCCCAGCCCGGTTTCTACGGCCCCCAGCGCAACGACGTCGATCGTGCACACCACGCGAGGGCGCTGACGCGATCGGCATGGGTGACGTCCGTGGCCGCAGCTCTTCAGGTGCCGATCGTTGTCACAGTGGAGGATCCGGAGACGAACGGCCCCACGGCCGAGGCCATCCGGAATGAGCTGCCACCGGGCACGCCGATCCTCACCAAGGCGGTCTTCGGGGCCAACGACAATCCCGCGATCGACCGCGCTGTTCGCTCGTCTGCACGTCAGACCGTGGTTCTCGTCGGAACGGAGACCGACGTGTGCGTCGCGCACTCGGCTCTGGGCTGGCAGGCGGACGGCCTCCGCGCGGTCGTGGTGCATGACGCCGTCTACTCGGCGGGCGAGGCTCACGAGCATGGGCTTGCTCGACTGCGGCAGGAGGGGATTGAGCTGGTCTCGGCGAAGGAGCTCTACTACGAGTGGCTTCGGAAGCTGGCCTCCGTTCGGGAATTCGATGAGCGCCACCCGAGGCTCGCGCAGCCACCGGGCTTCTCCCTCTGAGGGTCACACACCGCGTGTCGGCAGCCCAGTAGTCTGCGGTCATGGCCGACGTCTGGGTGAACGCCCTAGTGGTGCTGGTGTTCATCCTCATCGGAGGCTTCTTCGCAGCGGCCGAGATGGCGCTCGTCAGTGTTCGAGAGAGCCAGATCAATCGCCTCAGCGAGACCAGCGCCCGGGGCCGCCGGCTGGCCTCCCTGACCGGCAACCCCAATCGATACCTCGCCGCCGTGCAGGTCGGTGTGACGCTCGCGGGCTTCGTCTCGGCGGGCTTCGGCGCCGCGCAGATCGCCCCCCAGATAGCTCAGCCGCTGATGGACAGCGGCATGGCATCAGGGCTGGCCGAGGCCCTGGCCTTCATCCTCGTGACGGTGGTGATCGCCTACCTGTCCCTCGTCCTAGGGGAGCTCGTTCCCAAGCGCATAGCCCTGCAGAGCGTGGAGCGTGTGGCCCTCGTCGTCGCCGTGCCCATTGATGTCATCGCGTCGGTGTTCCGACCCTTCATCGCCGCCCTCTCATGGTCGACGGATGTCATCGTCCGCCTTCTCGGTGGAGATCCCAATGCCGGCAAGGAGCAGATAAGCGGCGAGGAGCTGCGCGACCTGGTCGCCGGCCACGAGGAGCTGAGCGTCGAGGAACGGGAGCTCATCGACGACGTGTTCGCCGCGGGAGACCGTGAACTGCGAGAGGTGATGCTGCCCCGGACCGAGGTCGAGTTCCTGGACGCGAGCATGCCCGTGTTCAAGGCCATCACTGTGGTCCTCGACCAGCCGCACAGCCGATATCCGGTGATCCGGGGATCGTCGGACGACGTCATCGGGTTCGTGCACATCCGCGACATCCTCGACCCGGCGGTCGCCGAGAGATCCGTGCGCGTGGGCGAACTCGTGCGGGACGTCGCCTTCTTCCCCGCATCGAAGATCGTGCTCAGCACGCTGACGGAGATGCGACGCCTGCGACAGCACCTGGCGATCGTCCAGGACGAGTACGGCGGCACGGCTGGCATCGTCACGATGGAGGATCTCGTCGAGGAGCTCGTCGGTGACATTCGAGACGAGTACGACGTCGACCGTCCCCAGGAGTCGCCCGGACCCATCGGAGTGACAACGGTCGACGGGCTGCTGAACCTCTGGGACTTCCAGAGCGAGACTGGCATCGAGCTTCCCGACGGTCCCTACGAGACGGTCGCGGGATTCCTGGTGTCCCGGCTGGGTCGAGTACCACTGCTCGGCGACTCAGTGACCGAGGCCCGACACGCGTTCGAGGTGGTGGAACTCGATGGCCGACGGGCCTCTCGGGTGCGGGTGACCAGTGTGGCGAACGACGAGGACGACTCGGAGCGCCCCGACGACGTGGACCAAGCAGGCACCGCGGATGGCTCCGGTGTCCATGCGACAGAATGAGGCCATGACCGCACCGCAGGCCCGGCGCCCTCGTGTCCTGTCCGGAATCCAGCCCACGGCGGACGCCTTCCACCTCGGCAACTACCTCGGCGCCCTGCGCGAGTGGGTCAGGCTGCAGTCCACGCACGACGCGTACTACTGCGTTGTCGATCAGCACGCCATCACCGTGGAGCACGATCCTGAAGTGCTCCGGACGCGGACGTACGCCTCGTACGCGCAGCTGCTGGCCATCGGCCTCGATCCGGAGCTGTCCACGATCTTCGTCCAGAGCCAGGTCCCCGAGCACAGCCAGTTGGCGTGGGTGCTGGAGTGCCAGACGGGCTTCGGCGAGGCCGGACGCATGACCCAGTTCAAGGACAAGTCCCAGAAGGCTGAATCCGACCGCATCACCGTTGGCCTCTACACCTATCCGATACTTCAGGCCGCCGACATCCTCATCTACCAGGCCGATGCGGTGCCGGTGGGGGAGGACCAGCGCCAGCATCTGGAGCTGACGCGTGACCTCGCTCAGCGGTTCAACACCCGCTTCGGGCAGACACTCACGGTCCCCGAGCCAATGATCGTCAAGGAGACCGCCAAGATCCTCGACCTGCAGGATCCGACCTCCAAGATGAGCAAGTCGGTGCCTGCGGGCTGCGTCTTCCTCCTCGACGACGACAGGACCCTCATCAAGAAGATCAAGAGTGCGGTGACGGACTCCGAGCGGGAGATCAGGTTCGATCCGACGGCGAAGGCGGGAGTGTCCAACCTGCTGTCCATCCAGCACGCACTGACAGGTTCGTCGATCGCTGACCTGGAGTCGTCGTACGAGGGCCGCGGCTACGGCGACCTCAAGGGCGACACCGCCGAGATCGTCGTCGAAACCGTCCGTCCGATCCGTGAACGCGTCGCCGAGCTCATGAATGATCTGGCCGAGCTGCGGCGCCTGATGACGGTCGGTGCCCATCGTGCTCGGGCCACGGCCGCGAGCACGCTCGACGATGTGTACGAGCGAGTCGGATTCGTGCCGATGGACCGGGAGTGACGCCGGCGCACGGGGGCAGTCGAACGCTGGGAGTGACGATCGAGCTCCCCGAGGAGCAGCGCACGGAACTCGATGCTGCACGGGAGCACTACGGGGCGCATGACGACGACTGGCCGTCACATGTGACGATCCTGGCGCCCATCGAGGCCGATGACGAGGTGATGCCGGGAGTGCTCGCGCATCTGACGGCTGTCGCCGGCCGCACTGCTCCGTTTCGCATGCGGTTGCGTGGAACGGGCTCTTTTCGGCCGGTGTCGTCCGTTGTGTTCGTGGTAGTGGCCGAGGGGATCTCGGCGTGCGAGCTCCTCGAGGGGGACGTGCGCTCGGGTGATCTCGGAGTCGAGTCCCGGTTCCCGTACCACCCGCATGTCACCTTGGTCCACGATCGACCCGAAGATGTGCTCGAGCGTGCCTTCGATGACTTCGCTGGCTATGACGCTGAGTTCATGGTCTCGTCCATGCACCTGCACGAGAACATCGACGGGCAGTGGACCCTCGTGCGCGAGTTCCCCTTCGGGGGCTGACAAGCGTCAGGCTGAGTGACGTCCTCGAGCCCCCAGAACCGCGCGGCGACGCATCGCTATCAGGCCACCCACGAGCAGCAGGGCCACCGCCACCCCGGCGACCCCCAGGGGAACCCCGGAGGCGCTGGACGTGGATGTCGGGGCCAGCTGATCTGACGCCAGCGATGCACTGATGTCCTCTGACGGGGCCGTGGCGTCTGCGTCCTCCTTGGAGGCATCGACCGCCCGGGTGGCGTCGACCGGGTCGGCCGACGGGGTGACGAGAGTCCCCACCGGTTCGACCTTGGCCGCGTTCTTGAATCCCCACGAGAGCAGTTTCGTTGCGGCGGCCTCGCTGGACTCCTTGATTCCCATGAGGGCCACGATGAGGGTTCGGCCCTTGCGCTCAGCTGCACCAATGTAGGTGCGTCCTGCGTTGCTGGTGAATCCGGTCTTCACGCCGATGGCCCCACGCCAGCCATGCAGGAGCATGCGGTTGGTGGTGTAGATCGTGTGCATTCCCTTGCCCTTGACATTCGGGAAGGATGCCTTCACGGTGCGCGAGTAGCCGGCGAAGTCGTCGCGCTGCAGGCCGGCTCGCGCGATGAGTGCGAGGTCGTAGGCGCTGCTTACCTGCCCGGGTGCATCGAGGCCGTTGGTGTTCTTTGCGACCGTGTTCTGCGCTCCCAGAGCGGCGGCCACGGCGTTCATCTGACGGACGGTCTTGCGGACACCACCGTTGGCCTCGGCGACGGCAATGGCAGCATCGTTGCCGCTGGGCAGGAAGACGCCGTTCCAGAGCTGATCCAGCGTGTACTTCTTGCCGGGCTTGAGCCCGACCCTGGCGCCGTAGGTGAAGGCGGCCTTGGGAGTCGCCACGTAGATGTCGTCGGGACTCGTCTGGGGAAGGACGGTGAGGGCGGTGAGGGTCTTGAGCGTGCTCGCCGGGGCCCGGCGCACGTGCGCCCCCTTGGCGGCCAGTACATCGCCGGTTGCGGCGTCGGCGATGATCCAGGTCTTCGCCCAGATGTCCGGAAGTGGGTCGGCTCCCTCGCGCAGATTCACCGTTCGCGAGGTGCCGGAGAGCTGGTCGCCGCCGACGTTCTCGGCATGCGCCACTGGCACCACGATGGCAGGCAGCGCGAGGACGCTGGCGACGGTCATCGCCAGGATGGCGAACAGGTCGCGGCGAAGCCGTCCACGTGGGATAGGAGTCATCGTGAACCATCGTAAGTGCCCAAGTAGGGTCGGACCATCACCCACGCTGAGGAGCCGCCATGTCCGCTGTGAACACGCCCACCGGCCTGCTGATCGGCGGGGAGTGGCAGCAGACGCAGGATCGCCTGCAGGTCGTCGACCCAGCCACGTTCACGGTGCTGGCCGAGATCGGCAATGCCTCGGTGACTGACGGCCTGGACGCCGTGGCCGCCGCCAGCGACGCGTTCACCACCTGGTCGGTCACCCCGCCCCGTCAGCGTGCCGAGGTGCTTCGGCGCGCCTACGAGATCATGACGGCGGAGATCGAGACGTGCGCCCGCATCATCTCCCTGGAGAACGGCAAGGCATGGCGTGACGCACTGGGGGAGGCCACCTACGCCGCGGAGTTCTTCCGCTGGTTCTCCGAGGAGGCGTGCCGGATCCAGGGCGACTTCCGGACGGCGCCGAATGGCGACAAGACGATCATCGTCGATCACCGCCCCATGGGCGTTGCCTACATGATCACCCCGTGGAACTTTCCGGCCGCCATGGCGACGCGCAAGCTGGCCCCGGCCCTCGCGGCTGGCTGCACTGCCGTGCTCAAGCCTGCAAGTGAGACACCCCTGACGGCCCTGTGGATCGGTGACGTCCTTCAGCGTGCGGGTGCGCCAGCGGGTGTTGTGAACATCATCACCACCAGGCAGACAGGTCCCGTGTCGGAGGCCATCCTCGCCGACGAGCGCGTGGCGACGCTGTCCTTCACCGGCTCCACGTTCGTCGGCAAGATGCTGCTCAAGCAGACTGCAGAGCGGGTGCTCCCATCGTCGATGGAACTGGGTGGCAATGCCCCCTTCATCGTGTTCGAGGGGACCGACGTCGATGAGGCCATCACCGGCGCGATGGTGGCGAAGATGCGCAACGGAGGTGCAGCCTGCACGGCTGCCAACCGGTTCTACGTTCACGCTTCGCTGGCGGAGGAGTTCTCGACGAAACTGGAGAACGCCTTCGCGGGACTCAAGGTCGGGCCGGGCATCGAGCAGGACAACGATCTCGGTGCCATGGTGTCGGAGAAGGAGCGCGACAAGATCGTCGAGCTGCTCCAGCAGGCTGTCGGCGAGGGCGTGGTGGCGAAGCCCGCCTCCACCGTCCCGTCGCTGGGAGCATTCATCGCCCCCACCGTGGTGCGCAACGTGAAGCATGGCTCGACTCTGACGACCAACGAGATCTTCGGTCCGGTTGCCCCGATCATCACGTTCGAGGCCGAGGAGGACGGCATCCGAATGGCGAACGACACGGAGTATGGCCTGATCTCATACGTCTACGCCAAGGACGCCGGCACCGGCATCCGCATTGCGCGCCGGATGGAGTCGGGCATGGTGGCCATCAACCGCGGACTCGCCTCGGATCCTGCGGCACCCTTCGGTGGCATGAAGGAGTCGGGGCTCGGGCGCGAGGGTGGCTTCGCGGGCATCCACGAGTTCCTGGAGACGCAGTACTACGCCGTCGACCTGTAGACGACGCTATACGTGAGGGGCCGCACCGAATCATCGGTGCGGCCCCTCACGTATAGCCAGGGATCGTGCTAGCGGCGGAAGATCAGCGCTCGCTTGACCTCTTGGATCGCCTTGGTCACCTCGATGCCGCGGGGACATGCGTCGGTGCAGTTGAAGGTCGTGCGGCAGCGCCACACTCCCTCCTTCTCGTTCAGGATCTCCAGGCGCTGCTCGGCGCCATGGTCGCGGCTGTCGAAGATGAACCGGTTGGCGGCGACGATGGCAGCCGGACCGAAGTACTGCCCGTCGGTCCAGTAGACCGGGCAGGAGGTCGTGCAGCAGGCGCAGAGGATGCACTTGGTGCCGTCATCGAACTTGGCGCGGTCCTCGGCGGACTGCAGTCGCTCGCGGCTGGGCTCATGGCCGTCCGTGATGAGGAAGGGCATCACTGCGCGGTATGCCTCGAAGAAGGGCTCCATGTCGACGATGAGGTCCTTCTCGAGCGGCAGACCCTTGATGGCCTCGACGGTGATCGGCTTGCTGATGTCGAGATCCTTGACCAGGGTCTTGCAGGCGAGCCGATTGCGTCCGTTGATGCGCATGGCGTCGGAGCCGCAGATCCCGTGCCCGCAGGAGCGCCGGAAGCTCAGGGTTCCGTCGATCTCGCCCTTGATCTTCTCGATGGCGGTGAGAACACGGTCGGTGGGGAACAGCGCGACCGTGTACTCCTCCCAGTGCGGATCCTCGTCGATCTCGGGGAGGAAGCGACGGATGCGAAAGGTGACGTCGGTCGCAACAGGTGCGGCGATCGTGGCCTCGAGGGTGGCGGTCATCAGTACTTGCGCTCCATCGGCTGGTATCGGGTGATCACGACGGGCTTGTAGTCGAGCTGGACGGTCGCGGAGCCGTCTTCTGCTGCCCTGCGGTACGCCATCGTGTGACGCATGAAGTTCACGTCATCGCGGTTCGGGTAGTCCTCCCGGGCATGGCCACCGCGGGATTCCTTCCGCTCGAGAGCGCCGACGACGACGAGCTCGGCGAGATCGAGCAGGAAGCCCAGCTCGATGGCCTCCATCAGGTCGGTGTTGTACCGGACGCCCTTGTCCTGGATGGAGATGTTCCGGTAGCGCCGCTTCAGCTCCTGAACGTCGTTGAGAGCCTGCTTGAGGGTGGCCTCGGTGCGATACACCTGAGCGTTGAGGTCCATCGTCTCCTGCATCTCACGACGCAGGGGTGCCACGCGCTCACCACCAGTGCTGGACCGGAGCATCTCGACCATGGCGATCGTGCCGCTCTGGGGATCCTCGGGCAGCTCGATCAGGTCATGGGAGTTGGCGTACTCGGCGGCTGCGATGCCCGCTCGCCGTCCGAACACGTTGATGTCCAGGAGCGAGTTGGTGCCCAGGCGGTTGGAGCCATGGACGGACACGCACGCGCACTCGCCGGCAGCGAAGAGACCGGGGATGACGTGCTCGTTGTCGCGAAGCACCTCCGTCTCGATGTTCGTCGGGATGCCTCCCATGGCGTAGTGCGCCGTGGGGAACACGGGCACGAGCTCGGTGACGGGATCGACGCCGAGGTAGGTGCGGGAGAACTCGGTGATGTCCGGCAGCTTCGCCTCGATCTGCTCCTTGGGCAGATGAGTCAGGTCGAGGTAGACGTAGTCCTTGTTCGGCCCGGCGCCCCGGCCCTCGCGAACCTCCAGCACCATGGAGCGAGACACCATGTCACGGGGAGCCAGGTCCTTGATCGTGGGTGCGTAGCGCTCCATGAAGCGCTCGCCGGAGGCGTTGCGCAGGATTCCGCCCTCACCTCGGGCACCCTCGGTCAGCAGCACCCCCAGGCCGGCAAGGCCGGTCGGGTGGAACTGGTAGAACTCCATGTCCTCGAGAGGGATGCCGTTGCGGTAGCAGACCCCCATGCCGTCGCCAGTGAGGGTGTGGGCATTGGAGGTCGTCTTCCACACCTTGCCGAAGCCACCGGTGGCGAACACGACGCTCTTGGCGCGGAAGACGTGAATTTCGCCCGTGGCCAGCTCATAGGACACGACACCGGCAGCCACCGGGCCATCTGGAGTCTCATCCATGATCAGGTCGAGAACGTAGAACTCGTTGTAGAACTCGACGTTCTGCTTGATGCAGTTCTGGTAGAGCGTCTGAAGGATCATGTGGCCGGTGCGGTCTGCCGCGTAGCAGGCCCGACGCACGGCAGCCTCACCGTGATTGCGGGTGTGGCCGCCGAAGCGGCGCTGGTCGATGCGCCCCTCGGGGGTGCGGTTGAACGGCAGGCCCATCTTCTCGAGGTCGAGGACAGCGTCGATGGCCTCCTTGCACATGACCTCGGCAGCGTCCTGGTCGACGAGGTAGTCGCCGCCCTTGACGGTGTCGAAGGTGTGCCACTCCCAGTTGTCCTCCTCGACGTTCGCCAGGGCTGCGCACATGCCGCCCTGAGCTGCGCCGGTGTGGGACCGGGTCGGATAGAGCTTGGTCAGGACGGCGGTGCGAGCGCGGCCACTGGACTCGAGTGCTGCTCGCATACCGGCACCGCCGGCTCCGACGATGACGACGTCGTACGCATGCGTCTGCATGAGGGCGTCTCCTTGAGGGTTCTAGCCGATATTGGGGTCGAAGGTGAAGATGACGAGCGTGCCCAGAATGATCGTGAAGGCCGCTGCCAGGTAGAGCAGCATCTTGAGCCAGAATCGCGTCTGGTCGCGCTCCGCGTAGTCGTTGATGATGGTGCGCATGCCGTTGGTGCCATGGAGCATGGCCAGCCAGAGCATCATCAGATCCCAGACCTGCCAGAAGGGACTGCTCCAGCGGCCGGCGACGAAGGCGAAGTTGATGCGTTGAACTCCGCCGTCGAGCAGGTTCATGATGACCAGGTGCCCGAGGACGAGGAAGATCAGGACGATGCCCGAGATGCGCATGAACAGCCACGAGTAGAGCTCGAAGTTGCTGCGCTGTCCCGTTCGCGTGGAGGAGCGCGGGGCCGGGATGCTGACAGGACCGGGCTGGGCGGTTGTGCTCATGCTGTGCTCCCGAACATGGCCTGGATTGTGTGCAAAAGCATGAAGTAGGTGCCGGGGAGCATCAGGACGATCCACACGGCGGCGATCGACCATGTCATCTGACGTTGGTAGCGGGGCCCCTTGGCCCAGAAGTCGACCAGGATCACCCGGAGGCCATTGAGTGCGTGGTAGAGAACCGCGCCCACGAGGCCCACCTCGAGGAGGTTCACGATCGGGGTCTTGTAGGAGGCGATCACGAGGTCGTACGCCTCCGGCGACACGCGCACGAGGGCCGTGTCGAGAACATGGACGAGCAGGAAGAAGAAGACCGAGACACCGGTGATGCGATGCAGGACCCACGTCCACATGCCTTCACCGCCGCGGTACAGCGTGCCGACCGACATAGTGGCGAGGCCACCTCCCTAGGACGACCCCGAGTGTTGGGGTGCTGGGCCAGCCTAGCGAGGTACGCACGACCCGGCACGGGCAGATATACATGGACGTCCTATGTCATGGGTCACAGCCGGCGCGAGGCGGGGCGGACTGCGGGGCGGACTCCTAGGCGGACTCCTAGGCGGACTGCGGAAGTCCGAAGGCGCGCTGCATGCGGGAGGCGCTCCGCTGAAGGGCCGCTGCGACCTCGCGGTCGCGATCGGCGTGGCTGGTGCGGTGGCGCTGGGCCACGGCGACGGCGCCCGTGAGATCGCCGGTGACCACAGGGGTGGCGAGGCACTGCACGCCCAGGGCGTACTCCTCGTCGTCCCGAGTCAGACGAGGGGAGCTGTCGATCTCGTCCTCCAGCGCTCGCCGGTCGGTCACGGTCCGGCGGGTCAGCTGATGCAGGGGGTGGCGCGCCAGGTAGTCGGCGCGATCATCGGGGCTCATGGCGGCGAGGATGCACTTGCCGAGTGCCGTGGCGTGCGCCGAGTCGTGGATCCCGACCCAGAGGTCGATCGAGGGGATCTTCGGAGAGTCGACGATCTCGACGACGGCTATCTCCCCGTCGTGATAGACGGCCAGGTAGACCGGGGCCCGCAACTCGTCGCGCAGGCCCTGCATCGTCGGCCGTGCTCGGGAGAGAACCGCCGCCATGCGGTCCTGGGTCGCCACCTGGGTCAGGGTCGGGCCCAGCACGTACGAGCCATCGTCAATGCGGCGCAGATATCCCTCGTGGGTCAAAGTGCGCAGCAGGTGGTACGTCGTGGACAGTGACAGGCCCTGCGCCCGCGCCAGTTCCTTCGCATGCGCCCGCCCACCGCAGGACACCACTGACTCGATGAGATGAAGGGCGCGTTGGACCGACTGGATAAGGGTCCCGCTGCCGTCGCTCATCGGTGCTCCCGTCCATGCGGCCGATGGCATGCACGTTAGCCCTACTCCTGTGTCTGTGCAGGGGAATCGGCCGAAGGGTGAGGCGAATCCGGCTCAGGGAGTCGTGTGCCGCCATTTGAAATCCTGACCCTTGTCGACGGCAGCGGTCGTTCCCAGAATGGCTCCCATCACCGCTCACCAACGAGAGGAGCGTCATGGTCGACAACGACATGCGCGTGGACTTCTACAAGGAAATGGTGCGCATCCGCACCTACGAATCGGCCCTGCAGCGGGACTATCACGCAGACAAGGCACCCGCCTGGGATATCGGTGCCGGTCTCATCCCCGGTGAGATGCACCTGGCAGCGGGCCAGGAGCCGGTGGCCGTCGGCCTCTGCGCCAACCTGGAGCAGGGGGACGCCATCACCGGTCCGCACCGTCCGCACCATCTGGCGCTCGCCAAGGGCGTGGACATGAAGGCGATGACGGCGGAGATCTTCGGCCGTGACACCGGGCTGTCTCATGGCAAGGGCGGTCATATGCACCTGTTCGACCCGTCCCAGCACTTCTCATGCTCGGGCATCATCGCCGAGGGAATGCCGGTTGCCGTCGGTCAGGCGCTCGCGTTCAGCCGCAAGGGAACGGACAACGTCGCCGTCGCTGTCGCTGGTGAAGGTGCCGCGAACCAGGGCGCATTCCACGAGGCACTCAACCTCGCATCCATGTGGAAGCTGCCCGTCATCTTCATCATCGAGGACAACGACTGGGCCATCTCCGTCTCGCGGGAGCTCGCGACGCCCATCAAGGACGGCTCCCTGCGCGCGGCTGCCTATGGGATGCCGTCGGCTCGTATCGAGGGCAACGATGTCGAGGCGATCTTCGACGCCTGCAAGGTCGCTGTCGAGCGCGCCCGCGCGGGTGGGGGACCGACCCTGCTCGAGATCCACACCGTCCGCCTATGGGGCCACTTCGAGGGTGACGCGCAGGCCTACCGCGGTGACGAGCTCGCGGAAGCGGCCGAGAACGACCCCATTCCGATCTACGAGCGACGCCTGGTGTCAGCCGGCCTGCTGGACGACGACTCGATCGCGCGTATCAAGGCCGAGGCTGAGGAAGAGGTGGAGGCGGCAATCGCCTTCGCGAAGGCGAGCCCCGAGCCCAAGCCCAGTGACGCCTACCTGCACGTCTTCGCCTGAGGCGAGAGAGGAGACAGACATGACTGCAACTGCTGATGTGGAGACCGGTGCTCGTCGCGTTACGACGGCGAAGGCCATATCCGAGGCGATCGCCCAGGAGATGCGCTCCAACCCCGATGTATTCGTCATGGGCGAGGACGTCGGCACCTACGGGGGCATCTTCGGCTCGACGGGAGGACTGTTCGAGGAGTTCGGGTCGCAGCGCATCATCGACACCCCGATCTCCGAGACCGGGTTCATCGGCGCTGGCATCGGCGCCGCCGTCGAGGGACTGCGACCGGTCGTCGAGCTGATGTTCGTCGACTTCTTCGGTGTGTGCTTCGACCAGATCTACAACCACATGGCCAAGATCCACTACGAGTCCGGCGGCAATGTGAAGGTGCCGATGGTGCTCATGATGGCCGTGGGCGGCGGGTACTCCGACGGCGCTCAGCACTCCCAGTGCCTGTGGGCGTCCTTTGCCCACATGCCGGGCATGAAGGTCGTCGCACCGTCCAATCCGCACGATGCCAAGGGCTTGATGATCTCGGCGATCAGGGACGACAACCCGGTCATCTTCATGTTCCACAAGGGCGTCATGGGACTCCCGTGGATGGCGAAGAATCCGCGTTCCATCGGTCCCGTGCCGGAGGAGGAGTACACCGTCCCGATCGGAAAGGCGGCCATCCCTCACCCGGGAACGGATGTCACTGTCGTGAGCATCTCGATGTCCGTGCAGCACTGCCTGGACGTAGCGGAGAAGCTCGAGGGGACGACGTCAGTCGAAGTCATCGACCTGCGGTCAATCGTTCCCTTGGATCGCGATGCCATCCTGCAGTCCGTCGCCAAGACGGGACGCCTCGTCATCGTCGACGAGGACTACAAGTCCTTCGGGCTCAGCGGCGAGATCGTCGCAACGATCACGGACAAGGATCCGAGCCTGCTGAAGGTGCCCGTTCAGCGGGTCTGCTACCCGGACGTGCCGATTCCCTACGCAAGGGTTCTCGAGTACGAGGCGCTCCCGACCCGGGACAAGATCGAGGCGGCGATCGCCGCGGCGATGGCCGGGTGAGCGGATGAGTCAGACGATCGTCTTCCCAGCACTCTCGAAGGACGAGTCTGCAGAGGGCGTTCTCGCCACGTGGTTCGTGCGTACCGGTGAGTCGGTGCGCGCGGGCCAGGTCATCGCGGAGGTCATGGTCGACAAGGTCTCCATGGATGTCGAGGCTCCAATCGACGGCACTGTCACCTGCCTGGTGGAGGAGGAGGCTGCGGTGGGCCAGGGGGCGGAGATCGCCCGCATCGACTGAGCGACCCCTCACCACGGTCGATGCCTGGCCCCTTGTCGGGGTTCCCGGAGGTTCCGGTGCCCGACAAGGGGCCAGGCATCGGTAGGGGGCGTCGGGGTGGGGCAGCGATAGCGTGCAGGCATGCGCGCTATTGAATGGAATGCCAGTGACGGCACCCTGCTCCTGATTGACCAGACCCGACTTCCCGCCGAGCACGTCGTGGTGGCCTGCTCCACGGTCGACCAGGTCGTCGATGCGGTGGAGCGACTCGTGGTGCGGGGAGCCCCCGCTCTCGGGGCGGTCGGCGGTTACGGCGTGGCCGTGGCGATGCTCCAGGGCGAGCGCGAGGGCTGGTCTTCCGAGCGGCTCGATGCGGAGATCGTTCGGATCCGGGACGCGAGGCCCACCGCCGTCAACCTCGCCTGGGGCTCCGATCGGGTCGCGCCACTGCGCTCGCAGGGCATCGATGCGGTGCTCGCCGAGGCTGCCGTGATCATGGTCGAGGACGAGGCTGCCAATCGCGAGCTGTCACGACTCGGGGCCGACTGGATCCTCGAGCGCACCGGCAGGGATCGCGTGCGGGTGCTGACCCACTGCAACACCGGGTTCCTCGCCACGACGGCATGGGGCACGGCACTCGGCATCGTCCGCGAACTGCACGCGCGCGGCGCGCTGGAGATCGTCTACGCGGACGAGACCCGTCCCCTGCTGCAGGGATCCCGCCTGACGGCATGGGAGCTGCAGCAGGAGGGGATCGACTACCTCGTGCAGGCTGATGGCGCTGCCGCCAGCACCATCCTGCGCGGACTCGTCGACGTCGCCATCATCGGAGCCGATCGGATCGCGCTGAACGGCGACACTGCGAACAAGATCGGATCCGTAGGCGTGGCTCTGGCCTGTGCGGACGCGGGAATCCCGTTCGTCGTCGCGGCGCCGTCGTCGACCGTCGACCTGACGACCGTGTCGGGGGACGACATCCACATCGAACTGCGCGATGGATCCGAGGTGACGCATCTGGCAGGGGTGGCGACTGCACCGCCGGAGGCACGCGGCTTCAACCCGGCCTTCGACGTGACTCCATCACGGCTGATCGCAGCGATCGTCACCGAGAAGGGCATCGTCGAGCCCGATGGTCACTCGTCCGTCGAGGCACTGGTGGTGTCGTCATGACGTCGCCCGAGGAGTCCCTGGTCGAGGCCTCCAGGCTTCTCGAGGAGAAGGGGCTCAACGCCGGGACGTCGGGCAATCTCTCCGTTCGCACTGCTGGCGGCCTGCTGGTCACCCCGTCTGCGGTTCCCCCCGGACAGCTCAGTGCCGATGCCATGGTTCACCTGGGCATGGACGGCTCCGTCACCTCCGGCGGCGTCCCCACCAGTGAGTGGCGCATCCATCGCGACATCTATGCCGGAGTGGTCGAGGCCGGCGCCATCGTGCACACGCACTCGACGTATGCAACGGCACTGGCATCGCTGCGCGAGGACCTGCCTGCCTTCCACTACCAGGTGGCCAAGGCCGGGGGGCATGTCGTCCGATGCTCCGAATACGCCCCCTATGGGACGCAGGAGCTCTCGGCTGCCGTCATCGCTGCCCTCGGCGACCGGCGCGCATGCCTGATGGCCAATCACGGCATGATCGCCTTCGGCCACGATCTGGGTTCGGCGTTGGCTCTGGCAGTCGAGCTCGAGGTTCTGTGCCAGCAGTACCTCATCGCGCGCAGCGCGGGCACCCCGGTCATTCTGACCGGCCAGCAGATGGACGTGGCGCTCGACAGCTTCTCGCGCTACGGCCAGCCCGAGGCCTAGGCCCTGCCTACCTTGGGCGCAGGCTGAGTTCGTCGAAGCTTTCGACGTGGGGATCGCCTGTCGCGGTGGCCTGCGTCTCCCCTTCGCGGAGCAGGCCGACGACCTGCCAGCCTGCTGCCGCGGCGGCATCCAGTTCCGCCTGGATGTCGGACAGGAAGAGCAGGTCGCCGGGTGCCATTCCAAGCTGGTCGGCGATGAGGCGGTAGGACGGCTCCTCGCGCTTGGGTCCGGCCGTCGTGATGTCGAAGTATGCGCCGAGCAGCGGTGTGAGATCCCCGTCCGGGGCGTTGGCGAACAGTGCCTTCTGGGCGGCCACGGAGCCGGATGAGTAGATGGCGAGCATCAGCCCGGCCTCGTCCCACTCCACGAGCGCGGGACGGACGTCGGGGAACATGTGCGACGTCAGTTCTCCTCGCGCGTAGCCCTCAGACCAGATCAGCCCCTGAAGCGTCTTCAGCGGAGCAGCCTTGACGTCGTCGTCGATCCAGGCCAGGAGTTGTTCGATGATCGCTTCGGAGTCCTCAGCGCCAACGCCGATGTCGGCCGCCACCTCCGCCACTGCGGCTGCAGTCGCGGGCTCTGATCCATGGGCGGCGATCCAGTCGCGCATGTGGCTGCGGGCATAAGGGAAGAGGACGTCATACACGTGCCGAGCTGCGCTGGTCGTTCCCTCGATGTCCATGACGACGGCACGGCAGGTGAGCGTGATCATGCCGCCATCCAATCGCGGTGGGGTGGCAGGTGCGCGCGGGGGTGCTAAGTGGGGCGGCTAGGGTCGCGGGCATGCATCACGAGCATGGGCGTGCCGCGCGACTGGCCGCCACCACGCGCCAGTTGTACGACCTGGGCTGGATGAGGGGTACCTCGGGCAATGTCTCGGTCGTCGCTCAGGACGACCCGCGTCACATCCTGGTGTCCGCCAGTGGCATCGCCAAGCACTCGACTCAGCCTGAGCACGCCGTCGTGACGGATGCTGCGGGGGTGGCCCTCGACGGACAGGTGCATGCTCCGAGCGCCGAGTCCAAGGTGCATGCGGCGATCGTCGACGAGACGGGTGCTCGTGCTGTCGTTCACGTGCACGCCATGGCATCCGTCCTCGCCGCGACACGCTGGCCTGGCGGGGTCGTGCTCTCGTCGGTCGAGCAGCTCAAGGGCCTGGGCTGCTCAGCGGAGGGGGAGCAGTACACGGTCCCTGTGGTCGCGAACAGCCAGGACATGGACGATCTGAGCGATCGGATCAGGCGAGCCATGAACCCTGACATCCCGATTGTCCTTGTCGCTGATCACGGTATGTACGTGTGGGGACAATCGCTCGAGGACGCGGCGAATCGAACTGAGAGCGCCGACTGGATCCTGCAGCACGCCTTGCTCCACCAGTTCGTGTCTCGACCCTGAGGGAACTCTCGCGGACTGGTATGACTGAATCCTGCTGGTACGACACTAAGGAGAACCTCACATGACCCTGCTGACCGTCTGGGCTGACTCCGATCCGACCACACCGCTCCTGCAGACGCCGGATCGAGAGATCATCGCGGCGGAGCTGGCGGCCGTGGGGGTGGACTTCGAGCACGTTGAACTGCACGTTGACGTGCCCCTGGACGCAGACCAGGAGCAGGTCCTGGCGGCCTACCGGGAGGCGGTGGATCGCCTCAGCGCCGAGCGCGGATACACGCTCGTCGACGTCGTGCAGCTCCACTTGAACGCGGACAGTCCCCACGAGCTCACGGCGACCGCGGCGGCAGCCCGGCAGAAGTTCCTGAGCGAGCACACGCACGACGAGGACGAGATCCGTCTCTTCTCGCACGGCAGCGGAGTCTTCTACCTGCACATCGGGGATCGAGTGCTCGCCGTGCTGTGCACCGCTGGTGATCTGCTCAGTGTTCCGGCGCTCACCACCCACTGGTTCGACATGGGCACGCTGCCGGACTTCACCGCGATCCGGTTCTTCCGAACGGACGATGGCTGGGTAGGGACGTTCACCGGGAGCGACATCGCCCTCGGCTTCCCGACCTTCGACGAGCTGCAGGCGGTGGCTTCGAGTGCCTGAGGTCGACGAGGAGATGTGGGAGCGACTCCGAGGGGCGGCGCGTCAGGCGCGCGAACTCGCCTACGCGCCCTACTCGAAGCATCCGGTCGGTGCTGCGGCGCTGACGAGTGATGGTCGAATCGTCAGTGGAAGCAACGTCGAGAACGCGTCACTCGGGGTGACCCTGTGCGCTGAGTGCGCTCTCGTAGGTGATCTCGTGCGCACGGGCCGCCCCGGTGATCGCGGCCGACTCGTCGCATTCGCGTGCGTCGGACCGAATCCGGGCCCGCTGCTGCCATGCGGACGGTGCCGGCAGCTGCTGTTCGAGCACGGCGGTGGCGATCTCGCCATCGACCGCGCTGGCGGACCGGTGCCACTGTCATTCCTCATCCCTGATGCCTTCGGACCGGAGCAGCTGCCATGAGCGCGACGAATCGACTCGGTGTGATCGCCGGTACGGGCTTCTACTCCCTCGACGCGCTTGAGGCTCCCGAGCAGATCGAGATCGAGACCCCTTTCGGGCCCGCACGGGCGGTCATGGGTGGACTTCACGGTCGCGAGACGGTCTTCCTGGCTCGGCACGGCGCAGACCACTCCGTTCCGCCCCACATGGTGAACTACCGGGCGAACATCGCGGCCCTGCTCCAGCTCGGCGTGACCGAGGCTCTCGCCGTGAATGTTGTGGGCGGTATCGGACTCGACTCGGGAGCGATCGCCGTCGTGGACGACTTCCTCGACTTCACCAAGGCGCGTCCGATCACCTTCTTCGACGGATCCACTCCCGAGGGAGTGGTGCACGTCGACATGACGGAGCCCTACAGCGAACGCCTGCGTGCCGTGCTCCTGGCCTCCGCGGATGACCTGCAGATTCCTGTCGAGCGCACGGGCGTCTACGCGGCGTTCGAGGGGCCTCGCTTCGAGACGCGTGCCGAGATCCGCATGGTTCAGGCCATGGGTGCCACCGTCGTCGGCATGACCGGAGTGCCTGAGGTCGTCCTCGCCAAGGAGCGCGACCTCCCGTTCGCATCGCTGTGCCTCGTCGCCAACCCGGCAGCCGGGCTCGGGCCCGAGATCACCATCGACGACGTCATGGCGGTCGTGGCGGCAGGAGCGCAGACTGTCGGGCGCATCATCGTGGGGGCGGCAGCGAGGCTTGCCCGTGCGAGCTGACCTCCTCCTGGACTCGGCCCGCGCCGTGGTGGTCTGTGACGACGCGAGCACCGTCCTCCACGACGCCTCCGTGGCCATCGCCGACGGCCAGATCGTGGCGATCGGCCCGGCCGACGAGCTGCGCGGTCAGGTCACGGCTGCGCGCTCCATCGATGCCCGAGGGCACGTGATCATGCCCGGCCTCGTCAACCTGCACACGCACCTGCCGATGACCCTTCTGCGAGGCGTGGCGGAGAACGTCGATCTTCAGGGGTTCCTGGAGCTCGTATGGGCGGAGGAGGCCCGGGTGATGGACCCGGCCGGTGTCGAACTCGGTGCGCGCCTGGGCGCCGTCGAGGCCCTCCTGGGAGGAACGACGACAGCACTCGACATGTACTTCCACCCGACGGCGGCGCATGAGGGTGCGGTGTCCGCGGGGCTTCGGCACGTGATCGGACCGGTGTTCTTCTCCTTCCCCGGTCCCGATGGCCTCTCGTGGGACGAGCGCATGGACCTCGCGCGCGGCTGGCCCGCGGAGCTGGATCGAATCGGAGGACCGTTCGTTCCGCCGGCCTTCATGCCGCACGCGCCGTTCACTGTCGAGGTGGACCATCTCGCGCAGATCGCCCAGCTCGCCCGGGAGACGGACGGCATCGTCAACACCCACACGTCGGAGAACGACAAGGAGAACAACGACACGATCGCGGCGCGCGGCATGCGGCCCGTGGAGTGCCTGGCGGCGAGTGGGGTCCTGCCTCTGTCGCCGGTGCTTGCCCACGGAGTCCGACTGGACGCCCATGACCGGGCGAGTGTGGCCGCCGCGGGCGCCAGCGTCGCCCATTGCCCTGGATCCAACCTCAAGCTGGCCAGCGGCGCTGCCGACGTGGTGGGCTATCGGGCGGACGGCATCCGAGTCGGACTGGGCACGGACGGCTGCTCGTCCAGCAACGACCTCGACATGTTCGCAGTGATGCGTCTTGCCGCGAACCTCGCCCGCCTGAGCGAGCATGATCCTGCAGCGATCTCCGCGGCGGACATCACTCGGATGGCCACTCTGGAGGGAGCCCGGGCGATCGGCATGGGCGACCGCATCGGATCCGTCGAGGTGGGCAAGGAGGCCGATCTCATCCTGATCGACACGGCAGTCCCGCACCTGACGCCTCTGCGCGACCCGCACACCGCCATCGTCTTCGCGGCTGGTCGCTCTGATGTCCGTCATGTTCTCGTTGCCGGAGACGTCGTGGTCGAGGACCGGCGCGCCGTCCGTGTGGACGTTCCCCGACTCCTCGATGAGGCGAATGCGCGAGTCGAGGCATGACGCACGACGACGAGTCGGACGCGCTCGCGGGCCTCTCCGCTGACCAGGTGATCGAGCGGATGGGCCTGGAGCATCTCGAGGGTGAGGGCGTGTGGATCCGCGTCATCGGCCGAAGCGACGCGGGAAGTGCGATCTACGCACTCCTGACGCCCACCGACTTCTCGGCCCTGCACCTGCTCCAGGAGGACGAGCTGTGGGTTCATGTCGCCGGCTCGCCGATCGACATGACGCAGCTGCGAGCCGATGGATCGGTGGTGGATGTGCGGCTTGGGCGGGCACTGGGGGAGAGCCTTCATGCGATCGTTCCGGCCGGGACATGGCAGGGGTCGACGACGGCCGGAGAGTGGACCCTTGTCGTGTGCTCCCTGGCACCCCCCTTCAGTGGATTCGTCCTGGCCGACTCGACGACTGACCTCTCGTCGTGGGCCTTGGCCCCCATTCGCAGGAAGGAGTTGATCCGTGGCTGACATCTGGTCGCTCGACGGACGCGTGGCCCTGGTCACCGGCGCAACCGCCGGGCTGGGTCAGGAGATTGCACGGACCCTCGCAGCCGAGGGTGTGCGCGTGGCCGTGCATGGCCGGTCCGAGGCGAATGCCATTGCCGTCGTCAACGAGATTGCCGCCGCCGGTGGCACAGCCACCCCGGTCATGGCGGATCTTGCAGGAGGCGCTGACGTGCTGCTCGGCCTCGTACAAGCCGTCGAGGACGATCTCGGTCCGATCTCCCTCCTTGTCAACAATGCGGCGGATCAGCGGCAGACGCCGCTGGGCCAGGAGTCGATGTCGGTCTGGCGGGAACTGCTGGAGGTGAACCTGCTGGCGGTCGCGGAACTTACCCGGCTGGTCTGCACTCGCGCGACCGCGCTCGATGGAGTCTGCGTCGTGAACGTCGCCTCAGTGGAGGCGCTCGCGCCGTTCCCGAACCACTCGGCCTATGCCGCGTCCAAGGCAGCCCTGGTCTCGTTGACCGCGGCGGCTGCCGTGGAGTTCGCCCCCGCGCGGGTGAACGCCGTCGCTGCGGGCCTGATCGAGCGAGACGGACTCGCAGAGGCGTGGCCGCTCGGACACGGCTGGTGGACCTCGGCGGCCCCTCTGGGGCGGCCGGTGACGGCGGTGGAAGTGGCGTCGTCGGTGCTGTTCCTGTCGTCCCCACGGGCATCAGGAATCACAGGAGTAACCGTGCCAGTGGATGCGGGCTGGGCGTCCGCGGCACGGACCACGTGGGGAGCATCACATGGCTGACCGCACAATGGTCAACTCTCTGTAACGATGTGGTTTCGTGCGACGTCCTGGGCTGTAGCGCCCCTGCGTCCTCGGCTAGTGTTGGGAAACTTCTCGCCATGGAGATGTTCCCATGGACGAGACTCACCTAACGAAAGGGATGCACATGCATCGCAAGCTTCTGGCTGCGGGAATCGTCGCAGCCGCGCTCGTGCTCGCCAGCTGCTCCAGCAGTGGCGACGAGGCGGCCACTGAGGCCACCCCGGCTGCTTCCGAGGCAGCAGTTGAGGAGACCACGGAGGAGCCCGCAGAGGAGGTCGTCGAGGATCAGGCTCCCATGGTCACCATGGACGACAGCGACTGTGCTGCTCCCGAGAACTACTGCGTTGGTCTCGTGACCGACACCGGCAAGGTGGACGACAAGTCGTTCAACCAGGCTGCATGGGAGGGCACGCAGCTGGCTGCTGACCAGATCGGGGCCTTCAGCAAGTACATCGAGACCACTGACCCGAAGGACTACGCGAACAACATCGCGCAGTTTGCCGCCAAGAACTACGACACCATCGTGACGGTCGGGTTCCTCATGGGCGAGGCCACTGTTGCCGCCGCCGCTGAGTACCCCAACGTCAACTTCATCGGTGTCGACCAGTTCCAGGGCGAGCCGATCCCGAATCTCGCGGGTCTGGTCTTCTCCGAGGACAAGGCTGGCTACGCGGCCGGCTACCTGGCTGGCCTCATGACCAAGACGAACAAGATCGGCAGCGCGCTTGGCACCGACACTGTTCCGCCGGTCAAGCTGTTCGGTGAGGGCTACAAGGCCGGCGCACTGGCGGCCAACCCGGATGTCGAGGTGACCTTGGTCTACCACGAGCCGAACAACGCCTTCGGTGATCCCGAGTGGGGCGCAGCGGAGTCCCGCAAGCAGCTCGACCAGGGCGCGGACATCATCTTCGCGGCAGGCGGGGCGACCGGCAACGGTGGTCTCATCGAGATCGCCAAGGATCCGGGCGCTGGCACGACGGTCTTCTGCATCGGCGTGGATGTCGACCAGTACGGCACCGTGCCGCAGGCGGCTCCCTGCCTGCTGACGTCGGCTGAGAAGAAGCTGGTCTCGGGCACTGAGGCCCTTGTTCTCGCGGCGGCTGAGGGAACACTGCCGGCCGGCAACTTCTTCGGCCCGACTGGGATTGCGCCGTACCACGATACGGAGAACGCGGTTCCGGACGATGTCAAGGCGAAGGTCCTTGAGGTCCTGGCCGGTCTTGAGGACGGCTCGATCGACACGGGTTGCCCAGCCTGCCTGGACAACTGACGCACGTGCGCTGAAAGGCGCATCGGGGTGGGAGCGGTCACGGACCGCTCCCACCCCTTTTT
>Ga0255756_1001260_pt1 | contig 29212 bp, 22 predicted proteins | sample 011ome_20_FD_179956 | JGI IMG/M metagenome (GOLD analysis project Ga0255756, IMG submission 179956) | Coastal salt marsh microbial communities from the Groves Creek Marsh, Skidaway Island, Georgia - 011509CT metaG (version 2) | ecosystem: Environmental > Aquatic > Marine > Intertidal zone > Salt...
TATTCTCCCCAGAAACGTCTCGGTGTAACGTCCAATTTACTGCAAAGCCACCAATCTCAGCAACTTTCATGAAAGTCTCGTAATTCAACCCAGAGAGTCCTCCTTCATCGACACAACTGTTGGTGCAAACGATGTCCGGGTACGGACTATTGTATTGTGGTGTAGGGTAATCTTTAATGTAGACGTACCCTGGATCCCAGTGACTGATGACGTTTAACGTTCTTCCTTTTAATCGTCTCTTCATCTCGTTCCCGAGCGTGTCTGACACGGACGAGATTCCTTCCAAGATTCGCAGCTCGCACGTGTCGTTTACGCTGAGCGTTGCGTTCACGCTTAAAAAGAAGTGCGAGACCAAGGCTTGAAATACTAACGCGAGTGCGATAATCACCCTTTGTGTTCGTGGTGCTTTCGTCTGCATGATTGTGTAATGGGCGCTAAAGTTTGACATAATTGACATACAAACTAAGTTAATTAAAACTAAAGAAATAAATAGAAGTTAATTAAAGCAAGACTGAGGAACCAATGAAAAAAATGCAAATCTCTTCGGGTGAGATCATGATGCAGCCCGACGTTTCCGAGCGTGTCCACTTGACCTTCATTAAAAAAGTAAATAAAATGAAAATGACGATGAACGCGCTTCATGCGATCACACTCCTCGTGGCGTGTTTCAACGCTTTCTTCAATGCCGTGGCATCAAGTGTTATTTCGGAACCACCTCCTCAAGACCTCTGCGACATTGACATCACGATCCCAGACTGGAAGAACTACGAAGTGGTGCGTCTTTTAGGTTAATTCGACCGTTTGTTTTGCTTGTTTTGCTTATTTGTTTTGCTTGTGGCAAAATAAATTTGTTGCTTCTTCTTTCTTCTACTTCCCTACCGCCCACGCGGAACGTGTTAAAAGGAAGAAAAGGACGCGATCCTCGCGCGCGTCCAGTCCCCGCGGGTGGTTTAGCCATATTTCTTTGTAGCAGCGGTGCTCTTTTTTTTCTTCTCCCTCCCCTCTGCCCAATTCAATTCTCTCTCGAGATCTTCAGAGGGGTCACGCTATTTTTTTTATTCTTTTTCCATAGCTGACCTCTTCCATAAAAAACAGAACAATTTGAAAAAACGGTTACAGGGCAAGACGCTTAAAGTAGGCTGCCATTGGGATCCTGGTTTTGTGCATATGTGCAGCGAAGAAGGCCGTAGATGCAAGTTACCAGAAGTAGAGACGCCTGTTTATGCACAACCGTACCCACAAGTCGTGTGCACAGACTGTAAGCAGTTGGATGGCTTGCAGGTTGAGATATTGAAGGCTGTTGCAGAACGTGGTGGGTTCGCCTTAAACTGGACATTGATGAGAGACGTATCCACAGCTAACGGGGAGACCTATACGGAATACGCTTTAAATATTACGCGTGATTTTGACATAGGGGGCAACTGGTGGACTGATTTGGCCGATCGTCGACAAAAAGGTATGGCCAATGGCCATTATCATACTGACGTTTCGCGTCGTCTTGTTGTTTCGAAATCTATCATTAAAATGACGCTTCGCGAAAGTTTTATGTCAGTGTTGGGATTTGAGCCCGAAGTTTGGTATGTTTTCATCATTTTATTTTTGGTGAATGGCCTCATCTACCTATTTTTGGAGTGGGACAGCACTGAATTTAACAACGCTCGACTACGGAATAATTGGTATGGCAAGTTTTCATACACGTTTTGGTTGTCGTGGAATTTTTTTACGTGTGGTCCGACACCAGCCGATCCGGCGAATTTTTGGGCACAAGCTCTCTCAGGTATGTGGGGCTTAACGACACTTGTTTTCAGAGCAATGTATGTAGGTCTTGTAGCGTCAAGCATTATTTTCAATATGAATAACTCTGCGATGATAAGAAATGTTAATGACTTGCAAGATCGTGGTGGAACTGTTGTGATGTTTGAAGCAGATCCGACTAAACAAGCGATTGAAGCTAGGTACGGTGACTGGATGAAAATTGTCTCGGTACCCAGGTCTGATATCACTGCCATCACGAATTTGAACTCGTTTTTGCTAGAACATGAAGCGCAAGCCCTTTTGGTCTCAGACTCGGACGCGAAATTTGTCGTGCAAAATGATTTGGCGTGTGAAGCGGTGAGTACTGAAATACTTTCGAGCCTCGGTGCAGGTTTCATATCGGCTTACTCAGGTTGCCGTGATAATATTCAGTGGGTCATGGATGCCATTATGATGGAGATGGAGCAGTCGGGTGCTATGAACACCATCAGAGCAGCATATGGTACAGGTAACTGTAACCCAGGTACAGTTGACCAGTCTCCTTCGCTTGGACTTGAAGACCTTGCTGGTCTTTTTCTATTTTATTCTGTTGCTGCCACCTTCTACTTGGTGTGCGGAACTATGCAGAAATTCTTTATGCCAGACAAAGATGGCATGTTGCGATACGAACGCGAGTTGCTTGCAAATGCTAACTTTGAAGAGGAAAGAGAAGCTTTTGCCGAGGAGATAAAAAGAGGCAGCAAAATAGATCTTGCTCGATCGTCGTCGCTGGCTCGTCGTCGCTGAAAAAACACTGAGCTCTTATTACTACGAAAGAGATATATACATTTGTTCACATTTAAAATTGCTATGAGTAACTAACTTCATATCTTCACCTCACACGACTCTCCACAATCGCACTTAACCTAATCACGACTGAAGGTTTAATGACCTGGTCTTCGGAGGTCTTCGTGATATTGTCGAGTCATTTCCTGATATGAAAAAGTTGCAAAAAACCGAAAAACTTAAGGAAGTGCTTTGTGTGGTATTTTGGAGTTTGAAGAAAACGAGAAAAAGCGACGAAAAAAAGAAGAAGGACGGCAAACCAAAAATATCTGGCTTGCTGAAGAAAAAAATACTTTGAACGCACCGTGTAGAAAATACGTTGAAACTATGTGACACCTAATTATTTTTTATACTTTTTCGCCGATTTCTTTTTCAGTTCGCGCTTCAACATAGGGTGTGAGCAAATGGTTCGCTCGATTATGCTTTTCGCAGGCTGGGTGACGCTTCTCTTCACTTTTGGTTTCTTCACTTTGGATTTCTTGGGAGCCATATTTTTCTGGTACTTTATAGCCTGAGAAAAAAAATTCAAAAATACCAGGACAATCTTCGTGAAATAAAATGTTGGTATGATGTATATGAACACCACATACTCGACAAAACAATCCGCCGTCGCCATGCGTAAGCGTATGAGCGACGACACAAACAAGTACAATTTCAACAGGAAACGCATACTCGATAGAATCCGTGAAGGCTCGATTCCTCAGCAGAACACGACAAAAAAATACGACATATCGAACGCCGAGGTAAACGCGATACGAAAAGAGGGCAATCACCCGCCGCTCGTCGTCGCGTTCGCGCCGTCCGCGTACGCACCAGCGTTAGCCGTCAACGAGGAAACCAAACGCATACAAGCACAATATCTCGAGCAACAACAACTCACCGAAAACGTCAAGGAAGACGAACAGAAACTCGTCCAATCGTTCAAAAAACTTATGGTCGAACAGCGTGGGAAAATACTCAAAGTTCCGCCGGGGCAACAGTTTGCTCTAAAGACGTTCCACGATTACGTGTGGAACAGAGGTGCCGACGGGCAACCAACCTCGTGGGTCATCAACATCACGGGTAAAAAGGCAAAGGAAACAACCATACAAATGCGGTTCGGGAAAGAGAACGATTGGAAATCGGGACAAGTCTATCTCTTCTTCACGAGGTTTCTCCCATCGGAGTGTTTGAAGGACGTTCGTAGGTGTTTGAGAAAAGAACGTATCGGACCGATACTCAAAAAGTTACGCGATAAAGAGGCATCGAACCCCTCGACGACGCTCTCGACCAACCAAGCGCTCTACGTGCTCTACCGAAACTTCCCGGGTCTTTTACCCGAGTTCCAGACCGATTTGAATTGGCTCAACAATTTCAATCGGATTTTTTGCTTTTTTCGTGCGAGCCCTTTTCTTTTTCCTCCTCACACAGAAAAATTTTTGAAATCGTATAATTCCTTTTCACACCTGTCCTCATGCGCGTGGATTTAATATCCGTCTTCTGGCATAATCTGGAAGGCGAGAAGCACAACGAACCGATACTGAGCTGCTCGTTCGATCCTTCTTCGTCTTCATCTTCGAGAGAGAGCGGAGGTAAGCGTCTCGCGACCGCTGGAGGCGACAAGACGATAAAGATTTGGGACGTTTTGGAAAACAAAGAAGAAGAAGAAGCGTGCGAGCAGAAGAAGAGGGACGACGCGAGCGACGAAGCAAAAGTCGGAGAAGAACAGAAACAGAGTCACGTTGAATACAAAGAAACGATCACTCGGCACGCGGCGGTGGTGAATTGCGTGAAGTTCTCGCCGGATGGCGCCATGCTCGCGTCGTGTGGCGACAGAGGCGAGGCGTTCGTGTTTGAGAAGAGAGAGGAGCAAGTGAAAGGAGAGGCAAAGAGCGACTCGGAGGCGGACGTGCATATGCTTGGCTCTGGCAGTAAAATCGATTCTGAACTGAAACAAGGAGAGGAAGACGCACCGTCGCTTTTTAAGTGTAAGTGCGCGTTGCGTGGTGGAACGGCGGATGCGTTGGATTTGACGTGGTCTGCCGACTCTCAGCTCGTCGCGGTGTCGTACATCGATTGGCGGACGATCATTTACGATGTCGCGAACGGTGGGATACCTTTGATTGCGTTCGAAGGTAAAAAAGGAAAAGGTGCATTAGGTGCGAGCAGCGGTAATGGGCACACGAGTTTTGTCCAGGGCGTGGCTTTTGACGCGTTGTCGAAGTGGATAGTTTCTGTGAGCGCCGATCGGACAATGTGCGCTTGGTCAACTAAGAAGGTTAGGATAAAAGCGAAGAAAGGCGATAAACTCAGCGCAACGAAGAAAGTTTGGGCGACGAGCTCGTTCAAGTATAGCAGCTGCGCAAAGAGCGCAAAGAATAGCGTAGATAGCGGAAACCTAGGCAACGAAAGCAACGACGCATGCTCGTCCATGCTCTTTCACGACGACACCTTGCCTTCTTTCTTTAGACGACCGAGTTTCTCGCCGTGCGGTTCGTTCTTAGTCGTACCGAGTGGTATACTCAAAGAAAAACTCTCCGAAAACGGCGATGCGAAGAAAACTGAAACAATAGACTGCGCGCACGTGTTCTCGCGAGACGACTTGACGCAACCGAAAGCATCTCTTCCGTCGCTGAAGCCGTCGACGTGCGTGGCGTTCTCGCCAAAGGTGTTTAAACTGAAGGGCGTGAAGAACGAAGATGAGACAGTTGCTTCAACAAATCCTTTCAGAGGCTTGAAGCACCGATGTATCTTTTGCGTGTGTACAATTGATGGAGCGATCGTGTACGACACTGAAGTTGCTTCTCCTGTTGCCGTAATTTCAAATGCTCACTACGCCGCCGTTACTTGCGCTACTTGGAGCGCCGATGGAAGAACTCTGGTATTGTCTAGCAAGGATGGTTTTTGCTCTTTCGTTCGCTTTCAAGAAGGCGAATTTGGCGAAGAAATTGAAATGCCGAAACTTGCCCCGGAGCCAGAAGAAGCGGAGGAGGAAAATAAGGAAAACGAAACGATAATCCCAGCAGGTAGAAATACGGACCAGGCAACCGTAGATACCCTGTTTGCTAACAACAAAAGTAAGGTCGAAGATACAAATAAAGGTGCAGCGCCGACTGGGAGACGAATAACCCCAGTGGCGATGATGTAACATACTAGTCAGTAATACTTACAGTTGTGGAATTGTAAAGAATGAACACTCTGGGATTTCACATTAAAAAAAATAGCTGTATCTACCAGTCGCTCCCTCATTCTCTTCTCTCTCTCTCTCTCCCACCCTCTCTCTTATTGCTTGGTTTGAATTATATTACTCTTTTCGTTTTAATTGTTTCGTTTCGTTTTGTTTCTCGGTTTATCATTCGTTTTTGTTTCTCGTTTTGTTTTTATTCTCTGGTTTTTGTTTCAGTTATTCGCTTGTCAAGACAATAGTACTCCTATCGAAAGCCCAAACAACTCAACTTCTATTCTCTCTCTCTCTCTCTCTCTCTCTCTCTCACGCTCACGTACTCACTCGCTCCTCACACAGTCAAAATATTTCACACAAACACGCACACACTCACACATCTTCTCACGCGCGCACACTCCCACCTCTTGGCGTGCGACGTTTCTTCGGAGTTTCCGGGCGATGTAAAGATTCCGATTCAGTTGAGCCTCGCCAACCAAACATCTTCTTCATCAAGGATCCTACGATTGTATTCTTCTCACTGTCTTCGTTGCTCGCTTTTGCGGCCGCACTTCGCGACGCGCGCTTGTTGGTGTTGAACTTGGGAGTTCCACTTCCTTCAGCGAGCGCCATGAGTTCGACGTAGCGTTCGTCATCCGCTTCCACGTACTCCAAACCATACTCCAAGACGTCCTCCAACGGCTCAAAGCAAATCGTTAAAGGTTGCGTCGTGGCAAAATCCATCTCTGCCTGCGCTTTGCGTCGTCTCTTAGATGCTGCCGGATTAAAGCACGCTCGTCGTCGTCGTCTTTTTTGTGCGAGCGCACCACCACTGTTTATCAGAGCATTTTTACGCTCTTCTTTTTCAGCCTTTTGGCGTCTCACTGCCTCCGCATCAAAGCAGAACAGGTAGCGATCGCGCTCGGCTTCGGTAGCGAGCTCTGGACGTTCACGAAGTGCTTTCGAGGGCGTCCAGTAGAACCGTGAGAGTAGTGGGCGGCCGTTGTTATGAATCATCCTCTTCTGATACCAGTAGTGATGAACAGTCAAAACGACTGAGCGAGACGGAGCGTGAGGATACTTTTTTTGCATCTCAGCAAAAGCTTTATCCATAGCAGCGTCAGGCTTCACAACGAACGGCTTTGGATGAACAGAAGCGCTGGGAGAAAAAGTTGTTCTCGTACTCGTGCTTTTTTGGGATGTTTTCACGGTTAAGTTCATCTTTTTCTCGAGTAACGCTCGATCAAATACTTCCTCTGTCGCCTCGAGAGAGGACGAGGAAGATTTGGAACCACGCGTCACGCGCTTCGTTAATCCAAATTTACTACAACCACCACTTTCGCGCGCATCGAATGCGAGTGAGTTTGTGCTGTTCTTGTTGATGTGTGTGATTTTATTTTTATATTTCGTTGAATTGTTGTTGTTGTTTTTCTTGGTCTTTTGTTGGATTGGCGTTTTCAGCTCACCCGCCCCGACTTCCACAGTCGAGGGAACCCATTCGGCGGCGCGACGCGCCTGGCGCAACTTCAGCGCAGCGGCGGACTGCCTCGCCGAAGCAGTTCGCCCTTCCAAATGGACTTTCGTCAAAGATTTACTATTAGCGTTGTTCAAACTTCTTGTAACTCTTTTGACGACGAGATCATTGCTGGACCCGTTTCCCGACACGTTTTCCACGTCAGAATCGTTTACATCCGACAACTTTTCCAGTCTCACTAGATGCTCATCATCCGAGCACTCGGAGGAATTTTCAGAACCAGAATTAATCACACTTTTGTTCAATTTCGATTTTGTATGTACTGTTGTTGCAGCTTTCACTTTCTTCGTACTTATGATCCCTCCATCGCCAGCCGCAACGTCGTTTGTGCTCGGAGTTTGTGGGAGTGTCACGCAATCGTTCGTCGCGTCGTTCGAGTTTTCACCACCATTCATAATCACACCCCAGGTATCGTATTTATTCGGCAAACTTTGTCTTTTATCGTTGCGTTTGTAGTGCGGCGGCGAAACCAAAAATGCCTCGTGCATCGGCTGGTCGGACGTCCAGTGTAACGCATCTTCTTCCGTTGACGGCGAATAGCATCTTCCCAGGACGATATCGCACGCGGAGTTCGACGACACCATGCTCGACGCGCACCACGACGCTTCTTCAAAGACGTCGAAAAGTTTCTCCACGTGTTCTTGCGTGACACCGTCTTTACCTTTCATCTCCCCTTGTCTACCACCTTGTGCTCCTCCTTGCTGTTTCTTGTCTTTCTTTTTCATCATCGTAGTATTCATTTTCTTCTTTTCCTTCATATTTTCCGCGACAAACGCATCTCTTTGGGATTCGAGCCATTGCAAATCTTGGTCGTCGCACTCGTACGTCGCCGCTGCGGTATTCGGTCCAAATCTCGCGGCTATGACGCCGTCGTCCGACTTATGATACCCCTGTGGTGGCTTGTACGGTTTCCCATCGTTCATGCTCGCGTAATACTGCGCGGTTTCTGCTTTACCGAACTGTGGCACGTGAATAGTTTCCGTCTTTGCAAACGGATCTTTATTGAAGCCTTGGATGCGCGCGTTCAATTCACGCTGCGTCAACTTCTTCTTATTCCCCTTCGTCGGCGTCGTACTCGTGTCATTTTCTATCCCGTCGTTATTATTAGCACTTCCTCTCTTCGGTCGATTGCCATCGCCTTTCTTCTTGCTCTCTTTCTCAGCCTTTTCTTGCCTCGGCGCCTTCTTTACGCGAGGTTTTTGCTGCACGTTTCTCGTCTTGTTTTGTCTTCTGTTGTCTCTGACGCCGCACGCATTACACAACGTTTTTGGTCCGTCCGGACCGTTACGCCATAACGGCGTCGTGTGCGTGTTGCAGTGGGCGCATCTCTTCCCAGGAATCCCCGATGGCGCTTGAGTGTTCGCCATGTTTTTTCTTTCCTTCTCTCAACCTCTCTCTCTCTCTCGCGCGCGCCAGCTTCCCGAAAAGAGGACACAGACACTTCTTTTCACAAGGGGAAGCACTAATCAATGTTCCAATTCGTCTCTCGCTCGAGCAATAAAAGCACTTTCTGCGTGACGCAAGTAAGAAATAAAGAGTCAAAACGTAAGTACGAGATTTGAGTAAAACGTTCGCGTTCTTCTTCGAGCAAATATCTCAACCAAGCGCGCTCTTTTGAACGCAACGAGTTGCAGAAAATGGGCGGACGAGGGCAACTGGTTTTTCGACACTGACTAGGAAGGCTGAGAGGCAACACGCGCGCGTATTAAATCGCGCCGAATACGACCGGACGCGAAGCTCTCGCGCCCCTAAAAAAAGGAATTACGAAGAAAGGAACCTTAGGTTCAATCGTTTCGGGCGATACAAAGCAGATCGACGCACCTTTACCCCTTCTTTTTTCCCGTTTACACTTCCCCCAGGAGGTCGATGTACACACGCGCGCTCGAGTGACTTTTTCTTTTTTCTTCCCCAAACAAAAGAAATTAATGACTAGAGCAATTTCCTCTCTCTCTCTCTCTCTCTCTCTTCCACCACGCGAGACGCGAATTTCCTATCGCCTCCGCGCCACGCAATCTCGCCGGAGAAGAAACTCACTCAACTTAAACTTCCTTCCAGACCGGTTTAAGGAGAGCGGTAAATAATATATCACACGCGCGCTGGTGATGCGGCGCGTAATTTTGTGAAAATATTTATATTCGTCTTTTCGTGGGAGGAAAAAAGTACAAAAAATAAATAGAACTTCCTTCTCGAAGCGACGGCAGCAGCCCAGGGAAAAAAAAAGAAGCTTCCCGAAGAAGGGAAAAGTAAGTGCCCCGTGTCGAAATAGAAATTCCCAAACGGGAAGAGAAAGTCTCACCAGGCACCAAGCGCTCTCAAAAAACTCTCCGAACGCAAAGCCCCCCTTCGCCTGCGTTCTTGGTACTCGCGCGGTTTCTGATCGCGTTTGATGTCGTTAAACGCTTCTATTTTGTGCGCCCCTTTCTTCCCCCGATGATGGAACAATCATTTTCCTTTCCTTTACTTTTTTAGCCCTTTTGGCACACGAAGAGAGAGAGAGAGAGACAGAATAAAACGATTCCTCTCTGCCTTTTTTTCATCGAACGAGATATTTTCAAAGATATTTTTACGTGTAAATGTTCTTTCATCAATTTGTCCCGAGACCCCCTCGAGACGCCTCGAGACGGAAAAAAAAATTCAAAAAACTCCACTCTCCCGCCCTGTTGTTGCGAAGCTTTTTCTTTCCCCACAACCCACATCCAACGCGTCATGAGCGGCAACAAAAGAGAAGGCGAGCAGCTCGCCGAACCGGCGACGACGCAGGCGAAAAAGGCGCACCGGGAAGAGGAGGACGACGTCGAGGAGGAAGAGACGCAGGACCTTCTCGATTTTCACGAGTTTGACGACGACGCGAACAACAACAACAACAACACCGAGGAAATCTTGGAGGAAGAGGTGTACGTCCAAGACGTCGGGAAGGTTTCGGACGATGTGAAAGTCGTCGAGGCGGAGAAGAAGGGCTGGAACAGGAAGCCGCTGGCGAAGCCGATCGATAATCAAACGGATTCTATACGTGCGTTCTGTTCGTATTCTCTCTCTCTCTCTCTTTTTCGGATGATATACACGCATGAGCGCGATGCGATTTTCAAATATATTACTCGTAGAACTGACTTTTTATTTCCAACAACTTTTCTTTTCCTCCTTTCTTGAAAACAAGTGTTTCAACAATTGGACATCGATTATATCATCGGTCAACCGCACGAAATGCTAGGGCAAGAGAGGCGGTCAAAAGGCCAGGCGGCGATTTTGCGAATGTATGGCGTCACCGAAGATGGACACTCGGTGTGCGTGCACGTGCACGGTTTCAACCCGTATTTTTACTGCGCGGTGCCGGAAACGTTTACGGAGCAACACATTCCGGCGTTTTTGATGTCTTTAAATTCTCAGATGATGGCGCATCAACGATCGTCGAATACGGCGAGACATTTCGCGTTGGACGCGCACTTGATATTAGATAAACAATCGCTGATGAATTTCCAACCGAACGGGAAGAAAGGACGTTTTTTACGCATCATCATGTTGTTACCAACGCAAGTGGCGCAGGCGAGAGGGATTTTAGAAAACGGGATACACGTGGACACGTTGCACCAAAGCGCGTTAACGTTCCCAACCTTTGAAAGTAACGTTTTGTACACGTTACGGTTTATGGTAGACAGAGCAGTTGTCGGCGGGAACTGGTTGGAGTTGCCGGCAAAAAATTATCGCGTGCGACCGCAACAAAGAAAGGCGAGTTATTGCCAAATCGAGTGCGACGTCATGTTCGATCGGTTTATCTCGCACGCCGCGGAAGGCAAGTATTCAAAGTTGGCGCCGTTTAGAATTTTATCCGTCGATATCGAATGCGCCGGGAGAAAAGGTTTCTTCCCGGACGCCGAACAGGATCCGGTGATACAAATAGCCACGCTGGTCACCGAACAAGGCTCGGATTCGCCGATTATTAAAGCGATCTGGACGTTAGATACGTGCGCACCAATCGTCGGCGCCGAGGTGAAATCTTTTCGCGACGAGCGCGAGTTATTGAGAGACTGGGGTAAGTTCATGCGCGCCGTCGATCCGGATATGCTGATCGGCTATAACATTGTCAATTTCGATTTTCCGTATCTCATTAAACGCGCGCAAACGTTAGGCGTGCAAGATTTTCCGTATTGGGGGAGAATCATCGGAAAACAATTGACGATTAAAGACACGACATTTAGTTCTAAAGCGTACGGGACGAGAGAATCGAAAGAAATCACCATTGAAGGTAGAGTTCAATTCGATATGCTCCAAGCGATTCAAAGAGATTATAAACTTTCGAGTTATTCTTTGAACTCCGTCTCCTCGCACTTCTTAGGCGAGCAGAAAGAAGACGTGCACCACTCGGCGATTTCCGAGTTACAAGCCGGGACCGCAGAAACGAGAAGACGTTTGGCGGTGTACTGTTTGAAGGATGCATATTTACCGCAACGTCTTTTGGATAAACTCATGTATACGTACAACTACATCGAAATGTCCAGAGTGACTGGAGTTCCGTTGTCCTTCTTGTTGGCGAGAGGCCAATCGATTAAAGTTATGTCGCAGCTGTTGAGAAAAGCTAGACAACGTGGATTGATCATTCCAGCGAGAAGAGACCGAGGCAACGGCCCAAATGCACAATTAGAAGGCGAAGTTGCATACGAAGGCGCGACCGTTTTGGATGCAAAAGCTGGATATTACGAGCTTCCAATCGCGACGCTCGATTTCGCCTCTCTGTACCCTTCCATCATGATGGCGCACAATTTGTGTTATTGCACGTTGGTCAAGCAACAAGACGTCGCGAATTTACCGCCGGAAGCATACACGAAAGCGCCAACCGGGGATGTTTTCGTCAAATCCAGTCAGTTCAAAGGTATCCTTCCAGAAATTTTAGAGGAACTGTTGTCAGCGCGGAAACGAGCGAAACAGGATTTGAAAAACGCCACCGATCCTTTGGAGCGGGCGGTTTTAGATGGCCGTCAGCTAGCGTTGAAAATATCCGCCAACTCCGTGTATGGTTTTACTGGTGCCACGGTTGGTCAGCTTCCGTGTTTGGAGATTTCAGCCTCGACGACGGCGTATGGTCGTCAGATGATTGATCACACGAAGAAATTGGTCGAGGAAAAATACACCACGGCCAACGGGTACGAAGGCGACGCCGAAGTCATATACGGTGATACCGATTCCGTGATGATTAAATTCAACTGTAAAGAGTTAAAAACGAGCATGGAGTACGGTTTAGAAGCCGCCGACTACGTCTCTGCAACGTTTACGAAACCAATCAAGTTAGAATTCGAAAAGTGTTACTGGCCGTATTTGTTAATCTCCAAGAAAAGATACGCCGGTTTACTCTGGGAAAATAGCGACAAGTGGACGAAAATGGATACAAAAGGTATTGAAACCGTGCGTCGCGATAACTGTTTGTTAGTGCGCCAAGTCGTTGAGACGTGCTTGACGAAAATTCTCATGGATAGAGACATTCCGGGCGCGGTCAAATACGTCCAAAACACCATCTCGGATTTACTGATGAACAAGTTGGATTTGTCGCTTTTGGTCATCACCAAAGGTTTGACGAAAACAGCGGACGAATACGCGGTTAAAGCGGCGCACGCGGAGCTGGCTCAACGCATGTTCCTTCGCGATCCGGCTACGGCACCAGTCGTCGGCGACCGCGTCGCGTACGTAATGATTAAAGCCGCAAAGAGCGCCAAAGGCTACGAGAAATCCGAGTGCCCGATTTACGCCATGGACAACAACTTGCCCATCGATCACAAGCACTACTTGGATAACTTCTTGACGAAGCCTTTGTTGCGTTTGTTCGAGCCGATTCTCCAGAACGCCGCATCCGTACTCCTCTCTGGTGAACACACCAGGTCGATCGCGTTACCCACGCCATCTTCCACCTTAGCCGGCGGCATCATGCGATTCGCCAAAGTCCGCCCGTCCTGCGTCGGTTGCCGCGCGCCAATCACGGACGAGAAACTCTCCAAATCTTTGTGCAAACACTGCGTCGCAGACGAATCTAAACATCTTCAAAAAGCCTTAGTCACGGTAAATGAGCTCGAGAAAGACTTCAACCGTTTGTGGACGCAGTGTCAAAGATGTCAAGGTTCGTTGCACCAAGATGTCTTGTGCACGTCGAGAGACTGTCCGATTTTTTATCGAAGAAGGAAAACGCAAAAGGATTTGCTCGAGGCCACGACGACGTTGAAACGCTTTGATTGGTAACGGTAGCATTCGATCTTCCGAAAGGATTGTAATTAGTCACATTAACACACACACACACACACACGTAAATATAATGCAATGTTGTCGTCGTCGTCGCGCGTAGTTTGTTTATTGTTCTCTCCTCTTTTTTTAATTTGTTTGTTTGGAAACTCTCGGTGAATTCTTCTTCATTTTTAGTAGAAAACTCAACAACGACAAATCACAAACAAAGGAAAGAAATGGAGCCGCCCGACGCCGGCGGCGCTGGTGGCCCAACTTCCCTTCTCGTCAACCGTTTCAAGCTCCTCGAGCTCGTCGGTCGTGGCACCACCGGCGTCGTCCATCGCGCGATGGATACATTAAACGACAATGAAATCGTCGCCATAAAATTAGTCGATTTGGAAGAGTGCGAGGACGACGTTTTGGACATTCAGCGAGAAATAAACGTCCTCGCGAACTGCGATTCCCCGCACGTGACGAAATATTTAGGCTCGTGGCTCGTCCCGAAAACGACGACGCTTGCAATTGCGATGGAATACATGGGTGGAGGGTCTGTTCAGGATTTATGTCGCGAGTCACCGTTGGACGAACGAATCGTGCGCGTGTTGATGCGAGACGTGGTGAAAGCGTTGAAATATTTACACGAGGAAGGAAAAATTCATCGAGACGTGAAGTGTGCGAACATATTGCTGAACGAAAACGGGGAGGTACGATTGGCGGATTTCGGAGTTTCCGGGCAGATGACGCAAACGATCGGGGCGAGGAGGAAGACGTTTGCCGGGACGCCGTTTTGGATGGCACCGGAGGTTATTCAATCGAGCGGTACCGGAGGCAAAGGAGGAGGCGTGAGTCCGAGCGGATACGACGAAAAAGCGGATATTTGGAGTTTAGGGATAACGGCTATTGAAGCCGCGACTGGCTCTGCCCCACACTCGCATTTGCATCCCATGCGGGCGTTGTTTGTGATTCCACAATCGGCACCGCCAGAGTTGCCGTATACCAACGACGAAGAGGAAGGAGGAGTGACGTATGACTTTTCGGAGAATTTTAGAGATTTCGTGAAACAGTGCGTGAGAATGAATCCAGAGGAAAGGCCGAGCGCGGAAGAGTTGTTGAAACACCCGTTTTTAGCGGTTGGCGGGGTGATCACCGAATCAGCGAGTAACAACGCGAGCGCTATGAGCAGCGGGAACGAGACGAGTTTGAACGGAGAAAGTAACAACGCGAGCGCAGAGGAGAGAGAGGAAGTGTCGACAATAATTGCAGAGGCAAAGAGTGGCGCGGTAAATTCTGCAGAAAAGGTTCGACGGCAAACGTCGAGCTTAGCGTCGGAATTGACGGCGCCGCCGCCAGAAAACGCGTCGACGAAAGAGCAGAAGAAGAGTAAAACAAGGAGAAAAAAACCGCCACCGCCGTTGCACTCACCGCCGAGGCCAGATCATGTGAACACTAAGGTCTCAGAGAACGGAGAAAATGACGTAGAAGTAACATTAGTAGATAAAAAGAAGAACACCAGTGAAAGGAGAACGACACCGTCTGAGAACGGCTCGGAAGAAACGGCGACAACGCCAAGCACGCAAAAAGAAGCAGACGAGGATTTCGCAAGCAGTCTTGGGAGCTCGAATCATTCCACAAAGTCTGGCAGTCAGAAATCGAAACCAGAGTCGTCGATTGGGAACTCGAGCTGGGATTTCGGTTCGGGCGCGTTAGGCCGACGTTACTCAAGGAAGATACAAGAACAGGAGTTGCAACAGCAACAACAGAAATCGCCAACGGCGAGTAATTCGAGTTTTGATCCTATCAGTCCAAAGTCGCGCTTGAGAAGTACTTTGTTCAAACTCGAAGGAAATGAAGCGCTTCCCAGAACAAGTTTGTTATTAAAAGACCACGTGAGAGACGCGCTTCGCGACCTAAAAATTCCGAAGCGTGAAGCCGATGCAGTATTTTCAGCGCTCGTGGGGATGGAAATAGCCGTCGCAGGAAGCATCGATACATTTTTCAACGGCGTTCACCAAAGGAGTGTGGCGAAGGATGGAAAAGACGATCCCACTTCCTTGTCGAGGGATAAAGAGCAGTCATCGGATAGAAGTGTGTTGGCCGAATACTTACTCTCGCGTTGGCGAGACGATTTGATAAGAGAAGAGGTCGGATACTACGATTGATAGAATAATAGAAGTGTATGTGTAGGTTTGCTTTGCTATGAGTGTGTATAATACAAAGAGTTTTAAATTAATATCCTCGTCTAGAGAATGCGTTATACATCTGTAGGATTGCGACAGGGGGCTCCGGTGAAGCCTTGGAACTTCCACTCGAGATGGCTTTTTCTATATGTCGCATGCAGACGGCCTCGATTTTCGAGTCCTTCTCGTCTTCCTCTTCAATCGCGCACAATGCCGCTTCTCTGGCTAAATTTGCTAAATCTGCGCCCGTAAATTTCTCCGTCATGTCACCAACGCGTTCCAAATCGACATCCGGCGCTAACGGCGTTTTACGAAAAGCACACGCGAGAATTTCCGCGCGTTCTTTACTCGTCTCCGGCGCTCTAACGAATAAAAGGCGATCGAAACGACCGGGACGAAGTAAAGCTTCGTCGACTAAATCTGGGCGATTCGTCGCCGCGATGATGGCGATTTTTGCAGCTCCTGAAGAGGAGTTTATGCCATCCATTTCAAGCAACAACTGCGTCACCACGCGATCGTATACGGAACTTCCTTCCGATTTTGTTTCGCCACCACCTCTGGAAGAAGCCAAACCGTCGATCTCGTCGATGAAGATTATCGACGGCGCAACGCTTCGAGCGCGTTTAAAGAGCGTCCTGACTGCTTTTTCAGACTCACCGACATATTTTGAGAACAACTCGGGGCCTTTTACGGCTAAGAAATTTCGTTTTGATTGCGAGGCGACTGCGCGGGCTAAAGTTGTTTTGGAACATCCGGGAGGTCCGTACAACAAAATACCGTTTGGTGGTTTCGCACCAATCTTCTGCATCGCGTCCGGATGAGTTTCTGCCCACTCGACGAGTTCTTTCAACGATTTTTTAGTGTCATCCTGACCACCTACGTCGTCCCAACTGACGTTTGAAATCTCGACGTTGATATCGCGCATGGCCGAAGGCCTAGCGCGATTCTTTGCGACGATAAAGTCTTCAATCGTGACGCTGTTCTTATTCTTGGAAGACGCTGGCGAGTCCATGGTGTTGTCCGTCTCAACATTGAGTTGCAAGCTAAATAATGCTCCCGAAATATCGTTTTCGTTACGTTGTTGCTCAATTATTATCCTGCGCATGGCATTTGAGGCGGCATCTCTAACAAGTTGTGCGATATCCGCACCGACAAAGCCGTGCATCGTCCACGCTGTTTCGCGGATAATATCATCCGTTAAATCGTGCTTAATCGTTCCCAGATGTGATTTCAAAATTTCTAATCGTTGTTGCGGGTCAGGAGCGTTCACTTCGAGTTCACGATCGAATCGTCCCGGTCGTCTCAATCCAACATCTACGGCGTCTGGTCTATTTGTCGTCGCTAAAACGACAATACCATCAAGATTGACGACGTTCCCATCGAAAATCTCTGTCAGCGCTGCCACCGCTCGCGTGTTCAAGTTCGACTCTTCCCCGCCTTCGCCCGAGCTTCCGCCAGAATTTTGGACGTTTTCGCCTCTGGAAGGACAAAGCGCGTCGAGTTCGTCGATCAAGACAATCGCTGGTTTTGATTTCGCCGCCGCGCGAAAGACTTCACGAATAGCCTCTTCGGTTTCACCGACGACAGATCCAACGAGCTCGGGTCCGTCGACGACAAAGAGCGTCGCGTTCGACGTTTCAGCTGCGTGTCGAGCTAAAAGCGTCTTCCCGGTACCGGGTGGACCCCAAAGTAAGGCGCCTCGAGGCGGCACTACGCCACACTTCTTGAAAAGGTTAGCGTTGATCAGCGGGAGGGTGACAATATCTTTTAACGCCACGATATGAGATTCACACCCGGCGAGGACGTTTCTTTTACCATTGCTAAAAGACGACAACTCGGATTTAAGTGCAGCACCAGCGTTGCGAGCGCGGCGAACTGCACTGCCGATGTGATCTTCTTCATCTTCTTCCTCCTCTCCTTCCTCATCATCTTGCCTGTTTGTACCAGTAACACTTTCATTCGCATCTCGGCCGAGCAGTTCACACGTTGCGGTTTCCTCGTCGATCTCACCGATTTCATCATCACTAATAAATATCTCTGTAGTCTCGTCATCCGTCGCTGTCATCGCAATCACTTCAAACAACGCCGAAACGCCTAGAAGGGGTATTCGCACCATCTGCCCGACACGACATTCGCGACCGCGCAGCGCGCGCAAAGCTAACATCTCCAAGGATGATGAATCGTTTCTACTGCTGCGTCTATTCCTCGCGAGTGAATCTCGCAACCACGCACCTTCCGCGCGAATGGCAAAAGCTGCCTCCATCGCGTATAACTTCAACGTCACCTTCTTAACTTTCCTCAAACTCCCGCCCGACGCACTTCGCACGCACACGAGTGCGTCTGCCGGAGGACACCCGAGCGAAAGCCACATTCTCCTAGATAACGAAACTTGCGATTTTTCCAAAGCTGAATGCACCGCAACTTTACCAGGAACGCCAAATCGTCCATCATCTCTATCTCTCGCAACACCAGGTGCGGCGACGTCCAAATCAAGCATCGCCCCTGCCACGTGTCTCGCGTCCAACGCTTTCCACTCGCCTCCTCGAGGAAACCGCTCCCGAACGATATCTTCGTCTTCAGCAAAAACAGACGGTCGCTTCACCGCCGGTCGTCTCTGAGCATTCGTCTTCCGCATCGCGCCTTCATCTATATCCTTAGCGATCGGCGTACCGAGCGTCGCTTTCCGTTCGCCGCCGCTCGCCGCCGCTCCCGCCAACTCCGCGTCCTCCGGCATACAAAACGACACCGCCGCTTCGCCTCTCCCATCATCATCATCATCAACACTCGCCGTCGTCGTCGTCGTCGTCGTCGTCGTCGTCGTCGCCATGACAGAAACCAACACGCGCTCAAAATTTGAAATTCCATTCTTCCGCATGAACTGCTGCGAAAGAAAAACGTCCGAGTCTTTATGCTCCGCGTCCATCGCGCTCGCGTCCGCAATCGGATGCTCACTCGCAGAAGAAGAAGCAAAAGAAGAAAAAGCGACCGTCGTCGTCGTCGTCGTCGTCTCATCACCAAAACACGCGCAAAGTCGTCCCAGCGAGGAGGATGACGCTTCAAAAGTAATAATCGCTCGAGCCGCGCGAGGAGGGAAACGGAGACGTTGTCCCTCTTCCCTTTCGTCGTCGATTGCTGCTGCTGCGCCGGCGGCAGCCGAATTCTTCTTCTTCTTCCTCTTTTGATTCCCCATGACGAGCGATTATCTCCTCGTCGTCGTCGTCGTCGTCGCGTGAATACGTGCAGATCAGTTCTGGAAACGCGACGACTATTTCTCTCGTTCTTTTTCTTCTTCGCGTCGGATCGTCATGCGTTGGTTTGAGACTCCAACAATAATAAGCGCGGAAAGTTAAATGAGGAAATTGGACAAAAGGAGTTGAAAAGACATTTTAAAGAAAAGGAGAGACGCGTCGCGCCGCGGACGCGCGGAACGAAACGAGAAACGAGTTTCGCATTAAACAAGTTCTAACTCTTCTGAGGATACTCTTTCACTTCTCTGTGCGGCACGGGCGCCTTCGGGTTTCCCCGGACGTAAAATCTCTGAAACAACTCCACCGCTTCGTCGCGATACAAGCCGCCGACGCACTCGTACGCTTTCGAGAAAGACGGGGAAGACGAACCCAAACACGAAGGCATGCCTTCCATCTCGTGGACGCTCAAACACGTCCCACCGCCGCCAAATTTATCGTTCGCGCACCCGAACGTTACTTTCACGCGTTCGCACGGGAGTTGTCCGAGCATCGCCGCGCACATCACGCACGGTTCGCACGTCACGTACACGTCCAGCCGCTTCGCCGGGAAGAACAACACCTTCGTCTTCTCTTCTTCATCCATCTTCTTCTTCTTCTTCTTCAGCGCGTTTTCCAGCGCGACAAACTCCGCGTGTCTCGTCCCGTTCCTCGTCTCGTTCGTCTCGTTCTGTCCGCACGAGATGACCTCGTTCGTCTCTCCGTCCACGAAGACGCACCCGACCGGGACTTCCCACCTCTCGTGCGCCGTTTGTGCGAGTCGCAACGCGAGACGCATGAAGTCGCGCTCGGTGTCCGTGAAAGAGGAGGAGGAAGAGGTTTTATCGTCCATTCTTCTTAAACTTCTTCTCGACTTTGCTCTCTCTTCTTCAGAGCCGAACAAGAGGGTTCATTTTTCAGCGCAGCGGGTGCGCGTCATATCGCGTGTTAGCGCGCGTATCGTCGAAGCGAATGTGCAGAATTTGGAATCGTCATTTTTTTCCAATTCGCGCGCGCGGTTTAAAGCTCTCGATACACCAAAAAGAGAGAGAGAGAACGTTCTTTTTTCTCTCGAACAACGATAAAAAGAAAGATGTCGACGGCCGCGGGAGGAGCGCGAGGAGACGAGGAAGGATACTATTACCGCGACCAATCCGGTAAAGAGAAAGGCCCGTTCGATTACGCGTCCATGCAATCGTGGTTCTCCGCCGGGTATTTCAAATCAGACTTAAAAGTCTGCAAAGGGAGAGGCGGGAAAGTGAGGAACATCGGGCAGATGCTGGTGCAAGACGCGCACTTACACGGAGTACCTTCGCACATGGTGCAAAGCGTGATCGCGCCAAAGTATGGGTTAGCGGAGAATCCGAGCACGAAGTTTGGTGGAGGAGTTGCAGGCGTTGGCGACGCGGGCGGGAGAGAATCGAGAGAGCAGAGATACGCGTCGTACGCGAACCAACCGACGAGTTTGTCGGTGGAGAACGTGACCGAGTGCGTGACGAGAGTGATCGAGACGCTTACGGAGACATTACCGTTGGTGTTAGAGGGTGGTTTGCGAGCGGAGTTTGGCGACGAGATGTGGGCGGATATGACGTCGACGCCGCCGCCTTGGAGTTTAGAGCAAAGCGCGAGGGAGTTGAAGAGTCATTGGAACTCGATTTTCTCGTCCATGCCGAGGAGAAATAAGGAGTTTGAAATTTTAATGGATTGTTTGTACAGGAAGAGGAAGGAAGGGATGTATTGCCTGCACGTTGGAGAGGCGAGAGCGTTGGCGGAGGCGGCGATGCAAATCATCGAAGGTTGCCCGAAAGATTTCCCGGAGGCGGTGAACGCCAGGCTCGCTCAAGCTTGGGCCTTGGTGGAGGAAGTCAGAGAAGTTTTGAAACGATAGAATGCGTCTGTCGATTCACATATATATGTAATAATACCGAAGCACGTGCCGTTTTTTTTAGATTAAGATCATGTAATTCTTCGTTTTGATTATATAGATTTTGCTAAAGCGCGTTGCTAAAATTTTTACACGTGTTTTTTTATTCGTCGCCTTAAAAGATTCGCATCGTGGAAGACGACGAAACGAGCGAACACGCGCGAGTAAATGGCGGAACGTAACGAGTCCGTCGTAAAGTGTGTTTTCTACCGTTCACTTTTCTTCTACTCACCGCTCTCGCTACCGTTGTTGTCCCTTGTTGTTCTTGTTGTTGCTCCATCGCCGCCACGGCGTTGCTCCCGGCACTCTTAATCCCGCACCTCTCAATCGTCACCCTCTGAAACGTATCACCCTCTTGTCTCGCATCCCCTAACTTTTGCAGCGAATATAGCAAATCAAATCCACTCACGACTTGTCCAAACGCCACGTGCTTCCCGTCTAATTCTTCATTCTTCGCGTCAAACGTAATCATAAACCGGCTTCCGTTCGCGTCCGGCTCGTCCTCGTTATACATGGTCAACACGCCCGGTGCGTCGTGCTTGAGATCAAAATTCTCATCCTTAAACAGTGTCTCTTCGTATATCGATTGCCCTCCTTCTTTGACTTCCGGCAACAGCTCCGGATAGTTGAAATACTCCGGATCGTTCGCGTCCCAGATGACTTCGTCCAAATCCGAGATGTCCCCACCGACTAACCAATTCCCAGGATACACTTTAAACTTCGTCCCGGCGTAACACTTATACTCGACCAACTTCATGAAGTTCTCCGCGGTTATCGGACACCGGTCTCGTTTGACTTCAATTTCCACCTGACCCAAGTAATACCCGCCGGCGACGATATCAAAAAACACTATTGGATTTTCCGCGTTTTCCTCCCCGAATGGTTTTCGATAGTCTGGCAGTGGCGTAATCGCCAACTTTTCCGCGCGTTTCATTCGCGTTTCCCACTTGACGGCGTACACGCCGCCGGGCGCTAAAGGTAGGATGGACGGGATGTCTTTTTCTTTCGCGTCGTCTCGCGGGGTTGGGTTTTTCGCGGACATTTTTTTCGTACGTCGAGAGAAGCTTTTATATCTTACGACGAAAGAAAGAGCTTCTACTTCTTTGTCGTCTTCTCTGATTGAATCGATTGATATTCGTGGCCGAGAAGAAGTTTTGAAAGATCTCTCAAACGTGCGGAGTGCAGAAATGCTCGATGGACAATTTTTTTAAAAGCAGCAGTGGTTACATATCGCGATAACTAACGTGTTATTTATTTATTATTATTTACTCGATTGGTTCTACTGGGTCTCTAAATCGGGCGCGACTACACACACACACACACACACGCTACGTACATAAATACTCTCTACGATAAATTCTTGCTCTTGTTGCTCGGAATCGCGTGAACGTCTAAAATCTCTCTCGTCGATTGTTTCGCTTTTTCGTTGTCTAAAACGATGAGCGTTTTCATGTCTAACTCGAAGGTCAAATACTCCTCGGCGCTGGATTCGACGAGCTCGACCAGCTGTTTGAGATTTTTGATCGGCTTGCCGTTGAACTTTTCCACCGCGAGGTTGGAAAAGTCTTCGTATCCGATGTTGATCTCGTGCGCTAAGACTTGCGAGCAGATTACTAATTCTTGGTCGGGTTCGGTCATATCTTTCAAGTACATGCGCGATAAGAGTTGGACGGGAGCGTCGTATTCCCAATCCTTCCCAAACTCTGATTTCAAATACGGACACGAAACAGTCGTGAATACGAGACCAGCGATGATGAAATATTCCGGAGTTTTACCTTCCATGTGCACTGGGACTAAGCGTTTCTTATTTTCCATCGGTACGGAGAATTTCATCGGTTCACCGTCTCGTAAGATTTCGATTTCCGCGTTTTCGCCGACGAATTTTTTGGACACCAAGTGCGAAAACGAGATGCGTTCGCCGGCTCGAAAAGGCACCGTACCATCGCTCGCCACGGCGACGCCGTCAAACTTTTGCAACACGTCGCCAGTTTTTAAGCCAGCTTTCGCAGAATTTGATATTGGTTCCAACTTTCTCAACAAGACTCCGCTTTCGCCTTCCGGAACTTTCTTCGATCTCTTCAAATCTGCATTCTCCAATTTTTGAAAGTCGCATCCGAGCGCCGGAAAACCGGTGTATCTTTTATTCAACTCGTAATCTCGAACGAAATGCGTGATGACTGGAGTTGGGATGACGTATCCGATATTTTCCGCATCGTCGTGTTTTAAACTCTGAAACGCAACGCCGCACACCATCCCTTTCGAGTTGAACGCCGGACCGCCGCTATTGCCGCTATTAATCGCCGCGTCAATCTGTAAACTCAACAATTCCGTCGCGCCGTGCGCGTACTGCGTCACTTCTACTCTCGATACAACCCCTGATGTCACAGATATTGCGACACCACCGATGGGATACCCGACCACGGTGACGCTATCTTGCAACTTGGGTAACGCCCCCAACTTCAACGGCGTGATGTTTTCGAAAAACTTTTCGTCTTCCACCGATAACAACGCCAAATCACACTCCGTTCCGATCGCCAAAACTCTCGCGATGTACTTTTTATCTGACCCTCTCTTTTTCAACTTAACTTGCGTCGAATGCTCGACCGAATGCGCGTTCGTCAAAATCCGTCTCCCTTCGACGACGAAACCCGTCGAAGTTGAAGGCATCTGCCTTTTTCTTTGCCACGGCAACGAATAGTTTGGCTCCGTGTGCACCGCGTATACTTTCACAACCGCATCAAACGTTTGGTTCCTAGATAAATCATCCACGTCGTTCTCGTCGTCGTCGTCGTCGTCGTCGTTCGTGAGCATCATCATCGATTCCGGCGAGAGGTTTTCCGGTTGTTGTGGAACCACGCTCTCCATCTTCGTCGAGAACGAGACGTTTCGTTTGTGTTTCTTGCTCGAGAGCGAGGCTGGGGAGACGAGCGGCTGCGGCGACCCCGGGCGCTCGCCGTCCTTGACGCGCTCGTTCGCGCTTCTCTTCGGTGGTGCCATTCCTTTTTTATTAAAGCTCTGTGCGCTGTTCTCGTTGAGAGCGCGCGCGCACACGCACACTCGCTGTGTGCTCGCCCCGGGGGAAGAGAGAGTTGCGGCGTGGGTGTTTCGTTTGTGCCTCCTTTTGGTGCGTGTACCGCTCACTCAGTGACACTTTTTTGGACGCTCTCGTGCGGAAATTTTTGCAGCAGAAAACCCAGTATCGCCGTTCGAGAGCAATCCATCCACACCGAAAGGAAAAGACCCACTCGCCCCCTCGGCGTTGAAAAAAAGTCACTTGGGTTATTTTTTTCTCCAATTCACTTTCCCGGTTGATACGCCCCACAACAAAACCAATAAAAACAGCTGCTCTCGATAAACGCGCCAGCGCTCAAAAGAAAAGAAAAGGGGGACCGAATTAAGGCCGGAAACGATTCGCATCGCGAAAAGTATCGTCACTCTCGCGATCGAGTGCTTTTTTAGCCAGACATCACCGCTCGAACGGCAGAGAAAAGTTTTTTAAAAAGAGCGAGTCCGATTCGGCGCTGCTCCCGAGTCGTCTTTTACTAATAAGGGGAGTCGTGTTTTGGTGGTTCAAAATTCAACGAAAAACACATCGATGAACGCCGAACAGCACGCGCACACGCACGCGCAAACCGCCAACGATGCGCTCGTGTACGTGCGAACGGTGAAACTGCGCTTCGGTGGCGACCAAGGTCACGTGTACGAGGCTTTTTTGGACGTCATGCGAGACTTTAAGAGCGGCAGGTGCGTTCGTTCTCTCTTACTCTCTTTTCCCCTGGTGTGAAACGTTTTTCGTTGAGATAGACCTCTTTTCTCTCTCTCTCTCTCTTTCCCAAAAAAGGAAAAAAGCTAACCACCATATTTTCCAATCTCTAAACGCATCAGATACGACACCGCGGACGTGGTCAAACGCGTGAAAAAGTTGCTCAAAGGCCACGAGGATTTGTTGGATGGGTTCAACTGTTTCTTACCGGACGTGAGTATCATCTCTCTTCGTTTTTTCTTCTCTCTTCCCTGCCCCCCCCCGGGGACGACAAAAGGCAGAGCCACACACAAGATAGTAGCTGCTTGGGGGGGGGGAGTTTTTTCTGTTCTTTCGATTGGAATTCTCTTCTCTTTTTTGGGGTCCTTTTTTTGTTGTGGGCTCATTTTTGTGGGAAAGTGTGTAAGTACAGAAAGGGTGACAAAAACACGTCTTCTTCTTCTTGAATCTTTCAAATATAACAGGCGTATAAATACGGACGACACGCGGTGAAACCAGCCAAGGTAAGAATGTAACTCTCGGTTTGTTTTCGATGTCTTCAGAGCAGCTGTGCGGGCGCGCGCGCGTGTTTTTACTCTACTTTTTCCTTCCCTCTCTGGAGATTTTATTCTGAACACTTTTTTTCCTTCCTCGCTCCGACGAAAAACAGATCAAAAAAGAAAAATCGTTCAAGCGAGAGGACTCGGCGAAAACGCAGCAACAACAACAACAACAACCGGAAATCAAAAAAGAGGAAGCACTGAACCCGAACCAACCGACGATAAACGGAGGATACAACCTTTTGAAGCGAATACGAGAGATTTACAGCAAAGATGAGAGGCCGTACAAAGCGTTGTTGACGATGTTGATAAAGTTTAGGAACCAAGAGATGACGACGGACGAGGTGGTGAAGAATATAGGCGCTTTGTTTTTTGATCATCCGGAGTTGTTTACTGGGCCGGATTCGCTAGAATTTTTTATTTCAAAGAACACGGCGAAGCCGAAAAGATGTCAGTGGTTCGATTGGGCGCCGAATAAGCACTTCGCGTATCAATCGCCGGCGTTTAGATTGATTGTGCAGACGTTTTTGTTGTGCGAGATGAGGCACCGGAGGAAGCCGCCGGATTTGAGACAGATTCGATTAGATGGACATCAAATGGATTCCTCGGACGAAGATTACGATTCCGATGAAGAGGAAAGCTCAGAATCGGAAGAGGAAGAGAAGAAAGAAAAGGAAAGCGGAACGTTACGGGACGACCAGATTCCCGAACGATGGGACGAGGAGAAGAACGGGCCGAGGATTTTGAGTCGATTTGAGAAGTTGACGTTAGAACAGAAACCGCAAGACGAGGAGTTTTGTTGGCTAGACACGAAAGCGGTGCGAGAAAAGAAAGCGAAGGAAGCAGAGATGAGGAAAGAGAACAAGCGAGGTCGAGAGGCCGAGCGTCTTTCCCGAGAGGCTGGTTTACCGGACGATTCAGACCGAGAGCTTTCGCCGCCGCCTCCGGAAGGCAAAGCGAGAAAGTCCAAACGCATCGTCGAGAAAATCCAAAAAGGCATCATCTACGACAAATACAAGCACTTGCACTCGCCAATCATGTCACCGGGAAGACGGAAAAACGGACGCATGTCTTTACTAGGCGGAGGCGGCGGAATATACGGGTGTTCGGTGCCAAACGACATCGTCCCGAAGAAAAATGTCAAGTTACACTTGAACAGAGACTTAGAGACGCAAACGAAAGAGCAAAAAGAACGACCCGGGTTACACTCTTTACCGCTAAACTGCGTGGAGTTGATCTTGAAACACTACGCAAAAATAGAAGGCACGGAAGAGTTGACGGCGATACGGAACAAGCTGATTAAGAATCTAGAAAAGAACAAGTAGCGAAGAAAGAAAGAGAGAGAGAAAGTGAACTTATTTTAATTTATTGTATCAAACGCGAATAGCACGCGCGATAGCACGGCACAGTTCCAAACGTGCACGTTAGCCGCATCATCACGCGATGAGAGAAACGAGTGATTGTAACAGAAGGAAAGAGTAAAACAAAAACTGAAAACGCGCTTCGTTGAAAACTTCGTTTTAATCATTCGCTAATAACATCTTATCATATTTTACAACTCTTTCTTATATATCGAATTTTTCACTCTAAACGAGGGCTACTACACCTTGGATCTCTCTCTCCCATCTTTCCGCGCACACCGCGACCAGATCGCCGCGCTTTTCCCTCAAAATCCCTCTCTCTCTCTCTCTCTCATCATAAGCTACAATTTTCTAAACGCGCATCATTTCTCTCTCTCACTCTAAAAGAGACCTTCACAGAATAAATTAGTGGCCCCCCGGGTTTAAAAACTTGCTCGCTTTTTTATCTTCGCTCGTAATCGTCAGCGTGGAATACGTCACCGCGGTTCCGACGAACGCGAAACCGGCTAAAAACGGCCACATTTTTTTACCCTCGCGCGCGGCGGTGCGCAAGAACGATTCGGACGCGTACGGCATCGTGCTTTTGTTATTCGTTGTCTGTGTGTTTGTGTGATACAAGTGTGTGCTTCTTGGGGAAAAAGTGGGGGTGATCGGAGAGAAAGAGCCGCTCTTTTTTCTTCGTGTTTTGCTGCAAAAAGCTCCAAATTTTTTTCGGGAAAAAAACTCGCAAACACAGAAAAAAAAAGTAGTTACGAAGAGGTGTTCGTTCCACTCTCGCACGCATCACACGCGCATCGATCGATCGATCGATCGGATTGATTTTTTAAACGTCTCAACGAGATAAATAACGACGCACCCATGACGACGACGGGAACGACGGGAACGACGAGTAACGATCAATTCCAGGAGTACTCGCACCTGGTAAAAATCCTTCTCGTCGGAGACTCCGGAGTCGGGAAGAGCTCTCTGCTCTCGAGATTTATCGACCCGGACGTCGATTTGGAGGACATATCGACGACGATTGGCGTGGATTTTAAGCTGAAGTACGTGAAGCTGAAACACACGAACGAGACGGTGAAACTGACCGTGTGGGATACGGCCGGGCAGGAGCGGTTTCGGACGCTGACGTCGAGTTATTATCGAGGCGCTCAAGGGGTGGTGTTCGTGTACGACATCGCGTCGAAAGAGAGCTTCGAGAGCGTAGAAAAAGTCTGGCAGAAAGAAGTGGATTTATATTCGACCATTCCAGATGCGATTAAAATAGTCGTCGGGAATAAAATAGATAAGGAAGATGAGAGGAAAGTCACGAAGGACGAGGCGATAGCTTTTGCCAGACGCAACGGATGTTTATTCTTAGAGTGTTCGGCAAAGACGCGAGTGAGCGTGAAAGAAATTTTCGACGAGTTATTGCAAGCCATCGTGGAGACGCCGAGCTTATTAAAAGAAGGACCGAGTGGTGGTAGAAGGGGAGGACGAGGAGGCGGTGGTGTAAATTTGAGCGAAGTTAGAGGGGACGGGAACATCGTGACCAGGAATTGTTGCTCTTAATTTAGAGGACGACGACGACGACGAGATACGCGCGAAGCTCACTTAGAAGAAAAAACGTAGAAGTGTTACATCGCATTTTTAGGACAATCAATGTATAGTAAAGTAACAATAATAATAATGATGATAATATTTCTACTATATACTTTTGTGTTATTACAGATAAGCTCGATATATATATATATGTACGTTTAAGTGTGCTCAATTAGACCGGATTGGCAATCAATTGTTCAACCTTTTGAATCTTGGAGAGCAAACTCAAGTCTAAATACTTCTCCCCGATGCCAACAGTCATACCGCCGACGATTCTCGGATCTACTTTTGTACTCACAATCACCTTCGCGTTCGCCGGCACGTGTCCCTTCAACGCAGCCGTCACATCCGCTAACATCGCCGCATCCAACGGTTCCGCCGTCGTCACCACGCACTTCACTTCTCCTCTCGACGCCATGCACAACTCCTCAAAGCACTCCGCGATTTTCTCTAATTCATTCAATCGACCGTTTTCGCCGACAACTTTGATAAAGTTCGACGTCGTCTCCGTAAACTTGCCACCCTTGCAAAACTCGTCTAAACCAGCCAATTTTTTCTTTCTAGCCATAGTCGGATCTTCCATGAACTCTTTGAACTTTTTGTCCGAGTTGGCGAGGGAAACTATTTGCTTGATTTCAGCTTCCACCGCAGCCAAGGCAGATTTCTTCGCCGAAGCGGTATATAACGCGGAAGCGTATCGAGCGGCAGTACCAAACAATTTGAGTGGAGGCTGTTTTAGTGGTTTAAAGAGGATGCATATTGTCAGCGTGAGCGTTCGCGAAAAGTCAAATCTCTCTCTTTCTGATGATGGCATCACCAAAAAGAGAGCGAGAGGGGGAGTGCAAGTAAAAATAGAAATGCCAAAAGCGGAAACCACCGCTCGATCACGCGTCGCGACCACAAAACTACGAATCTAAAGACGTAAACGCGTACCTGGTACTTAGCATCATCCGCGGTCGACGCGGCGGCAAAGTTTCTCTGCAAAAAACAAAGAGTATCTCCGGTAAGTATTCGTACATTTTTTGTTGCGCGCGTTTCAAATTCGGCCCAAAACATGAGAGACATAAAAAAAAGAGACCGCCAAAGAGCGCGCTTAATAAAAAAAAACTTTTGAGAAAAATAAGCATCAAAGCGAAGCTCAAACGCGCACCATTGACCCGTTCGCGAGCGCGTTGCGCATTTGCGCGTGTCT
>Ga0255756_1001288_pt1 | contig 28654 bp, 25 predicted proteins | sample 011ome_20_FD_179956 | JGI IMG/M metagenome (GOLD analysis project Ga0255756, IMG submission 179956) | Coastal salt marsh microbial communities from the Groves Creek Marsh, Skidaway Island, Georgia - 011509CT metaG (version 2) | ecosystem: Environmental > Aquatic > Marine > Intertidal zone > Salt...
CTCGCAGCACAAAGGCTCGCGCCACGAGAGCGCCGCGATTTATGGCGCTGGGTTTTCGCGGGGCCAGTGCGGCGAACCCATGCGCAAGGCGCAGAACGGGAAGCGGCCCAAATGATCAAAGACGCCATCAATGGCGGAGGGCAAATCGCCGATCAGAAAGGATCGCTTGCGATTATCGGCGCGGGGCGGGGTCCAATTGATTTGATGACATTGCGGGGCGTGCAACGATTGCAGGAGGCAGACGTCATTTACTACGACGATGCCGTTAATCCCGAGCTGCTGGAATTGGCGCGCCGCGATGCGGAGCGGTGCAATTTTAGTGCGACACCTGACACGCTGGTTTGGCCGCAAGACAAGATGGAAAGCGTCATTATTTCTGCGGCCGAGCAAGGAAAACGCGTGGTGCAATTGTGCCGCGGTCACGCGGCGTTTGCTCTAGATCATCGACGCTTGGTGGCTGCACTGAAGTTGGTGGAAATTGATTGCGAATTTGTCGTCGGCTATGATGACGCAGCAATGGAAGGGTTTCCACGCGACTCTTCCGTAGCGTTACCCACTTAAATGTTCAGCACCTCCGATTTTAATGGCCTTTCAAGTCGCGCCACGGGTCGTCAGGATCGCGCAAGTGTTGACGCGTACCAGTGATCTAAGCGCGGCTATCGCCCACGGTGGTCGTTTCTGCAAAGAGACAGAAAGAGAAGTGACGCCAATCGGGGTTATCGGGTGAGGGAAGGTCAACTGATCATTGGCCGCGTCGGCGGCGTGCCTCCAGTCTCCATGATGATCCAGCCAATTTGGGCCTCTGGATGCACGGGTGGCACCTGCAGGTTTACAGGGCGAAACAGCCCGCCCCTCGGTTCATTGAGCCTAAAATTGCGCAGTCTTTGATTTTTCGCGATCCAAGTGCGTTGCTCCCAGAGCATCTAGATTAGGGGTGGGTCGACACCGCCGACGATGACATGGATGGTTTTGCCGTTCCGCACTTAGAGGTCCTTAACCAGCCGCAGGGCATCAAAGATGGCCGCGTGGGTGTTTCGGGCAGAGACCGCATCACCGATACGGAACAACTGGAAGGTCCCGTTTTCGTTGCGCTGGATGGTTTGTGGCGTGCCTGCGATGAGCGCGTCATAGTCCACCTCACCCAAGTTTGACGACGATGGCTTGAGGTCGAAATAAAGGTCATCCAGCGGCAAGGTGCCGTAATTCACGACGACCTGATCGAACTCTGCGTCGTAGGTGTGGTCGCTGTAGTCGGTGCCTATTGTTGCCGTCAAATTGTTGCCAGTCCGCGCGACCCCCAGCAAGCGGCGGGTGACAGTAAAGGTCACATCTTTGTCTTGTAGCGACCGCATATAGGGCACCAAATTCATTGCCATAACGTCGGGGGAGAAGGTACGGTCGGGCGTCATGATCTCGACCTGACTGCCTGCAGCGGCGGCGACTTCGGCGGCTTGCAGTGCGGGGTGATCGCCACTCTCGTCGTAGATAAGCACCTTGCCCGCAGTTTTTACATCGCCTGAGATGATGTCCCATGCAGATACGACATGCGCTTGTTCGCCTTTCTGCTCGAAAAGTTCCAAGTTCGGCAAGCCTCCAGTTGCGACGATCACCACATCGGGGTTCATGGCGATCACGTCGTCCGCCTCTGCCCAAGTGTTGAAGTGGAAGGCCACATCCCGCGCCGCGCATTGTGCCATGCGCCAATCGATGATGCCGATCATTTCGCGGCGTCGGGGAGATTGGGCGGTGAGGCGCACCTGTCCGCCAGCCTCTGAGGAGGCCTCAAATACAGACACGTCGTGGCCACGTTCGGCTGCGACCCGCGCGGCCTCTAGCCCTGCGGGGCCAGCGCCGATGATGACGATTTTTTTCTTGACTGTCGCGGCAGGGATTTCATGTGGCATAGATAACTCGCGGCCTGTGGCGGCGTTATGTATGCAAAGCGCTTCGCCCGCTTGATAGATGCGATCAAGACAATAGGTCGCGCCAACGCAGGGGCGAATGTCGTCCTCGCGACCTTCGATGATTTTGCGCACGATATGAGGGTCGGCCATGTGGGCACGGGTCATGCCAACCATATCAAGTAGCCCTGCTTGCACCGCGTGCCGCGCCGTTGCCACGTCGGGAATGCGGGCGGCGTGGAAAGTTGGCATGCCAGTTGCCTTACGCACTTCGCCCGCGAAATCGAGGTGAGGCGCGGACTTCATGCCCTGAATCGGGATCATATCGGTCATGGCGGGGTCGGTATGGATGCGGCCCTTGATGACGTTCAGGAAGTCGATCTGTCCCGTCGCGGCAAGGCGCTTGGAAATCTCCAAGCCTTCATCATGTGTTATGCCGCCCTTTTGCGCCTCGTCTGCCGTATAGCGCAGCCCAACGATGAATTCGGCGCCAACGCGTTTGCGGATCGCCGCCACGACATCAAGAGGGAAACGCATCCGGTTTTCTAACGTATCGGCCCCATATGGCCCGACAAGATCGTTTGTTAGCGGCGACCAGAATTGATCGAGCAAGTGGCCATAAACCTGCAATTCAATGCCGTCCATGCCGCCCGCTATCATGCGCTCGGCGGCATCCGCGAAGTCGGAAATGATGCGGTCAATATCCCAATCTTCAATCAACTTGGGATAGGCGTGGTGCGCAGGTTCGCGGTGCTTGGAAGACGAGACAGAGGGCAACCAATCGCCCTTGTTCCAGGTTGTGCGGCGGCCAAGATGGGTCAGTTGGATCATCACCGCGCAGCCATGTTCATGCACAGCATCCGTAAGGTTTTGAATCCACGGCACGACCTCGTCCTTATAGGCAAGGATGTTGTTAAACACCGGCGGGCTATCGCGGCTGACCGCCGCCGATCCTGCGGTCATAGCAAGGGCTACACCCGCCTTCGCACGTTCGGCATGATAGGCTGCATAGCGCTCTTTTGGCATGCCGTCTTGCGGGTATGCCGGCTCATGACTGGTCGTCATGATACGGTTGCGCAATGTGAGGTGTTTAAGCTGAAACGGCTGAAGCAGGGGGTCGGTGGACATCGTGGCATCCTGGAGCATTAAATCATGACATGTGTGTCAAGTTCACATTTTCCAGAATTGACACACCTGTCAAGTTCTTTAGTAATACCTTTATGAAAAAGGCCGATATCACAAAGAGCCGCGCCAATCGCGAGACATGGATTGACGCCGCCTATACCCTTTTCGTCAACGACGGAATTGAGGCGGTAAAAATCATGCCGCTTGCCAAATCGCTCAACCTGACACGCACCGGTTTTTATTGGCATTTCAAAGACCTGTCCGAACTACAGAACGCAATCATAGATATCTGGCAGACCCGCAATACGGGCATCATCCTAGAACGCTGTGCCGCCCCCGCGCAAAGCCTGTGCGAAGGGTTGTTTAATCTGATCGATTGCTGGATCGACAATGATCTTTTTGATGCACCGCTCGACCTAGCAATCCGAAACTGGGCGCGAAACGATGAGCGTTTGCAAAAGCTTGTCGATCAATCTGACGATGTGCGTTTGACCGCTGTTAAAGCGTTGTTCGCGCGCTTTGGCAGAACTGGCGACGCCGCGCATTATCGCGCATTGACCGTGATCCTTACCCAGACTGGGTATTATTCCATGCATGTGTCCGAGCCTCGCTTGCAACGCGCTATTGCGGGGTGCCAATATGTAGCGATTTTTGCGGGCGAGCCGCCGACGCAGGCGGAACAAGACGCGTTTCTGCGGCGCCATCGCTAAGCGCGGATCAAATCAATTCTGGCGTCGTTTTTATCTGCTTTCACAATGTCTCCAGACGCATTAGGCATCCCTATCTTCACAGTATGGGAAACATCATGGCGCAAAAAGCCACTATCTATAAAGTAGAACTTTCCGTGTCCGACATGGATCGTCACTACTATGAGACCCATAAGCTGACCGTTGCCAAACATCCCTCCGAGACGGATGAACGGTTGATGGTGCGCGTTCTTGCATTTGCACTGAATGCTCATGAACATTTGGAGATGGCCAAGGGGCTTTCAACGGATGATGAGCCCGACATCTGGCAAAAAAGCCTGAGTGGCGAGCTGGAATTATGGGTGGCGTTGGGGCTTCCGAGCGAGAAGGTTGTTCGCCAATCCTGTAGCAAAGCCAACGAGGTGATTGTCTATTGTTACGGCGGCAAAACGGCCGAGATGTGGTGGGAGAAGATCAAAAACGGCACCACTCGGTTTGACAATTTGCAGGTGATCAATTTCACGGAGAAAGACACGACCGCGTTGGCAAAGCTGGCGAACCGTTCGATGAAGTTGCAGGTGAACATTCAGGACGGCGATGTGATGATCAGTGTTGATGACAGCATCGTTTACGTGACCCCGGACAAATGGAAAACACCCGCACTTTAAGCGCCGACATTTGTAGCCAAAGTGGTTTCCCACAACCCCTGACCACCGGCCCGTGGGTAAAAAAGTGCGCCTGCGCCAACGGCTCCATCGTCTACCATAGAGCAAGGACGGTGGGTGACCTGCCTTGCGGATTATCTTGTTATACGCCAGGCAAGGCATCTCCATCGAAACGAAAAATCGCGAGTGGATCGGGGCCTGTGATTGCACGCGCCTCTGCAATGGGCAACTTTTACCAAATCAAGCGGCGCGTGATGCCCCCGCAATGCCCAACAGAATCCGTCGCCGCGTGTTACCGAAGATGATTGTGTTATCCGCGATCATTTACCTGCCTGCCTAAATCTGGTTCGGTGGTTGAACGTGTATCAAATCTGTTTCCGCTGTTTTCTTTTCTGCCGCGAGGGTCACATCGAAATTCACGCAGAGGAGAGGGTCTGTGACTTTGTCGGATAAGACCATCCCTTGTGAAAATTCGCTGGCGGGTCTTTCTTGATACTTCACAACCAAATCTTGGCGCGGGCCAAAGACGGTAATGGGGAATAAGGGCTTTTGGATGCAATCTCGCGCGCGGACATCCGTTCGTCGTCTTCGACGATGGGCAACCTAAGATATTTATGGTCCAAATTGCGGCAAGCATAATGCTACCGTTGAAGGTTTCTTCGTGTTCTGGGGCGTGGATCAACACGGGCGGTCAAACCGCTATGCACGCCACCCGCATCTTTGATCCGTTCGAAGCATCGCAGTTTCATACCCGCGCCTGCGGCCTCAAAGCCTTCAAGGGTAGCAAATCGAGCACGAGGGAGTTCGCCACGGTGCACGCATTCGTCGATACAAATGGCGTCACGGCAGAAATCACCTGACGAGGTAATTTCGAGGAGCGGAATATCGTCGCACAATCCCAAAATCCCCCAGTCCAAATTGCACGCACTCAAGCACGTCGCCCAGCTTTGCGATAGTGCGACCATTGCTCTGCTGACAGTCCATCACGAAGTTGCCTGTATCAGCTCGCCTGCGGTCAACTTCGGAAATGAAGAAGGGCGAGTACCCAAAGGGCACGGTCAGGGTAGCGTGGTCGATTACCACTGCGAAAATTCTTGTTGCGTTTGAGACCCAGATTTCGCGCCCGCATCCAGGCCCAGCGCACGCGCCGCGAACTCGCAGTAGCCCCCTTGCAACCTGCCCTTCCGGCATGCGGTGTCTTCGCAATATTCAAGGTTACCCTCACGCGACACGATTTTGACAGGTGAGTTGGCCGCAAGTCAGACACGCTTGTTGAGCTGACCAAGCAGGTCGTGGCCAAACTGTCGTTTGAATGCCCCAACATCGATACCTTTGGGATGGTCCGCACGATGGCCGCAAGGTATCTGTTGAAGGCAAAGCGGAGTGATGGTCTGCCTTTTGCCCCCCTTTGCGCAGTTTCATTCAGGGAATGGTGCGGAGGTTCATGGGGTCCACGCGGTCGCCGATACCTCTGACAAAGGGCAAGCCCAGTCACGTCGTGTGGCGGTGAACTACCTCTACGATGTTGACCAAACGGAAAGAAACCACGAGAGTTTTGCTTAAAGGTCCACGGTGACTGCCTCGCGCCACGTACAACATTGTCGATAGCAAAGCCCGACACAAAGACAAAGGAACAAGCGTCTTGATCAATACACTCTACGACGCCCTGATCGCGCCGCACGCGGAGAATAATGATGATTTTCTAATTTGTGACGATGGGACGACGATCACTTATGCGGGATTTGTGCGGCGTGTGGCACAACTTGCCAATGTGCTCAAAGCTGCTGGCATTCAGGCAGGGGATCGGGTTGTCGTGCAGGCGCCAAAAGTTGCCGATACCATCGCGCTTTATGGGGCTTCGGTGCAGATTGGCGCGGTCTATCTACCTTTGAACACTGCCTATACGCAAGCGGAGCTGTCGTATTTCATCGGTGATGCCGCCCCGCGTGTCATTGTCTGCGATGCAAAAGACAGCGCTAAGATGGAGGGATTTGATGCCACCGTTTTGACATTGGATATGGCTGGCACTGGCACGCTGTCGCTGGCAGCCAATGCAGCGACTGACCAGTTTGAGACACGTCCGCGCGGCCCTGAAGACCTTGCCGCATTGCTCTATACGTCCGGCACGACAGGCCGTTCGAAGGGAGCAATGCTGTCGCATAAAAACCTGCTTTCCAATGCGGTTTCATTGACTGACCTTTGGCAAATTACTGATGCCGACCGCCTGATCCACGCGCTGCCGATCTTTCATACCCACGGGCTATTCGTGGCGATGAATACCAGCTTGCTTGCCGGCGCGCAGGTGCGGTTTATGGCGGCGTTTGACCAAGATGCAGTCATTTATGAGCTGCCAAAATCAACGATGCTGATGGGCGTGCCGACGTTTTATACACGTCTCTTGGATGACGACCGGTTGACGAAAGAGCACGTCTCGAACATGCGGCTTTTTGTGTCCGGTTCAGCCCCGCTGCTGGCCGAAACGCACACCACATTTTACGACCGCACGGGCCACCGCATCCTTGAGCGTTACGGCATGACCGAGACGAATATGATCACCTCGAACCCCTTTGACGGCGATCGGATTGCGGGCACAGTGGGCTATCCTTTGGCAGGCACGGAAGTTGAAATCACCGCCGCCGAGACTGGCGAGCCGCTTCCCATTGGTGAGATTGGCATGATCGAAGTGCGGGGCGATAACGTGTTTCAAGGTTATTGGAACATGCCTGAAAAGACCGCTGAAGAGTTGCGCACGACAGGCTTTTTCATGACGGGCGATCTGGGGATCAAGTCGGCAGACGGGCGGATTAGTATTGTCGGCCGTCAAAAAGACCTGATCATTTCGGGCGGCTACAATATCTACCCCAAAGAGATAGAAGATGTGATCAATGACATCGACGGCGTGCTAGAGAGCGCGGTTTTTGGAGTCCCGCATCCTGATTTCGGCGAAAGCGTTTTGGCGGCGGTGATCCTTGAAAAGGGTGCTAGCATCACGCCAGAGGCCATTGCAGCTAAGGTCGAGCCATTTCTCGCTCGCTATAAACATCCGCGTAAATATATTCTGCGCGACGCCCTGCCCCGCAACACCATGGGTAAGGTGCAAAAGAATATTCTGAGGGAGGAATACGGCAGCTAGTTCAAGGTTCAAACGCGCATCAAGGGGGCGGTGTGGGGCAAAACTTTAGCTGACTAAACAATGGCATTCAGCTCAATGACTTTGACGGTGCCGCGATTTGCAGCTTTTGTCGTCTGGTCAAAAACCGTGCGTGGATGGTGTTCTCGCTGCTTGTCTTAACGCTCGGCGATCCACAAGTAGATAAATTGATGTGTCAAAAATGTTCGAACACCCAGCCATTGGCACTGACATGGCCGCATGAAATGCCATGCCGAATAGCCCCTAGAGTTTTAGATGCCTTGTTTGGTAATTTTGGAAGCGACGAGACAGGGATGTCAGGGATTAGACTTACAGGTGAGCCTAAGCATGACGCGGTCGCATAGGTTGTGGATCACAAACCTGCCTAAGCGAACCTCACCCTTGTTTTGACGCCGCCCACGCGGAGGCGCAATTCTTTTGGTCGTCGAGCCTCGCGCTCGACAATATGATGCTCTTCGTGTGACCAGCCTCTGCATGCACGGGTGGCAGCTCGGCGTTACGGTGGCATGAGAGGGCGACGAGAACAGTGGTCGACAAAACGAACTTAACTCGTCTTAATATTGCTCAATGGGAGGGCAAGATGAGACCGAAGGCATCGCATGCAGATATTGTCATCGAAGCAACACAGTCGCCTTCGGCTGCCGCAAAGTCACGGATCGCCGCTAGTTGGCACCGCTCGGTAGTTAAGCATGGTTTAAACCCTGACGAACATCGGGCACCTGACCGCATCGCGCAAACGAGTTTGCAGTTCAGGGTGGACGCACTCGAAAAGTTCATGACCGTCGCAGGCCCACGCTTGGACGCACTTTTCTCACTGGTCGGACAATCAGGATGCGCAGTTTTCTTGACAGATACTGACGGAATAATCTTGGACCAAAGATTGTCTGATGCTGATGCCGCCACATTTGAAGGCTGGGGACTTGCGGCTGGTGCGGACTGGAGTGAAGAGAAGGAAGGAACCAACGGGATTGGCACCTGCCTGACGGAGCAACGTCATGTAATCATTCATCAAGATGAGCATTTCTATACACGCAACACAGGCATGAGTTGCATCGACGCACCGATCTACGGCAGCAACGGGCAACTTGTGGCGGCGCTTGATTTATCCTCTGCCCGCGCGGATCAGACCGAAGCGTTTAACCGACTAATTGCGGCCCAAGTGGCACAAACGGCGCGTGCGATTGAAGCTGCCAATTTCAGAGCCGCCTACTCATCAGCACGGATCATAGTGGCCGAAAGCGATGACGCCGAGGCTGCGACCTTGCTTGCAATCAATGAAAGCGATTTGGTCATAGGGGCTACCCGCGAGGCTCGCCGTGTCTTCGGGTTGCAACGGACGGGTGATCTGATCGCACGTCCAGCGGCCGATATATTGGGACGCGAAGATGGTCCGACGGGATTTGAAAAGGCTGAAAAGGCCGCTGTGATTCGTGCGTTGGCGCGAGCTGGAAACAATGTATCTCAGGCGGCAAGGCAGCTTGGGATCGGTCGTGCGACGCTTTATCGGCGAATGAAGCGACTGGGCCTTGACGAAAGTTAGGGCGAACTGTCTCACCTGTGAGACACCTTTGGCGCGCCGACAAGATGTCCCTACAAGACGCTGCGCGCAGCACTCGTCACACTCTTTGTAATCCGGGAGGAGAAGCCGGATTACAAAGGAGGACTTCAAATGAATGATATGACCCACACAGAGGCAGGCACATATGTGTCGCCGTTTAAGCTGCGCTACGACAACTTTATCGGTGGTGCGTTTGTACCACCAGTCAATGGAAAATATTTTGAGAACGTGACACCCATTACAGGTGGCATGATAAACGAATGCGCCCGCTCTGATGCGGCGGATATCGAACTCGCACTTGATGCAGCCCACGCGGCAAAAGACGCTTGGGGTAAGACCTCTGCGACACATCGCGCGAATATCTTGCTTAAAATTGCGGACCGGATCGAAGAGAATCTAGAGCTTTTGGCGACAGCCGAAACATGGGACAACGGCAAGCCGATCCGCGAGACGATGAACGCTGACGTGCCACTTTGCGCCGATCACTTCCGCTATTTCGCGGGTGTCTTGCGTGCTCAAGAAGGCAACATGAGCGAAATCGACAACGACACCGTCGCTTATCACTACCACGAGCCCTTGGGTGTTGTAGGCCAGATCATTCCTTGGAACTTTTCTCTGCTGATGGCGGCATGGAAACTGGCACCTGCTTTGGCTGCGGGCAACTGCGTCGTGATGAAACCGGCCGAGCAGACACCTGCCGCGATCATGGTCTTTGCCGAACTTATCAACGACCTACTGCCTGCCGGCACGCTGAACATCGTCAACGGCTTTGGCGGGGAAGTAGGGGCGGCCCTTGCCAGCTCTTCGCGCATTGCAAAAATCGCGTTCACAGGGTCCACCGCCACGGGTCGCAAGATCATGGAAGCGGCGACCAAGAACCTCATCCCAGTCACGCTCGAACTGGGTGGCAAGTCGCCTAACATCTTCTTTTCTGACGTGATGGCAAAGGACGATGCGTTCTTGGACAAGGCCGTCGAAGGCTTCGTTCTATTCGCCTTCAACCAAGGCGAAGTCTGCACCTGCCCGTCACGTGCGCTGATCCAAGAGGATATCTACGAAGAGTTCATCGCGCGCTGCATCAAACGTGTCGCTGCGATCAAGCACGGCGACCCTCGGGACCCCGAGACCATGGTCGGTGCACAAGTCAGCAAAGCGCAACACGACAAGATCATGGGCTATTTCACCATTGGTCGCGAAGAAGGAGCGGAAGTGCTGGCTGGTGGTGGTTCAGCGCGGTTCAACGGTGAATTGGCAGGCGGGAATTACATCCAACCGACGATCCTCAAGGGGCATAACAAGATGCGGGTTTTCCAAGAGGAAATCTTTGGACCCGTCGTGTCTGTCACCACGTTCAAGGATGAAGCCGAAGCTTTGGAAATCGCGAACGACACGATGTATGGCCTCGGTGCTGGCGTTTGGTCGCGTGACATGAACACCTGTTACCGCTTTGGTCGCGCCATCGAGGCGGGCCGCGTGTGGGTTAACAACTACCACGCCTATCCAGCGCATGCTGCTTTTGGCGGCTATAAGCAATCGGGGATTGGTCGTGAAAACCATAAGATGATGCTGGACCACTACCAGCAAACCAAGAACTTGTTGGTGAGTTATAGCCCCAATAAATTGGGCTTCTTCTAAGTGTATCGAAATGCGGCCTTTGCTAACAGCAGTAAAGGCCGCAGCACCCCCGCATATCCGCAAGAGCAGTGAACCGGTCACATCTATCACAGTCCGCGCACTGGCGATCAGAATCTAGCGGAATGGGACATCTGAATGAAAATCCAACAGAGTGCAGCAACTTGTTGTGTCTCGAAGAGAGATAAAAAGGAATGGCCCAATAAGGCCTACGACCGTTCCCCGCTTGAAATGAATCAGACGGCTATCGATCTCAAGTTTCAATAGCTCAATGCGCAAACCAGCGCCAAAAATCGTATGAATCACGAAACCGGAGAGTGCGATTAAACCAAGAAAGGCCAATCCTTGCGCCCACCAAAAATAGCCATTGATGCCGCAATTAGAGCTGCAATCCAGAACTGGGTTTCCGACAGCTGCCTAGAGTTCTAAAAACATGTATGTCCCTATTTCAATAGGGTAAAAGGGCCTCAATGCCCCACTGACAAAACATGGATTTATTGAAATCGACGGACGCTGCCCAAGAAGATTCCCCGACAGCATAAAAAGCATGGGCACATCAAAAGCAAAAATGTTCGATCCATGATCGAGAGCGACTTTTGTCCATCGAGAGAAGCAGCACCAGTGGCAGGTTCGGGCGCACGTGTCGTTGGAGTCTTCGCTTCTGGCCGCTACGGCCATGCCACTGGCAAAAGCTATGTATTGGCTTATGTCGCCCCAAGCATTCCACAGCCCTTGAAGCTGTTATTGTTGCCAAACGACGGGCACTGACATTACTAAATGGACCCGCTTGGGATCCAACCAATGCCCGTCGGAAAGATTATAACCTTTGGGTGTCACGAGACATGACGCGGTATCAACTGATGCCGCGTCATGAGCGGCGCGTCGCAAATTTGGCGTTGCGATCACCGTTAAGTGTGCTGTTAAAAATAGGTTCTCAGTTTTAGCTGGGAGCCTCTTTAGCACCTGTCATAAATGCCACCGCGTCGGACATCGTATAGTCCTTCGGGTCGATCACGCAGAGCCGTTTTCCGAGGCGGTGCACGTGGATGCGGTCGGCGACTTCAAAAACATGCGGCATGTTGTGGCTGATCAGGATGATCGGGATGCCACGCGAGCGCACATCGAGGATAAGCTCCAGCACGCGGCGGGATTCCTTGACGCCGAGGGCTGCTGTTGGCTCGTCAAGGATAATCACCTTTGAGCCAAACGCCGCGGCACGCGCCACCGCCACACCTTGCCGTTGGCCACCCGAAAGGGTCTCAACGGCTTGGTTGATGTTCTGGATCGTCATCAGACCGAGTTCCGAGAGCTTATCACGAGCGAAGTCTTGCATCCGCTTGTGATCCATCTGCCGAAACACCGACCCCATGATCCCCGGTTTGCGCCATTCACGCCCCAGAAACATGTTGTCCGCAATCGACAAGGCAGGTGAGAGCGCGAGGTTTTGGTAAACCGTCTCGATCCCTTCATTGCGCGCATCGTCCGGCGAGCGGAAGTGCACGGGCTTGCCATCGACAAGAACCTCGCCGTGGTCAGGCGTAACCGCCCCAGACAGCGCTTTGATCAATGTCGATTTGCCTGCGCCGTTGTCGCCGATGACCGCACAAATCTCGCCGGGGTAAAGATCAAAATCCGCCCCATCCATGGCGATCACTGTGCCATAGCGCTTCATCAGACCGCGTGCGCGGATGACAGGTTGAATATCACTCATTTCGTGGCCCTCCGCAGCCATTGGTCAAGCGCAACAGCGATCAATACAAGATTGCCTGCCGCGAACATTTGCCAGTAGTCGTCAACACCCGCGAGCGAGAGGCCCGTGTTGAACACACCCACAATCATCGCCCCAAGGACCGAGCCAAGGATCGAACCGCGCCCGCCGAAAAGCGAGGTGCCACCGATCACAACAGCCGTAATACTGGCAAGGTTGATGTCCGAGAAACCGATAGGAGAGATCGAGCCTACCCGCCCCGCAGCGACCCAGCCGGCAAAGGCACAGATCAAACCCGCGAGTGCATAAACGGAGATGAGCGTGCGGTTGATTTTGATACCTGAGAGCATCGCCGCATCAGGGTCGTCCCCGATGGCATGCACATGCCGCCCCCAAGCTGTCTGGTTCAAAAGATACCAAACCACCAGTGCCAGAATAATTAGCGCGATCCCGCCATAGGTTAAGACAAATCCGCCAAAGGTAACCGATTGCCCAAAGAACAGAATACTTGGGGCGATTTCGCGAATGTCTGCGCCGCGGATCGACTGGGAACCAGAGTACCATAGCAAAAGTGCGGTAAAGACCGAGAGCGTGCCCAAGGTCACGATGAACGGCGGCAGTTTGATATAGGTCACAAGAAAGCCGTTCAGCCAGCCCATGAGACCGCCAAAAAACATACTGATGGTGACGGCAAAGAATGGTGGAATTCCAAAGTCAACGGCCAGACGCCCCATGATCATCGACGACAGCACCATGATCGCACCAACCGACAAGTCGATACCTGCGGTCAGGATGATCAAAGTCTGCGCGATGGCAACAACGCCTGTAACTGTTACCTGTTTCAGCACAAGGGAAAGAACCCCTGGTGACATGAAGTTCGGTGCGATGATGCCAAAGCAAATCACACTAATCAGCAGCACCATTGCCGGAATAATTGTAGGATTACTGCGCAAGATGCCGCGCAAGATATGCCCCATGGTCTTATCATCGCGCGCGAATGAAGCGACGGTTTTATCTGCGGCCGCCAAGCCTGCTTCAAAATCCGCACCTGCTGGCGCTATTGGTTTCTGGTCAGTCATAATGTTCTATTCCCCCACTTATGCGGTCCGACTGTATGAAAAAGGGCGACATGAGAATGCCGCCCTTTCACTAATCACACTAGCGTAAAAGGCTTAGCCCCAGCAGAGCTCAGTGCCCTTGTCGCTATCAATAGATGGCACGCCTTCGGCTGGTGCATCCGTCACAAGGTTCACACCTGTGTTGAAGAATGTCAGGCCTTCGGACGCAGAAGGCTTTGTGCCGTCTGCCGCGTAGGCTGCGATTGCTTCAACGCCTTTGGACGCCATCAACAGTGGGTACTGCTGGGAAGTCGCACCGATCACGCCAGCCTTAACGCTTGCGATACCAGGGCAACCGCCGTCTACGGAAACAACCAAGACGCCTTCTTTGCCAGCGTTTTGCAGTGCTTGGTACGCACCTTCAGCAGCAGGCTCGTTGATTGTGTAAACAACGTTGATGTCTGGGTCTTTTGCGAGCAGGTTTTCCATCGCAGTTACGCCACCTTCAACAGATGCCTGTGAAGTCTCGTGACCGATGACGCGTGCGTCGGTTTCGGAACCCATAACAGTCAGATCAGGCACTTCGATGCCGAAGCCAACGAGGAAGCCTGTGTCGCGAGCAACGTCAACAGAGATGTTGTCTTTGTTGATGTCAAGCATGCCGATTTTGGCGTTTGCAGCCTCATCGCCAAGTGTCGCAGCAGCCCACTGACCAATCAGAAGACCAGCTTCAAAGTTGTCAGTCGCGAATGTCATGTCCTGTGCTTCTGGATCGGCAAGTGGTGTATCAAGTGCGATTACCAGAACGCCTGCAGCGCGGGCGTCAATAAGTGCTGGACCAACCGAGTCGTTGGACGGTGTGATCAAGATACCCTTGGCACCAGCCGCAACGCAGTTTTCAATCGCAGTAATCTGTGGGGCAGCGTCGCCGTCAGTCACGCCAGCGTAAGCTTGGAAATCCATGCCAGCAGCCGTTGCAGCAGCCTCAGCGCCTTCTTTCATTTTCACGAAAAACGGGTTGGTGTTGTTTTTAGTGATCAAGCAAGTCAGATCGCTAGCAGATGCCATGCCAACGGATGCGATAAGGGCCAAAGCGGACCCTGCGAGTAATTTCTTCATGGTTTCCTCCCAGAAAACAATATGTCAGGGCGCGTGCCCGGATTTTCCAGCGATCTGCTCAATGCAGTTGCTGGTTCCTACATTATGCGATTCTTTCCTTGCGTCAATTAATTAATTAACTTTCTTTATTAATTAATTTCAGGTAGCTTTTTATAAGAGAAGCACAGATAAGGTGCGCAAAATGGATGATGGATTAGTAAGATCTCTGAGTATCGGCTTAAGCCAAAGGGGCGTGAGGGATCACAACGAACGCTTGCTGCTATCGCTCATCCAACGCCATGATTCGTTGCCTGCTAGTGATTTGGCAAAGATGGCTGGCCTCTCTCCCCCGACCATCTCGGGAATTCTACGCCAACTCGAATCCGACGGGTTGATCGAGCGCGGAGACCCAGTGCGTGGCAAAGTTGGCAAACCCTCGGTCCCTATGCGGCTTGCAGCAGATGGCGCTTTTGCTTTTGGGATCAAGATTGGGCGCAGGTCAGCCGATCTGATGCTGATGGATTTTCGTGGTGGCGCGAAGGGACAGTTGAAGATCACATATGACTTCCCTAGCCCCCAAGATGTACTCGACTTTCTTGCAGATGGCCTTGCCCAGTTAAGCGCGAGCCTGTCAGATACTCAAAGATCCCGTATTTGCGGGATTGGCGTCGCGGCACCCTTTGAGCTCTGGAACTGGGAAGAACCAAAGAATGCATCACCCAGTTCCTTTCTGTCATGGAAAGATGTGGATATCGCCGCCGAGATTGCCAAATTCAGTGACTTGCCAGTTATCCAGATGAACGACGCAACGGCCGCATGTCAGGCAGAACAGACCTACGGGCGCGGCAAAGAATTCCAAGACTATGCGTATTTCTACATTGGAGCCTTTATCGGCGGCGGCGTCGTGCTGAACAACTCCGTCTATATTGGACGCCAAGGCAACGCGGGCGCGCTCGGATCTCTACGAAGCATTAGTCCCATCGGCGAAAGTATGCAGCTTGTCGATATGGCCTCAATTCACCAGCTTGAGGCGCGCCTGCGCGAAGTGGATATCGACACACGTCAACTTTGGGATGATCCGCAAAGTTGGGCAAAGCTCTCGCGCTATGTCGAGCCGTGGCTCCTCCAGATTGCGCAGGAACTGGCCAGGGCCAGTTTGTCGATTTGTTCAGTCATCGATTTTGAAGCGATCTTGATCGACGGTTCCTTCCCCTCCAGCCTGCGTGACGATCTCGTCAGCCGCGTGCGCCGCTACGTTGCCACCCAAGACACCCGAGGTCTCATCCCACCAAAGATCGAAGCAGGAAGCATCGGCGGTAATGCCCGCGCCCAAGGGGCAGCTTGCGAGCCAATTCGCGCGCAGTTTTTTCTAAATGCATACGTTGGTCAGAGCGTCGTATAATTGAGGTTCCGTTCGTAAGCGACGATTTGAGACATCTTGCGCCATTGACTGTAACGCGGGGAACAGCACTGTTCAAAGTCTGGCGACCGTATTCATAGCTTGCAGCGCCTGCGCGTAATTTTCGGTGGCGCCTCGCCCAGTTTGTTGAATCATAGGGCATTGCGCACTTCTCGTGCCACCTGATCGACGCATTGCTTCCATAGGCTGCCGAACTCAGGTTGTTTCATTGTCAACGACCACTTGGCTCTCGCAAATGTGCCCCCCGTGCACCGAAAATGACGCGATCATCATCGTTAACGGCCCGGACAAGTCGAATGCTTTCACCAGCCAAGAGAAACCGACGAGATCGCCATACGTAAGTATCAATTGAACGACGCGCTTGCCAAAACAGATGTGCCTGTGAATTCATCGTGCATGTGCTGGGCTGAAACCGCCACCCCGCCTTGCTGCAAAGGAAACACATGACATGATTGCCAATCTGATGATGTACAAGCGACCACAACTCGTTGAAGCACACGCTCGCTATTGGGCACTGATCCGCAAACACCTCGCCGACGAAGGTATGGTTAGCCCAGCCGAGTTATCGCAGGATGCCGAAGAGTTTTTCGTCTGGAAGCACCCAGAGTTGGTCCTAAGCCAGACCTGCGGGATGCCCTACCGCACATGGCTACATGACAAAGTGCAACTCGTCGGCACGCCTGATTTCGGGCTGACCGACTGCCCTGCGGGATACTATCGTAGCGCAATCATCGTCCGCGCGAATGATGTTCGAACCGATCTCGCGGCCTTCAAAGAAGCGACGTTTGCCTACAACCAGACCTTCTCGCAATCGGGATACGCCGCCCCATTTTGGCACCTCAAACCTCAAGGTTTCTGGTTCGAAAATCGCCTGCAGACCGACCAGCACCTTGAATCAGCGCGGGCCGTTGCAACAAGCCGCGCCGACATCGCGTCCATTGATGCCGTGACTTGGCGGAACATCGAAATTTATGAACCCTTTGCAAATGAATTGCGCGTTCTCGAATGGACCAACCCCACGCCGGGGCTGCCTCTCATCACGGCACTTGGCAATGACGCAAGTCTCATTTTTACCGCAGTCAAGCGCGCCGTTGATGCGTTAGACGAGCAGACTAAATGTCAGCTTGGGATTAAGGACATCGTTAAAATCCCAAAGGAAGAGTATTTAAGAATACGTAACCCCGAATAGGTTTCATTTTCATTTGTATGACCCAACCTTCTGGCCCCATAAGACCAACAAGCCGCCCCTTGCACTAAGGGCGGCGTATGGCTTAGAGGCGGAAAGTTGAATTCTAGGCATGAAATTTCCCGCTTTAAGCTAAGGGTTGAGCTAGCCTTGGTATTTGAATTCTACCAGTAGATCTAGATGAACGCTCTGACCCCCAGAATGACACAGTCTGCAGGACGTGGTTGGTAGGCGACACGGCGCGTGCTGAAAACACCGAAGCAGTCCTAGAACCGCGCCGTAAACGAGGCCCGTCAGGAGGCAACGGAGTCTGAGGCGATAACGGGCAAAGGTGCTCGAGAGCAAATTGCTGGGCACGCTGTTGCGCTCGGCTATCCAGTTATGATGCAGGGCACTTCATTGGCGTTGTTTTCGTGAGGCCAAAAACAGCGTGTTCTTCGGCGAAAAAGGCACTCGCGGTTGCAAAGCCAACTGATCTCAAAATCCACGCCATATTCACAAGGACGCCGCCACCTGACATATGCATTTCAGAAATGCCGACTTCTTGGTGAAATCGAATTCTAGACGAATTCCATTATGAAGCCGATAGCACACGCCCTTCAGTCCAATACTCGGCAACACTGCTCTGTTTATTGATGTGGACGAGATGAGTGTAGGTCTCACTTGCCCGTTAAGTTGCCGGTGACTTTATCAGCGGTGCAATCAATAGGTCACACGGCGGAAACGAGAGCAACTCATATGCCGTGCTGCCCAGAATGGCCTCTTGCAACCACGGCTTTGCATGGGTTCCAACACAAACCAGGTCAGCGTCCAAGCTGCGCGCCAGCGTGCTTAACACCACTACAGGACCACCCTCAACCAATTTCACGTCGGTCTCACCGATCGGGTTTTGTAATGCCTCAATGAACGCTTCCATTTGAGGCGCGATCTCTGCCTCAAGGCGCTCTTTCTCATGCAAAGCAATATCACCATGAGCATCCGTTCTGGTTGTCAGTCCCTTGTACGGAATGTGATACGCATGGACCAATGTCAGCGGCCGATTGGTCGCAATCGACGCGGCCAAATCGGCGGCATGACGGGCACATTCGGAAAAATCTGCACCAACAATCACTTTTTTATAACCATCAAGTGCACGATCAACGGCGACGACCATCGGTCTGGTGCAGGATTTCGCGATGCGATGCAGGGTCGTGCCCCCAAACAACTCTCGAATACCACGGTTGCGGTGGGCCCCCATAACGACCAAATCGACTTCAAGCCTATTGGCAATCTCAACGATCTTTCTCCAAGCTTCGCCAAAGGCAACGGTGACATCGCATTTCAGGCCTTTAAAGAACGGACCGTCGTTCACCTGCCGCTGCAATTCGGTTTTTGCGTTTTTCTCAACAGCCTTTGCGATAACGCTCGAGACCTCGTCATCGACAACATGAACAACATGCAACATCGCCCCCGTCTGTTTGGCCAAAAGCGCGGCACGGTCCATCGCGCGGTCCGACCGCTCCGTCAAATCGGTGGCGACTAGAATGCTTTTCATCATCATACTCCAATGGCTTCGGCCCCCAGAAGGCGCAGGTTAATTCGCTTGATTTAGATGTCTGCCGCGCGCCCGTTTCGACATTGACCTAAATTATCAGCACACAAAAATCGCGGCGGGACCCCACCTTTCTGAGCTATGTTGGTTCGTCCACTTCCAACGCCCTGCGCAAATGCCGCACAAAAGCCGCGCGCGCCTTTTCGTCCGCAGCAGAATGAAAACGGTCCCTGACCGCGTTGACCAGCTCTGCAAGATCATTGTCCCAATCTGGCGATGTCGGCTTTTTGGGTTTGACGCGTTGATCAGTGGCGGAAACCAGGGTCAAGCGACCCTCAGACGACAAGGTAATTTCGTCGTCCAGCGCAGGCATCACCACCTTCTCGCCATCAATCCCTAACGCCTCGACCTTGGTTTTTAGCGCGACCATCTGATCTTCCTCACCATGCGTGAGGAAGAGAGCTTTGTGGATCGGTTTGCGCTCTGCGATCCAGCCCGCCAGCTCTGCCCCATCAGCATGTCCCGAATAGGTGTCCAGCTTTCGGATCTTGGCTTTCACCTTAATGTCCTCGCCTTGTATCGTGACGTTCTTTGCCCCATCACTAATGAGACGCCCCATGCTGCCCGTGGCCTGATATCCAACGAATAGAACCGTCGCTTTTTTCTGCCAGAGCCATTGCTTGAGATGGTGACGAATGCGACCCGCATCACACATGCCACTCGCCGCCATTATGATCGCACCCCCAGAGATTTTGGCGATGCGTTTGCTTTCGTCCGTTGTCTCCGTCGGGTGAATCCGCGGATTGTTCAACAGCTGCGGACTTCCACCAAAGTCATCCAAGTCACCCGCATGCTTTTGGAAGACTTTCGTTACACGTATCGCAAGCGGCGAGTCGAGGAAGACGGGCACGCTTGGTATCTCACCAGCGTCTTGGAGCGCCAGAATGTCGGTGATCAATTCTTGCGTCCGCTCTACTGCGAACACAGGAATCAAGAGTATGCCTTCATCGGCTAACGCCTTCCCGACCTCCTCGCGCAACGCAGCACGGCGCGACGCCGCCGATGTGTCTGGCCGCTCGCGATCACCATAGGTGGATTCTGAAATGACATAATCAAAATCGGCAGGTGCGTCTGGGTCTGGATGAAATAATTTGTTGTCAGGCCCGATATCGCCAGAGAACAGTAGCCGCAGTGGCTGCCCCCCATCTTGGTCAATTTCGACCTCAATCGACGCAGACCCGAGAATATGCCCCGCGTTCCAGAACCGCGCACGTACATCAGGCCCCACCACAACCCAGTCTTCGTAATCCACAGCCATAATTTGTGGTAGACACTCTTCCGCGTCTTTGCGCGTGTAGATCGGTGATACTTCGGCTTTCCCGCGGCGCTGGTTGCGGCGATTGAGATGCTCGACTTCCATCTCTTGGATATAGCCACTGTCGGGCAGCATAAACGTCAACAAATCCTTGGTGCCTTCAGTCGCAAAAATATGACCCTTAAACCCAGTGGATGTCAGTTTCGGAAGAAGTCCTGAATGGTCAATATGGGCATGCGTGAGCAGCACGAAATCGATCTTTTCAGACCTGAATGGAAACGGTTCATAGTTGAGCGCCCTGACCGTCTTTGGACCCTGAAATAGGCCGCAATCCACCAAAAACGTGCTTTGCGGGGTCTGCAAAAGATAGCAAGAACCAGTGACTTGCTTTGCCGCACCACAAAATTTCAACTTAATATCAGTCACTTGAAATCCCCCCATTCTACTGGATCACTATTCAAGTCAAGCACGCGCAACTCAATTACGCGTTGATGCAGATCAATCTAAGCGGTCAAAGAAGTTGCTAGGCTTTAAGCACAAATTTTCGGTTTTCTGGGGAGTTACACTGTGATGAATAGGGTTCTGACAACCTTGTTACTGGCTTTTGGGACCATCGTAGCGCTCCCTCTTTCCGCACAAGACAAACCGAGTGATCTCGAGATACTGGATGCTTGGCTAGCTTCGCCTCATGCAGATTCAACGTCCGAGGCGTTTCGGCACTGGGATACCGAAGGTGAAATTCCAGGGACATGCGCAGTTTGCCACTCGACGACAGGCCTCATCGACTACCTCGGCACCCCGACAACTACGGCAGGCATCATTGGTCATAGTGTGCCAATAGGAACGTCGGTTGAATGCGCGGCCTGCCATAATGGGAATGCTGAAGCCTTGGACAATCTGCTATATCCTAATGGGCAAACCGTCAGCACACCAAACAACTCCGCTATTTGCACAGTCTGCCATCAGGGGCGCAGTTCAATGGATCAAGTCGACGCCAGCGTCATCGATCTTGATGAGGATACAGTCTACCCCGAACTCGCGTTCATTAACATTCACTATGCCGCGGCGGCTTCAACCCAACTGGGCGGAACCATGCGCGCTGGGTATCAATACGAAAACCGCAATTACGCTGGTCAGTTTACCCATGTCGAAGGCCTCGATACGTGCGTCAGCTGCCATGATCCGCATAAAACAGACGTCTCTCTGGAAAGCTGCACAACATGCCATGCGGGGGTCAGTGAGTTTCGCGCAATTCGCACAACGCAACTCGATATCCTGAAGAATGGCAACACGACGCAAGGCATCGGCGAGGTTGTTGATGATGTGCATAAGGCACTCAAGGTCGCTATAATGGCCTACGCCAAAGAAACTAGCAGAAATTCGATTGCCTACTCTGAGATCTCCTATCCCTACTTCTTTAGCGACCTCAACGACGACGGTGAGGCTGATAGCATCGAGGCGGTGTTCCCCAATCGCTATCAATCGTGGACACCACGACTGCTTAAGGCGGCCTATAATTATCAGTTTGTGGCCAAAGACAGCGGTGCCTTTGCGCATAACCCCCATTATGTCATCCAGCTTATGATCGACAGTATCGAGAGTCTTTCCGTGGTCTCGGAGATTGAAACAACCGGATTCCAGCGACCTTAAGGGAGCGGCTATGCACTTCGAAATTCGTCGCGGCATCAAGAGTGTCGCTGGACCAATTCCCACAGGCGAGCCCATTGATCGCCGCTCAGTCAACGCAGTTGCGATGATGGGCGGCGACTATCCGAATGTCGTGTTTGATCTGCGCGTCAAAGAGGGTGACATGGTTCGCACAGGGCAGACGCTATGTGTGGACCGTCACCATCCGGACGTCTGCTTTGTTGCAAATGCAAGCGGGCGGGTCAGCAAAATAAGGCTCGGTCCTCGCCGCAGGTTAGAGTTTTTGGAAATCGTCATTACAGGCGACGACGTTATAACTTTTGAAACTGATGATTTGCGCAAGCTCTTGCTACAATCGGGCGCTTGGACCAGTTTTCGAACCCGCCCCTTTGGCGTGATCCCAGAGCCCGCTTCTTTTCCCGCTGCGATCTTCGTGACGGCGACAGAGGCGACCCCGCAAGCTCCGAATCCACGTGAAGTAATTGCCGCTGACACGGCGAATTTTCAACGCTGTGCCGAGGCGCTTTTGCAGCTCACAACCGGTCCGGTATTTGTCTGTCAACGTCAAGGAACGCCACTTGTGGCGCAAGGTGATAGGCTTAGGGTCGCGACGTTTTCCGGCCCATATCCGTCTGGCTGTGCGGGTCCGCAAATCCATCGGCTCATGCCCGTATCGCGCCAGCGTATGGTTTGGGAAATCGGCTATCAGGATGTGATCGCGATTGGGCATTTGTTGGCAACAGGGCGTATTATGACCTCTCGGGTCGTGTCAGTGTCTGGGCCAAATCAAGCCGAAACCGTCACTACCCTACTTGGCGCGAAACTATCGGACGTCGTGGGGTCTTACATGACGGTTCCGAACGACCAATATCTGGGCCGCAAGACTCTGCAAGTGACAGCGCAAGGCACACAGGCCAATACCGCTCGACCTTTTTGGCATAAAATTCTGGATGCCTTACCTGCCGCACCTATTGGCGCGATGCTCCCGATGGAAGCCCTTGAGCGCGCATTCCCGTTTGATATTCCACCCGCCCCCTTGATGCGTGCCTTGGCAATCGGGGACGTTGAAACCGCAGAGCGGCTCGGATGCCTTGAATTACTGGAGGAAGATTTGACGCTGCTCAGCGATCTGTGCACATCGGGCAGCGACTACGGACAGCTTCTGCGCCATACATTGATCCTCCTTTCGAACGAACGGGTCGGGTGATGGGCGCTATTAGGCCCTTCTGGGACACGTATCGCGTCACAGGTGTGACGTTCTTGGCGCTGTTGCCGCCACTCATCGTCATCCTCGTCCTTCGCGGCCCCTCAATGATCGCCCCTTTGGGTTTCGCTTTCGGCCTAGGGTTTTTCTGGTCGTTCGTATTCGCGAAATTGCGAAAGTCAGCGTTCAATTGGCACAGCGCCATCAATGCCCTGATCTTTGCACTTCTCGTGCCAGTCGCGACGCCAATATTTCAGACGGCGCTCGCGCTTTCTTTCGGTCTCGTCTTTGGCGACTTGATTTTTGGCGGGCGTGGGAGGAGCTTCCTGAACGGAGCCGTCGTTGGCTTGGCCTTCCTGATGTTCTCATTCCCTGCGGCACCACCCGACATCGCACTTCCCCAAACTGCGATTGCAGCAACCTTCAGCGGAGCGTTCCTCTTGGCTCTCGGTTTGCTTTCATGGCGGATTATCGCGGGGTTTGTGATCTGCGCTGTCGCGCTCTTGCTCCCTGCCGCCAACTGGCAAGACCTGCCAAGCGCCACCGTCATTCTCGGCCTCGTCTTTCTCATCGGCGATCCGGTTGCAGGGGCTAGCACACACCTCGGGCGCTGGCTCTACGGTGCGCTTACAGCCGCAATGCTGGTCGTGTTCGGGCAAGCTGCTGGCGATCTCGGCTCGCTCTCATCCGTTGTTTTCGCGGCACTTTTAGCCAGTATTTTCGCGCCATTGCTTGATCAGATCGCCATACAAGCCCACGTGCGGCGCAGGGCAAGGAGGCAACTCTATGAGCCGTAATTCACCCGTTGGACTTTGGCGCAGATTTCTTGCTCTCCCTAACGATAGCCCCACTAAGACTATTGGCGTTGCATTTCTGGTGTCCCTTGTGGCTGCAATTGCGGTTTCAACCACATCCGTAGCCCTGAAGCCACGGCAAGAAGCGCATATCCAAGCGGCACGAGAGGCGAACCTTGCTGCCATGATCGCGACACTGCCCGGTTTGGCCGATGCGATGCGCGAAACCGGCGCAGAAACCTTGGAAACCGTCGTCGTCGCCTTGGAAACGGGGGAAATCGACCCCAGTATCGACCCTGCCGCGTTTGACTTTCTAACAGCCCAGACCGATCCGACACAAAGCCAGCAGTTAGCCGCGGCGGTCGATACTGCAAAAATCGGCCAGCGACCAAACTTCGCCCCCGTGTATTTGTTGCGCGGCACCGACGCTTTGGCGCTTGTGGTTTTACCGGTCTATGGCACCGGATACCAATCCAATATCCGCGCCTACCTTGCCTTGCACGGCGACCTGACGACGATTGCGGCGCTGAGCATCTATGAACAGGGCGAAACGCCGGGGCTTGGAACGCGCATCACTGACCCCGCTTGGCAAGCGCTTTGGTCAGGAAAACAGACGACAGATGGCCAAGGGGACGTAACGATAACTGTCGTACGCGGGTCAGCGACAACAGCAACCGAAGTCGATGGTATAACGGGTGCGACACGGTCAACGACGGGAGTGTCGAACCTCGTGAGGTTCTGGCTAGGCGATCAGGGTTACGGCCCCTTTTTGAAGCGCCTCAAAGCAGGAGACCTTTGATGTCACGCAAATCCAACCTGCATCACCTGACCGCACCACTGATCGACAATAATCCTGTCACCTTACAAATGCTGGGTATCTGTTCGGCACTGGCCGTCACCACGGCGCTCGACACAGCGTTGATCATGAGCCTCGCTTTGCTCACGGTTCTGGCAACGGCCAGCACGCTCATCAGCTTGATCCGAGCGCATCTGCCATCGTCCATTCGGCTTGTCGTGCAGATCACGATCATCGCATCCCTCGTCATTGTGACCGACCAAGTGCTGCGCGCCTTCGCTTACGAAATCAGCGAAAGGCTCTCGGTGTTTGTCGGACTCATCGTGACCAATTGCATCGTGCTGGGGCGGGCAGAATCCTTCGCGATGCACAACCCCGCTTGGCCCAGCTTTTTAGACGGTGTCGGCAATGGCCTTGGGTATGGCATGATCCTTATGGTCGTTGCGACGATCCGAGAATTGCTCGGCTCTGGTGCGCTTTTTGGCGTCAACGTTCTGCCATTGGCCGTAGCGGGCGGTTGGTTTGAGCCGCTCGGTTTTATGCTTCTGGCCCCCAGCGCCTTCTTTATCATCGGGCTGTTGATTTGGGCCATTCGCACACGGCGCCCCCAGCAAGTTGAAGCCAATGAACTCGTGATCCTTACGCAAGAAGCAACGGATCAGCCATGATCGAAATCCTTATCAAATCTGTTTTTCAGGAAAACCTCGCGCTAACGTTCTTCCTCGGCATTTGTACCTTCTTGGCGGTGTCGAAACGGGTTGAGACAGCCTTGGGGCTTGGTGCCGCGATGATTGTCGTACAATCGTTGACCGTGCCGATCAACTATCTGATCTTTCAGGGCCTTTTGGTAGAAGGCGCTTGGGGTTGGGCGGGATTACCAGAGGTCGACCTCACCTTCCTCAAGCTGATCTCGTTTATTGGTGTAATCGCGGCAATCGTGCAAATTCTGGAAATGTCGCTTGATCGCTACGCGCCTGCTTTGCACCAAAGCCTCGGGGTTTTTCTGCCGCTGATTACAGTAAACTGCGCCATACTTGGCGGCAGTCTGTTTATGGTCGAGCGCCGCTACACCCTCCCCGAAAGTGTGGTTTACGGCATCGGGAGCGGCATTGGCTGGGCCCTGGCAATTGTCGTTTTTGCCGCCATTCGGGAACGCCTTCGCTATGCTGACGTGCCCGAAGGGTTGCGCGGCCTCGGGATCGCCTTCATCGTAACAGGCCTCATGTCCATGGGTTTTTCGGCCTTTGTGGGGGTGACCCTACCATGAGTGAAGTTATCCTCGGCAGTGCTGTTTTCGTGGCCATCGTGCTGCTTCTCGCCATTTCTGTTTTATTCGTGCGTGCGGTGCTTGTGCCGTCAAGACCTGTCAAGATCACGCTCAACCATAACCGCCAGATCACCGCAAAAACCGGGACAAAATTGCTTTCAGCACTTGGCGAGGCGGGGATTGCGATCCCATCAGCGTGCGGCAGCGCTGGCACTTGCGGACAGTGTCGCGTTCAGATTGTCGACGGACCACCCGCGGCGGTGCAGACGGAGACGGCAATCCTATCGCGCCGGGATATTGCGGCAGGCGTCCGACTGGCCTGCCAAACAACCCTGCGGAATGATTTGTCAATTGAGCTGCCTGCTACTGCGTTAAATGCAAAGACATTAGAGTGCCGCGTGATCTCTAGTAAAACAGTCGCGCCGCTGATCCGAGAAATCATTTTGGAACTCCCCAACGACGCGCAATTCTCATTTGTTCCGGGAGAATTTGTGACTATCACGGCGCCCGCCTATTCACTGCAATTCACCGAGTACGACATCGCCCCCGAACACAAAACCGCATGGGCCCAGATGGGATTGGATGAACTGACATCCTCCAGCACGTCGGAGGAAACCCGCGCCTATTCCATCGCCACACATGCCAATGACTCAGCTGGGCAGATCACCTTGCTGATCCGCTTGGCACTCCCCCCTCACGATCAAAAAGGCGTCCCGCCCGGCATTGTTTCTTCTTGGCTTTTTGGTCTTCGAAACGGAGATTGCATCACCGTGTCCGGGCCATTCGGGACCTTTGCCGCACAAGACAATGACCGCGAGATGGTTTTCATCGGCGGCGGCGTTGGCATGGCGCCATTACGAGCGATGATTTCCGATCAGCTCGTGCGCAAAAAGACGACCGGCAAGATCAGTTTCTGGTTTGGTGCGCGCAGCCTCATCGATCTATTCTACGAAGACGAATTTGAACGCTTGGAAGAAGCACATCCAAACTTCAACTGGACCGCCGCACTCTCCGATCCATTGCCGGAAGACAACTGGCAAGGTGAAACCGGCTTTATCCACGAGGTCGCCCTACGCTGCGGACTTTCCCAACACCCTGCGCCGCATAATTGCGACTACTACCTTTGCGGACCGCCCCTGATGATCAAAGCCGTTCTCGCAATGCTCGACGATTTGGGCATTGATCCCAGTCATATATTCTACGATGATTTTGGAGCCTGACGCATGAACCTCACTCGCCGCGCTTTTGTTGCCGGATCGACACTCAGCCTCGTTTCCACTGGTCTTCGGGCCCAATCAGGTGACACCATCAAAATCGAGGGTCCCGCATTTGGCGCGCAGTGGCGGGTCAACATGCCGTTGGGCATTGATACAAACGTCGTCATTTCAACCGTCACCAAGATCATTAAGACAGTCGACATAACGATGTCACCCTTTCTGCCCGCTTCTGAAATATCTCTGTTCAACCACACCCAGACGACACAACCACAACCGATGTCGGCCGGCATCCTATCGACATTGAACGAAGCCAAACGCGTTGCGCACTTCACCCAAGGAGCTTTCGATCCAACTTTGGGAGGCGTGGTCGGGCGCTACGGGTTCGGCCCGATCACAAGCGCACCTGCCGGCGCATTTCGCGACCTCACTGTCACACATAATGGACTTCAGAAATCTCACGCCGCGCAGACCTTGGATCTTTGCGGGATCGCAAAGGGCTTCGCCTTAGACCAAATCGCCACAGCATTGTCACACCTTGGGCATCGGGATTACTTCATCGAACTTGGCGGTGAAGTGCTTGCAAAGGGGCAGCACCCGAACGGGCGGCCTTGGGTCGCTGGGGTCGAAAGACCGCTTGCAGGATCACAGGCCCTACAACGCACTGTCCGACTTACCAACGAAGCATTGGCAACCTCGGGCGATCAGGTGAATAGCTATCACCACGCCGACCGCGCATATAACCATATCATTGACCCAAATACCCAAATGCCGACCGATAGCACACTTGCCTCGGTCAGCGTCTTTGCACCCCTCGCAATCACGGCGGATGCCTTGGCAACCGCGCTTTATGCGTTGGGGCCAAGCCGCGGCCCCGCTTTCGCCCGAAACAACAAAATTGCAGCATTATTTTTGGTGCGCAGCAGGAACGGTCTCCAAGAAATGATGACCCATAAATTCGCTGCAAGACTGATTGGATAAAACCTCCATGGCTATTTTCATCTTTACCTTTGCAATCATCGGCATTGCATTTGTCGCACTCTCAGTGGGCGTGATTTTTGGGCGTGCTCCAATCAAGGGGTCATGTGATGGCCTCGCTTGTGTGCCGGGGGCAGATTGCGCAGCCTGCCCCAACAAACACAAGCAAGAGCACCTCAAATAGTTTTCCCCCATTAGAAATGCGGCGCCACCAATCTCGACAAGCTATTTAGGTGCCTAAGTGGATTCGCTGTGGCCAACGTCCGCTTTCGCTAAGGTTTCCGGCGGCTATCATCGTGATGATGCAGCAGCGACAAATCAGACAAAGAGGAATGCGCGGCTGATTTTGGTGCTTTGGGGATCGTGGGCTGCGGCGATCAATGTGCACGACGACCGATTGGGTCACGCCAAGATCTGCAAATGTGTCGGTTTTCTCAGCCAGAGTTAGCTGATTGATCTTCAATGGTTTTCGAATTGACGTCTACTTTGGCCGCTGCTGGCCCTGATGGGTTCGGCAATCCAAATCCCAACCCCGCATTGCAACGCAGGTTGAAGCAGGAGCCATCCAGCCCGAAAGCTTTGGCAGTCGAAAATACAACAACGATGGCGTATCAAGAGGTGGTCCTGCTTTTTCGACCAGTTTGCAGCCTTGCTAAGGTAGATCAGGGTTTCATTTCAGGCTGCTAATCTCATTGGTTCTGTTTTGCTGACATAGGCCTC
>Ga0255756_1001300_pt1 | contig 28494 bp, 23 predicted proteins | sample 011ome_20_FD_179956 | JGI IMG/M metagenome (GOLD analysis project Ga0255756, IMG submission 179956) | Coastal salt marsh microbial communities from the Groves Creek Marsh, Skidaway Island, Georgia - 011509CT metaG (version 2) | ecosystem: Environmental > Aquatic > Marine > Intertidal zone > Salt...
ATAGTGCTACTCAGTTATCCAGCTCCACCGGTGATCCATCGCGAATGTGAGCAATGATCTGGTCAATCTTGTTAGTAGACAGGTTGGTATAGGTTTCCCGCCCTACCATCATCACCGGTGCTTTATCACAAGCACCCAGACAGGGAACCGGAATCAGGGTAAACAGGTCGTCTTTAGTAGTTTCGCCATAGTCGATACCCAGGGTATTACTGATGTGCTGTTTCAGGTTATCGCAACCGAGCATCCAGCAGGCGACGCTGTCACACAGCAAAATGACATTCTTGCCAACCGGGCGCCTGAAAATCATATTAAAGAAAGTCGCAACACCTTCCAGCTCATCGGGTGCAATATCAAGGTACTCCGCAACCGCCAACAGGCTTTCGTCGGACACCCAACCCTGGTATTTCTGAACGATCTTCAGGGCTTCGAGACCAACTGCCTGGGTGTAGGGATAATGAGTCTTTTCATGCTCGATCTCATGTATCTCTTCTTCGGTCAGCTGCCGTGCCTTGATCGCTGTTGAGGCTATTAGATTATTCATTGATTCTTTGGTTTCTCTTGCTTCTACTCTTCTGGCTTGCTGTTGCTTGTTCTAACTTTTTCTTATTTATCCACATCCGCCATGACAAAGTCAGTGGTGGCAACGACGGCGGTAAAGTCTGCCAGCATCAGTCCGCGACTCAGAAAAGGAATCGCCTGAATATGGATGAAAGACGGTGTACGGATACGTGTGCGATAGGCGCCACTGCCGCCATCATTGACCAGGTAATACATATTCAGGCCTTTGGTTGCCTCAATGGTCATTGATACCTCGGTTGGGTCCATAATTGGGCCCCAGCTGACACTCAGGAAATGGTCAATCAGGGTTTCAATGTGCAGTTTACTTTTTTCCTTGATCGGCGGAGTCGTCAGCGGATGATCGGATTTATATGGCCCTTCCGGCATATTCTCCAGACATTGCTTGATGATGCGACAGCTCTGGCGCATTTCCTCAACACGAACCGAAGCACGATCATAACAATCGCCATTGACGGCAATAGGAACCTCAAACTCGAAGTTTTCATAGCCACTATAGGGTCGATCTTTTCGGTAGTCCCATTCCATACCGGTAGCTCGTAGTGCTGGCCCGGTCATGCCCCAATCAAAAGCATCCTGGGTATTCATAACACCTACGCCACGGGTACGCTGGCGGATAGTGGTATTGGCCATGATCATCTTGTCGTATTCAGCCAAACGAGCAGGGAAATAGTCAACAAATTCCTTGATCAGCTTATCCCAGCCGTGGGGAAGATCCTGAGCAACACCACCGATGCGGAACCAGCTTGGATGCATGCGACCGCCGGTAATGGATTCAATAATGTTAAAGGCTTTTTCCCTGTCGACGAAACAGTAAAACAGCGGTGACAATTGCCCAAGGTCAACAGCCCATGTGCCATAAAACAACAGATGGCTACAGATACGGAAGAATTCTGCCAACATAACCCTGATTACCTTGACCCGCTCAGGCACCTGGATGCCAGCCATTTTTTCAACGGCCATGACGTATGGCAGATTGTTCATTACACCGCCCAGGTAATCTATCCTGTCGGTATAGGGTATATAGGTATGCCAGCTTTGGCGTTCACCCATTTTCTCTGCGCCACGATGGTGATAACCGACATCAGGAACGCAGTCGATGACATATTCGCCATCCAGCTGTAGAGCAAAGCGGATAACACCATGGGCTGCCGGATGATTCGGACCGAAGTTGAGAAACATGTATTCCGAGGTATCTGTGCCCCGTGTCATGCCCCATTCTTCGGGTTTGAAGCGCAGCGCTTCCTGCTCATGATCCTGGATCACGTCGCTCATGGTATAGGGATCCATTTCCGTTGCTCTGGCGGGATGATCTTTACGCAGCGGATGACCTTCCCAGGTCGGCGGACAATAGATTCGGGAAAGATTGGGGTGTCCGGTAACATTGATACCGAACATGTCCCACATTTCGCGTTCGTGCCAGTTTGCTGCTGGCCACAGGGAAATAATTGTCGGTATATTCTGGTCGTTCTCAGCAAGAGCGACCTTCAGTCTTATATCGCAGTTGCCGGAAAAAGAAATCAGGTGATAAACAACAGTGAACGCACTTTCAGGTTGCCCTTCGCGGTTGACACGAGCCCGCTCATCAATAGCCGTTACATCCAGCAACATCTCAAAACGAGGTGAGTATTGATCTTTCAGGTAGCGCAGAACTTCCAGCAATTTATCCCGACTTAGCCAGAGTGTTGGCATCCCTTCCGCTGTGTGCTGGCGGATAAAGGATGACTCACCAAACTTCTGGTAAAGCGCAGTAATAACAGCCGGCATCTGGGCTTGTGCTTGTTGTGATGCTTGTTCGCTTACGTTACTCAAGTGCTTTCTCAATATATGCAGGCAGCCTGTTGGAACCGGGTACCTGTCTATTAATAATTTGCTTTAGCGGAATTTATTGCCTGTTATCAAACAGCATAAAACAGCTTATGACTGATCCCGCGGCCCCTTTTTACCGGAAACTACATCAAAATATCCTGGGCCCACTTCATCAGGGCTTACCAGTTCGGTGGCACTGATGCGATCCTTCAATCTGGTTTCACGCTGTATTTCTACTTTTTCACGCTCATAGATACCCTGGTCATTAATAACCCAGCTTATCGGGCGTCGTTTCTTGCCAATGGAATCCTGTAACAGCGTGAGTCCCTGCAGTAAAGCTTCTGGACGTGGTGGGCAACCTGAGACATAAACATCTACCGGCAGGAATTTGTCGACACCCTGAACAACAGAATAGATGTCATACATGCCCCCGGAATTGGCGCAGGAACCCATGCAGATCACCCAGCGCGGCTCCATCATTTGCTCATACAGTCGTTGCACAACCGGCGCCATCTTGCGGAAAACGGTACCGGCGATAATGATCATGTCGGCCTGTCGAGGAGTGGCTCGAAAGACTTCGGCGCCGAAACGGGCAATATCATGGCGACTGGAAATGGCTGTTGCGGCTTCTACATAACAACAGGAAAGGCCAAAGTTGAATGGCCATAGTGAATTCTTGCGCGACCAGGCCAGCATATCTTCAAGTCTGGTCATGATCACATTCTTGCGAATGTAATCGTCAAACTGCTCCATTCCAGGACGCGGATCGGAAGCATCCTCGGGTCGGACTAATTCCCAGCTCATGTATGCTCTCCAGTGTCTTCAGTCTTTGTTGCGACCTTGCCAATATTGACAACACCGCCCTCTCCAACAATATCGGCTCTGTCATCAATCTGGCGACGGGTACGCCATTCCAGTGCACCGCTGCGCCACAGGTAAATCAGGCCTGCGATGAGGATGGCAATAAAAATGAAGATTTCAATAAAGCCTACCCAGCCTGCCTCGCGAATGGATATCGCCCAAGCAAACAGAAAGACTACTTCAAGGTCGAAAATAATGAACAGAATGGCTGTCAGGTAAAAAGGAACGGAAATCTTTATGTTGGGGGAACCGGTTGGCAATACTCCGGATTCATAGACATCAGCGGTAGCATGATCTGTCCGCTTTTGCCCAAGAAATGCAGATAAAATGAGAAACCCGCCTATCAGGGCAACAACGATTACGCCGTAAACAATCAGTGGAAAAAGATCAATATTCAAGCTTGCCAACCTTATAAAATTATTAGCTTTTTGACTTATGTCTTCTAATTACAGACTACAGTACTGGACACTTGGTTTTAAACAGCACTCAATACTACAACCTGCTCTCAATAACCTTAACTCTGTCTCTAATTATTTGAATAGCTCAATGGGTGGCTATCCGGACAACTATTAATACAACTGGCAGAACATAATTTTATATTCCTGCCCTGCGCGACTGGAGCACTACCAGTGTCTTCAATTTTCTCTGGAATAAATGGACTGATCAGCTACTTCAGTCCAATGCAAATTGTCTAATAAACCATGCTTAATAAACCATGCTTCATAAACTAATGTGGGCAGGAAATCAGACTTAAAAAACATTAAAAGTTTGGCATATTTCACTGCATCAAGCGGGGAGTCAATTTACACTTTCAGCTGTTTTCGATCAAGTTTTTTTGTGGAAAATGGCCAAAGGAATCAAGGCCTACGGGGCATTTAGCATCCTTACATGAACAGTCGACCCCGATTGTTTAAAAAAGCCTGTTAATTCCGTTTAGCGCTGCCACCTTGTAAGCCTCGGCCATGGTCGGATAGTTAAAAGTCGTGTTTATAAAATACTTCAGTGTGTTGGCCTTGCCACGCTGATTCATAATGGCCTGCCCGATATGCACAATTTCTGAGGCCTGGTCACCGAAACAATGGATGCCGAGAATTTCCAGGGTATCGAAATGGAAAATGATTTTCAGCATCCCCACTTCGTCACCGGTAATCTGGGCGCGAGCAATATTGCGGAAAAATGCCTTTCCTACCTCGTAGGGTATTTTTTTCCTGGTCAACTCCTGCTCGGTATAACCTACAGTGCTGATCTCGGGAATTGTATAAATGCCGGTAGCGACATCCTTAACATAGTGAAATTCATCGGGGTCAATAATGGCATTACAGGCAGCCCTGCCCTGATCATAGGATGAACTGGCAAGCGATGGCCAGCCAATAACATCTCCCGCGGCATAGACATTCTTTACCGCTGTCTGATACTTGTTATTGACCTCAAGTCGGCCACGACTGTCGGCTTCAAGTCCAATGGCGGCGAGATTAAGGCGGTCGGTATTACCGGTACGTCCATTTGCCCAAAGCAGTATGTCGCTTTTGATCTTCTTTCCGGACTCCAGGTAAGTCACAACATGGTCATCATGGTATTCAAGCTTCTGGAAGTGTTCCTGATGACGACAGCGAACACCCATGTTCTGCAGGTGATAACTGAGCGCATCGCTTATTTCAGTATCAAGATAGGAAAGCAGTGATTCGGCCGGATTAATTAATTCGACCTTGATTTTCATTCCGCCAAAAATCGAGGCATATTCGCAACCGATAACGCCGGCACCGATAATAGTGATTTTCTTCGGCGTGCTTTTCAACTGCAAAATGGTGTCACTGTCAAATACCAGAGGATGATTGAAATCCACCTCAGCAGGACGGTAGGGTCTTGAGCCTGTGGTAATAATAAAATTATCTGCTTCAAGCCGGGTTTTGCTTTTTCCTTCCACCAGCTCGATCTGGCGGTCATTAACAAAACTGGCTACTCCGCTAAAAATAGGGACATTATTGCGCTGATAGGCACTCAGCCTTGATTGACTTTGTTCGCTCATGACCCGTTCTGCATGAGCAAGGGCCTGCTCGAAGGTCAGTTTCTTCATATCCCCCAGGGCACGCAGAAGAGGATTGCTCTGAAAATGAATGACTTGCTTGACCGAATAACGAATGGCTTTGGAAGGGATCGTGCCAAGGAATGTGCAGTTTCCTCCGGGACGCGCATCATCACTGACGATAGCGACCTTTTTACCGGCTTTGGCGCCATTCATTGCGGCAGCTTCACCGGCAGGACCACTGCCAATTACCAGGAGATCAAACTTGATTTGTGGTTTTGCCGATTTGCTTACTTTTTTTACTGCTGTCTTTTTAGCCTTGGCCATAGTTGAATTAAATACCCTGAGAATAATGCTTGTTTACAAATATCTTTTGAACGCGTCTGAAGAATGACCAGAAAAACCCATCCTGTCGTTGACGATAAAATAGACAGGTAATTGTAAAGCATTTGCCAGTTTCATGCCTTCTTCTGCACCCAAAATCAGCAAGGCGGTTGCCCACGCATCCGCAGTCATGGCGGAACTATGTAAAACGGTAACAGAAACCAGATTATGACTTATGGGCCAACCTGTTGCCGGATTGATAGCGTGGGAATACCGCTGTTTATCAATGACAAAATAATTCTGATAATTACCTGAAGAGGCAATTGCCATTTTTGCCGGACTCCCTGCAATCTGCTGGAACAATACCGGCCGTTGCTGAACCGGCCGTTCGATACCCACGCGCCAGTAATTACCATCCGGGCTGAGTCCCCTGCTGATGACTTCTCCACCTATTTCCACAAGGTAGTTTTGCTGCCCCCGGGATTCCAGCAGCAAGGCCAGCTGATCCACAGCGTAACCTTTGGCCAGTGCAGAAAGATCAAGTGTCACAGCTTTATGCCGGGTCACCGAAAAAGTACCGTCTTTGCCATGTAGCGTTATAGCAGTCATGTCGACTTGTGCCAGCGCCGTTTCAAGCATTGTTTGATCAGGTATCTCCCTGGCCGAGTCAGTGCTACCAAACCCCCATAGATCCACAACAGGTTTCAAACTGACATCAAACGCCCCTGCTGATTTTTCATGGACCACTTTGGCTGTTTTGATCACAGTGGCCAGATCGGCAGAAACGAAAAATGCCTTTCCGATAGTTGACTGGTTCAGAGTTGATAGTTGCGATGTTGGTTCATAAGTGGAAAAAATCACTTTGTCCAGGTGATGAAGCCTTGCTTCTAGCGCTGCCTGCAGCGCCAATCTTGCCTCGGCAGACGCCAGGGAGGAAGTATGTAGGAGAATACGATAGCGGGTGCCCATGGTATGCCCATTGAGCACCAGCAGGGAATTGCTGACAGGCTTTGCGCCGCTGACCGCCGCGGCAATAAAACAGATAAAAAGAACAACGAAATAAGCCGGCTGTGCCCATCTGGTAATGGAGCCGGCCTGTTTCATCTTAATTGGCCATGAAAACATTTTCCGGATAGGTCAGGAACTTCACGCCTGCCATCATATTGACCATTCTGACCACCTGCGCACTGTAGCCATACTCATTGTCATACCACAGATAAAGAATCATGTTTTTGCCATTTACCTTGGTGGCAGTGGCATCAACAGTACAGGCCTCGCGCGAACCAATGAAATCACTGGAAACGGCATCCGGCGATTCGGTATAGCCAATCTGGTTTTGCAGCGGAGAGTACAGAGCGAAATTTCTGAGATACTCATTGATCTCATCAACACTGGATTCGTTAACCAGGGTGAGGTTCAAAATGGCGATGGAAACATTGGCCACCGGGACTCTGACAGCGTTGCCGGTCAGCTTACCTTCCAGTTCCGGGACTGCTTTGGATACCGCTTTCGCCGCTCCGGTTTCGGTCAGCACCATGTTTAGTGGCGCACTGCGGCCACGACGGTCTGCTTTATGGAAATTATCAATCAGGTTCTGGTCATTGGTGTAGGCATGTACCGTTTCCACATGGCCATGGACGATGCCGTACTTGTCGTTGATTTGTTTTAGCACCGGCGCAATGGCGTTGGTAGTGCAGGAAGCCGCTGAAATAATTTTGTCTTCAGGTGTAATAGTGTTGTCATTAATCCCGAAGACGATATTTTTAAGATTTCCCTTGCCCGGCGCTGTCAGCATCACTTTACTAACGCCTTTGGATTTCAGGTGTTGACCAAGTGCTTCTTCATCACGCCAGATGCCGGTGTTATCGATGACCAGCGCATCATCTATGCCGTACTCGGTGTAATCAATTGTGTCAGGTGAATTGGCGTAGATGATCTGAATCACGTTGCCGTTGGCAATAATGCGATTATTTTCTTCATCAATTCGAACTGTGCCTGAAAAAGTGCCATGCACGGTGTCATTACGCAGCAGGTTTACCCGTTTTTCCAGGTCGCCATCTCCGGCTTTCCTGACGACAATTGCTCGCAAACGCATTAGCCGGCCATTACCGGTTTGCTCTACCAGAAGACGTGTCACGAGACGTCCGATTCGGCCAAAGCCATAGAGAACAATGTCAGTGGGCTTGTTTACCGGCTGGTAATCAACTCCGAGAAGGTGATCAAGCTCACTGGCAACAAGAGCATCAAGGTCCACCTCAGGGTCTTTCTCAAGGGCTTCCATATAGCTGACAGTGAGTTTGCCCAGATCAATCTGTGCCGGGCATAGCGGCAGTTTCGCCAGGGCTTTGAGCACCAGGCTACTTTCAAACTCTGATAATTCGTTTCGAGCCACTTCTCGCACACGTCGGTGAGACTTCATGATATTCGCCACCGAGCGGTTATTCAGAGTTCGGCCATACAGGAAAATCTGCACCCCTTTCTCATTTTCAAGTTTGCCCATAATTGGAAGCATTTCCTGGGCCAAAGCCTCACGTGCTTTCCAGTCACCAAAATAGTCGTCTACACTTGGTCGTTCCACGGTTTGTTTTCCTGTAAAATTCCGGTTGAAAATGAGGCGCGTATTATCCAAGGATGCGCAAGAGAAGTCCATTATCTGGGATCGTTAATAGTTTGCCGGCGGAATCATCTTCTGCGGTCTGTTAAATTTCTTCCAGGCTTCGCCTGATATTGGCAATAAATTCCAGAAAGAGACCTATGAAACAGTTGCAATTGTATGACCTCCCTCGCCTCTCCGGCGCTGGTGACAAACAGCGTTGGGATGGTATGGCAGGTGCAGGTGGCAGCCTGGTGCTGGCCAACCATGCCGTGCAAAATGGCGGCCTCACGGTGGTTATTACCGAAAACTCCCAGCAGGCTGAGCGCCTGCAACAGGAGACAGCATTCTTCTGTGGCGACCGAATAAGCCTGCTGGAATTTCCTGACTGGGAGATTCTTCCCTATGATAATTTTTCGCCTCATCAGGATATTATTTCCCAGCGCCTCACCACATTGTCCCGAATCAAGGATGCCAGCGACGCCCTGCTGATTATTCCAGTGAGCACCCTGATGCACCGTCTGGTCCCGGCCAACTACATAAAGGCAATGAGTCTCAGCCTTGAAGTAGGTCAACAGCTTAATCTTGATACCATGCGCCGGGAACTGGAGTCAGCAGGTTATCTTTGCGTTGAATCAGTCTATGAACATGGGGAATTTGCTGTGCGCGGCTCCATCATGGATATATTTCCAATGGGAGGAACACAGCCAGTCCGAATAGAGCTATTTGATGAAGATATTGAAAGTCTGCGTCATTTTGATGCCGAGACACAGCTCTCCAGAGACAAGATCCAGTCAGTAAAATTGTTACCTGGAAAAGAATTCCCTCTGACTGAGCAGGGAATCAGTACTTTCAGGCAAAACTTTCGCGAATTTTTTGATATCGATGTCAGAAAATGTCCTCTCTACGAAGATATTTCCAAGGGTAATTCAGTCGCCGGCATTGAATATTATTTGCCTCTGTTTTTTGAGGAGCTGAGCAGTTTGTTTGAATACCTGCCTGAGCAGACCACTATTTTTACCGTCGGCGAGGTGCATGAAGCGGCAGAACTGTTCTGGCATGACGTCAATCTTCGGTATGAAGACCGAAAGGTTGATCCAGAGCGTCCATTGCTGGAGCCAGAAAAACTATTTATCCCTACGGATCGACTGTTTGCCGCCTTTAACAATTATGCTCAAGTGAATTTGCGCGCCATAGCCGATGATAATAGTCAGGCAACCTTGCCTGTTCTGGCAGTCCCTGACATTGATATTGAGCACAAAAAAGAAAACCCTCTTCACAAGCTTCAGCGTTTTCTTGAATCAGTGGCAGATATTCCCGTACTGTTTTGTGCCGACTCGCCAGGCCGGCGTGAAGCCCTGCTGGATTTGTTACAAACCATAAATATACGTGCCGAGAGCATCGATAGCTGGCAAAAGTTTAGCGCTGACACGCCCTCACTTGCCATAACCGTAGCACCACTTGAAAACGGCATCTGGCTGGATGATCCACGTTATATCCTGATCACCGAAAGCCAGTTATTTGCTGATCATGTCAGTCAGCCCAGACGGCGCGGTAAATTTACCGATAATGCCAACTTTATTATCAAGAGTTTGTCGGAACTGCATATTGGCGCCCCGGTGGTTCATATCGATCATGGTATTGGTCGTTATCGGGGACTGCAAACATTTGAAGTAGAGTCGCAACTCACTGAATTCCTGGTGCTTGAATATGCAGACGAGGCAAAACTCTATGTGCCGGTTTCTTCGCTGCACCTGATTAACCGATACAGCGGCGCTGATGCTGACAATGCCCCGCTGAGCAAGTTAGGCAGTGATCAGTGGGAAAAAGCAAAACGTAAAGCAGCAGAAAAAGTAATTGATGTGGCTGCAGAATTGCTCGACGTATACGCGCGCAGAGAAGCGCAAAAAGGCACCAGCTTCAAACTCCCGCAAGAAGATTACCGCGTCTTTGCCAATGCCTTCCCATTTGAAGAAACCGAAGATCAGAAAGAAACCATCGATGCGGTAGTTGCGGATTTGCAAAGTGAACGATCCATGGATCGCCTTGTCTGCGGTGATGTCGGCTTTGGCAAAACCGAAGTGGCAATCCGCGCCGCCTTCATTGCGGTCAGCAATAATACCCAGGTAGTGATCCTTGTACCAACTACCCTGCTCGCCCAGCAGCACTATGATAATTTTAAAGACCGCTTTGCTGACTGGCCGATAAACATTGGCCTGATGTCACGTTTTGTCAGCGGCAAGAAGCATGGTGAAAACCTGAAGGAGCTTGAGACCGGCACAATCGATATAGTCATAGGGACGCACAAGCTTTTGCAAGCTGACGTTAAATACAAAAACCTGGGCTTGCTTATTATTGATGAAGAACATCGCTTTGGGGTACGTCAAAAAGAAAAACTAAAATCCCTGCGCGCTAATGTAGATATTCTTACCTTAACAGCGACTCCTATTCCCAGAACGTTGAACATGGCAATGTCAGGTATCAGGGATCTTTCCATTATTGCCACACCTCCGGCACGAAGATTGTCAGTAAAAACCTTTGTACGGGAATCTTCAGAGGCGCTTCTCAAGGAAGCTATTCAGCGTGAACTGTTGCGTGGTGGTCAGGTGTTTTATCTACACAATGACGTTAAAACCATTGAGAAGACGGCTGACGATATTCGCGCCTTGCTTCCTGAAGCGAGTGTCTGTGTAGGTCATGGCCAGCTCAGGGAAAGTCGTCTGGAAAAAGTGATGTCGGACTTTTATCACCGTCGCTATAACGTACTGGTTTGCTCAACCATCATAGAAACCGGCATTGATATCCCTACAGCCAATACCATTATTGTAGAGCGGGCTGACAAGTTTGGACTGGCACAGTTACATCAGTTGCGTGGCAGAGTTGGCCGCTCCCACCATCAGGCATACGCCTATCTCCTTACTCCGCATCCGAAATCCATGAGTGCCGATGCTTTAAAACGTCTTGATGCCATTGGTTCTGCAGATACACTGGGAGCCGGTTTCGTGCTGGCAAGTCATGATCTGGAGATACGTGGCGCTGGAGAACTGCTGGGAGACGAACAAAGTGGCCATATTCAGACCATCGGCTTTTCGCTCTATAGTGAGATGCTTGAACATACCGTCAAGCTTATGAGGCAAGGCAAGGTTCCTGATCTGAACAGACCTATCCAGACCAGTGTAGAAATCAATCTGCACATACCCGCTCTTATTCCTGAGCAATATTTGCCGGATGTGCATATACGTTTGATGATGTACAAGCGCATTGCCAATGCCGTCGACAAACGCGAGCTTGATGGTTTGAAAATTGAAATGATTGATCGCTTTGGACTTTTACCTGAAGCCGGAAAACTTCTATTCGAAGTCACCCTGCTAAAACTATATGCCGAATCCCTTGGCATTCAGAAGATAGAAACAAATGTGCGTTTTGGCAAAGTGATATTCACTAACGACACAGTGGTTGACCCTTACTCCATTGTAAAACTGGTTCAGGATAACTCACGGGTTTATTCGCTCAGTGGTGCAACAGAATTAAAATTCAGACATGATCTGGATGATGCCCGTGATCGCATAGATTTTGTAAAACAACTGCTGGATACTTTAACTCCCGAATCACTTAAGGTAGCCTGAGTTCATGTTACTTCGCACTCTTGCCGGCCCCATACTTTTTACAGCAGCATACGCTCTTGTTGCTGCGCCTTCTGCTATGGCACAAACCTTTAGTTATGACGGAAATCGCTGGTATGAAATCGAAGTCAGTGTTTTTAGTAACGAAAGCTCCGACGAAAGTAACGAACTCGTCATTCCAGATAAAATATCGTTGAGCTATTTCGAGCCGTCCAGAATTCTGGTTCCTGCAAGCAAGATTTACCAAATACCTTTTACCGACAATGAGCCGCGATTTGTGCTATCCGATGCATTGATTGGCGTTCAACAAGCTTTGCCAGCAGAAGAACCGGTCTTGCCGGAGTTTATTGGTCCGAGAAATCATTCGGCAAGTGAAGAATTCCGCATTACTGACTTTAATCGGGATCCCTTCATAGCGCTTGGCAATGAGTCTGCCAGTTTTTTGAGCTACAACGAGAAAATTAGCCAGGCTCCCGAACATCGCCTGCTGTTTCATGCGGTATGGCGCCAACCAGTGCTTAATCGCGTTCAAAGCACAGGCATTTTGGTGCAGGGAGGAGAGCAATATGGCTTGCATCATGAGCTGGAAGGCAGTTTACGCTTCAGCTATAACGTGAATCGTGTGGACGTTGAGGCAAGGCTCTGGCTTGCTTCATTTGTCAGCAGTGCAGAATTACCTCCTGGTAATCCTCAACGGGAGTTGCCCCCTCTTCCTGATAACGATGCTCAAACTGCAGCAGTCATAAATCCTGGTTTCGAAAACCAATATTCTATTAATGACATTGCTTATATGGAACAGATGCGAGCTATGATCAGTAATGAACTGCATTATCTGGATCATCCCGATCTCGGTATAATCGTTGAAGTGAGACCTTATCAATTGCCGGAACAAAGCAGCTTCTTTGACTGAGCAATAATTAAAGCTCAGCTATTGTTGCTAGCAATACCCTTTTGATGTCGGCCATCCCTAGATCCAGCGTGGAAGTAATATCCGCGAAAGAAATTGCTTCCTGCGTCAGGCCGGCAGCCCAATTTACCACCAGGGCAATACTCGCATAGGCAATATCCAGTTCTCTTGCCAGGGCGGCTTCCGGCATCGCGGTCATACCGACGATGTCACAACCATCATTTTTCATGCGCATGATTTCAGCGGCGGTTTCTAGTCGTGGGCCCTGTGTGCAGCCATATACTCCTCTTACCTCTCCAAACGTCACCGGCAAGTCCATTGCCAAGGCTCTTGCCGCGAGAACTTTTGCCAGAGCCATATCGTAAGGCCAGGTAAAATCTATATGATTTTCTGCCTTTTCAAGGGTGTCAAAGAAGGTATGCTCCCTGCCCCAGGTGTAGTCAATAATTTGATCCGGAATAACAACAGTTCCCGGAGACATCTGTTTTGAAATCCCGCCAACAACATTGACAGCAATAATAGAATCCACCCCACTTGTCGCCATGGCATGGATATTAGCCCGATAATTAACACGATGAGGGGGGATGCCATGGCTGCTACCATGACGTGCAAGAAATACCACGTCATGACTGGCGACTTTGCTTTTATAGACAGTGACAGGATCATCACCATAGGGAGTCATTATACTTACTGACTCACCAGCTTCATTATCATCAAGGACATAAAGGCCGCTTCCCCCTATAACTCCAATCACTGATGACATGTTACTAATCGCTATATTATGGTTAGGTTTGGACGCTGCTCTGATTTTTATTTACTGCGCTTATTTATAATAAGCGTTTTCCTGCACCGTGTGATCGGTTACATCCCTGATTTCCTTAATCTGGGGTAACTGTTCCATCAGAGACTTTTCAACGCCGTCTTTCAGGGTCACATCAACCATACCGCACCCTTGACAGCCGCCGCCGAAACGCAGAACTACAACCGCATCTTCTGTCACTTCTTCCAGGGAAATGAAGCCACCATGGGCTGCCAGCCCCGGATTGATTTCGTTATAAAGAATATAATTAATACGATCTTCCAATGGGCTGTCTTCTGATATTTTTGGCATGCGTGAATTGGGCGCGCGAATAGTAAGCTGCCCGCCCATGCTGTCTTTGGCAAAATCTACAACGGCCTCTTCCAGATACTGTTTGCTTTTGGACTCAATGAAAGCCTTGAATTCAGTGTAGTCAAATACTTCATCATCAGCCTCTTCTTCTCCCGGACGGCAAAAAGCAATGCAGGTTTCTGCCTTGGGCGTGCCGCCGTCAAGAACGAATACGCGTATTGCGATACCTTCACAATCCTGTTTGTCCAAGAGCTGCTTGAGATATGTTTTGCCTGAATCTGTAATTTCTATCATGAATATTTATTATCCTGGTAGGAGTTTGCGCTGTTCGAAAAGCGGCTGATTATCTACGTTGTGATGCTTGATGTCACCCTGAGAATAAGCCTTTATTGCGACTATAATGGTGACTATACGGCAGTAATCAAGGGCTGGGATCATATTGTGGGACAAGTGATGTTATAAAGCAAAACAAGACCTTACAGAGTGTATGTTTATTAAAGGATTTCATGGACTTACCCATAGCGCTAAATCCTGTGTCGTAGTATCATCGCGTGCCTTGAAAATCATCAATAAGTAGTGCATCACAGCACTGCATAAAAGATGACAAAGCCTTACCTATTATAAGAATACCAGGACCGGGAAATGTATATTTACGATAACTATGATAACCAAATGTTGCAGGAGCGAATTGTTCAGTTTCGTGACCAGACGCGACGTTTTCAGGCCGGTGAACTGAGCACTGAGCAGTTTTTGCCTTTGCGTTTGCAAAATGGCTTGTATATCCAGCGACTTGCACCAATGCTGCGTGTCGCTATCCCCTATGGCTGTCTGTCGTCACGCCAATTGCGCAAACTTGCTTCCATCAGCAGAGATTATGACAAAGGCTATGCGCATTTTTCCACGCGTCAAAATATCCAGTACAACTGGCCGATTCTCGAACAGGTACCTGATCTGTTGGCCGAACTGGCAGAAGTAGAAATGCATGCCATCCAGACCAGTGGCAACTGTATTCGAAATACCACTACAGATCAGTTTGCCGGTGTTGCCGTCGATGAAATTGAGGACAGCCGTCCCTGGTGTGAAATTATTCGCCAGTGGTCTTCATTTCATCCCGAATTTGCTTATTTGCCACGTAAATTCAAGATTGCCGTTTGTGGCACGCCCAATGATCAGGCTGCAACCCAGGTGCATGACATCGGCCTCTATATCAAGAAAGATAATAAGGGCGAGATTGGCTTTCAGGTGCTGGTCGGTGGCGGATTGGGTCGTACACCGGTGATAGGCGCAACAATCTGTGAATTCTTGCCCTGGCAGCATCTGCTTACTTACCTAGATGCCATTATGCGAGTCTATAACCGTTTTGGCCGCCGAGATAATAAATACAAGGCGCGTATCAAGATACTGGTGAAGGCATTAGGGGTAGAAGCATTCCGTGAAAAAGTGGAAGCTGAATGGCTTTACGATAAGGACGGCTCTGCCACTCTGACCCAGAATGAAGTCGAGCGTTGCAAAGGCTTTTTTACCGACCCTGATTATCAGGAGTTGGATAACACGGATCAGACTATTGCAGATGCTGCTGCAAGCGACTTATTGTTCAGTCACTGGCTTGAACGCAATGTCGCACCTCACAAAAAGTCCGGTTATCGCATAGTTAACCTTTGTCTGAAAGAAACCGGCGTTGCCCCTGGTGATATTACAGATACCCAGATGGAATTTGTTGCTGATCTGGCGGACAAATACAGTTTTGGCGAAGTTCGCGTTACTCATGAGCAAAACCTGGTATTGACCGATGTACGATTGCAGGATTTATATACCGTTTATCTGGCCCTCAAGACAGAATCTCTCGCAACCCCCTATCTCGGATTACTTAATGATATTGTCTGCTGTCCTGGTGGTGATTTCTGCTCGCTGGCTAATGCCAAATCGATACCTATCGCGGAATCAATTCAACGTCGTTTTGAAGATTTTGATGTGCAGAAAAATATTGGCGAGATTACATTGAATATTTCTGGCTGCATGAATGCCTGCGGTCATCACCATGTTGGCAATATCGGCATTCTGGGGGTCGACAAAAAAGGCGCTGAATTCTACCAGGTGACCCTGGGGGGATCTGCAGACAGAGACACATCTCTGGGCAAGGTTCTCGGCCCGTCATTTGCACAGTCTGAAATGCCCGATGTGATAGATAAAATCATTAATGTCTATCTGGAAAATCGTCAGGAAAACGAAAACTTTCTTGCCACCTACAATCGTATCGGCATGGAACCCTACAAGGAAAAAGTGTATGCCAACGCTGATTAAAGACAGACAGCTTATCGATAATCCCTGGCGTCTGCTGGAAAAGGACGTTGATTTAAACGCGGTGCTTTCTGATACAGCTGAGCATATCGTTGTGCCTTTTGCCTTATGGCAGGAGCACAAGGACTCTCTAATGGACTGCGCAAAAGAAATTGCGGTGTGGCTGGATTCTGAGGATGACCCTTATGAACTTGCCAATGACGTGATTGATCTGCCATTGATCTGTCTGAATTTCCCTGTATTCAGGGATGGCAGAGCATTTTCAGCTGCGGTAATTCTAAGGGAACGCCTGAATTATCAGGGAGAAATTCGCGCCATTGGCGATGTGTTGCGTGACCAGCTTTTCTATATGCAAAAATGCGGTATAGACAGCTTTGATCTGGCTGATGGCGTCAACGTGGAGAATGCACTGGAAGCCTTCAATGACTTTTCAACCAGTTATATGAGCACAGTGGAAGAACCTCTGCCCCTGTTTCGACGCCGCTAACTTCTCAGTAACGCTCTGAATCAGGAATACAATTCATCTTTACTGCGTCCGCGATGCAACCAGCGTAGCAAGGTATTGTCGAGGGTAGATTCCATCATCTTGCCCAATTTATCTGCGATATTCTTTTTCTTCACATAGGCAACGTGGTAAACCTCTGCGTCCTCGCAGGCATTAATGATAAATTCATCACTGGTACCCACGGCGTCCACCAGACCCAAGGTAAGCGCGCGACTGCCCAGCCAGGTTTCCCCGGTAGCCAGTTTTTCGATATCCATCGCCGGGCGCGACTGCTTGATAAAGTCTTTAAATAAATCATGGACTTCTTTTACATCCTCGATCATCTTCTGTCGGCCTTGATCCGTATTTTCACCAAACATGGTAAGGGTTCGCTTATATTCCCCTGCTGTGACCATTTCATAGTCGACATTCTTTTCCTTGAGCAGACGGTGAAAATTGGGTATCTGTACCAGAACGCCTATGGAGCCTATATAGGCAAAAGGCGCCGCTATAAGTTTACTGGCTACGCAGGCCATCATATAGCCACCACTAGCGGCAACTTTATCGACACAGATAGTCAGGGGAATATTTTTACTGCGCACACGGTGTAGTTGAGAGGCCGCCAGGCCATAGGCATGAACCATACCGCCGGGGCTTTCCAGTCGTAACAGGACTTCATCTTTGTCTTCACGAACCATGGCCAGAACTGCAGTGATAGCCTGACGCAGCTCCTCTACCTGGCTGGCTTTAGGGTCGCCATCAAAATCGATAACATAAAGACGCTTTTTCTCTTCTTCAGCATTGCCTGACTTTTTAAGGGCTTTCTTTTCCTGCTTCAGCTTTTTCTTTTCAGCTTTGGCAGCGTCTTTTAGAAACTGTTCATTTTCGACAACATTTTTGATGGCATCACTCAGATGGTCCAGTTCTTCATTCAAATGAGTAACCATAATTGCCCCTTTCCCCTCTTTCTTTTGTTTCATGGCATTGGCCACAGCTGCGGTCATAATGATCAGTACAGCGGCAACCACAGTCAGGGTTTTGGCCAGAAAAAGTCCGTATTCAGAGAGGAATTCCAACATTAATACTCCAGAAAGTTATAGGCAGTGAGGCTGCCGGTGTAACCGTTCAATAGAAACTGAATTTATAAAACATAAATATACTATAAAGAAAAAGGATCTGCCGTTTTACGACAGATCCTTTAATGTTATCGGCAGTAACTAATGCCGGTATGTACTGCAATTATTTAAATGAGTTAAACACTTACAGTCATGCGCTCAACTTCTTTAGCACTAGAGGCCAATTGCCGCGCTTGGATTGCTGTAGAAGCCGAAAAATGTTGTCATGATTATGGAGCAAATAATCAGTGTAAGTACCATAATTGGCGCACCTTTCTTGAACCATAGTCCAGGCGTAATAGCGAGGCTTGGATCGCCTTGATCTTTAGCCAGTTTCTCGGAAATGGTCACGATGAATACATTGGCGGTTGAACCAAGGTGGCTACCATTACCACCCATGCCAACACCTGCAGCCAGTGCCCACCAGAGTGCATTGACATTAACACCCTGCTGCTCAAGACCAAGAATAATTGGAATCATCGCGGCAGTGAAAGGTATGTTGTCGATGAAGGCTGACATAATGGCGGCCACCCACATTAACAGGATGGCGGCTGTCAGCAGATCCTCCTGAACAAACGGCAAAATGAACTGACCAATGTATTCAAGGAAATGACTGTGTTCTACACCACCGACGATAATAAATAAGGCCATGAAAAAAATCAGCAAGGTCAGTTCGACGTCGGCAAAATGTTCGTCCATATCTACTTCTTTGCCGAAGAACACCAACAAGGTAAGACCCATGCCGGCAACAAACCAGGCTTCCCAATGCAGCGTTCTGTGCATGATAAAGCCCACTACCATTATACCGAGAACAATCAGGGAAACTTTCCAGGTATAAGGATCTTTCATTTCTTCCTGCTGGCTGAAATCCTGCAGCACAGGGGTCTGGGCAAGCTCTTTCTTGAAGATAAACTTCAGGGCAAAGAGTGTCGCTACCCAGGCCACAAATACAATACCGCCCATATGATAAAAGAAGGTATTGAAATCAATGCCGGCAGCAGAACCAATCATCAGATTGGGGGGGTCACCAACCAGCGTTGCGACACCACCGGTGTCGGACAGCAAGGCGGCTGCCAGCAGATAAGGGATAGGATTAATTTTCATCGACTGACAGATAAGAATAATCAGTGGGCCAAAAATAACTACGGTGGTCACATTATCCAGTAATAAAGACAGAACTGTTACCAGCGTACCCATCATTGCCAGCAAGAGGAACAAGCGTCCTTTACTAAAATCAGCGATGCGGTAGGCCAGCATCTGAAACCCCCCGGTGGGAATCATAATGGCGACAACTGTCATCATGGCACCTAGCAGGAAGATAACATTCCAGTCGATAGATTCTAGAGCCAAATCAGGGCTGTAAAATCCAAAATACTGCCCTGCCAGTACCATTGCGCCAGCACCACCAAGGGCAAATTTGGCGCGGTGAAAACCGTGGACACCTTCGGTAAAGATTCCCACAAAGGTGATTACAAGAATGATGCCAGATACCATCATAGCGGTATCCATTTCTAGCACTTCCATAGTGATTCCTTATAGCTTAGAGGCTGGAATTCAAGGGTTTGTAAAAGGTCATATATAGATTATATGTGGTCAGAAGGGCAATGATTATAAGCACCAGAGCGCCCCACTTCAAGAAATACTGGAGTCTGAAGCACTAATTTTTTAACCACAAACAGCCGTTTTCCGCTACTTTATCAATTTCCATAAGACGTGCTTCGTGAGCTGAAACCTCATCCTCTGTTGCACGAATGATTTTTAATGGCTTGCGTTTGGCAGAGAGTCTTTTCAATTGCTGCGCAGAGCGTTTTTCTGAACTCTCTTCGTAACCCAGGGAAAAGCTTGATTGCCCGCCTGTCATCATCAAGTAAACGTCGGCAAGGATCTCCGCATCAAGCAAGGCTCCATGGAGGTCGCGCTGGGTATTATCGACCATATAACGCTTGCACAAGGCGTCGAGATTGTTCTTCTGCCCGGGATGCTTTTTCCTTGCCATCAGCAGGGAATCCAGAATTTGGCAATAGTCCTGCATCGGCTTGTAGCCCTTTTTCAGCGCCGCAAGTTCATGATCCAGGAAGCCAATATCAAATGGCGCATTATGGATAACCAGCTCCGCACCACTGACAAATTCAATAAAGCTCTCTGCGATATCGGTAAATAATGGCTTGTCGGCTAGAAAATGGTTTGTAATGCCATGCACTTCAAGCGCTGCGGCTTCAATTTCACGTTGCGGATTGATGTATACGTGGAAATGATTGCCGGTCAGCTTTCTGTTGAGCAGTTCGACACAGCCAATTTCGATGACCTTGTGTCCCTGTGCGGGATCCAGTCCGGTAGTTTCCGTATCCAGTACAATTTGTCTCATGTTCTCGCTATTTATCCACTTATCTATAGTTAATTACCAGCTGAACCGGCGAGCGGGGGTTCAATTACAACTCATCAATGCCCTGATTAGCCAATTGATCAGCCATTTCATTTTCCGGATGACCACTATGCCCTTTCACCCAATGCCAGGTTATTTCAAAAGGCTGCACAAGTTCGTCCAGGCGTTGCCAGAGATCAACATTCATTACCGGCTTCTTGCTGGCATTGCGCCAGCCCTTTCGCTTCCAGCCCTCAATCCATTCAGTAATACCCTGCAGGACATATTTTGAGTCTGAGGTTATTTCCAGAGGCCACTTGTTGCCCTTGATACATTCCAGCGCCTTGATCACCGCAGTTAATTCCATGCGGTTATTCGTGGTTTCCGGTTCTCCGCCATAGAGTTTCTTGATTTTATCGCCATGCATGAGAACAGCGCCCCAGCCACCGGGTCCGGGATTGCCCCTGCAAGCACCATCTGTATAAATCCTGATCTGATCTGCCATGGTATTGCTCAGGAACGGTCCTCATTACTGGCGACCCGCAGCTCTCTCGATACCCGGGTGATATTTTCCGCAATGGGCATGCCGACATTCGCACTGGCAAATTCTCGCCATGAGCTTTGAATCGGCGTAAGCGGCAAGGCCTGTTTTCTTGCAGAAATCATGTAAACCCCACCGGTTGGCCAATTCAGCCGTGATGCAAGGGGGCCGAGTAAACTAGAATACTTGATGATAGCTGGCGAGTTGATCGGCAGTGTGTAGGCGCCATAGCGTACCTGTTCAATCTGAAAATCCAGCAATTTCAACCAGTCAGAAATACGTGAAGTGCTCAAAAGCCGGCCATTCCATGGATGCATTTTTTTTCCTGGAAAGCGCGTTCTCAGCCCCCAGCTACTGACTGGATTAAATCCGACAATGATTATGTGACCGCCGGCAATGAGAACTCGTGACACTTCACGCAATAACTGGTGCTGAAAGGAAGAATAATCCAGGGCATGGTGAAGCAGGACTACATCTACTGATTCGCTGGTAAGAGGTATTGCTTCGCCCCTGGCAGCAATACCATGTCCGGCAAGATTGTCATTATGGGTAATGGAAAACTTGTGCCCGACAGGACTGTTTTCATACATTGGAAAATTAGCGCAGCCAATTTGGAGAAGGTGGTAGCCAAAACGCCTTGGCAGGCAGCGCTCGAGTAAAGACATTTCAACTTCGCGCAGACGATGACCAAGTGGCGTTTCATACCACTGACTCATGGCATCATAAAAGCCAGGACTGTCGAGATTTTCCCTGTTACTTTTCCAGATCACTTTGCTGCCCGACATGATTGTTGAAATTGGGTATCATACCTGAGTCTCATTGTGCTGGCGACCAAACCAGTGCCGTCATTAGCCTTAACCAAGATAAAAAACAGGGGTAACACCATGCTGGAAGTCACACCCATTCGGGCTTTTAATGATAACTACCTTTGGCTGTTCAGGGAGGCAGGAAGTCGTGATTGCGGCATAGTCGATCCGGGCGATGCAGAACCGGTTCTACAATATTTAAAAGAACAAAACCTTAACCTCGCCGTGATCATCATCACCCATCACCATGGCGATCATACCGGGGGCATTAGCCAGTTACTGGAAAACTACAATGTGCCGGTTTATGGCCCGGATTCATCAAATATTCCTGCGGTGACTCATGCTGTCAAGGAAGGCAGCCAGATTAATATCCTCGGTCACAACTTTGAGGTACTGGAAATACCAGGGCATACATTGGACCATATTGCCTATTTCGGTGCGGCGGTTGAAAACAATACGCCGGTGCTGTTCTGTGGCGACACCCTGTTTGCCGGCGGCTGTGGCAGGGTCTTCGAAGGCACATTCCCTATGATGCACGAGTCATTGCAAAAACTCGCCCGCTTACCCGCTGACACTCTCGTTTATTGTGCCCATGAATACACTCTCGCCAACCTGTGTTTTGCCAGCGCGGTTACGCCTGACAATAAAACGCTGGCCGAACGCGTTGCGCTGGAAAAAGAAAAACGTAGCAAGGATATCCCTACTGTTCCCACCAGTATAAAAGCAGAATTGGAGACCAACCCTTTCCTGCGTTGCGGTGAACAGGAAATTATTGCCGCAGCGACTGAGTACTGCGGTCGCGCATTACACGCTCCCGAAGAAGTGTTTGGCGCGATACGCGGTTGGAAGGACTCGTTTTAAAGCGGACTTTTTGTAGGTGCGGCAAGCCCCTCAAGCAGTGACTTGCCAGGTATGGCATCAAGCAAGGCCTTGGTGTAGTCCTGTGTCGGTGTTTCAAATACTTCGCTTACCGACCCGGTTTCAACCAGCACGCCTTCTTTCATTACTACGATGCGGTCGGACAAATAGCGCACTACGCCAAGGTCGTGGGAGATAAACAGCATGGTCAGGTCAAAGCGCTCAACCAGCTCAAGTAGCAGATCAAGTATTTGGGCCTGAATAGTAACGTCCAGTGCCGATACCGGCTCATCAGCAACTATGAATTCAGGTTTTGTGGCAATCGCGCGGCCAATGGCAATACGTTGTCGCTGTCCACCAGAAAACTCATGGGGATAACGCAGAACGCTTTCCCTGGACAAACCAACAGAATCCATTAATGCAAAGACTTCGGCTTCCAGTTCATTGCGCGTGCAAATGCGGTGCAATAAAAGCGGCTCTGCCAGGGTGTCATAAACAGTCATACGCGGGTTCAGGCTGGCATAGGGATCCTGGAAAACAATCTGCATATGCCGTCTCAGGGGCTTCATCTTTGCCAGGGAATAATGACTGATTTCCTCGTCGTTAAAATAGATTTTTCCCGATGCCGTGTTGACCAGACGCGTAATTGCACGGCCCAGGGTGGATTTGCCCGATCCTGATTCTCCAACAAGGCCCAGTATTTCATGGCGGTTAATATCAAGGCTGACCGAATTGACAGCAACAACCGTATCCTGGTTTTTCCCACCCGGAAATTCAACGACCAGGTCTTCAATTTTTATCATGGGGGCATTGGATTCCGAGGCAGCCTGCTTTTGCGTGCCTGGTACAGCCGCCAATAACTTGCGGGTATAGTAGTCCTGAGGGTTATTGAAGATAGTATCTCGATCGCCCTGCTCCACAAATTTGCCATATTGCATTACCCCGATCTCATCGGCGATATCTGCTACTACGCTAAGATCATGACTGATAAAGATAACGCCAATGTTGCGACGCACTTGCAGTTCTTTTAATAACCTGAGTATTTGTGCCTGTACAGTTACGTCCAGGGCGGTGGTGGGTTCGTCAGCAATAATAATTTCTGGTTCGGTAACCAGGGCCATGGCTATCACTACGCGTTGCCGCATACCGCCAGAAAATTCAAACGGCCAGGCATTCATACGCTGTGCCGCATTTTTTATGCCGACTTCCTCCAGGATGTCTATACTTTTTTGCCAGGCTTCTTTCCTGCTCATACCAAAATGTAATCTGAGTGGTTCCATCAACTGATCACCAATCTTCAGATAAGGATTCAGAGTTGTCATGGGATCCTGAAAGATGATGGAAATGCCTTTGCCCCGAACCTTGCGTAGTTCTTTTTCTGACAGCCTTAATAAATCCTGATCCTGAAACATAACCTGGCCGGATTCAATTTTGCCAGGCGGCATGGGAACCAGGCCCAGCATGCTGTAACAGGCAACCGATTTTCCGGAACCGGATTCTCCAATAATGGCGAAGGTCTTTCCTGCCTCTACATTAAAACTGATGCCATCGACCGCCTTCACCACACCATTACGAGTGTGGAAGTAGATGGATAAATCCTGAACCTGAAGTAGCGACATAGTAAGGGCTATTTAATCTCTTGAAGCTTTTGGGTCGAGGGCATCACGCAGGCCGTCGCCTAGAAAATTCAGCGCAAATAATGTGGTGGTTAGTGCCAAGCCTGGAAATATAAGCAACCACGGGTATTCCTCCATAGTTTCCACACCATAGGAGATAAGCAGTCCCCAGGAGGATTCTGGCGGTTGTATGCCCAGACCCAGAAAACTTAAAAAGGCCTCCAGCAGCATCACATTGGGTATAGTCAGTGTGGTATAGACAATGACAGGTCCGAGCGCATTGGGAATAAGATGTTTCATGATGATGGCTGCAGGCGACAAGCCCAGTGAGATCGCGGCTTCCACATATTCCTGTTGCCTGAGACTCTGAATCTGCCCACGAACAATTCGTGCCATCACCAACCACTCAACGGCGCCGATTGCCAGAAACAGCAACAACAGATTGCGGCCAAACACCACCATAAGCAAAATAATGAAGATCATAAAAGGCAGAGCATAAAGAATGTCTACCAGGCGCATCATGAAGGCATCGGTTTTACCTCCGGCATAACCAGCGATAGCGCCATAAGTGACCCCAATAAGCAGAGCAACAGAAGTCGCTATAAAACCCACCAGCAATGACACCCTGCCGCCATACATAATCCTGGTTAGCATGTCTCTGCCAAATGTGTCAGTCCCCAACCAGTGTTCCATCGAAGGCGGAATGGCACCGAGTCGAAGATTTTGTTCTTCGTATCCATAAGGGGCAATCCATGGCGTGAGAAGACAAACAATCATTACGAACAATAGAAACCCCAGACCAATCATGGAGAGTCTGTTTTTACGCAAGCGTACAAGCGCATCTTCCCAAAGCGATGTGCCCTTGGGGATGTCATGGTCAAGTGCCTGAGCTGTTATTTTTGAAGTCATTATTTTTTAAACTGGTAACGCAATCTGGGATTAACCCAGGCAGCCGCAATATCAGAAAGTAAATTAAACACCACTATCAGCGTTGACAGGAAAACCGTAGTACCCAGGATCATCGTGTAATCCCGATTAAACGCTGCCTGCACATAAAATCTACCGAGGCCGGGAATCTGGAATATGGTTTCCACCACAAAGGAACCGCTGAGCAGCGCCGCAAAAGCTGGCCCCAGGTAGCTTATTACCGGCAACAGCCCTCCCCTTAAGGCATGTTTGAGAATAACCACGTATTCCGGCAAGCCTTTTGCTCTTGCGGTACGCAGATAGTCCTGAGACATAACTTCAAGCATTCCCGAGCGGCTAAGGCGGGCAATATAGGCAGCATACATTGCTCCTAGCGTGATACTGGGTAAAACCTTGTCCCCGTAAGAGTCCCCCCAGCCTGAGACCGGTAACCAGTCCAACATAATGCCAAATACCAGTACCAGAACCGGGCCCAGCAGAAATGAAGGCATGCAAATGCCTACCATGGCGATGCTCATGGGAACGTAATCCTGCATGGTATTGGGTTTAAGCGCCGCAATGACGCCCGCGAAGCTCCCGATAATGACCGCGATCAATAAGGCATATAGCCCAAGTTCTGCCGTGATGGGCAGTCCCTGAAGAATAAGCTCGTCAACGCTGCGTCCCGGGTAATAAAAGGAAGGCCCCATATTTCCCTGAACCAGGTCAGTGAGATAAGAAACATATTGTTGTAACGGGGGTTGATCAAGGCGGTATTGGGCTTCCAGGGCAGCCTGCACCTGGGGTGATACCGCTTTTTCACTGGAAAATGGTCCGCCGGGGGCTGCACGCACCAGAAAAAACGTCACTGTAATGACGGCTAAAATGACAGGAATGGCTTGTAAACTTCGAAGCCCGATAAAACGCCACATATAGGTCAGCCTGTTCTATTGGGAAGAGAGATAGACATATTTCCAGTTGTAATAATCCATAATGTTGGGCGGCATTCCTTTCAGGCTGGGATGTTTCAGGTGTTTACTCTGGTAGGTGTAAATAGGGATGATGGGCATGGCATTCATCAAAATGGCTTCAGCTTCCTGATAGAGTTTGAAACGTTCTTGCTGATCAAGAGTGGCCGGGGCATCTCGAAGAATCAGCTGGTCGTAACGGGCGTCACTAAAGCCTGTTTTGTTATTTCCCCCATCAGTAATCATCATATCAAGGAAGGTATTAGGATCAACGTAATCGCCAATCCAGCCACGTCTTGATATGGAGTAATTAAAGTTATCTGTAGAATCAAGATAGACCTTCCACTCCTGGTTCATCGGTGTCGCACTGACGCCCAGAGTCTCCATCCACATTTGCTGAATGGCCACAGCAATCTTCTGATGGTTCTCCTGAGTGTTATACAAAATATCAAACGATGGGAAATTTTCACCTCCGGGATATCCTGCTTCAGCCAGAAGTTGTCTGGCCTGTTCCGGATCATAGCTAAATGTTTCTGGAGGTTCATACCCCAGCGTACCCGGTGGAACCAGAGCATAAGACGACAGATAAAGGTTTTCCAGTATCGTTTCCACCAGCAACTGGCGGTCAATAGCCATGGAAAGTGCTTTTCGCACCCGTACATCATCAAACGGCTCTCGCGTAGTGTTTATCAAATAGTAATAAGTCCCCAGATAAGGAGCGATCTGAAGCAGTTCAGGCTGCTCACTGCGGTAAACCGGGATTTTGTCCAGAGCCACTTCATTGGTGAAGTGGATTTGCTCGTCTCGAAACATTCTTTCTTCAGTCACAATGTTTTCGGTGGGATAAAAGACAATAGCATTTAGTTTAACTTCGTCCGCATCCCAGTAGTACGCAGATTTTTCAACTCTGATATGGGAATTGACCTGCCATTCGGTGAGGGTGAATGCGCCATTGGTTACGATATTACCCTCCCGAGACCATTGCGAAAAGCGGTCGCTGGGGGAGCCGAAAGCAAGAACCGTTGCTGGATGAACAGGATAAGTACTGTAGTGATCAAATAGCTGTAACAGGAAGGGGGTGGGTTCGCGTAAAGTAACTTCCAGGGTGAGCTCGCCCAACACCTTGACCCCTACTTCACTAAAATCATCAATGACTCCGGTAGCAAAGCCTTCCGCATTAAGAATCGGGAAAAACATGTAATTATAAAGGCTGCCAAGTTCAGGGGTTAAGGCTCGCTCCCATGACCAGCGGAAATCTTCCGCAACCACTGCATCACCATTACTCCAACGGGCATTATCCCTAAGTTGAAAAGTGTAGACCCTGCCGTCTTCGCTAATTTCCCAGCTTTCGGCTACGCCAGGCTCTGGCTCCAGGGTATAGGGATTTTTAGTGACCAGTCCTTCGAACAAGGCACCGATAATGTGATGTTCGGGCACACCGGTTACGATATGAGGATCAATGCCTTGCGGCTCTGTGCCATTGCCTAAATGAAGAACGCCTTGCTGGTTACCCGTTATCACCCGCGATTCACTACTTCCTCCTCCACATGAAACGAGGAAAAGCGACAGCAATAGGACTGGAACCAGGGTTCTACTTAATATCATCTTGAACTATTCCTGCATGGATGTTGGAGTCAATGGAAACGCCGCCAGGAGGATTTAATCATTGGCTTTGTCTGGCAGCCAGTACTGGGCAAATAGAATAAACGGCCTGTTTGCTTAAGTCTAGAAGGTTTAACGTAATTGCAGAGAATGCACTGCAATCTACTTGAGCTATAAAAAAAAGGCCGGACTTCCAGAAGAAATCAGGCCTTTTTCAAAAAGTTGTTGCCCTGCTTAACGGATAATATCTGCCCTGTTCTGCAGGCCTGTTAGCAGTGCTTCAAAATCCGCATTAGCAGACTGTTGCGCAATAAAACTTTCCAGGCTGTTCAATTCAGTTTCATCAAAATCTTCCAGCGAGCCTTCATTGACCCCCTGTAATTCAATAACTACATACTCACCGCTATTGAGCATTAATCCATCAATAACCGTTCCATCGGTTTCAGGTTCCGACATTTCAAATATGAAATTAACCAACTGAGGGGGCAGAACCTGATCAGATCGTTCCAGGCCGTCAAGTTGATTCCAGCTCAAATTCTGTGTTTCCAACAAGCTGTCGATGTTTTGATCATTTTGGTAATTAGTCTTGATAGTCTCGCCCAAGCGAAGTGTTTGTTCCTGGATTTTCTCAAACTGGAGCATTATCTGAATTTCGCCACGGACATCTTCCATAGCCTGCAACTGTGGCTGATTATGCTCAAGTACCCGGATCACCACGCTTCGTGATGGGGTAATGGAGATAAGGTCACTATTTAGCCCATCCAGGAGTATCTGTGGACTAAAGGCTGTGTTGATGACATCGCTATTAGCAGCCACACCGACACCGCCACTGCGGCTAAACAATTGGGTGGTCTGAATCTCGAGCCCCATAAGCTGTGCAGGGTCAGTAAGATCAAAAGATTCAAAAGCCAGATTACCCAGCTCTTCGGAGCGCTGTAGAAAAAGTGTATCCACTTCATCTGACTTGAGATCGCGTTCCAGTCTTTCCCTGCTGTCTTCAAAAGACTCCAGAGCAGATTCGCTTCGTTCTGTCAGCTTGATCAGGTGAACGCCAAACTCTGTTTGTACAGGGGCTGAAACCTCACCCACTTCCAGAGTTAACAGGGCCTGC
>Ga0255756_1001301_pt1 | contig 28467 bp, 20 predicted proteins | sample 011ome_20_FD_179956 | JGI IMG/M metagenome (GOLD analysis project Ga0255756, IMG submission 179956) | Coastal salt marsh microbial communities from the Groves Creek Marsh, Skidaway Island, Georgia - 011509CT metaG (version 2) | ecosystem: Environmental > Aquatic > Marine > Intertidal zone > Salt...
GCATTTCTAACGCCCCGTGACCTTTCGCGTCCAACGCGTGTTTCAGTTCGATCATGTATTCGTATTGTTCCTATTATTGTGATGATGTGAGTTGTTGTGAGTAAATTGACGATGATGATGATGATGCGTCGTCGTCGTCGTCGTTTACGTCGTCGTCTGAATCGTGCGCGCTAGGAAAGAAAGAGAGAGAAGCGCGACGAAGAAAATGGTAACAGAATAGCAATGTTAAAAAATCTACTCGTTTAAAACGTACCGGGTACAAGTACTCGTACGGGAAGTACACCGTCAATCCTTCCAAGTTGAAAATCATCTTCTTTTTTGTCTTCTTCTTCTTCTTCTTTGTCTTCTTCTTTGTCAAAGAAGAAGAAGTGACGACTGAGTGAACAGAAGAACGATTGAAAAAATGAAAAACGAAAAAAAAAAACTCACTTTTCCCTCTCTGCCGCCCCATCAAACAACAACACATTTTCACGCGCAAAATCTCATCAGACAGATAAAAAAAAGTCAAACATAAAAATGGCCCCAGCAGCAAAGAAAGGATCTAAGAAAGTCCAATCGTTCGTCGTCGATTGCACCCGACCGGTACGTGTTGATTCTTTCGCGCGCATCGTTTTCGCGTCGAAATCCGAGAGAGACGCATTTTTTTTTTTGTCTTCTCTCAAGCCCTCCTCCTCCGTCGGAAGGAGGAGAAATGTACGCGCGCGAATCGGAAGATTTCGTATACTCTCGCTCTCGAACCGTTGCGAAACGTAAACTGACATGTTAACTCTCTACTATCATTCTGTATATTGCATCTGTTCTGTTTCCACGCACGCACAACGCACAGGTTGACGATGCCATCATGGACATTGCGTCGTTCGAGCAGTTTCTCACGGAACGAATCAAAGTTGGCGGCAAAGCGGGTGCTTTAGGCGACGCCGTCTCGGTGTCCTCGGACAAGAACTCCGTCACCGTCTCCTCCGAATCTGCCATGAGCAAGAGATACTTGAAATACCTCACGAAGAAGTACTTGAAGAAGCACAACGTCAGAGACTGGTTGAGAGTGATTGCCTCGAACAAGGATAGAAACGTGTACGAGTTGAGATACTTCAACATCGCCGAAGGCGGCGACGAAGAAGAATAAGAACAACGGATTGCTTAAACGTATACAATAGGATAATAATTTAGTATATTTTGAACGTCTGGGGTGATTCTCTCTCTTAAAGCGAGATGATGAAACCATATAAACGTGTGCGTTCCGGGGGGGTCACTAGGATCTGAAACCGATTACTATTATACTTTAGCAGAGAAAAGCGTCAAAAAGTGTTTTAATAAAATATTTACTTTTACACGATGATGATGACAACTTAATATAGTACTAATCATATAACAGTAAGGTAATCACAAAAATAACGAAGAGAGTTACTCGGAGATAGATAACGATACCAACGAGTTTGAAACGTTCTTCGACAGCTCTTGCACTTTCTTATTCTTCAAGAAGACTTCGTTTACAATCGCCGCACTGACGAGAACGATTCCAATCCAGACCGGGAAAAATTCCGGTTTCGACGTGAATACGAAACCGAAAATTTTATTCGCTACGACTCTTTTATAGAATATCTGGCCAATTGGTCCGTGTAAGATGTAAATAGGGAAGGAAATCGCCCCTAAATACGTCAACGGTTTCCAGGACAGAACGCTCGAGATTGAAAATTGGCTCGCCCGAGGACTGCTACTGACCGTTTCGCGGTGAATGTTCATAGTAAACCACGCAAACAGAGGTACGAAAATGCTCCTGGCAATTGCGTCAGACATGGAAACGATCGAGTATCCTCTCCCGACGATCAAACCAATCATCAAGAGTAACGGAATAACCGGTTTCTGAAGAACAGAATCAAAGTTTACTTTCTCGACGCCGTCAATCATCACCAATCGAGCAGAAACCGCACCAATCAACACATCAATTGTCGAAAACAACGGAGAAAACCTAACTGAATTCCAAAACATCCACGACGGGTGCGTTTTTGGCGGCATGGTGCCCTCAAAAAATGCAAAACCAGAGACGTCGTAGCAATACGCAAACTTCACCAAACACGTCAACAAAATCAACTTTACGAACAATCTTTGTAATCCCTTCCGTTTCAATTTCGCAATCGAAGGCAACGCGTACGGTAAAACCACGAACGCAAACGTCAACGCGCTGAGAAACCACGTCGGCGCGTTCCACAACTCCGCGTGCGACGGGAACCACGCCTGCGAGAGCGAAAAAGTCAAACCGGCGTGCAAGGCTGACTTCGCCCATCCGTTGTAAGTCACGTCAGCGATCAAAAACACTGGCATGAACAGAATTTGCGTCGCAAAATACAACGGGTAAAACCCCATGACTCTTTGAATGGTGTAGGCAACTTTTGTCGGTAAAAATCTCTTTTCCGTGTGTTCGTACTTGTTCAACTCTGACGCCGTGTACGCGGCGACGTACCCGGACAAGACGAAGAAAGCGCCGACGACGACGTTGACTTGCGATAACATTTTTAATAGCAGAGGGTCTCTCGTCGCGCACGCGATGAAATGACCAATGGCGATGTATCCAATGAGAAAGAATCGCATGGAATCCATCGCAGGTAAACGCGGTTTACTTTCTGTTACTTTTTTTTGTGGTGGTTCTGTGTCCGAAGATGCAGCTGCATTTGTTTTTGATGACATTCTTCCTCGGCGGCGATTTTGTTGTTGCATCGAAGAAGTACTCACATCAAAAAAACTCGTTGAATGTGTTGTTGTGTTAATAGTATGAATGTTGTTGTTGTTGTTGTTGTTGTTATTGGTGGTGTGCAAAGCGGCGGTGGCAGGGTTGAACGAAGTTGAAAAGTTGTAACGCTTTTTCCTCAACCTAACTGTATTAATATTATTGTTGATGAAATTCATCGTCGTCGTCGTCGTCTTTTTTTTTACGACGAAGGAATTCTTCGTTTTCGTTTTCAGCGATGAAGATGAAGACGTGATTCTTCCCATCGTCAACGACGACGACATCATCATCGTTCTCTTTATTTCTGTGAGACTGTTTTCTTTGCGCGTGTGCGTGTGTTGTAATTATCCAAATTTTTTTCCTTGAAGTTTTTTTTTTGGATGAAAATAAACCCTAAATGTTCGATTCATCAGATTTCTTTATAATTATATCTCCCAACCCTAACGCTCACGGGTCTTTAGCAAAGTGGATAATGCGTCCGACTTCTAATCGGAAGGTCGGGAGTTCGATCCTCCCAAGACTCATTTTTTTTGCTCATTGATACATTCAGATCATTGTAGAACGAGACGTTTGAGAGAGAGAACGATGGGTGCGTGTGTGTGTGTGTGTTTCGATGTGAATCATGATTTCATGATTTCATCTTCTACGCGTGCAGCTATTGCTAATAACTCGCCCACTATATTATAAAGAACTCTCTAACACGTTGACGACTTCGTCTTCGATCGCGCTCAAATACTCGCAAATCTCGCTCTGTTTGCGAAATTCGTGCAACTCTTTGAGCTCTTTGATGGAAACTTTGGCGTCGTCTCCGCCTCTGACGAGCCTTCGCTTGTCGTCCGGTATGGACGCGAGAAAGTGTAAGAGCGCTTTACGGTTTCTCTTCTTGTTCTTACTAGCATCGTCATCGTCTGTGTCGTCATTGTCGTCATTGTCGTCCTCCTTCTTCCCCTCGTCATCTTTTTCCATGTTGTGCAGCCTTAACTTTTCGCCCACGCGGTGGAAGAGAGAGGCGACCTTTATCTGCAAATCCAGAAAGCCGCGCAAACGAGTAAACTCTTCTTTGGAAGAAATACTCGTCGAGTAATAATATCGATTCACTTCTCCAAGTTTTCGCAAAGAAATCACCGGTATCGCGTACGCGTCTTCTAAAAACCGCAAAGATTGTTTGCACACCGGCTTCTCCGTGAAATCCCATCGGTGCAAGACGTCGCGCGGTATGATTCGAGTGTCTCCGGCGAAGCAGCTTTCACATACGACGACTCGTAAATACGAACACACTCTCTGCTCCATTTTCGCCTTTTCTATTCGGTTGCCACATAAACACATACACGTCGCGAGGGATGATGATGCTAATGTTGCTGTTGTTGTTGTTGTTGCTATTCGTTTTGTGTTTGTGGTGGCATCTAAAAGTATCGTCTCAATCGAAAGGCCTCTTGGACGAGGCGGCGCTTCAGATAACAAGACGTTGGACATGTCATCGATTAACTCTTCGTCCACATCTGAAGGCGTCGTCGTCATCGTCGTCGTCGCTGTTGTAATCAACGTCGACGATATCGCGTTAAATGAATGCATCACCGCGTCTTTACCAATGTTTACGGTTGTTTTTCCTAAATATAAACTCGCATTCGTCGTCACCGCGACGCCGGAAACGACCGTATCTCCCATAAACTTTGCTCCCGTAGAGACGCCCCTCCCGATTGAAAAGATACCGTTGTGTATGCCATCGAACAGACCGGTTTTGGAAGATTTAATTGTTTGCGTCGTTTTATCATTATTCGTTTTAGTAGCTCTCATCATCATCGTATTTCTCTTATCGTCGTCGTCGTCGTCGTCGTCAATAATACCGTTATTATTATTATTATTATTATTAAGTTGCTTCCCATCTTCCTTCTTCTTCTTCTCGTTCATAGTATTGTTTTCGAAGGACAAACAGACGACGTCTTCGTCAAACTCGTTCATATCTTCTTCTTCGATCAATCCTCCTCTTTGATTATCATCCGTTGTTGTTCTTCTTCTTTCTCGTCGCACGCCGTAGAATTCATCTAAAGCATCTATGACGTGCGTCGAAATCATCGTCTTATTCGTCTTCATTACTGATGTTGAGGAGGAGGAGGAAACGACAAAACTCCGACGAGGAGGAGTGGTGGTGTTGGTTCATTTTTTTGACGAAAGAAAATTTTTCGTGTTTTTTGCATGTCACATCAAACAAAAAAAAGCATGTGCAAGTTTTTTTTCCTTTTCTTCTTCCTTTCTTTACAAACACACCCTTTTGGCGGTCTAAAAATTTAAATTCACCTCTTCTCGGAGAGAGATGCATAGTACCATATATTATTAAAAAGACGAGAAACACCCTTTCCTCGCTTGTTCTTCTCTCTGAGAGTCCTTCTTGAGCGATAATAGTAATGTCGTTCCCAGGCCGAGCGCAGGAGTTGTTCGGTAAAAATGATGCGAGTAGTAAAAAAAATCAAACGAAACGCCTTGATAGCTTTTATTACGAAGAAGGCGATGATGGTGATGACAACAGCAATAAAAACAATGACAACATTAATAACAACGTTAACAACAACACGAAGAAGAATAAACACAAGTTAGCCGCGCTCTTTTTGGTCGCCTTAACCTTGGAAAACACGGCATCTATGCTCGCCAGAAGGTACGCGGTTGGGATTTTACAGTTGGATTTTTCCAAGAACGTCGTCTTGTGTGTCAACGAGTTCCTCAAACTCTTGTTTTCGCTTGGCATGAAATATCGAAAAACGGACATCAAGAGTTTCGCGAGGCTGAAAATACACATTTTCGAGAGGGTGGTGAAAACGGCGACGCCAATGCTGGTACCAGCGTTCGTGTATTTAGTGGTGAATTTAATTTCTTATCCGTCGTTGCAACGCGTGGACGCGTCGGTGTTCACGGCGATATCAAATTTGAAGGTATTAGCGACGGCGATATTCGCGCAGATTTTGCTCAATTCGAGAATATCAAACCGTGTGTGGAGAACGTTGACGCAGTTAGTCTTAGGCGTGACTTTAATTTCCTGGGAATCGTCGCCGAACAATCCGGTCATTCACAAGCGCGTACATCAAAATTGGTACGAACACATCAGCGATATGTTTGATTTATCCTACGCTTTCGGTGTATTTTTAGCGCTCGTACAAACGATGTTAAGCGGGTTCGGGTCGGTGTATTTCGAGAAAGTGTTGAAGAAAAGGACAAAAGAAGACGAGGAAGAGAATTTAGGTAAGAAATTAGACGTTGAGTCACCGTCGTCGGCGTCTTTGGCGAAGTCATCATCGCCGTTTTCTTCTTCGACGGAACTCGACGTTTGGGATAGAAACATTCAGCTGGCGTTGTGTTCAATTCTGATATACGTGCCGATATCAATCTACGAGACGAAAGGAAACCTCTTCCAAGGATGGACCTTTCTCGTTATAGTCATAGCAGCGTTGCACGCTCTTGGTGGCATATTAGTCGCACTGTCTGTTTTATATTCCTCCTCGGTAACGAAGACGGTCGCGGTGTGCGCGGCTTTGGTATTAACGACAGTTTTTGGTCACATTTTGTTCTTCGAACCGTTGAACGGTCCGATATTGCTGGGGTGCGCGATGGTCATCATTTCTGTGTGGGCATACAAAGACGACGCGTACGTGGAAGCAAAGCTTAGAAGCGCAGGATTCGTAGTGTAATTTATTTTAGTTTAGTATGCATTGTTATAAACATCTTTTCCTTTTTCTTTTTCTTTTAAATACATTTACTTATATATACACCAGGTACCTTCTTTTCTTAACCGGTGTTTTGCAAGCCACTCGCGATACCTTTGATAGTGATGATGAGCGTATCGTTCACCGCCGATTTGAATGCGTTTGCACTCGGATGCAGCTTCATCATATCTTGCGCCCACGGCAACGATGGATCGTACTTCAACTCGTCGAAAGAACTGTCGTTGCTGGCTTCCATCTCTTCGATTTCACGCTGTTTCTTCAAGTAAGCGCTTTGAATCACATTCAAAGGCGTGATGTAGATCGAACGCATTTGTAACTTATTCTTCAACTGCTGATGTTGCGCCGGACACTGTTGGCCGTCGACTTCAATCTTCGACTCTGGGTTCACCAACAACTCTCTTCGGTCCGCAATTTCCAAAACGTGGTCGATGGTCGTCATCAACTCGTTCCTCAACTCTTTGCCTAACCCATTTCTCAAGCGTTCATCTACCAACGTCTTCTCGTAATACTCGACGACGTTCAAATCAGCTTTGGCTAAAACCATCTCGACTAAATCCATCGTCACTTTAAAAAATGGCCACTTCTTGTGCATTTCTCTCAGTGTGCTCAGTTCGCCTTCCTGCGCTTTGATCTCAGCGAATGCGGCAGACATACCCAACCAAACTGGAAGTTGAAAGCGGCTTTGCGTCCAGGCAAAGATCCAAGGAATCGCTCGCAAGGCCGTAACGCCAGCGTTCGGTTTCCGCTTACTCGGACGCGAACCGATGTTCAAACTTCCCAATTCTGTGCTCGGCGTGCTTTGCGCGAAGTACGGAACGAAATCAGGGTTTTCAAACACAACCGATCGGTACCTTTTGCACGAAGCTTCGCTCATTTTTTTCATCACGACTCTCCATTCTGGTTTTGGACCTTCCGGCGGTTTCAAAGTGTGTTCGAGAACCGCGGCGGTGTATAAATCCAAAGTGTGAAAGCAGTTTTCTCTCTCCCCGAAATCTTGTTCAATAACTTCGCCTTGAATGGTAACGCGAATAGATCCATTCACCGTTCCTCCCGGTTGCGACATGATAGCAATGTGCGCCGGACCACCGCCTCTGCCAACTGTACCGCCTCTGCCGTGAAACAAGGTCAAGTGCACGCCAAATTCCTTGGCAACCTCACCCGCTTTCTCTTGACCTTCATACAAACCCCACGCCGCGGCAAGACGTCCAGCATCTTTACCAGAATCCGAATACCCAATCATAACTTCTTGTTCGTTATTTCTTAACGTTTTCATGTAGCACTCGACGGAGAAGAGTTGTCTCAAAACTCTCGGCGCATCGTTCAAATCGTCCAAACGTTCAAACAAAGGCGCGACTCTCAGCGACGTTTCTAAAGTTCCGCCACACTCTCTTTGTAACAAAACCACCGCCAAAACGTCCGAAGCACTCGTCGCCATGGAAATGACATACGTTCCTAAACTCCCTGGAACCTTCTTTTGAATGTGCGCAACCATTTTGAACGTGTCGAGAACCTCGCGAACTTCGTCCGAACACTCCAACTGGTGCGGGATCAACGGACGTTTACCTTCAATTTCGCTCTTCAAAAACTCAATTTTCTTCTCTTCGCTCCATTCCTTGTACGAACCCATGCCCAAGTGCGTGGTGATTGCATCCACGGCGTCAGCGTGACGATCGGATTCTTGTCGGATATCGAGCTTGACGAGATTCAGACCGAAGCATTGCACTTGACGAATAACGTCGAGCAAATAGCCATTGGCGACTTGTTCGTCGCCGCATTCCATCAAAGACTCGTAGCAATGCATCAACGGGCCAGATAAATCTTCTTTACAGCGAATGAAACGATCGGAACCATCGTCCAAATCCAACTCGATGGACGGATCAGCGACAACTTTTTGTAATTGTTCCATCGTCTCGTACAATTTGTCTCTTAACTCGCCCAAGAGAACTCTGTACGGTTCGTTTTCCGGAATGGTTTTCCAAAAGTCCGTGTAGTTACGTCCTCTGCGGATTTCAAACACGACCGAGTCTTCTTCGTGTGGTCTGTTGGCGACTATATCGTCGACAACTTTTCGAAAAGATGCCGAGCACCGCCACATGGCAAGATCGAATATGAGTTGTTCGATAGCTTTGAAATATAACGTCGTCGCTTGTAACCTGGCGAGGTAGACGGAATCTCTCGTGCACGTGGCCGTCACGTACGGGTTTCCGTCGCGATCGCCACCCATCCAAGAGCCAAACGTAATGATCGAGCGTTCCAAAGGAAGTCTGTTCAAACCGTGGTTCAATAACGAAGTATCCACCCGTCTCATAAACCGCGGCACCCCGGCAAAGATTGTATTCGTAAAATACGTCAAACCTCTTCGCATTTCATCCTGTGGCGTCGGCGGCGAACGGCGAATTTCGTCCGTTCTCCATGCCGAATGAATGCAGCACCGAATGGACTCCAAAATCTCTTCGCGTTCAAATCGTGAGAGACGAAAACGTTGCAAATTGATCAAATTATTACGGATCTTGCCGTAGTTCTTCAACAAAGATTGTCTCAGCGCTTGCGTCGGGTGTGCGGTTAACACCAAATCGACGTGTTGGTTACATAACGCGTCGTAAATCGCGTTCGGATCCATGCCGCTGGCCACCATACCTTTAATCGCGCCGTTGGTCGTCTTTGCCGGACCTCTCGGAATATCGTCCAATCGCGCGTGTCTCTCCTCCATACTCGTCGCTACGTGTTCAGAGATGTTGTGCAAGTTTAACAAGTTCGAATACGCCGAGGATAACATCAACGTTTCGTCCAACTTCAACGCGTCCAAGGTGTTTTTCAACTTGTCAAAGTCCCCCGAGGAGTGTGACTCGCTAAATGTTTCCGAAATCTTATACACGTCCATTATTTTATTCAACATTTCCTCCCCGGCGGTTTCCTTCACTATGGAAAAGAACATTTCTCTCATGAGCTCGTCGGATTCCGCGACAGCTTCCGCGGTATCGAACGTATTCGTTTCCCCAGTCCCAGACAAATAACTCGATTCGTTGATGAGTTTGGACATGAACTTCCCAGTCTCCGTGTTGATCATGGATTGAGAGAGTCTCCGACCGTGCGGAGGCTTGCTCCCGCTCGGCGGCGCGTTCTCGTCGGTGTTTTTGTTATTGCCGCCGAATAAACCCATGATTATTGATTCGTCTACTCTCTCCTTCTCGAGCTCAAAATTCGCGCCGCTTTATAATATTCCGTAAAGAAGGAACAGTTGGTATATTTACTTTTTTCTACTAAGAGTGTTGTGTAGATCGTAGAAAAAGAGATCTCAATCCGATCTCTTTCAGTTCTCTCTCTCGTTCTCTGGATCGATGATCGAAAGTACTTTTCTCTCGCGCCTTTGTCTTCTTTGTCCTCTTTTCCTTCCCGAAAGACGGAGGAGGAGGGGAGGAGAACGCTTTTTTTTTGACGATGCATGATGAGAGATCGCTTTTTCGTAAATTTAGAGATATTTTTCCCCCTGACACCTGATGATGAAAAAACCTTCCTTCACTAATTCCTCCACAACGACAACTTGAAGGAAGAGATAATGCTCGCTTCAACATCATCAACAACAACAACAACACCATCTATTATTGCACAACATCATCGAGATCAACAACAGAGAGGAAAAGGCTTACAACACACGTACCATCATCAAATATCGAAGAGGAGAGGCGCTGGTATCGCGACGGTCGTTTCGTATTCTTCATCCTCATCCTCATCGTTAGCAAAAGTTGTTGGCGGCTTCCGTAACAAAACAAATTCTTCTTCTTCGTCTTCTTTGTTCACCACTGATAATACGAAGCGAGGAGGACGAGAAACGATGACGACTCATGCTACAGGTGGTGACGGTGGTGCCCCTGGGGGAGAGCCTAAGAAGTTATGGGGTGGAGCGTTCAGCGAAAAGATCGATCCGCTCATGGAAAAGTTCAACGAAAGTTTATCCTTTGACCGACGAATGGCGTTGGAAGATATCGAAGGGTCCATCGGATACGCCTCTGCGTTAGCCCGGACTGGGATCATCACCGAAGAAGAGAGAAACGAAATCCACAAAGGTTTAAAGAAAGTCTTGGAGGAGTGGCAGAGCGATGCATTTGTCGCGAAGGAAGGCGACGAGGACATCCACACCGCCAACGAACGACGGTTGTGCGAGGTCATCGACTCAAACATTGGAGGGAAGTTACACACGGGTAGGTCGAGGAACGACCAAGTTGCCACGGACACGAGAATGTGGCTGAGAAAAGAGTTGACGGTGTTGAGAAAGTATTTAAGAACTTTAATTGAAGTTGCGATCGACAGAGCGGAAAAAGAAGTGGATCACGTGATGCCGGGATTTACGCACTTGCAGTCGGCGCAGACGGTTCGATTTTCGCACTGGTTATTGTCGCACGCCGCAGCGTGGCAAAGAGACGACATGCGTTTGAAAGATTTGATGCCGAGAGTTAATACGATGCCGCTGGGAAGTGGTGCATTAGCTGGGAATCCATTTGGTGTCGATCGACAGCTGTTGGCGAAAGATTTGAACTTTGAACGCGTCTGTCCAAACTCCATGGACGCAGTTTCCGATCGCGATTTCGTCATTGAAACTATGTTTTGGGCGAGCATGACACTCATGCACATCTCGAGATGGTCGGAAGATTTGATCGTGTACTCTTCCCAACAGTTTGGCATGATGCAGATGTCTGACGCGTACTCAACCGGAAGTTCCCTCATGCCGCAAAAGAAAAACCCAGACGCGTTGGAATTGTTGAGAGGGAAAGCCGGGAGACAAATCGGAACGCTGACGGGTTTACTGTGCATCTTAAAAGGCACGCCGACTACATATAACAAAGATTTCCAGGAAGGTTGGTTGGGGATGTTTGAAACCGTGGACACGATGTCTGATTGCTTACAAATAGCCGCCGGATGTTTAGCGACGATGAAGTTGAACCCGGAGAAGATGAAATCGTCTCTCGTCGCGGAAATGTTGGCCACGGATTTAGCTGAATATTTAGTGAGAAAAGGCATGCCGTTTCGCGAAACGCACCACATTTCTGGCGCGGCGGTGAAATTAGCCGTCGATAAAAAAGTCCCGTTAGACCAACTCACCGTGGACGATTTGAAATCCATCTGTGACAAGTTTGAAGATGACGTCGCGGAAATTTGGTCGTACGAAAAGTCCGCGGAGAGCAGAGACACGGAAGGCGGGACCAGTCGCAGGTCAGTTCTCGAACAGTGCGCAAAGTTAAGAGCGTACTTGAAAGAAACCGAGTAGTCACGAACGGCGCCAATGACGACGATGACGAGAGAGCAACGATGGCATCAAACGAAAATACACTCACTCATTAGATGTTTTTGACTCATTAATACACTTACCATATGGGATATTTTTATGCAGAAAAAACAGAAAAACTTCGTCAGAAAAACGGCCATTGCAAGCGACTACTTAATTTTTAATAATGTCCAGACCCCTCTTCCTCTTCCTTTTTTTCCTCCTTCCAGTGGCTTTGATAGTACTCCCAGCAGTCGTCGTCGTCGAGGCATCATCGTCCTTCGACGACGCCGTGAACACGCGCTTACACGACTTGAGAAAGAGAAACCAAGCTTTGAAAGATTCTCTTCGGAGGAAATTGGAGGAAACGTCCACGAAATTGGACGTGGAAGACGCGTTTATCGTCGCTTTGAACAACGCGCACGAAGACGAATCGCTGATAACGAGCGAACGATTAAAAAAGAAAACGAAAGGGAAAGAGTTGGAATTTATCACCGATCACGAGGGGCAAACGTTCGCGTGCGTTTTACCTTCTTCGTCGTCTTCGTCTTTAAAGAAGAAGAAGAAGAAAGGAGAAGAAGGAGAGAAAGAGAACGGAGGGGGAGACAACAAACGAGAAGAAGGAGATGCGGAAGAGGAAGAAGAAGAAGAAGAAGAAGAAGAAGAACCAAACGCTCCATCGATTGCGTCGCTACTGCAGCCGCTCACGAACGCGTGCTTCTATAGATTTGAAGGATGGTGGACGTACGAGTTTTGTTTCAAGAAACACGTTCGACAGTACCACGTAGAAAGTAACGCGAAAGTTTCCGTGGACTACTCTTTAGGTAAATTTAACGAAGCTTTGACTAATAAAACGCGCGACGATGAAAATGAAACGGAAATTAAGAAACGAGAGGCATCGGTTGGTATTCCAGCGACGGCGTTTCACGTGCATCATTTTACAGACGGTACGGAGTGCGACATCGGTTCGTTAGAAACGAGGAAAACGGAGGTACACTTTGTGTGCGCAGAGGACGGACAGAACACAGTTTTGAGCGTCAAAGAGCCGACTACGTGTTCTTATAACTTACAATTCGCGACGCCTTTGCTGTGTTCGCACGAAGCGTTTGTTACGAAGGAGAAGAACATCGAGCCAATTCGGTGTTACGCGTACAAAAATGAAAAGGAAGACGAAAGAACGTTTCAAGAAATACTCCTCGACGCTGGTAATTACGACGAAGAGGACATTAATAGCAAAAATAGCGAGCGAGAAAATAGCGACGGCCACGGTAAAAACGACGAGTTGTAATGTAGCAACATGTAGAAGAAAACACTGGTACAGTAATGGGTTTTGTAGTGAAGCTATTATGATTTTCAATTAAAACGAGAGAGAGAAGAGGCTCAAATGGAAAATGTGCCCGGCGCATTCGCGGTGTCCGCATTGCTATCAGTCACTCTTCCCTTTAATTGCTTCTTCGGGATTTCTGTGATGACGGCTTGCGTGGTCAAAACCATACCGGCAATAGAGCAAGAGTTTTGGATGCCAGATCTCGTAACTTTCTTCGGGTCGATGACGCCGGTTTCAATCAAGTTGGCGTATTCGCCAGACATGGCGTTGTATCCAATCTCCCACGGTTCTTGCGCCACTCTGGACACGATGACATCACCTTCAACGCCAGCGTTGTTACCGATCCATCTGCATGGCGCGACTAATGCCTTTTGAACGATTTCACAGCCTAATTTCTCCTCCGGGTCCGTGAGAGTTTCCTTGAATTCCTCAATCATCACAGACAAGTGCACCAAAGCGGCGCCGCCTCCCGGAACGATGCCTTCTTCGACAGCCGCAAACGTAGCGTTCTTCGCATCCTCAATGCGCAACTTTTTATCTTCTAATTCAGCCTCAGTCGCCGCACCGACCTTGATGACGGCAACACCCCCAGCCAATTTTGCGATACGCTCCGAGAGCTTTTGCGTGTCGTAAACGGAATCGGTTTCAGAGAGTTCTTGTTTCAATTGCGCGACGCGCAAGTCGATGTCATCTCGAGAAGCAGAATCGGCAATAAAAGTCGTCGTAGTCGCAGCTTGCGTAACTTTACGGGCAAAACCCAACGAATCAATCGTCGCCGTCGCGACGGATAAACCCAAATCCTTCGCCAAGTATTGCGAACCGGTAACGATGGCGATATCTTGGAGTAAAGCCTTGCGTCGCTCGCCAAATCCCGGAGCCTTCATGGTGGTGATGTTCAAAACGCCTCTGAGTTTGTTGACGACCAACGTCGCCAACGCTTCACCGACGACATCCTCTGCGATGAGTAAAACCGGCGGCGAGCCAGCTTCGGTGATTTGCTCCAAAAGCGGTACCAAATCCTTCACTTGCTCAATCTTTTCGTCGGTGATGATAATTCTTGCATTTTCCATTTCAACCAATAACTTTTCGTTATTCGTGACAAACTGCGGCGACCCGTAGCCGCGGTCAATTTCCATACCTTCCTCAATCTCGACGATAGTTTCTAAACCGTTACCATTTTCAATGGACAAGACACCATCCGCACCTACTTTTTCTATCGCGTCGGCAATCATGTCGCCGATTTCGTCATTGTTCCCCGCGGAAATAGAGGCAACCGCCTTGATGTCTTCCTTACCCTTGACGTCGACGGCTAATTCGTTCAATTTCTTCGTCAAAAAGTCAGACGTTTTATCGATCCCTTTCTTAATGTTGACCGGGTTAGCACCCGAAGCGACGGATTGCAAACCAAACATGATCATTTCTCTCGCTAAGATGGAAGCAGTCGTCGTGCCGTCGCCGGCGGAATCGTTGGTACGACCGGCAACTTCTTTAATCAACTGCGCACCGGCATCTTCAACCGGATCTGGAAGCTCGATAAATCTCGCGATAGAAACACCATCGTTGATAACTTGCGGAACGCCGAACTTTTCTTCTAACACGACGTTTCTGCCTCTAGGGCCTAAGGTGATAGCCACCGCGTCGGCCAACTTGTCAATACCAGCTTGCATTTTCTGTCTCGCCGCCATATCAAAGGTTAAATTCCTAGCTTCGGCGCGAACCATCAAGTTCGGTCTTTGACTCGCTCTTCTCGAGGTAGACGACGAGGCCGACGAAGAGAGCGGTTTAGCAACGAGCGCCTGATGATGTTGTTTTGGATGACGATTTGATATAAGGAGAGGGTGTGTTTTTGTTAGTCTTTCGAGGAGAAGATGATAAAAAAGCGCATTATCCAAATTGGGCGAGAGGAAGCAAAAAGCGCGTAATCAGGCACCCGTGTTCACTGCGAGCGAGACCACCGATGCGGTCATACATTGCTCGCTTGTATCTATCAACGCGCACAGAACACGAAATTGAACAGTTTGTGCTTCAAAAATGTTCGCAAAGTACAAACTTTGTTCGTTTCGTTATCACCCCGCGATTTTTGTCAAAGGCATCCGACGGCGCCGGCGTGGAAAAATCGAAGCAACCTTCGAATTTTTCGTACGAGACGGGGAAAGTCAGACGCGCGAACGTGAAAAGAGAATTATAAACGCACCGTGCGCATCGTAAAGGAATGTGACATCATATTTATGTGCGATGTATGTATATCAGAATAGACTTATCGGTCTTCTTTGTGACGCAGAACGTCGGAGAGACAAGTAAAGTGGAGTTTTCCTTGAGAGAAAGGCGAAAATACCCTGCTTTTTTTGCCTGGGGTGAAAGAAACCTCAAAAAGAAATTTTTCAGGAGAAGAAGAGTCCTTTTTGCGACGTGGCAAACATTCGTTGTTGCATCGTCAAAAGCAGACGACGAAAAAAACGTCTTCTTCTTTCGAAGAAGATGTTGAAAATCTGGCAAAGGGTGTCAGTCATTATTGTATGATGTTACAACTAACTACAAAAATAAAGGCGTTGTTCGAAGCGGTAAAAACGTTCTCCTCGTGCACTCTGCTGTCCTTGTCGTCCTAATCATCCTCGTCTTCATATCCGTCTTCTTCGTTCTAGCGGCGAGTCCGATGACTTTGAGTGTCGTCGTCCTCGTCGGCGGAGGCGGCGACGACGCGGAATAAGAGTTGATCTTCTTTGGTCGTCGTCGTCGTCCTCCTCCTCCTCCTCGTAGCCGCGAGTCGAGAGAGAGTTTCGCCTGAAATTCATAACGCTTCGGCCAGACGTTGTTTAAATAGCGTTCGTTACTCAAACTTCTCGCGTTTGGCGCATTCGGTCCTCTGCTGCTGGAATCCTCGTCGTTCTTTGCGGCGGCTTCATTTTCGTCGATACTATCGCTACCACTATTACTGTTTTTACTATCGCTATTTCCTCTATCGATTGATAATACATCCTCCTCTTTAGCATTGTTCTTGAATATAACATCCAACATGGCGTCGATCTTATCTGCGACCGCACCTTTAAACGTCGTGTGTGGACTTGGCGAGAGATACTCGTCCAAGAAATATCCCGCAGAAGCGACGACGCCGGCTAAGATCAACAAACAAAAAGGAAACAAAAACGGTCTGCTCGCCAAGTTCATCGTCGCCGCGAAGAAGAGCAACATCACGACCGAGGCGATTTGGGAACCAGAGACTAAACTTGCGGCGAGATCGGCGTCCAGATTGTTCTTTACCGCTTGTTGGACGACAACAGATGGAACCGGCATGACGCACAGCGCCGCTAACGTACCTCGAGCGATGGGGAACCCGCTCGGTATGAAAACAGACACAACCGCGGCGCACGCTAAACCAGTCGCGTATTTCGCGGCTAAAAATCCAATGCAGTCTCTCGTTTGTTGTCTCCTTAATCCAGCCTCGAACAATACGCCGACGGTGATCAAAACCAACGGATTATTCGCATTCGCTAACGGCTCCGCCAATTTGTGCACCACAGTCGGTAAACTGTGCCCGATGATTTTGGAGACAAAAACAACCGCCAACGCGATAAAAGGCGGGAATTTCAACATGTTCAAAGCCTTCTTCTTTAAAGTCTCTTCCTTTAACGATTCAACTTTCATTCTAGCAGCTTCGGCGCGCAACGTCGCATCTCTCACCGTTGCCGTCAACTCCTCCATGGGTACTATTTTTTCCAACTCGTTCGCTTTCCAAATGCCAGCTTTGACGACGCCGCTTCGAAGTTTACGAACGCCGAAACCGGAAAATTCACCGGATTTAAAATTCCCTACGTACGATCCTCCTTTGGCGTATTTATACACCCCTAATCCATTTTTAACGTTTTGTTGCCACTCGCCTTCGTAGATGGCACCGGACGGATACGTGTAGCACCCCAACCCACTCTTGACGAGCTGCGTCGTGAACGTTGTCTTTGGTCCGGTTTGTTCGTTTTCCTTTTCCAGTTGTTCCTTCCTCTTTGCAATCGAAGAAAGTCCGTTATCTTTGGTCATTCTCGCGTCTTCTTCCTCGGACACGTTCGCGGAACTTCTCTTCGCGTACGTTTCTTTCTTGATTCTTTCTGTGATAAACTCGCCGGAATACATCCCGCCGTCGTCGTGACGAAGCTCAACGTTTTCACTTTTTCTCGTCTTGGAGCGTTCGTAGGAAAACACAACCGCGGAGATGATGAACACGAACACAGAGTTCGGTAAATCGTATAAAGTGGCTAACCGTAAGCCTTCGCTCCCCCAAATTGCTTCTATGAACGGATACGAGTACGTTCCTAGATTCACGCCAGCCATGCTCCCGACGAACAAACCTCTCTCGTTGGACGGTCGTTTAAAATACAAATACAACGCCGAACCCATCGCCGTCAACGAAACGAACGCAGAGCACAAAACGATTGGCAGAAATTTGCTCACAAAATATTGTTGACCATTACCATTATTCACGTGAGGAGCATACATGCTCGCGCTCGTCGAGAGCGTGTGCAACAGAAGCGCCGGTAACGTCACGTTCACGACAAACTTCAACATGACTAAACCGTCTTTTTTGGAAAACAAATCCAATCTTTTCATGGCGAAACCGAGAAACGAGTAGCCGCTGAATACGCACACTCTGCCAATGACGGACATGGCGTCGAACCCCATTAAACTTGCAGAAGGGTCGACACCTGTTGTCAGCATTTTGAGTGATTTTTAATGATTACTTTGATATTACTATTAGTAGTAGTAATTTACACCGGTAAATAGCTTTGAAGGAAGGTTGTTTGAAAAAAAAAGACCAACCAATTTTCAATCAATCAATCAACAGTTTTACGAGTAAGAAGAATTTTATTTTCCTCCACACACAACAACAACAACAACACAACACAACAGCAATTAAAAAAAAAGGATATAGAGAAAAGAAAAGCGGCTTTCGTCTTCTTCTTCTTCTAGAGGATACGCACGTGTTTACACGCAGTTGTTGTACTTTCCTAAAAGAGAACGCGACCGACCGACCGGTGTTCTATTTAGAGTGTTGTTGTTGCGAAAAGAGTAGGTTCGCGTCGGCGTCGTCCAACCTTATAGAAAAGAAAAATGGCTGCTTTTGCGGCGGGAGGAAGAGGAAAAGACAGTCAACCATCAACATCATCAACGACGACAACAACAACGTATCATCATCATCCAAGATGGAACGTGCGCGCCTTCGCGCAACGAGGACGAACGATGGTAACGAGAGAAACAGAGAAGATGAGAGAGAAGATTCGCGAACACAACAACAACAACAAAAAGAACAGAACAGCCGCAGCTGTGGACGACGACGACGGGGTGGTGGTTCCAAGAACACGAAGAAAAGAAGAAGAATTAAGAGGACGACGAAAACGTCGTCATCCGGTCTTGGCCAGCGTTTCGCAAAACAGCAACATCGATACTAACACGGCAAGTACCACCACCACCACCACCACCACCATCGACGCAGACGAAGACGAAGCGCCGTCGACTTCGTCCAAGGACGACGAGGTGCCGGCTTCGATTGGCGAGACGTTGGTCACCATCGCCTTAGACGAAGAAAGTGGGTTGAACGTGATCACAATAATCACCTGGGACCGACAAGGGTTAATGTTAGACATAGGCAACGCTTTGAATAGTTTAGGAGTATCGGTGAGAGAAGTAGTGATGAAAGCCGGGGCGGACGGTTTCGTGGAGAGTAAATTTCTCGTCTCGAGCATGGATATGGGTCCTTTAGCGGAGAAAGAGTGGGATAAAATCAAGGAGCGTTTACGCGTGAGTTGCTTGCGCAGAGGCGTACGAAAACCGTGGCAAGAACGCGAATCAAGATTGAGAGAATTGTTCAACAGAATTGATTCGACGGAAGCCGGATCTATTGGTCAGGACGATTTAGAAAAGTTTGCGCAAAGTTTGAGAATGCCGAGAGCCTTCGTGCACGAGTTTATCTCGGAAGCGTCCTCGAGACAGGACGACGACGAGACCGGGAAAGTGAACTTTGAAGAGTTTGCCGCGTTCGTTAGATCGAAAGAAATAGCCTTAGAAGAAGCGTTTGATAGTTTAGACACGGACGATGAAGGTAAAATTACAGGAAAGAAAATGAAGCAAAGTTTGCGGACGTTAACTTTACGAAGCGGTAGAAACAACACGAGGAAACGCATCGCCAGGAAAGGTATTGAAAACATGTGTCGATACATTAGCGATGATACCGTTTTGAATGCGAACGATTTTCGTGATTTGCTCGTTCTTATTCCATCTGGTCAGCTAGAGACGGTAACGCCGTACTACATGAAAGTTGGTTTAGATATCGGCCCGAGACGGTTACCGATTCCAGATAAACGAAAAGAAGGCGCGCCTTGGGGTCACTTGATCGCCGGAGGTATATCCGGGATAGTCTCTAGAACGGTAAGTTCTCCGTTGAATGTCATCGCAATTCGCATCGCGGCTACATCTGAAGCGACCATTGCGGCAGCGAATGCTGCTGCCGCTGGGACGGTATGTGCCACATCTGTCGCGGCTGGCGCGCAGACGACGATAACGAACGGAGCAACCGCGCACGCGTTCCAAACTTTAGGTTCGGGCTTCACGTCTATTTGGGCCAAGGAAGGATTTCGCGGTTTCTTTAAAGGAAACATGGCAAGCTCCATAGCTTCAGTTCCCGGGAAAGCTATTGATTTTTTCGCGTACGATTTTTATAAGAAACTCTTGACGAAAGGGGGTGATCGAGATCCAGAAAATTGGGAAAGATTTGCCGCCGGCGCTTTAGCCGGGATGACTTCGGATACAATCATGTACCCTCTCGACGTGATTTCCACGCGAATTTCCTTGAATCGAACGCGCGATGCGAGGAACTCGCTGATGCAAATGGTCAACGTCGTCAAAGAGACGGGATTGCGTGGCTGCTACGCCGGTTGGTCGGCGGCTATGATTGGCGTCATTCCGTACGCCGGAATCTCATTCGGCGCGTACGATACGTTCAAATCGCAATACAAGAAAATACAAAAAATAGACGAAGACGAGAGCATTGGATCCGGACCGACGTTGATGTGCGGCTTAATGGCTGGTTGGTTAGCCTCCACGGTATCTTATCCTTTGTATTATTGCACCGTTCGCTTACAAGCGGGACAAGTTCCGTTACTTCCAAACGGGAAGTTACCCAGAGTGGACCAACTCATTGTGAACACCGTTCGAACGTGTGGCTGGAGAGATATGTTCCGCGGCTATTTGCCATCGTCTCTGAAACTCATGCCACAAGCTGGATTTTCGTTTCTCACCTACGAGTTAGTGCAAGAACAACTCGAAAAACGTTCTAAAGCGCTCTCTCGAAAAATGAACTACGACGATAACGAGGAGGAAAAGAACGACGTCGTCGTCTTTGCCGACGTCGCGGAAAAGAACGACAGCAAGAAGAAGAACTGATTATAATAGACCGAGAGAATTATGAGAATTACTTTAGATACTAATAGCACTAATAAGCGCACACATCAGCAATCGTGTATTTGGAAATACTTTTAATTGTGCGCACATGTCCATCCAAAAAAAACGAAAGAGGGGGAACGAAAGAAAAAAAACTGTCTGGCGAATAGAAAGGCACATTTTTACTCACGTCCACCGTCACAAAAAAACTCTCTTAAACACATCACCTCAAAACGAGCGAGTGATACGTGGAAGTGAGATAGAGTAAAAGAGATGTCGGACCCGTGGGTGTTCGATAACGAAGCCGATTATCCGCAGAGATGGACGAGAGGGGTACGTTTTCTCCTGCGACGACCAAAAACTCTTTTCCTTCTTCGCTCTCGAATTTTTGTTTTTTCCAATTTGGAATTTTGCGCGCGCGCGCGCTCGGGAATACACTCATCTCATCATCGCACCATCATCGGATAGAATCTAACATCGACGTCTTCTTCTCCTTCTTCTCTATCTTTGTCTCGTTATTTATCACTTTTAACATTCATCGGATCATCTTCAGGCGGCTGCGAAAGCGTCCAACGGTGTGAAACGCTCGTCGGCGTTTGATATCGCCGCTTCCATCGAAGTGGCGAAAAGAGAAAACGTGCCGCTCTCGGCGCACGGGAACAAACGCACGACGCGCTCGCAACTGAAACGACAAACGCAACAAATGAGCACTACGAACAACAATAATAACAATAATAATAACGTGTTGAGGAACTCCGAGAACGATTTGAACGTGAAAGCGAACACTTCTTCGAAGACTGCGAGAGTCAATAGTTCCACCTCAGCGGGCGAGGAGGAGGAACGAGGAGGCGCGAGAAAAACAAGGACGACGAATACGAATCTGAACGATAAATTTGAAGACGCGGTGGAAAGCCCGCAAGGCTCTTCGCAAGTGCATCCGAGAGAGAGCAGAGATGATGACGACGCATTTAGTGGGAAAACTATCGACGCGGCCGACCCTTGGGCGGTGCCGGAGACCGAATATGAGCACCATCGACAAAGAAATGCGTCCACATCCGATACGACGAAAAGAACGCATTCACCATCGGTTCGTTCCGCTGGTATTGCATCTGCGCAGCAAAGTTTACACTCGATGCACCAGGTTGAAAATATATCGCCGGCAAAGATACGGAACACGTGGTCGCCGAAAACGAAGACGACGCCGACGAAACAAACTTCCATCGCTGTGCCTCGACCAGTTTCACCATATGCGCACGTTAAAAACAAAGATGGTACGCATCATCACAATAAACAACACCAGCAACAAAACCGTCAATCGACGAAAGTCATCGTCAAAAAGCCACAGCACCACCAGACGATAAATCGAGAGAATATCTCAAACGAGAGTTATTTGGGACCATGGCGAGGCGAAGAAAGAGCTCGTTTATTCGCGTACGAGGCATGCTTACAGTCGTGTTTGGAAGGATCGCTCGGCACCCAAGCTGCGCAGTCTAAAGTAGACATGGCTGTTCGATTTCTTACGGACAGATGTCGCGAGCTTCGCGTTGGATTCGGTTTAGAAACCGTGTTGGTTGGGACGAGACCACAGAACGAGTATTTTCCTTCGCATCAACAAGCGTCGACGTCGAATGATAATATTAACGATTTAGGCGAACACAACGGAAGAAGTGGAGGTGCGAATGTAGCATCAAAAGCTGGTAACGATGTGAGTATGCTTGGCGGTGCTGGTGGTGCAAAATGGGCAGCTTTGAATATTGACGTTTTGGGTGTAGATATCACCGAGCGCGGTTTAAAAAAATATTCCAAAGGTTGGGATCCGCGGATGTCCATGAATACGAACGATCTCCGCGGCCGTAAAGTAAAGATACAAACAACCGGCGGTCCGGGAAGCGCGGATTCTGTCGCGGATTTCATGTTTGAGAATTTGCACGCGAACGGAGGCACCCCCGTGACGCAAAAGCCTTCGAACGAAGACGGGAATAAAAAGTTGAGAAGTTTCAACGAATCAATGTCGATGTCGAAAACGATCGATAAGAGCGGACCTTCTTCTTCCATGGTGTCCAAAATCAAGCGTTTGCCGCTCGGGCCTGGCGATGAAATGCTCGTCGTTGAAGTGTACGTTCGATCTGGTAAAACGGCTAGAGCGCAAGCTTCGCTTGAGGACGTGTGCGAGTGGTGCAGAGCGAACGGCGAAGTTGATTTACCGTTGTACGTAAACGCGACGGTCAAAGATAAAGAAAACGATGGCGCGATGAAAAATATCACGTACAATAAAGGGAGCATAAAATTGAGCGTGAACTTTGAGGTTGCGGTTGGCATCGGCGCGTCATCGGCGCCGCCGGGTTCTGATCCAGGTTTTTTTGGCAAGAATTCGAGTAAAAATGGCGTCCAATTATCCACGTCGGGTGCATACGACATCGCTTTAGCAGCTGCTTTGAGATCCTTACACTTTACGAGGAGACGTTTGCAGTTGCACGGACACTGGGCATGGCTACTGGAGGAGTTACGTTGCAACAATAACGTTTCCGAGTCCTACGCGAGTTTACGATACGTTCAGCACTTGTTAGCGGTTGCGACTCCAACGGCGGATTGCTTGTCTTTAATATGCCAGCACTTGAAGTTACCTCTGCGTAAAGAAGCTGAAGGTACCTTGTCTGGAATGGAATTACAAACTCTGAATGGGCACGTGAGAGGAGGCGTGTTGTCGCTCGTGTGCGTCTGCTTTCAAAATTACAAATCGTTGGACGAATCTGAGTTTCGAGGGATCGTGGATGCAAACTCAACTCCGCACGAAATTCCAGCACCTGCTCTGGATGTTTCATTGGAGTTGTTTAGAATGTTGAAGCGAAACGAGACGAACGACCAAGTATTTGAAATTTTGGCGAGCAACTTATCGAGCGCAGCGCGAACGTGTTACAAGAGGAATAAAGCAGTAATTTTAGGAGACGCGCAAATGCTCGCCATGCAAGATCCTGAGACGAACTCGACTTTATACCAGCTCATCGGTACGTTGTGCCAAAACATTTTGAAAGAGTTGGAAGTTGATCACGTCGTCCAAGACTCGTGCTTGATGCCGATTGGATTTTCCTTACCGTTAGTTTCTTCTGATATTTATTGTGCCGAATTGACATCCACGGTGTCGTACGCTTTGAAGAAAACGCCGCCGAACGCTCCGCCGACGAATGAAGTGCTCGGGTGCATTGATTACTGTTGTGAAGTCGAAAGCGCTTCGTTGCGAGAAGAAGGCGAATCACCGAGCGTTCCAGCAAGATTTGATACCAGAGGTTTGTTTCAATCGCACATCGATCGATGGATCGAATCCGCTCGATTACGCTTAGAAGCCGGATGCTCGAACGCGTTGAACAATAAAGGCATTTCAGAAGCTGCTATGGACGATATTTACGCCGAAATGCATCTCGCTTTGGAAGGTTTTGAGAAAATTGTGACGCGTTGGCCAGATATCGGTTTGCCTTTGGAGGGGATACTCGTCGGCGCGGAGCGGCTGGTGTTGCTTCGCATTTACGAAACGGTCGAGCACTTACAACTCGGTCGTGACTTTAGAGATGCGGTTTCTGAAACGACTGCTCAAATGAATGGCCACAAGAGAAACTCCACAAACTTTAAATCGAGCGCGCGAGGCGGCGTCAGCAAATTCAGTCACAATAACAACACAAAGATGGATAATTTCATGAGCATGGCGAAAGATGCAAAGCGCGCTTTGACGACGTTTGGAAAAGCCACGACGTCGGCAGCAAAGGTTGCAAAACGTACGGTGACGAAAACTACGCAAGATTTGAAACGATTCGCTACGTTTGAGCGTCAACCGCAAGGTTTGCCCTCCGAGCTCGCGGCGGCCTTGAGTGCCGTAAAAGCCATGGAAATGTTTCGTCCAGAGTTGTGTCAACGCCTCTCAAAGTGGGTTGAAGCTGGACACGGTTGCGACGAGGAGTTTGGCAGAAGAATGGTTGAAGTTCTCGGCGAGCTGAGAGCACAGTACGCGGGATACATGCGAAGAGCAGTTGCTGGTGTTGCCGCGAGCGGGCCGTCATTACGTTTGGCGTTGAGAGATGCGAGACCGGATGCGCACATTGACGCGGTATTAGACCCCGTTTTAAAATACGTGGATGACATCTCTTCGATGCTCGCCCGCGCTTTGTCGCACAGAAGAGCGTACGTAGGTGTTCTCAGAGGTTTGTGGGATTCCATGGGGAGTGAAGCGCTGTTATTTTACGAAGAGGATTTGAAGCAACGCTCGAGCTGGACTCGTCGCGTGCTTGCGGCTGGTGCAGTTGAACGCATCGGTGAAATATTTCGCAGCATGATTCGCAACCAGTTGGAACAAGAAGTCAAGGAGAAAGATTTAGAAGCGCCCGCTCCGATTGCAAAACTGAACGAGTTGAACTCCTCGAGTGCGAATGGAGGAAGCATAAACGTATATTAGCTTAATTATGAACATTTTTTATTAATTTCATCGTCGCCAAGTATTTATTCAATGTGTATTTCAATCTTTTCGTTTGATAAAATCTAACGTCGCCGCAGCTCTTTCGCTCAAAGTTGAAGAGGAGACGTTTGCGTCTTTGCTATTCGATCCATCTCTTTCATTCAACTGTCTTCTGAGCTTTTCTGCTTCGTTCTTTGCTTCCTCTAATTCGAATCGGAGGGCTATATCGTCCGCAACACGATCCCCGGTGTTACCTGTCGCGAACTGTTTCCTCTCTAACTTGTTATTCAACGCTCTCGCTTCCAAGCGTTCTTGAGCGCGCACCTGGTTCACGTGGTCCACCGTTTGTCTCACGTACACACCTATCCACAAAATGATAAACGCAAACGCAACGACAAAGTAGCCCGAATCGGGATTTCTATCCGCCACCGTTTTCAAGTGTCCGTGCACGTTCAAAACTTTGTGCAGCTTTCTCAATCGTTTCGTCTGTTCGCTCTCATCCTTCGCACCGTTTTGGATGTGTTTTAACAAGGCTGGATTTTCGTTCCTCACTGGGTTTTCTAAATCATCCGCGGATGGAACGATCGTCCCTTTACCCAACACGTTGTTCTTCTTCTGTTGCGCGGAAAGAGCTCCTCCTTGTTGTTCCGCCATCGCTTGTTCCATGCCGGCGAATTGTTTCAGCGTTCTCGCCGCTTCCCCTGCGCCACACAAAGAAGAGAAGAGCAGCACGCATAATACCATCGACGACGAGAGGAGAAGGAAGGAGAAAGAAGAGCGTTTTTTGCGCCTTGCCATCGTCGCTGCCGTTCTCATGATGATGACGATGTCTCTTTTTCTTTTCCCTTCTCTTGTTGTTGTTCTTGTTGTTCTTGTTCTTCTGTTGTTGTTGAGAGGATCTTCTTCTTCTCGTGTAATCCGCAAAACACAGAAAGAGGTGTGCTGAAGAATGATGTTTTCTTCGAATCTTCTTCTGCATGGTAAAAGTTGGTTCTGTGGTGAAAGAAACGTCACAAGAACACATAAAAAAATAATATTATGCGGTCGTCGTGTGCTCATCATCATCACTCGTGCAGCAGCACGGTACCATCATCTCCTTCTTCGCGTGCCGCAAAATCGCACCTGACTGGAAGAAGAAGCCATCATCATCCTTCTCAAAGAAAGAGCATCACATCAGTTAAAATTTTCCAACAAGATAATGGACAGAAAACAATCGACGATGGGATGCCCACAAGAGACGAAGAACAGGAAGCGATTGAAGCGTTAGAGGCTATATTAGAAAAAGACAAGTTTAAAAAGTTGGTGTATGAACCGCAAGGGTATCTGTTACAAACTGTTCAGGAAGGTCAGAGTGGTGAACGAGTCACCATCGAGGTGGGACCGACGGCTGAGAAAAAAAGCCAGAGGAAATTTTTGTTCAAGAAAGTCTTAGCGACGGAGAGCTCCATCATAGCGTACGAAGCGTTGAGACCATTAGGGATTGTATTTGAGGTGGACACGTTTGGATTCTTACGAGTGGTCGATTTTAATCCCACGTCCAAAGCGTACCAACGCGACGCCGTCCAACGTTTACAACCGGCGACGTCGATGTCGCAATCGCCAGCCATCGGCGACGTGTTGAGAGGCTTCACCGCGGTATCCATTAAATACGGGCCGCGAGCGGCTTTACTCGGAGATCTATCTGGAACCAAACGGATGGTAGTCACCTACGGAGTGGATAATCAAACGAGCAGATCGATTTTCAAGGCGTTGGCGAGCGGTACGGTAGCAGACGGACCGATGACGTTAGTGTTGGAAAGAGCGAAGGATCCGAAAGAGAGGACAAACTGGAAGCCCGAAGAGATTCCGACGGAAAACGTACGAAGAGAGGCGGAAAAGAAACAAATATTCGTCGACGATGGATTCTCGACGGCAAATGCAACGTTTGCAGCGTTATCTTCCGCATTTATATTGCTCTTATTAGCCGGCTTTAGTTAAATAGAAAAGAGATTAGATTACTATGTTTTTGTATTTTGTACGATTTCTGCTGCTACTATGTAATTGTTTGTGTGTTGTGAGTTGTTCAAATGTTTATGTTATTAAAAAGTCATCGCTTGCGCTTCATTTCTGATGGTTTCAAACAACGCGGAAGATAAATACCTCTCACCAAAGGATGGAAACACGGTAGCAATTAATTTTCCAGCGTTTTCTTCTCTCCCGGCGAGCTGAATCGCCGCTAACGCGGCGGCGCCGGAGGAAATACCAACCATCAATCCCTCTTTCAAAGCTAAATCTTTTGCGCACTCAATGGCATCGTCCGAGGCGATTTGAATGACCTCGTCGATGATGTCAACATCGAGAACTCCCGGGATAAATCCGGCACCAATGCCTTGAATTTTATGCGGACCTGGAGAACCGCCGGACAGAACTGGAGATTCCGCCGGTTCCACCGCGACGATTTTTATGTTTGGATTTTTCGATTTCAAATAACGCCCGGTGCCGGTAATGGTCCCGCCAGTTCCGACGCCGCAGACTAAGATATCAATCTGACCAGCCGTATCTTCCCAAATCTCCGGACCAGTCGTCTCGAAGTGCACCTGCGGATTTGCCGGGTTCTCAAACTGTTGTAAAATAACTGAATCTTTGCTCTCTTTCGCAATCTCTTCCGCTTTCATCACCGCGCCTTTCATCCCTTTCGCCGGGTCTGTCAACACTAAGTTCGCCCCAAATGCCTTCAACAAGATTCTTCTCTCTAAAGACATCGACGCGGGCATGGTTAAAGTCAAATCGTACCCTTTCGCCGCGGCAATAAATGCCAAGCCGATGCCGGTGTTCCCCGACGTCGGTTCCACGAGTAAAGACTTCCCCGGCGATATCGCCCCTTCTCTTTCGGCGGAGTTTATCATCGCTAATCCAATTCTATCCTTCACCGAACAGCACGGTTCCATGATTTCCAATTTCGCCGCGACTTCTGCTTTCGTTCCTTCGGTTACTTTATTCAAATATACCATCGGCGTGCATCCGACCAACTGCGTGACTGAGTCTGCAATGTTCACTCGAGATTGCGCATTCGTCTGTTTATAATAATTACACGTTTGTTATTTTTATGTGAGCGTGTATGATGATGAATGAGAACAAAAGTTAGCGCGCGGACGCGATGATGGATGCTCGAGGACGTGCGCGCATACAACGACAGAGAGAAAGAAAGGGAAAGAAGAAAGAGTTGTCGTTCGTCGCGAGGAGAAGTCATTTGTTTTGATCGAAAATGAATTTGTTTTACTCATACTCGAGAAAAAGGGTAAATTGATGATGACGATGATGAATAATAAAACGTACCGTCACGTTGATGCTTTTCTTGCTCCTCTGCTTCGGTGACGCGCGATACTGCTTCTTGAGCAAAGATGATGATGAAGATGAAGAAGAAGTCGATGATGGTCGAGCAATCATCGATCGTGTTGTGGTAGTAGAAAACATATTTTTATTCTACTCGTAATGGAGACAATTCAGTTACGCATCAGAAACAAGAGGTTTTTTGTTCCAAAAACCTTCCTTTCCTTCTTCCCGGGCTTTTTCGTCTCACCAATTTTTTGGTCTTTTTTGGTC
>Ga0255756_1001303_pt1 | contig 28443 bp, 28 predicted proteins | sample 011ome_20_FD_179956 | JGI IMG/M metagenome (GOLD analysis project Ga0255756, IMG submission 179956) | Coastal salt marsh microbial communities from the Groves Creek Marsh, Skidaway Island, Georgia - 011509CT metaG (version 2) | ecosystem: Environmental > Aquatic > Marine > Intertidal zone > Salt...
CTGTGTTTTGGCGTTGCTGCCAAACGGCAAAACCGGCAAGACCAACGGCCAAAATCGACAAGGCCAAGGCCGCAAATGTGATTAAAGAACCAGCGTTAGATGAGTGGCCACTGGAGAAGCCACTCGGCGGCGGTGCGGTCTGACTATGTTTCGATTTGCTGGCATGTGGCGGCGCTGTTTGATCTACGGATTTTTCAACCGCATCCCCGTCAATCGTATCGCCGTCAATTGTATCGCTCATTTTGGCGGATGGTTGCTTTGATTTTGCCATAATGCTTTTTGCCGAACCTTACTTGCTATTTGCCTGCCATGATCGGATGCTATCTTTGGCAGAGCCTATCTCTGCAGACCATATATCTGAAATCATGTCGACACGAATTATATCATAGCCGCACGACAAGATACCAGCGTCACCGCATATGGCCGACACAAAATCTGCAGGCTGGCTCATGCCAGATCAAATCGCCGATGACGCAGCACCGCAATTGCCAGAAGCCGGCTTCGGCGCGGATGGCGCGCTGCATAGACATGGTTCCACCCATCTCCTGCCGCCGCCGCAATCGCGTCACTGCCAGCGATCAGGTCAATCTTGTTTCGGTCAGACCCCAGCCCAGCAGCGTCCATATTGGCGCGCAAAATCTGGATTGATCTTGGCGACATCGCAATCACCGCGGAAATGCAATTTTTTGCCAATGCCGCACGAACTGGCGGCACAAGATCGGCATTGGTCGTCATCTGATAGGCTGGCAAACGCTGAACCGCAATATCATGGCGGCGCATGGCTACCGTCATATCAAAACTAATCTCACGCGCACTTGGCCATAATAAATTGGCTTTTTGTGGATTTGCACGATTGGCATCTGTCATGGCTTGCCGGATTGGTTCAACCAAGCCTGCGCCGCCGCCACTGCCGATGATGATGTTTTTAAATCCGGCCTGTTTTGCTGCGGTGGCTGTTGCTGATCCAACAACAAAGGCTGGTTTTGAAATCCATGTGGTGGCGTCGGCCGTCTTGGCAACCGCATCGACCGCATGGCGGCTGGTAAAAATAATGCCGGTAAAATCTGCCGGATTGCCAAGATCATGCGCCAATGAAGGAGGCGAAACCGGCGCGCCGCTCATCACCGGACTGGCAAGCGCTGGCACGCCATAGCGTTTTAGCCAGCCAACATCACGATCAGCATCAGGTTGCGGCCGGATAATCAGGGTGAATTTTGCCATTATCATCCCTTTTGCGCCATTGAGGTTAAGGCCGATAATTTAAAACCAGCCAGAATCAATCCAACCAGAATCAATCCGACCAGAATTAATCTAGCGGGAATTAAACCAAAAAGTCGCGGCCACCAGCAAGGCCAATTAATTCAGCGCCCAATTCAGCGCCCAATCTTTCAGCTTGATCAGCAGGTGCGCGCATTTGCTTTCGATGCGCCGCGCTGCCATCAGGGCGCAAAATCATGCCATCAAGCGTGACATGGCCGGTTGCATCTAAAACTGCGCTTGCCGAAATGGGCGTTTGACATGATCCATCAAGAAAGCTCAAAAGTGCGCGTTCGGCAGTCACTTCAACAAGCGCAGTTGGACAGGTCAAAGTCGAAACAAGATTTTTGACCGCAACGGCGCGCGGTGTATCGGCGGCGGCGATCTGAATGGCAAGTGCGCCTTGTGCCACCGCCGATGGCATGATCTCGGCGTCAATCGGCGCATAGGCAATATCAACCCCAAGCCGTTTAATGCCAGCAACGGCAAGAATAAGGGCGTCATAATCACCCGCCGCCAGCAAACCAAGCCGCCGGTTCAAATTGCCACGGATCAGATTGATTTGAAGATCAGGCCGGTAATAAAGCAGGATTGCGGCGCGTCGTACCGAGGCGGTGCCGATGCGCGCGCCTTTTGGCAAATCATCAAGGCTGTGATAGGGCCCGACAAGCGCATCACGGCGATCCTCGCGCACCATGACCGCCCCGATTTCGGTGCCGGCGGCAAAATGCGTTTCCATATCTTTCATCGAATGAACAGCAGCGTCGGACTCGCCAGCCAGAATTGACCGTTCAAGTTCCTTGATAAACAGCCCTTTGCCGCCAGCCTCAACAAGCGAGCGATCGAGAATCCGGTCGCCTTCACTTGTTACTGGACGCACCGTTACGGCGGCCGGCTGAAGCGCGGTGCAAACCATTTCAGCCTGCACCATCGCCAGCTGCGACGCACGGCTTGCCAACCGCACTGGATTAGCATCAAAAAACGAGATATCAACTTTCATAGCACGCCATGTCTAAAGGGCTGGCTCGCAAATGCAAAGCCAAAAAACCAGCTTTTCAGAAAAACCGGCATGTTTGGCTGTTTTGTTGACAGGACTGGCATCTCAATCCGGCTTCGGATAAGGTGGGGCAAGTTTTTTAGAGGAATATCATTCATGGCGCAAAGCCCCGTAATTATGCTTGGCATTGAAAGCAGTTGCGACGAAACCGCAGCGGCGATTGTTGCGGCTGATAAAACCATTTACGCCAATGAAATTGCGTCACAAATCGAAACCCATGCCAAACATGGCGGTGTTGTTCCCGAAGTTGCCGCACGGGCGCATCTCGAAATGATTGATCAGGTGATTCGTGACGCGCTTGCCACGGCCGGTTTGACGATGGGTGATATCGACGCTGTTGCGGCAACCGGTGGACCCGGCTTAATTGGCGGGGTTGCGGTTGGTACGGTCACCGCCAAGGCGATTGCCGCTGCACGACAGATTCCCTATTTTGCGGTTAACCATCTTGAAGGCCATGCGCTTAGTCCGCGGCTTGCCGATGATGTGACTTTTCCCTATTTGCTGCTTTTGGTTTCAGGCGGCCATACCCAGCTATTAGCTGTCGCGGGGCCGGGTGATTATCGCCGCTATGGCACAACCATGGATGATGCCGCTGGTGAGGCTTTTGATAAATGCGCCAAGGCAATGGGTCTTGGCTATCCGGGGGGGGCGGCGATCGAGGCGGCGGCCAAATCAGGTGATGCCAAAGCTATTGCATTGCCACGCCCGCTCAAAGGCAGTGCCGGATGTCATTTTTCCTTTTCCGGATTGAAAACGGCTTTGGTCAATCGGCTAAGCCAGCTTGGCGGGCCTGAGGCGGCACCGATTGCCGATCTTGCTGCCAGTTTGCAGGCGGCGATTGCTGATTGTCTTGCCGATCGTACCAAGGCGGCATTAACCCGCTTTCGCGATGAATTTCCGCATGATGATGCTAATCAGCCAGCGCTTGTCATTGCTGGGGGTGTTGCTGCTAATCAGCATATTTTTGCGGTTTTGCAGCGGGTTGCAGCCGATGCCAATTTCCGCCTCTCGGTGCCGCCAGCAAAATTATGTACCGATAATGCGGCGATGATTGCGTGGGCCGCGCTTGAGCGGTTTGACCGGCCCGATGATTTGGCCTTTGCGCCGCGCCCCAGATGGCCGCTTGATCCTGAGGCCAGCCCGCCACCTGGTCGGGGCGTGCGCCAATGACCCGCGCTATTGTGGCTCGTGCTGTTGTGATTGGTGCAGGCAGTTGGGGGGCGGCTATCGCCACCGCGCTGAACCACGCTGGCCAGCAAACAATGGTTTTGGCGCGCCGTCAGGAAAGTGTTGATGCGCTGGCAATGGGTCGTTGTTTGCAATTGCCTGATTCGCCGCCAGCAGCGCCCATCGCCGCAACGCTTGATCCGGCCTGCCTTGATGGTGCCGAGCTGATTTTTGTTGCGGTTCCGGTGGTGGCCAATCAAGCCAGTTTTATGATGATTGCCGAGCGTCAGAAAAATCGTCCGCTAGCGGTGGTTAGCCTCTGTGCAAAAGGCATTGGCAAGGCTGATGATGGCAGTGCCATGCTGCTTACCGACCTTGCATCACGATTGCTGCCAGACCATCCATTGGCGGTGTTTTCCGGGCCAAGCTTTGCCGATGAGGTGTTTGCCGGATTGCCAGCTGCATTGGTTGCAGCGAGCGATGATCTGGCAACCGCCAACCGCATTCAAGATGCTTTTGAAGGTAGTAATTTGCGGCTCTACAGCAATGATGATCCGGTTGGTGTTGCGCTTGCCGGTGCCATGAAAAACGTCATTGCGATTGCCGCAGGCTGCGCCGTTGGTGCCGGATTTGGCGATAATGCCAAGGCCGCTATTCTGACACGCGGGCTTGCTGAAATCGCCCGATTTGCCAGCCTGATGGGTGCCAAGCCGGATACGATTTTCGGGCTTGCTGGTGTTGGCGATCTGGCCTTGACTTGCGCCGGGCCACATTCGCGCAATATGGCATTTGGCATGGCGCTTGGGCGCGGCGAAGCACCGCCAGCCAAGCTTGCCGAAGGAAGCCGTACTGTTGCCCAGCTTGCTGCATTGGCAAAAGCCAAAGGGGTAGATTTGCCGATCACAAATGCGGTGGACAATCTGGTTAATCATGGCCAGAATTTACATGCGGTTGTGGCAAGCCTGCTTGCCCGCCGTGCCGGCGCCGAATAGGCGTGATGAACCGATCATTAGCAAGACAGTATGATGCAATATTGGCTTATGAAATCTGAACCATCATCATGGTCATGGCAAAACCAGATGGATCGCGGTGCGGCTGGCGAAGGCTGGGATGGCGTTCGCAATCATCAGGCATCCAATAATATGAAAGCCATGGAAATTGGCGATTTGGTGTTTTTCTATCATTCGGTTAATGAAAAACAGATTGTCGGTATTGCTGAAGTTTCGGCGCTGTATCATCCCGACCCAACCGATGCCAGCGGCCGATTTGGCATGGTTACGATTCGGGCAGTAAAACCGATGGCGGTTCCGGTGACGCTTGGGCAAATCAAATCTGACGACCGTTTGGCTGAAATGGCTTTGGTGCGCCAGTCACGCCTATCCGTCACGCCGGTTTCAGCCGAACATTGGGCCATCATTATGGAAATGGGCAAAACCAGCCTTTAGGCCGTATCACCTTTGGCGGCATTGCTTTGCGATTTTCGGATCAAAAACAGATTGCGAAGATAGATAAATAGGCCAAGCCCCTGTCCGCAAATGATCACCGGATCTTGCCGCCAAATCGCGTAAAGCAGCAAAACCGCCCCGCCACCAATCGAAAAATACCAAAAAGCAATCGGGATAACCGACCGACCCTGACCTTCGGAAGTCAGCCATTGCACGATAAAGCGCATGGCAAACAGCCCCTGTCCGGCAAAGCCAATTATGATCATGATCTGTTCGGGATTGGTTGCAAGGCTGGCTGGTAAAAATGGAAATACCGCCAGCAACGCGTTGGCAAAGCTGCGAACCGCCATTTCAATTGATGCCGACAAAAAAGCGATCATTGCGCTGCTTCCTTTGGTTTGGTCTTTTTGTTTGCCGGCGTCGCCGTCATCACTTCATGAACCGCACCTTGGGCGGGCGCGCGGCGCAACAGCCAGATCACTCCCAAAACATCGGAAATGCCAACAAGCAACCGGTCAAGAATACGATATTTCGACGTGCCTGCAATGCGCGGGCGATGCGCCACTGGCACACCAAGAACCACCCCGCCATGGCGGCGAACCAGGCTTGGCATAAACCGGTGCATATGATTGAAAAAGGGCAATTGCAAAAACAATGCGCGTGGCAGAATCTTGATGCCACAACCCGAATCTGGATGCGTATCGGCAAGAAGGCTGGCGCGCACCCATTTCGCCCCACGCGATGCCAATAGACGCATGGCGCTATCATCACGGCGCTGGCGAATGCCTGCTGCCATGACCATTTTGCCATCTTTGCTTGCCGCGATAACCGATGATTCCAATGCTGGAAAATCGGCTGGTACATTTTGACCATCACCATCTAGAACGCCAATCAGATCGCCATTTGCCTGCAACAGGCCAGACCGGATTGCCGCGCTTTGCCCAGCGCGTTGCGAATGGCGAAGCACCCGCAATTGCGGAACCGCGTCAAGGGCTGCGGCCAATTCATCGGCGGTGGCATCATTGCTGGCATCGTCAATATAGATGATTTCGAATTGACGACCGTCAAAGGCGGAACAAATTTCATCAATCAATGGCCGAATATTGCCAGCTTCATTCATAACCGGCACCAGAACCGAAATTTCGACCGGGTTGCGGTTTGCCCGCACCGAAGCCGAACCGACCTTTTGGGCGGCCGTTGTTTTGGAAGCACCCGATTTCACGGCCCCCGATTTCACGGTGTTTCGTTTGGTGGTTTTTGAAGCTGGATTTGATGCCATTACTGGAACTGTCACATCGACTGTTAAAAGTCTCTGCTTTTACTCCTTGCTAACAGTCGCGTCAAATATCTCGGTACGATACAATAAAATAACGACTTCTTGGCCTTTTGATATGTTAAATCCGGATAATTGCACCGGTGTGGCAAGCCCAAGTTTCAACTGGCTGGCGGCGTCAAGAAAAGCGGCCTGGTGTCGTTGTTCGATAATGGCCAGCCCACCCGGTGCCTCGATCAAGAATAGCGCCGCTTCTGTCGGATCAAGAAGCAACAGGTCGCGGCCAAGCAGAAATACCAATGACGGTTCCTGATAGCCGCTTGTCGCAATTGCGGCTGGTGCGGCGGGCGAGGCGGCGATCTTCGCGGCAATCGCGCTTGAAACATGAATGCGGGACAAGGCTGGAAAGACCCCTGAAAAGACAATCATATGAAACAGCATTGCGGCACCAATCATGCCAAAAAAGGGACGCCACAAGGCTTGGCGAATCCATAAATGGCCAAACCATGCTGCCAGCGCCGCGACGCCCAAACCAAGAAAGGCGAAACCAAGCGCCTGACGGCTTGTCTCGCCGCCAAATGTCATTGCCCCCCAAATGACCACTAGTGCCATTACCAGCCCAATCGCAATGCCAAGATACCGAAGGCTGATGCCAAGATAATACCGCCATTTGGCGGTGCCATCTGCCGGTTTGGCAAGAACGGCAACCCCGCCAATCAAAAGTAAAATCAGCGCTGGCAAAACCGGTAACGGGTAATGCGGTAATTTGGTCGGAATCAGCTCGATCATCACCCAGAATGGCACAATCCAAGCCAGTAAAAACCGTGTTTCAGCGCGGCTGGTAAAGGCTTTAACCTGACCGGCCGCCCATATCAAAAGCGGCGTTGCTGGCCAGATCAATAGCGCCAGAACAAGCGCATATGTACCTGGTGCGGCGCCATGGGATTCCTGTCCCGATTTGACCTTGGCGAGCAAATCACCTGATATCGCTGTTGACAGAAAGGCGCCATCCGTTGCCGCCGATACCAAAAGCGCCCATGGCAAACATAAAACAAGAATGATGGCAAACCCGCGCCAGAACCGAATTATGGCAAGCCAGCGAAATTGCCGATGCCACAGGCAAAGCGCTGCCACGCTCAGCAATGCCAGAACCGGCAGAACCGGCCCTTTGACCAAAATCCCCGCGGCCATCGCAAGCCAAAACCATAACCAACTGTGACGTGGTGGTGGCTGGTCGTTTTGCCATGCCAGATAAAGCTGCATCAACGCCCATTGCTGGGCAAGTGCCAGCGCCATTAAAACCGTGTCGGTTTTGGCAAGGTGCACCTCGCCAAGCACCAGAAACCCGCTTGAAAATAGCGCTGCTGCCGCCAAGGCTGATCGCGGGTCATATAGCTGCAAGCCAATATGATAAAGCGCAAAAACAGCTGCCAATAGCGCCAATAGATTTACAAAACGGTAAGAGGCAATCGCATCCGGCCCTAAAATGTGGGCAAATGATGATTGCAGCCAGTAAATGCCAGCTGGTTTTTTCGCGCGCAATTCATCTTGAAACCGAACCGTGACATAATCACCGGTTTGCTGCATCTGTTTGCTGGCTTGTGCGAAACGTGATTCGTCACGATCCATTGGCGGCAAGGCCTGATGGCCGATCAAAACCACCACTGACAGGATTGCCATAAGGGCATATAGAGCCAGACGCGAATGAAAGAAGGGCAAAATCCGTAATCCTCTTATGCCGCAAATGCAAAAAGCACAGCCAAGGCATAACAAGTTTCGTAAGGGTTAGGCAATGCGGATCATCGAATAATGCGTCAAAGATGCAGGAAACAGGCGCGATGGTTGCGGTGCGGTGCGGCGTTTGATCCTGTCTTGTTTATATCTTGCCCCAATTGGACATGTGCTACCCTGTCTTTGAAACCGTGTTTTGCCATTGGTTTGATAGCAAGGCGTATGACCCATCTTGGCGGCTGGCATTTTTTGTGCTGACATCACCGCCACGCCCACCCCATTATCAACGGACATGAAATGCGCCGATCCGAAACCGCCACCATCCCGCTAGATCATACCCGATGGCGCCATATCTGGCAGTTGGCATGGCCGATCATGTTATCCAATGTCACCATCCCGCTTGTTGGGGCGGTTGATGTGGCAATGATGGGACGGCTTGATGATCCGGTGTTTATCGGTGGTGTCGGGCTTGGCATGATCGTGTTTAATTTCATCTATTTCGGGCTTGGCTTTTTGCGGATGGGAACAACCGGTCTTGTCGCCCAAATGTATGGCACTGGTCAGGATGATAAAATTGCCTTTCTATTGATTCGTGGCATTACGCTTGCCTTCGGGCTTGGCAGTTTATTCATTCTGGCATCGCCATTTGTCAGCATGGCTGCGCTTTATATGTTTTCGGCAAGTGATATGGCCGAACAATTAATGACCGACTATATCTCAATCCGGCTATTTGCGGTTCCGGCGGCGCTTGCCAATATGGTTCTTCTTGGCGGTCTTTACGGACGCCAGCAAATGCGTCTTGGTATGGCTTTGCTGTTTCTGGTGAATGGCATCAATCTGTTTCTTGATATTGTTCTTGTTGCTGGTTTTGGTATGCGCGTCGATGGTGTTGCCATGGCATCAGTGGCGGCGCAATGGGGCGGGTTTGGATTTATGATATGGCGCATCACCCGCATCTGGCCAGGCCAGCTTGGGCGATTGATAAGGCCGCTTGCCGGTGCGCGCCTGCCTTTATGGCTTGATTTTGCGGCTTACCGGCAGTTTTTCACGCTTGGCCGCGATATTTTCATTCGCACCATCTTGCTGATTGGCTGTGAGGCTTTATTGCTCAATGAAGCTGCAAAGATGGATGATCTGGCGCTTGCCACCTGTCAGATCATGCTGTCGATTTTTGGACTTCTTGCCTTTGCCATTGATGGCTTTGCACATGCTGCCGAAGCGCTTGTTGGCGAGGCGATTGGCCGGAAGAATCCGACCATGCTCCGCATTGTCATTCGCCGGACAAATTATCTTGCCGGTATGATGGCCTTGCTATTATCGGTTTTTCTATGGGCGGGCCAGCCGCTTATTCTGTCACTCATGACAAGCCAACCAGCCTTGATCGCATTTGCTGATGCCTATTGGCCTTGGGTTGTCAGCCTTCCGCTGGCGTCTTTTCTGGCCTTTCAGATGGATGGCATTTTTGTTGGCGCAACATGTGGCACCCAGATGCGTAATGCGATGATCATTGCTTCGGCCAGCTTTGCCGCGGCCATTTTACTTCTATCCTTTGGTTTGACCGGGTTAATGGCCAGTTTTGTTGGTTATCTTGCGCTTCGTGGCCTAAGCCTTTGGTGGATGATTGACCATGTTCACAACAAGGCTAAAGCTGTTGGCATTGGCGATTAATCTGTTAGTTTGGTATCGGCTGCACGGCACGCCATCGGTCGTCTTTGGCGGCATATTGGCAATTTTGATCAGTGGTTTTAGCGGGTCAAACCAATAGCGATTTTTGAAAAGGATTGAACAAAATGATCGAAAATTTTGGCCTGAAAAGCGCCGGATCAGACGGAACCGAAATTCACCTGATGACAACGGATGATTTTGCCATTTGGCAAGCCAAGGCCAGTGACGCGCATCAAGGCTGGATCAGCGCGCAAAATTTTCACGCCAAACCCGGTAAATCGATCTATTTTGCCGCCCCTGATGGGCGCATTGATTTCGCCATTGGCATTTTTGGCAATCATGCTGTTTGGGATGGCGCTGCCTTGGCGGCCAGCCTGCCAAAAGGCCATTGGCAATTTACCGCCGCATCGGATGATCTTGACGCCGGTTTGTTGGAAAGCCTCGCGCTTGGATGGGGGCTTGGACAATATCAGTTTCACATTTATCGAAGCGCCGCTGCGCCAGCGGTCAATTACCTGACCCTGCCAGATGGCATTCATGCCGACCGTTTGATTGGCCAGATGGGCGGGATTTATCTTTGCCGTGATTTGATTAACCAGCCACCAAACCATATGACACCTGCAGCATTGCAAACGGCAATGGAGACCTTGGCCAAAACGCATGACGCCACGCTGGAAACGCATAGCGGATCAATTTTGGAAACAGAGTTTCCGGCAATTCATATTGTTGGCCGCGCTGCTGAAATTGCACCAAGGCTGATGGATCTTCGCTGGGGGAAAAAAGGTCCAAAAATTACCCTGATTGGCAAGGGCATCACCTTTGATTCGGGCGGGCTTGACCTGAAACCATCAAAGGCGATGGAGATGATGAAAAAAGATATGGGCGGAGCGGCAACGGTTCTTGGTCTTGCCGCAGCATTGATGGCAAGTCATGTTGATATCCAGCTTCGTGTGCTTGTGGCGGCGGCTGAAAATGCTGTTTCCGACCGGTCAATGCGCCCGCTTGATATCATCGACACGCGCGCTGGCTTGAAGGTTGAAGTTGGCAATACCGATGCCGAGGGGCGGCTGGTTCTTGCTGATGCCATTGCCTATGCGCTGGAAGATACGCCTGATTTTTTGATTGATTTTGCCACCCTTACCGGTGCGGCGCGGGTTGCGCTTGGAACTGAATTGCCAGCCCTGTTCTGTAACCATGACAATACCGCGGCGGCAATTTTGGCGGCGGCGGATAGGGCCGAAGATCCGCTATGGCGCTTGCCTCTATTTGATGATTATGACCGGCATCTTGATGCTGGCTATACGGCCTTGTCGAGTACCGGCCTGTCGGGATATGGCGGGGCGATTACGGCCGCGCTTTTCCTGCGCCGTTTTGCCGGTAAAAACACCAATTGGGCGCATATTGATGTGATGGCGTGGAATTTGGCATCGCGTCCGGGTCGGCCAAAGGGCGGCGAGGCGATGGGGCTTCGTGCGCTTTATGGCTTTATCGAATCCTTCCAGACTGCTTAATAGCCGCCTAATAGCCGCGCGCCCAATCAACTCTGTTTTCGGGTTCGCGTCCGGCCATGATGGCGGTGATCGCCGCTGCCACCTGCATGGCGGCGGTGTTTGGATTGGTTTGTGCGGCAACATGCGGCCAGATGGTGATTTTGGGATGCGTCCAAAAAGCATGATCGGCTGGCAAAGGTTCGACCGCAAACACGTCCAAAGCCGCACCGGCAATCTGCCCACTGCTAATGGCATCAAGCAAATCGGCCTCGACCAATTGCGGGCCACGGCCGCCATTGATGATATAGGCGCCTTTGGCAAGCTGATTGAAAAGCTGGTGATTCATAATGCCAGTTGTTGCCGGTGTTAGTGGCAATACCGAAACCAGAATATTCAGCCCATCAAGAAAGGGCGCAAGACCGTCATCACCAGCAAAGATTTCAACATTGTCAATCTGCCGCATACTGCGCGCCCAGCCGCGTACATCAAACCCAAGCGCGGCAAAACGCTGTGCCATAATGCCGCCAATAGCGCCAACGCCCATGATGCCAATTTTTGCACCGCTTGCCGGTCTTTGCACAATGGGTTGCCATGTTTTGCTGGTTTGACAATCACGGTAATAGGCAGCGTCGCGCCAGAAATCGAGTGCCGCCAAAATAGCCCAATGGCTAAGCGCATTCGACATATCCGGATCCACCAGCCGCACCAGCGGAACATCGCGCGGTACGGTTTGATCGCGCATCATATAATCGACACCCTGACCCTGCATGATGATTCCACGCAAATTCGGCATCTTGGCAAGCTGTCCTTCTGGCGGTGCCCAAACAAGCGCAATATCGGCAAGCTGACCCTCGGGTGACATCAAATCGACAAGGGTGAAATCATCTAGATGACGGCCAAGCTTGGTTCGCCATCCATCAATTTTTGAACTGCCGTAAAATCCGATTGTCGTCATGGGATATTCCTTGTTGTTCATGGCGGAAATGCGGAACCGCCGATTAGCCGCCTGCTGATATCAAGGCCAAGGCCGCTTGATGTAATTGCGGTGTTGCGGCAGCAAGAATGCTGGTGGATTGACCAAGCTGGATTGGCTGGCCGTCAAGATCACTGACGGTCGCGCCTGCCGCCAGCATCAGGGCAACAACCGCCATCATGTCATGCGCGGCAAGACTATCTTCCATCACCAGATCAATATGACCCGCCGCAAGCAATGCATAATTGTGACAATCACCACCGTAATTGGTGACAGCCACCTGATCGGCAAGCCGGTCAAAATCAACCAGACGTTCGGTGCTTAATGCGCGCGGCGATGTTGTTGCCAATCGGGCAGCGCCAAGCACGCTTTGCCCGCTGGGGGAAATGGCGGCGCCGTTTAATTCGGCGTGATGCGCGCCCGAAAATCCGTTCAGGCCAATATAGCATTCGGCAAAAACCGGCATATCAACAAGACCGGCAACAGGCAGATTGTGATGCAAAAGCCCGACCAGCGTGCCAAAGGCAGGTTTGCCGCTGATAAAGGCCTTGGTGCCATCAATCGGATCAATGATCCAGCGATAGGCGCTGTCTTGATTGCCGGTGCTGGCAAATTCCTCGCCCATGATCATGTCATCGGGGAAACGTGCGGCAATGGCGGCGCGTAAATCGCATTCAACGCTTTGGTCGGCAATCGTAACGGGGGATGAATCCTGTTTGGTTTCAATCGCCGGATTCTGGCGGAACCATTTGGAAATAACAGGCCGGCTTACCAACGGCAAACCGGCCAGAAAGGCAATCATATCAGCCGGTGTACACTGACCGGCAGATCCGGTCAGTTCAGGCGTCATGTCAGATGGGCTAGTTGGCACCTTCAGCTGCGATATCATCGGCGCTTGGTAATGCGACAGGGCTATCAGCCTTGGCCCGCATCCATGCGATCAAATTCGCCCTGTCTTGTGGCTTTTTCAATCCGGCAAAATTCATCTTTGTGCCGCTAATATAGCCTTTTGGTTTGGCCAGAAATGCGTTCAGCGCGGCATAGTCCCAAGCGCCGCCGAAACCGGCAAGCGCGTCAGAATAGGCATAGCCTTCAGATGCGCCCAATGGCCGGTTCACAACATTCCACAATGCCGGACCAACTTTGTTTTGGCCGCCAGCATCAAAGACATGACAAGCCGAACATTTTTTTGACAGTTTTTCGCCTGCACCAAGATCGGCGCCCGCCAAAAGCGCCAGAATTGGCTCAGGGCCGGTATCAACCGGTGCCGCAGCGGCTATATCGGTGGTTTCAGCGACCTCGATAACATAGGCGTTTTCAGCAAGTTCTTGATGCGGCACCATCACATCAGCGATCTTGACGCCTGCCATTAACAACAAGGCAGCAAACAAAAACCCTGCAAACACTTTATTCAAGCGCAATTCATCCATGCGTCATTCCCGAAACCGGGCTCCCAATTTGAACCAGCCCGAACGGGCAAGGCCTGTGGTCGAAAATCATGCGGTCGAAAAACCAAACAATGCGTGGTTAATTAGCGAAAATCGAGCCGCCTCTCAACCCCCTATCTCATGCTTCGTCACGTTATTTCGATAAATTGCTTTGCGCAAAACCGAAATATGTGATGAATTGCCGAAATCATGGCAAAAAATGACACAAAAATCATCATTATTCCGGCACGGCTCGCGGCAAGCCGTTTGCCAGGCAAACCACTTGCTGAAATCGGCGGAAAAGCTATGATTCAGCATGTTTGGGAACGCGCAATGGCGGCCGATTTGGCCCCAGTCTATGTTGCGACAGATGATCGCGCCATTGCCGATGTGATCATATCTGCCGGTGGCAAGGCGGTTATGACCCGCACCGATCACCCATCTGGATCTGATCGGGTTTTTGAAGCCATCGAAACAATTGATCCAGATAGGCGCTTTACGCAGATTTTGAATTTGCAAGGCGATCTTCCTGATTTGTCACCCGAAATTCTGCATTTGCTTGCCGCAACGCTTGATCGTGGCGAAACCGATCTGGCAACGCTGGTCACGCCAGCCAGCGCCGAAGAAGCCGCAAGGCCGCAAGTGGTCAAAGCCGTTGTTAGCTGGCAAGATGCCGATTTCGGAACCGCGCTTTATTTTAGCCGCGCTGCCATTCCTACCGGCACAACAGCCCTATTTCATCATATTGGCGTTTATGGCTGGCGCCGCGATGCGCTTGCCCGTTTTGTTGCCTTGCCACCATCGCCATTAGAGCAGGCGGAAAAGCTGGAACAGCTTCGCGCGCTTGAGGCTGGAATGACCATTGCCATTGGCAAAATTGATGCCGCCCCCGGCGGTATTGATACTGCCGAAGATCTTGAAGCCGCCCGCATGCGCGCTACAGAAGCGCACCACAAAGATTGACAGTACAGCGTCACCCTCGTAAAAACGGCGCTTCGGGCCAGTCTTGATGACGGCAGGGAAGGTCAGACCGTGACATAAGCCCGTTAAGCCAAAGGAAATTCGATGTCAGATGCAGCTAATAAAATCGCCTTTCAAGGCGTCCCGGGTGCCTATTCGCATATGGCATGTCAGGCCGTAAAGCCTGATATGGAGCCGGTCGCCTGCGCGTCGTTTGAAGATATGCTGACCGAAGTCCAAGATGGACGCGCCAGCCTTGCGATGGTGCCGGTCGAAAATTCGATTGCTGGGCGCGTTGCCGACATCCATCATCTATTGCCATCATCCGGGCTTTATATCATTGGTGAGCATTTCCACCGGGTTAATCATCACATCATGGCACCGCGCGGCGCCACGCTTGATCAATTGACCCGTGTTCACAGTCATGCTCAGGGGCTTGCGCAATGCCGCAACCGTGTTCGCGCGCTTGGTCTAACCCCCGTCATGCATCCCGATACCGCAGGCGCGGCCAAGGATGTTGCCGCCGCTGGTGATCCGAAAACTGGCGCGATTGCATCGCGTTTGGCAGCTGAAATCTATGGCCTCGATATTCTGTTTGAGTCTGCTGAAGATGATGAACATAACACCACGCGGTTTTTGCTCATGTCGGCAACATCATCGGTTCCAGCCGTTGGCGGCGATATGATCACAACGCTGGTGTTTCAATTACGAAGCGTGCCAGCCGCGCTTTATAAAGCCTTGGGCGGATTCGCAACAAATGGGGTCAATCTGACTAAACTTGAATCCTATATTCGCGCTGGCGTTGCCGAGCAGGCGCAATTCTATATGGATGTTCAGGCACATATTGATGATCCGGCAATGCAGAATGCGATGGAAGAATTGCGCTTTTATTGCAGCAAAGACGAAGTCCATGTTCTTGGCAGCTATCCGGCAAGCCCATCACGGTCATAATTACGAGTCCGAATTCGGCATTTATTGCGGTAATAACCCTGCCTTTGGCCATAAAAAACTTGTCGAAACCGCTGCTTTGTTTCATACAGATAGGCAGGAAGGCTGGGCGGACGTTGCCCCTGCCAATCCGGTCAGGTCCGAAAGGAAGCAGCCGCAGTAGGATGTTTACGGGTCATCCAGTCTTCCACTGACTTTTGGCGTTTTGGCGCATCGCGCTTGGCATGGCCGCAATGGCTTTTCCCTTTTTCGGGATTCGGCTTGGCTGAAGATGGCGCCAGCTTGATAGCGCCAATGGCGACTGATCCGACCGGTCACAAATCTTCGCGTGGCCAAGAGCAAGAGATAGGTGTTTACCAGCCGATGACTGACACCGCCAAGCCAGCCTATCGAGTATTGGCCCGCAAATATCGTCCTGATACTTTTTCCGAACTGATTGGTCAGGATGCGCTTGTTCGCACGCTTGGGAATGCGCTTTCGCTTGGCAGGCTCGCCCATGCTTTTGTGCTGACCGGTGTTCGCGGCATTGGCAAAACATCAACGGCGCGCCTTCTTGCCAAGGGGCTGAATTGTATTGGTGCCGATGGGAATGGTGACGCCACGCTTGAACCATGTGGTCAATGCGAGCCATGCAAATCCATCGCAGCAGGACGTCATGTTGATGTTCTGGAAATTGACGCTGCCAGCCATACCGGTGTTGATGATGCCCGCGAAATTATCGAAGGCGTTGGCTATCGGCCCGTTTCGGCACGCTATAAAATCTATATTATTGACGAAGTGCATATGATGTCGAAAAGCGCCTTTAACGCGCTTTTGAAAACCTTGGAAGAACCGCCTGACGCGGTAAAATTCATCTTTGCCACAACCGAAATCAGAAAAGTGCCGGTTACGATTTTATCGCGGTGCCAGCGCTATGATTTGCGGCGTGTTCCGGCGGCCATGCTGGCCGGACATCTTGGCATGATTTGCCAACGCGAATCGATTGCGGCGGATGAAGATGCGCTTGCTGCCATTGCGCGCGCCGCCGAAGGGTCGGTTCGTGACGCGCTATCCTTGCTTGATCAGGCCGCGGCAATGACCGCGGACAAGCTGACCAATGACATGGTTGCTGATATGCTTGGGCGACCTGGACGGCGCGAGTCACAAACCGTCCTGACGGCCGCGCTGGCGGGTGACGCGCCTTCGGCGCTTGCCGCTTTTAACATTGCCTATAGCCGTGGTGCCGAGCCAGAAATGCTGGTCACTGATCTTTTAGATTTAATCCATCTTGCCAGCATGCAGGCCGCAGGTGGCAGTAATGACGCGCTGATCGAAAGCGAGCGCGAGATGATTGCCGGTCTTGCCGAATCAGGCATTGCCCGCCTTGGACGGGCATGGCAGCTATTGCTAAAAGGCCATGGCGAGCTTGGCCAAGCGCCCAATCCAGCGGCGGCGTGCGAAATGCTGATCATTCGGCTGGCGCATACAGCGCATATGCCAACCCCGGGCGAATTGATGCAGAAATTGCCAAAGACCAGCCCATCATCACCGCCAAGCCCATCATCAGCACCGGCCGCATCGGCACCTGTCACGTCGGCACCGGTAGCATCATCAGCCGAGACAGCGTCAATTGAAACAGGCCCAATCGAAACAGGTGTGGGCATGCCAAGCTCGCTTGCCGAGATTGTCGCGCTTGCCGAAACTAATGGCGAGATGTTGTTGGCAGCCCGAATCCGCAATCATGTAAAGCTGGTGTCGTTAAAACCGGGCAATTTACAAATTGGTCTTGTTGGTGCTGCGCCTGATCAACTGGCAGGCGATATCGCCCGATATCTTAGCCAATGGACAGGTCATCGCTGGCTTGTGTCACTGTCCGAATCAGGCGGCGCGCAAACCCTTGCCGAAGAACAGCGCGATGCTGATGAAAAGCTGCGCGACACCATCGCTAGCGAACCTTTGGTGGCACAGATTCTAGATATTTTTCCCGGTGCCAGCATTGATGAAATCAAAAATCCCGAAGCCACGGATGCGGCAGGAACGCTTGTCGATGATAATGGGCTTTTGGAAGCTGGACAAAATAATGACGATGATGAGGAGATGTCGGGATGATGCGCAATATGGCTGGCATGATGAAAAAAGTGCAAGAAATGCAAGGCCGGATGGAAAGCATGCAGGCCGATCTTGCCACCATGGAATTTACTGCAATGGTTGGTGGCGGTGCCGTTAGCGCAACGGTTAGCGGCGATGGCAAGCTGGTTCGGCTAAAGCTTGATCCGGCAGCTTTGGCACCTGATGATGTTGATATGTTGGAAGATATGATTTGTCTTGCCACGAATAACGCGCTTGATGAGGCGGCGGGTGAAAAGGCGCGTCTGCTGAAAGATATTACCGGCGGGTTGCCACTTCCACCCGGAATGAATTTGCCGTTCTAAAATGCATAATTCGCTTGAAAATCTAATCCGCAGGCTTGGCCGCCTTCCGGGGCTTGGGCCAAGATCGGCGCGGCGCGCTGTTTTGTTTTTGCTGAAAAACCGCGACCGTCTAATGCTTCCACTTGCCGAAGAACTGCATAATGTTGCCAGCAATGTTCGTGCCTGTGTTGAATGTGGTAATCTTGATATCACCGATCATTGCAGCATCTGCGCCGATAGCCGCCGTGACCGCAGCCGGATTTGTGTTGTTGAGGATGTTGGCGATTTATGGGCGATGGAACGGGCGTCGGTTTATCGTGGGCTGTATCATGTTCTAGGCGGCACGCTTAGCGCGCTTGATGGGCGCGGGCCCGAAGATTTGCATATTGACCGGCTGGTTCGCCGTGCCGGACATGACGATACTGCCGAAATTATTCTGGCGTTATCAGCAACCGTTGATGGACAAACCACGGCGCATTATATCGGCGAAAAACTGGCAAATCTGCCGCTTGATATTACCCGATTGGCGCATGGTATGCCGGTTGGTGGCGAGCTGGATTATCTTGACGATGGCACGCTGGCACAGGCGTTGAAAGCGCGTGCCAAGCTGGAATTTTAGCCGGCATAATTAATTAACCCCCCAACCATGCCATATCGTCATGCCATTCATCACGCCATATCGCCAGATCGTTGCAGCCAAAATCGCGCTTAGCCTAGCAAATCGGTCTTTGGCGCGGCCGGTGTTGCCTCATCGGCATCCAGAACTTCGATTTCGTCAATTTTATTGCCGCGTGAAATAATCTTGCCAGTCGATGTCTGGATATCCGAAATATCTTTTTCGGCTTGGGAAAAATGCGTTGCCAATTTGGCAACACGATCTTCGAGACGATGCACATCCTTCATCATCAAATCGACCTGTGTCTGGATTAGGCCTGCCGCTTCATGCATGCGCGCATCACGCAAAATGGCTCTGACCGTATGCAGCAACAGCATCAGATTATCCGGCCCCGCCATATAGACACGCGCCTTGCGGCTGGCCTCGACCAGCTTTGGCAATTGAATATTGATTTCGGCATAAACCGATTCGGACGGTAAAAATAAAATGGCGCTTTCGGCGGTTTCACCCGGGATAATATATTTTTCGGCGATATCCTGAATATGTTTTTTCACATCATTTTCCAGCAACCGCTTTGCCGCGTCACGTTCGGCATCATTCGCCGCGCTGGTCAAACGGCGATAGGCCTCAAGCGGAAATTTGGAATCAATGGCGATTGGTCCGGGTGGATTGGGCAGGCGAAGCAAACAATCGACGCGCCGACCATTGCCAAGCGTTGCCTGAAAATCAAACGCATTTTCCGGAAGCGCATCACGCACCAGATTTTCCAACTGCACCTCGCCAAAACTGCCACGCGCCTGTTTGTTGGATAAAATATTTTGAAGCTGCGTTACCTGATTGGTTAATGCCGAAATGTGGGTGTTGGCCTCGGTGATGACCGCTAGCTTTTCAGCCATGCCGGTCAATGATTTGGTCGTTCGCTCATTCTGGTCACGAAGCGATTGCTCAAGCCGGTTGCCAAGGCGACCTTCGCTTTGAGCCATCTGTTCGGCAATTAGCCGCTGCAATTCATTAGATTGGCTTGCCATTTGGGCAAGCTGGCCGCGCAATTCGGCAAAATCTTGGCCATTTTCCGGCAGTTTACCGCGTCGCAAAAATAGCACGCCAAGCCCAATCACGCCAAACAGGCCTGCAATCAAAATCAGTTCCATGCCAGTCATGTTCATCACCTGTAACGCCGTTTCAAAAATGGTCTGGCGTTTCCCCAGTGCCAAGTTTGACATGCTAGCAACTTGACTGCAACGACACCATCTTCTAATCCATGAAAACCGAAACTGACCAAACCCGGATGAAATGGTGCTGCACCAAACAGCATTGCCCGTTTCCTTTGGCCGAAGTCACATTTAGGAATTTTACTTATGCCAGCCACTGCCAAGCTTATCCCAATTATCAAAGTGCCAGATCCGATTTTACGCGAAACGGCAAAGCCGGTGACCGAAATCACCGATGGCATTCGCCAGCTTCTGGATGATATGGCGGCAACCATGTATGACGCGCCAGGCATTGGCCTTGCCGCACCGCAGGTCAATATTGGCCAGCGTGTCATTGTTATGGATTGTGGCAAGGATGATGCGCCCGAATTATTCAAAATGATTAATCCGGAAATTATTCGCGAATCAGACGCCCGCGCCATCTTGGAAGAAGGCTGTCTTTCTATTCCCGACCAAACGGCCGATGTTGAACGGCCAGCCGAAGTTGAAGTGCGCTATCTTGATGAGGCTGGTGAGATGCAGTCACTTGTTGCTAGTGGGCTGTTGGCGGCTTGTGTTCAGCATGAGATTGATCATTTGAATGGCGTGCTGTTCATCGATCATATTTCCCGCTTGAAACGTGATATGATTTTGCGGCGGGTCATGAAGGAAATGCGTCAAACGACATCGCGCAACTAACCGGAGGTCATGCATGACCGCCTCGCATTCAGACGATAAAATGGCAGACGATAAAATGGCAGACGCCAAAATGGCAGACGCCGAAATGGCAGACGCCGAAATGGCCGATACGCCGCCGCAGAAAGGCGCAAAGCAGCGCATTGTCTTTATGGGCAGTCCGGCCTTTGCCATTCCGACGCTTGATCATCTTGTCAAAACGCATGAGGTTTGCGCTGTCTACAGCCAGCCTGCCAAAAAATCTGGCCGTGGCATGAAAACAACGCCGGTGCCTGTTGCCGCCTATGCTGATGCTGCGGGCTTGCCAGTTTTCACCCCCGAACATTTAAAATCTGCTGAAATTGAGGCGCAGCTTGCAAGCCATGATGCCGATTTATTCGTTGTGGTTGCCTATGGGCTGTTATTGCCAGCAACGATTTTGGCCATTCCGCGGTTTGGCTGTTTGAACGGCCACGCATCTTTATTGCCGCGGTGGCGGGGTGCCGCGCCGATCCAGCGTGCGATCCAAGCCGGCGACAGCGAAACCGGCATTTCGGCAATGATCATGGAAACCGGGCTTGATACCGGCCCCGTTGTTGGCGTTCGTCAAACAGCAATCAGCAAGCATGATAATGCCGCCAGCCTGCATGACCGGTTGGCCGATTTGACTGCGGCATGTCTTGGTGCGGTGATTGACGGTGCGCCAAATAGTTTGGCATCACCAACACCGCAAGCCGATGACGGCATTATCTATGCTGCCAAAATCAGCTCGGCCGAGGCGATGATTGATTGGCAGCAGCCTGCCGATGTTCTTGATTGTCACATCCGTGCTTTTGCACCCTATCCGGGCGCATGGTGTTTTGCGCCAAAAGGCCGATTACGCATTTTAGAGGCAAGCCCGATGGTGATGCCAGCGACACAAACGACCGCAACGCAGCAGAACGCAGCGCCCCAGAACGCAACGCCCCAGAACGCATTGGCTGGCAGCTTTCTTGGCAAGACCGATGATGGTGCAATGATAATCGCTTGTGGGCAAGATGCGCTGAAAATCACAAAGGTACAACCGGCGGGAAAAACCAGCATGACGGCAAGTGATTTTCTGAACGGGACAGCGCTGGCGATTGGTGCGTTTTTGCATCCTGAAACCAGCCCAGAAACCAAATGACGCGGCGTATTCTAATCACCATTGAATATGATGGCGGCCCCTTTTCAGGATGGCAGCGTCAGGATAATGCCGATTCGGTTCAGGCCCGGATTGAAGATGCCGCCGCAGCTTTTTTATTGGCACCAGTTGCGGTTGCCGGCGCAGGGCGCACCGATTCAGGCGTTCATGCCACCGCGCAGGCAGCGCATCTTGACGTTCCCGATAAATTCACCGCCAACAGGGTGATGGAGGCGTTGAACGCCCATCTTGCCAGAATGCCGATCAGCATTCGACATGCGGTTGAGGTGCCAGCCGAATTTCATGCCCGATTCAGTGCCATTGGCAGGCGCTATCTATACCGGATTTTGCCGCGCCGCCAACCGCCAGCGCTTGATGCCGGACGGGTCTGGCATCACAAACACCCGCTTGATCCAATAGCGATGGCAAACGCTGCCAAACATTTGCTTGGGCGGCATGATTTCACCAGTTTTCGGGCAAGCCAATGTCAGGCTGAATCACCCTTGCGGACGCTTGCTCGTTTGGATGTTGAAAAGGTTGGTGATGAAATTCACATTCATGCCGAGGCGCGGTCATTCCTGCATCACCAAGTGCGTAATATCACCGGAACTTTGGCGCTTGTTGGCACTGGTAAATGGCACGCCGATGATGTGAAAACCGCGCTTGCTGCCTGTGACCGCAGTGCGGCTGGCCCAACCGCCCCGCCCGAGGGCTTGTATCTTGTTGGGGTTGATTATCCGCCGATGGCTGGCAGTCGCGACTGAAGCATATAAAGAAGGCTGACATCGATCATGAATGACAGGGCGATGAACCCTGCCGCTACCAAGCCGCCCTTGCCGACGATATCGCGGCCAATCCGCCACAACCAATAGCAGGTCCAAACGGCAACCGGCAAAATCGAAATCATCAGCGTTTGATCACCGGTCATCACGGTCAGGCTTTGAACAATGCCGCCAAGAAGCTGTTGCAGATTTTCGATCCATAAAAATGGCACGATAAACGGCAATAACTTATCTGGTCGGCCAAGCGCTTTTAATAACAGATTGATCAAAAGCACCAGCATGACAACGCCGATCAATTGCAAAAGCAGCGCCGCGAAAAACAGGTTTGGAGTCGCCTCAAGCCCCGGATAAATCGTAACCAAAAGCGTAAAGACAATCGACGCTGCAACTGCCTGCCAAACCCCCGCTGGCGATGTGTCATAACTGCCAATCGCTGGTTTTCGGCCAAGCATGACAAGCAATGTCACCCGAATCAGGGCGAACAGGCTTGATGGTGATAGATTGGGCAAAGATGCCATTTAAGAGTCACCCTTAAAAAAACGAACCAGCATTTCATGATAGATTTTCGCAAGCTGGTCGATGTCAGCAGCGTCAACATGCTCATCGACCTGATGCATGGTTTGACCAACAAGGCCAAATTCGGCAACGGGACAGATATTTGTGATAAAGCGCGCATCCGATGTGCCACCGCTTGTTGATAGAACCGGCTTTTGTCCGGTGACCGATTCAATCGCTGCCTGCATCAATGCGGTAAAGCTGCCGACAGGCGTTACAAAGGGCTGTGCCGAGGCGCGCCATGTCGCTGTCCATTCGCCGCCAACACGGTTGAAATGTTCTTCTAGCCAACCAATTAAATCATCTGAATTATGTTCGGTATTGAACCGGATATTGAACTTGGCCGATACGGATGCGGGAATGACATTGCCAGCTTCGTTGCCGGTATCGATGCTGGTCACATTCGCCGTTGACGGGTCAAAATAATCATTGCCGCCATCAAGCGCGGTGCCATTCACCGGTGCCAACATCGCAATCAAGCGGGTAATCGGATTATCGGCCAGATGCGGATAGGCAACATGGCCTTGCACCCCGTCAACGCGCAATTGGCAGGACAGGCTGCCGCGGCGGCCGTTCTTAATCACATCGCCAAGGCGTGATGGATTGGTTGGCTCGCCAACAACGCATACATCTGGCACCTGACCATTTGCCTGTAACCATTCAACCATCTTAACCGTGCCGAAATCAGCATCGCCTTCTTCATCACCGGTGATGATAAAGCTGATCGACCCTGGATCATCGGCACCGTCAAGAGCGGATACGGCGGCAACAAAAGCGGCGATGCCACCTTTCATATCAGCCGCACCACGGCCATATAATTTGCCATCGACAAGCGTGCCGCCAAAAGGGTCATGCTGCCATTGCGCGGCATCTCCAGCCGGCACAACATCAGTATGTCCGGCAAAGGCGAAATGAGGGCTGCCTTTCCCACGGCGTGCAAACAGATTATCAATCCGCTTGTCCCCAGCGCCAAAAGGCAATCTTGTGCAGTTAAAACCAAGCTTGGTGAATTCATCCTGCAACAGATCAAGTGCCCCGCCTTCAATCGGTGTTACCGATGGGCAGCGCAAAAGTCTTTGCGCAAGTTGAACCGCATAGGATGGCATGGTTTTAATCTCTCAAAAGATCATTTACAGATGTTTTTGCACGGGTCTTTTCGTCAACTTTTTTGATGATTACGGCGCAATATAGTGACGGGCCAGGTGACCCATCGGCCAATGGCTTGCCGGGAAGGCTGCCAGGCACAACAACTGAATAGGCTGGTACGCGGCCAATATGCACTTCGCCGGTTACCCGATCGACAATTTTGGTCGAAGCGCCAATAAACACACCCATCGACAAAACCGCACCGGTTTCAACAACCACACCTTCAACAACTTCTGAACGGGCACCGATAAAGCAATCATCCTCAATGATGACCGGTCCGGCCTGCAATGGTTCCAAAACCCCGCCAATACCAGCCCCGCCTGACAGATGCACATTCTTGCCAATCTGCGCGCATGATCCAACCGTTGCCCATGTATCAACCATTGTTCCGCTGCCAACATAGGCACCAAGATTCACAAAGCTTGGCATCAAGACGGCATTTGGCGCAATAAAGGCGGAATGGCGAACAATACAGCCCGGAACGGCACGAAAGCCGGCGTCGCGGAAGCGCGCTTCATCCCAGCCGCTAAATTTTGGTGGCACCTTGTCCCACCACACAGACTCGCCCGCACCCTTATAGATGGTTCCACTTGGGATGGTTTGCATATCATTCAGACGAAATGATAAAAGCACCGCTTTTTTCAGCCATTGATTCACCGTCCATTGATGATCGCCAGCCGGTTCTGCGACACGCGCTGTTCCCGAGTCAAGCAAAGCAAGCGCAGCTGCAACAGCGTCACGAACCGCCCCTGTGGTCGCGGCATTTACCGCATCACGATTGTCCCATGCGGCGTTGATTTCGGTTTCAAGTTGCGCCAAATCCATGCTTTTTCTCCTTAAATTTGACAGGCCAATTGCCCGCCCCTGTCGTTATAGCGTTTACCGGCCCATGCGTCCATGATGCCGTCACGTCAGTCTTTTGATTGATCACCCAGCAAGGGCAAGCGAGCGCAAAAACCCCTTTAGGTCATCGGCTTTAAAATGCACATAAGCTTCATCCGAGCCGCGATTAGCCCATTCAATATCACTTGCCAGCCAAACCGTACGCATGCCAAGCGCCGCTGCGGGCTGCAGATTGGCGGCCATATCTTCGATCATGACCGCACCATTCGGGTCAATGCCGGTCTGTTTTAAAAAACAATCAAAGGCATATTGATCTGGCTTGGGAATATAATCGGCGGCAACAATATCAAAAATCTGATCAAAATGATGACGAACACCATAGGCCGATAAAATATTTTCCGCATGCGGAACGGTGCCGTTGGTAAAAATATGTTTCCGCCCGGGCAACGCGGTTAACATGGAATCAAGCTCTTGGTCATGGTCAAGATCACTAACATCAATATCATGGACATAATCGAGATAGACTTTGGGCTGGATATTTTCTTCGCTCATCATGCCGCGCATGGTGGTTCCATAGCGGTGAAACAAATCCTTTTGAATCACCCGCGCATCATCATCAGCAACATTATAATGCGCCGCAACAAATTCGGTAATCCGAACCGATACGCGGCGAAACAGATTTGTTTTGGCCGGATAGATGGTGTTATCGAGATCGAAAATCCAGTCACCGATCGATTGGGTTGGAAAAGCAGCGGTCATAATGGTTATCATTCTTCCTAATCAAAAATACATTAATCGGCGGTGATCATGGTTCCCATACCATGTTCGGTGAATAATTCTACAAGAAGCGCATGCGGTGCGCGGCCATCCATGATTACCGCGCCTTCAGCACCGCCTTGAACAGCATCAATACAGGTTTTAACTTTTGGAATCATGCCGCCAGAAACCGTACCATCATGGATCAAGGCTTCGGCTTGGCTAATCGTTAGGCTGCTAATCAATTTGCCGTTCTTGTCCAAAACCCCTGATACATCGGTAAGCATTAACATGCGCGTTGCATTCAAGGCTGCGGCAATGGCACCCGCTGCGGTATCGGCATTGATATTATAGGTCTTGCCATCTTCGCCACTGCCAACCGGTGCAACAACGGGAATCAAATGATGCTGCATCAGCGCATTTAACACAGTCACATCAACATGTGATGGCTCGCCAACAAAGCCAAGATCAACCGCTTGCTGAATCGCACTGTCGCTGGCTTTTGCCACTGCCATCAATTTCCGGGCGGTAAGCAGCCCACCATCCTTGCCAGACACGCCAACAGCGCGTCCTCCGGCACCAGCAATCGCGGCGACAAGCGCCTTGTTAATGCCGCCAGCAAGAACCATTTCAACAACCGAAATCGTGGCTTCATCGGTGACGCGCAAACCATCAATAAAGCTTGATTCGATTTGCAATTTTTTCAGCATATCGCCAATTTGTGGCCCGCCGCCATGAACCACAACCGGCCTTGCGCCAACCTGATCCAGTAAAGCGATATCGGCGGCAAACGCATTCACATAATCAGCCTTGCCCATCGCATGGCCGCCAAATTTAATCAGGATGGTTTTGCCAGAATAGCGGCGCATAAACGGAAGCGCCTCGATAAGCATTCCGGTTTTCGCCAGCAGATCAACCTGCATCTGGTCAGCTGAATTTTCCATCTTCATCGCCTTTACAGCAAGGGCCATATCAGGCCGAATTTCCCGAAAAGAGCGCAGATGCCAATGGCCTTGCGCCTATTTACAGCGCTGATTATCGGCAATCCGGCCAAGAGCGCAATAGCTTGGCGAAATTTAATTCGGTTTTGGGGGTTAAATCGCTTATCCCGCTTTAGGGCGCAGCTCGATCGGGCTTTGGCAGGGCAAATCCCGATAAATGCGCCCGCAATGCCTCAATGCCGGTCCCATCTTCAGATGAGGTGATTAATAATTCGGGATAGGCGGCAACATATTTACTGATTTTTGCTTTGGTTTCCTTGCATATTTTCGCCAAGGATTCAGCTTTTTGTTTATCGGCTTTAGTCATCACCACTGCCCATGACACCGCTGTTTCATCAAGAAGTGCCATGATATCATGATCGGCTGGGCCAACACCGCGCCGACTATCAATCAGCAAAAACACCCGCCGCAAGGACGGGCGGCCAGCAAGATATTTGCGGGTCAGATTGGTCCAAGCCTTGATGTCGGTTTTGGGTGCCGAGGCATAGCCATAGCCGGGCAAATCAACCAATTGCAGACGATCGGCAAGATTGAAAAAAATCAATTGCCGTGTCCGGCCCGGCGTTTGTGATGTTCGCGCCAGCATTCGCCGTCCGGTCAATCCATTCACCAGTGAGGATTTGCCAACATTCGATCGGCCAGCAAAGCAGATTTCCGGCAAGGTAACCGGCGGCAATGCCTTCATATTATTGGCAGCAGCGATAAAATCACACTGGCCGGCAAAAAGCAGCCGACCAGCCTCATTTGTGATGGCTAGCCGCTCTTCGTCACTTGTTTCATGATGTACCATTGCTGCGCCATTGAAAGAAGGTTGTTCCATGTCCAGTAAATTACCAAACCGGCTGGGAAAGTGGCTAGCAGGAAAGTAAAAAACACCGGCATCCACTGGAATACTTTAGCCTGGATTGGATCAGGCGGCGTCGGATTCAAGCGCATTTGCAAAAACATGGAAATACCCATGAAAATTGGCCATAAGCCTAATTGTAAGAATGGCGGTAGAAAATCGACGGAGAAGGGTAATAAGCCAAAGATATTGAAAATTGATGTCGGGTCGGGTGCTGACAAATCGGCGATCCAGCCAAAGAAAGGCGCATGTCGCATTTCGATGGTCACAAACAAAACCTTGTAAAGCGCAAAAAACACTGGAATCTGCAATAGCACCGGCAAACAGCCTGCTGCCGGATTGACCTTTTCCGCCTTGTACAGCGCCATCATTTCTTGGTTCAGCTTCATCCGGTCATCACCAAACCGTTCGCGAAGCGATTGCAGTTTCGGTGTCAGAATCCGCATCTTCGCCATCGAACGATAGGATTTATTGGCAAGCGGAAAAAAAGCAAGCTTTACAACAACGGTAAAGGCTAATGTTGCTACGCCAAAATTACCAAACAAATTGAACAGCCAGTCAATGGCATAGAAAAACGGCTTGGTTAGGAAATAGAACCAGCCAAAATCGATTGCCAGATCAAAATTTGGAATACCTAATTCTTCGCCATAATAATCCAGCAAAGCCACTTTCTTGGCCCCGGCAAAAAGCCGTCCTTGAGTGCTGACGGCCGAGCCGCCCGCCAAGGTCAAACCAACATTGTCGATATAATCGACCTGATAACGGTCAGTCTTTCCCGGTAATGATTGAAAGCTGTAGGTGAATTTTTCCTGTTGTGATGGCAATAATGCGGCAAGCCAATATTTATCGGTGATACCGATCCAGCCACCAGTAGCTACTGGTGAGACTTTGATGCCGCCAGAAGGAGCATCTCTCAAGTCTGAATAATCTTCTTCTTTCAGGGTTTCATCAAAAACGCCAAGCGCACCCTCATGCAGAATGTAAATTCCGCTTGTTGGCGGCGTTCCTTGACGGCGTACCAAACCAAAAGGATACATGGTGATTGCTGTGTCAAGGCTGCTGACAACCGAATCATCATAAGTGATCAGAT
>Ga0255756_1001304_pt1 | contig 28427 bp, 29 predicted proteins | sample 011ome_20_FD_179956 | JGI IMG/M metagenome (GOLD analysis project Ga0255756, IMG submission 179956) | Coastal salt marsh microbial communities from the Groves Creek Marsh, Skidaway Island, Georgia - 011509CT metaG (version 2) | ecosystem: Environmental > Aquatic > Marine > Intertidal zone > Salt...
CCCGCTGAGGTATTTACCAGAACAATGTTGAGCGGCTCTAGTGTTACGCCAATACGCGCTAATTCTCCCTCAACGTCCTTAGCCGTAACGACGTAGCCATCTGGCTTGTCACGAAAATCAAGCTTGATGCCGGGTTGAAAACACCACTCAAGCGGGACCTCATCAATGGTAATGGCGCGCTCAGCACCTCCCAGCTTGTCATTCATAGTGCTGTGATAGTGATAAGGAGCATCTAAATGGGTTCCGTTATGCGTACACAGCTGCACCATCTCGATGGCCCAGCCTTCGCTATCAGGCAACTCGCTTTTATCCAGCCCTTCAAAAAAGTCTGCCATTTGTGCGGCGCCTGTATCGTGCCGGATGTAGTCAATCTTGGGACGCATAGGTGGCGGATCGCTAATAACGTCGTTCTCCAAAAAAATTGATAAATCTACAAACCGTCTCATATCGACATCTCCCTTAACGCTGACTCAAGAGCCCCACTCTACCGCGACATTATCGCCTGGCATACCGCCTTAGGTAGTTGGCAAATCGGCGTTTAGGATCTATCGTCCACTGATCGAAAATCTTGGGTAATTTATATGAAGCTCTTGCACCGATTCGGGCGCTTTGCAGGCACCTTCCTAGCAACATCGCTTTTAGCCTCCACGAGCACCGCAGACACACCGTTTCCGTCCACTTATCAAGCGCCAAGCCATATGCCAACACTCATTACGAACGCCACTGTGCTCACAGGGACCGGCCAAAAACTTGAGTCGGCGAGTCTCTACTTTGTCGACGGCAGAATTGTCTCTGTGGGTGAGCAACCTACAACCCTGAGCGACGATACTCGTGTCATCGATGTCGATGGCGCGTGGGTAACACCCGGTATCATCGATGTGCATTCACACCTTGGCGTTTATCCCTCGCCCGGTGTCGATGCGCACTCCGATGGTAATGAGGCGACCGCGCCGGTAACGGCCGAAGTATGGGCCGAACACAGCGTTTGGCCACAGGACCCTGGGTTTGGCCGTGCGCTTGCTGGTGGCATTACAGCCATGCAGATCCTGCCAGGATCGGCAAACCTGTTTGGCGGTCGAGGTGTCACCCTCAAGAACGTCGCTTCAGTCACCTATCAGGGCATGAAGTTCCCTGGCGCGCCCTATGGGCTAAAGATGGCCTGCGGTGAGAACCCAAAACGTGTGTATGGCCGAAAAGGTAGCGGCCCATCCACTCGAATGGGCAACATTGCGGGTTACCGTGCAGCCTGGATCAAGGCCACTGATTACCGAGATGAGCATGCGAAGTACGCCGCTTTATCCGATGAGGAAAAAATAGAAGCTAAGAAGCCTAAGCGCGACCTCGAGTTAGAAACACTTGCGGGCGTGCTTGATGGCGACATCATCATCCATATGCACTGCTACCGCGCCGATGAAATGATGACCATCTTGGATCTCGCCAAGGAATTCAACTACACCGTTGGGACTTTCCACCACGGCGTAGAGGCCTACAAAATTTCCAGTGAACTGGCAGAAAACGGGGTCTGTGGCGCACTTTGGGCCGATTGGTGGGGATTCAAGATGGAGGCCTACGACGGCATTCAGGAAAACATTGCGCTGGTGGATCGACCTGAGGGCAGTTGCTCGGTCGTTCACTCCGACTCCGATGAGGGCATCCAGCGCCTGAATCAGGAAGCCGCCAAGGCGATGAGCCGTGGCAACAAAGCAGGCATGAATATTCCTCCTGAGCGAGCCATCAAATGGATTACCTCGAACGCCGCGAAATCGCTCGGTATCGAGGATCAGACTGGCAGTTTAACAACAGGACTCATGGCTGACGTGGTCATCTGGAACGCTAACCCGTTCAGTGTCTACGCGAAGGCCAAGCAGGTCTTTATTGATGGTGTCGAGCGTTACAACCGCGATGATCCGACAAAACAACCCGTATCAGACTTTGAACTGGGCCAGCTTCTGGAGGTTTCACGATGAAAAAAATGACTGTATTGGTAGCGCTTGCTATGGGTTTACAGGGGGTCGGCGCCAGCGCTGAGAGCCTGCGAATCGACAATGCGACTGTCATGACCATGGGTAGCATGGGCACGCTTCAGAACACCGACATTCTCATAGAAGACGGAGAAATCACCGCGATCGGCACTGATTTGTCGGGCGATGCGGATCGCGTCATCGACGCCGGCGGTGCCATCATCACACCCGCTATGTTCGCCGGAGCGACCACGACTGGTCTGGTCGAGGTCAGCGCCGTGAGGGAGTCGGTGGACAGCTCTGTTAACGAGACACCTCTGGGTAAGCTCCATGTTGAGTTTGATATTCGACGCGCTTATTCCCCTCTCACTAGTCTCCATAGCATTACTCGAACAGAGGGATTTGGGTACAGCCTGCTGGCAGCAGCAGGCGGTCAATATTCCATTGCGGGAGTTGGCTCGCTGGTTGATTTTAACGGCGGTTTTGACAGTTTCTCCGGAAACGATACCGTGTTTATCGATGTGGACGGCTACTCTTCACGAAAGGTTGGCGGTTCAAGAGCCGCACACTGGATGTTGCTTGATGGGGCCATGGCCGATCTGAAGAGACGCGCAAGCGAGCAGGAGTATCTCACCCTCGCGGGTCGCAATGTTCTAAAGCGACTCAAATCTGACGGCATTTTCGTGTTTTCCGCGAATCGCGCCGCCGATATCAAACAGGTAATTGAGTTTGCTACGGAGCACGACATTAGCGCCGTAATCGTAGGCGCTCGCGAGGCCTGGATGATGGCTCAGGAGCTTGCTGACTCGGACATTGCGGTCATGGTTAATGGTTTGGACAACCTCCCAGCAGATTTCGATTCGCTTGGCTCACGCTTGGATAACGCAGCGTTGCTGAGCAACGCAGGCGTCACGGTTATGTTCACAAGCGATGAAACCCACAACGCACGGAAAATCCGTCAAGGTGCCGGTACGGCTGTCGCCTATGGCATGGACTATGACTTGGCACTCCAAGCAATGACAACCACTCCGGCCGAGGTGTTCGGCGGAAGAAACCGTGCTTTGGCTGTGGGCAATTCAGCTGACCTCGTGGTTTGGAGCGGCGACCCGCTTGAAGTCACCAGCTATGCAACACGCGTCGTCATCGAAGGTGAAGTCATGTCAATGGAAAGTCGTCAAAGCAAGCTTCTGCAGCGTTACCTGCCTAAAGACGCGGGAATGGGTCGCGCTTACATTAACCGGTAAAGCTCAGCCCCTAACTATCGGGGGTCATGCGCTCGATAGTTGCGGTGGTGGAGAAGCCCTCGACGAAATCGAGGATGACAACGTCACCGCCGCTTGCCAGCACATGTTCGTGTCCGGCTATGTCAGCTACGGCGTAGTCGCCGCCTTTTACCAGCACGTCAGGTGAGATCGCCGAAATCAGGCGAGCAGGTGTGTCCTCGGAGAACGGTACGACGTAACTTACGGCGCGAAGACCAGCGAGCACCGACATCCGAGACTCAATACCATTAATAGGCCTGTCGGGGCCTTTCAAACGGGCCACAGAGGCATCGTCGTTGACTGCCACGATCAACACATCTGCGAGCTCTGCTGCCTGACTCAAATAGCTAACATGACCGGGGTGTAACAAATCAAAACAGCCATTCGTCATCACAAGCCGCTTGCCTTCAGCTTTCATGCTCGCCACGGCTATAAGCGCCTCATCTTCGGTCACGACGCCTATCGAGGGTAAACGGTCGGTGGCATCAACCGTAGGTTGTGACAGCGCCCCCTCAAGTTCCTCACGCGTTACCGTCGCGGTGCCTACCTTACCCACGACCAGCCCCGCGGCAACGTTGGCAAGTCGCGTTGAATTCTCCAAACTATCTTCACTGGCAAGACCCGCTGCCATGGCCGAAATAACCGTGTCTCCAGCGCCCGTGACATCGAACACCTCGCGCGCCAACGCAGGCAAGTGAAGCGGCTCTCCCTCTGCCGACTGAAGGGTCATGCCACGTTCACTTCGAGTGACCAGCACGGCTTCAAAGTCATGCGTCTTGCACAAACCTCGAGCGTGCTCGCTAATTAACGCATCATCCTGATGACACGCACCGACAACTGCCTCAAATTCGGACAGGTTTGGCGTGATCAGCGTGGCTCCCGCATATCGTGAGAAATCAGTGCCCTTCGGGTCGACCAAAACCGGCGTATTTAAGGCCCTGCAGGCGGTAATGAGCGCCTGGATATTCGTCAAAGTGCCTTTCGCATAATCACTGAGAAGCACGACATCATGCTCGGCAATTAAATTACTCGCATACTGAAGAAATGATTCATCAGCAAACTCGTCCAGTGGCGCCTCAAAATCCATTCGAATCAATTGCTGGTTTCGGCTAAGCACCCGCAACTTAACAATCGTATCTGCGGGACAAGGCATCACTGACCATCGGACACCCTGCGCTTCGACAGCTAAACGAAGTTGCTTCGCGTACTCGTCATCCCCAACGAGACCTGACAACGTCGTCTCAACACCCAGAGCCGCGAGGTTAATAGCAACATTTGCCGCTCCGCCAGGTCTGTCATCCACACCGGCAACCTTGACAACGGGGACCGGCGCCTCAGGGCTGATTCGCGTGGTCGCACCGTGCCAGAAGCGATCGAGCATGACATCACCAATGACCAGTACTTTGGCGTCACTGAATTTTGGAAGCTTGCTCATCCGATCTCACTCTCGCGGTTTTCTGATCAGAAGCCTAATGGCCTCTAAACCAATTCATTGAAGGCGCTCAGGGCCTCTTCAGCTGTAATACCTACCATACAGTCAAAACGCCCCCCACAGGTAGGACTTCGCCTACACGGCGCGCACTCGAGCCCATGATAAATAACTCTGACATTATCGCGACCCGTCTCGAGATACGGGCAGGTAGATCCAAACAGTGCAACCGTGGGAACACCCGCGGCGATACCCATGTGCGTCAAACCTGTATCGACACCAATGACGCCGGAGGATTGTTTTACGAGACCCGCGCTGACGCCCAATGGATAAGCGCCTACCCAGTTCATTACTGTCAGACCCTCTAGCAAGGCAACCGCCTCTTCCCGGTCCGCTGGGCCACCCAAACAGGCTACTCGGTGTCCCGCGTCGACAAGTTGCTCGATGAGGGCTCTCCAATGCGCGTGGGTCCAATGTTTTTGTGGTCGTGTCGTGAAGGGTGCTATGACCACATAGGCTTCCTGCGGTGCGATATCAATCGATCGCTTGTTATCCAATTCTGACAGGCCCAGTACCATCTCGAAGTTCGATGTATCCCATCCCAAGGTGTCGGCAAGCGCGAGATACTCAGAGCTGATTCTCGGTGTGATGCTCTTGTCGAACCGTTGCGTCAGGAATACCCCATTGGGCTCCCTTGACTTGAAACCGATACGTTGGGGGCTGCCCGTTAACCAGGACAAAAATGCACTTTTGACCAAACCTTGGGCATCGATAACCAGATCATAGTTGCGCTCCCGGAGTTTTTGTCGGAACGCCATCACGGCACGTAACAAAGCAAAAATGCGTTTTTCCCGCCACAGGTCTTGCCATTCCTGGCGAGGCCACAAAACAACCTGAGTAAGGCCCGGCAAGTCCGTCAGAAGCGGCCGAACGACACCTTCAGCTAGCCAGTCGATCTCGGTGTTCGGGTACCGTTTGCGGCATGCAGCAACCAAGGGCGATGCAAAGACAACATCACCAATGGCACTCAGCCGGATGATCAAAACACGCTTGGGCTCTGAAACAGTCATCGTCTCAAAAACTGACTACAACGCTGACGTCGAAGACTTTTGCGGGCAGTCTCTATCCAGCGCAATCAATAACGTAAAGGTAAGAAATATCAGGTTACCCCCAATATAAGAATACATCCCAACCGCGGTACCCAAGGGAAACACTGCAAGCATAGCGGTTAATCCGGCCACCGCGACATGCATTCGTTGATCCTGAACATAGCCCCAGAGCCATCGCAGAAGAAGACCGTAACCCATAAGACCAATCAATCCGGTCTCTGAAATAACTTCAAGCAGGTTGAGGTGTGAGTGCCAGGTTTCGGCCAACCCAGTGTTGGACATCGCATCAGTCCCAAGCGCATAGGTACCAAACCCTCGCATACCGACACCGGTAAGCCAGTGCTCCTTGAACGCCTGCCAAGAAAGGTCCCATAACTGAGACTGATAAAGGAATGACTGGTACCGTTCAGGTGCCTCTGCGAACGTGCTTACCTGCCCCGTCACCACAGACAAATAAACACCGAGAAGTAGTCCAATAATGGCTGAGATAACGAACCCAGTGACTTGTCTTTTTGCCCCGACTTCTTTGTTGCGAAGGGCAAGCATTGCCCAACCCGCGAGACCAATGAGGGCCAATACGGCTGATGATTGGTGCCCACTCATGACAATTGCCGCGTACACCGGTAGCGAGAGGATGCCCACGCCCATGCCACCCGCCCGTCGCAGGGCTTCTAAAAAGAACGGGGAAAGAATAGCGAGCGTAGCCCCGTAACCTAACTGAAGTGAGCCCGTAACAATGGCACCTTCCTCGCCGATTTCCACCAGAGGGTCGCCAAGCAGGCTTATACCGGTAAGCAACTGTACGAAGCCATCTACAGCCCAGGCGACTAATAAAATACCGAGGAATGACATGATTCGCTTCGCATCACCCTCTTCGATCTTCACACTGAGAACAACCCACGCCGCTAGTGCGTAGGTCGCAAACCTGAAGACTGCTGAAATGCCGCGATCCAGATTGACCGAAAACAGCAGACTGATAAGGCCAGGAATGGCGATACACCCAAATAGCATCGCAGCTTTTTTCATGCCCGGCGTCGATAAGACTGCCTGGCGATTGGTAATAAGGGTTAACAGGCTAACGACCACCATCAACCAGATGAGTTGACGCGTTGCCACACTCACGGCGAGTGAGAAAAACAAAAACACCCACATGAGAGGTGCAGGAATTAGGTTTTGCTGTGGCATTCAGTGGCTCTAATTACGGTCTTTATCGTGAATGTCGGGCTCCCGAGAGTTCTCGGAGAGTAACCAAATCGCCTATCGAACTCCAGCTGAGGGTTGTAAAATAGCCAAAAATCAACAATTTAACTTGCGTACCTGATATCGAGAGTGTTTCATCGCGTCATGCTGTTATCTCATCAAAAAAAGTTCCTTTTCGTACATATCGCGAAGACGGGTGGGACGAGTATCCGTGCTGCGCTTCAAAAGCATCGGTGGCGCGACCCCTACTACGCGCCGATATGGGTCGCCAGTAAACTCAGTGGGCTAGTGAATCACGAAGTGGGAATAAAGCTTCCGAGGCACGCTAAGGCGATTGCGGCCAAGGAGATGTTACCGCGTGACTTTTATGCGTCTCTTTTCAAATTCGCGTTCGTCCGAAATCCTTGGGACCTTCAGGTCAGCTCTTATCACCACATACGGCGAGAACGGCCTCATCTGCTAAAACCCAATGAGACATTTGAGGAATTCCTTCGCCGAAAGTTCGACCCTGCTCGCGAGTGGCAGTACCACATCGATACCTCAATCACACCACAGAGCGACTACCTTGTGGACTTAAAGGGTAACGTGATTGTCGACTTCATTGGACATTACGAAACACTTCAGCAGGATTTTGACCAATGCTGTAAACGCATCGGCATCGACAGAATTGAGCTTCCACACCGACGTAAAGCAGACGACCGCCTAGCGTATCGAGACTATTACACGCCAGAAACGCAAGCCCTCGTGGGCAAAGCATTTGCGCGCGATGTCGAAATATTAGGTTACGAATTTTAATTGACTGTCAGAAGCGCTTCGCAAGCCGCTGCTAGGTCAGTCACTGCAACGCAGCCCTCATAGGGTGCACCGCTGACAACCTGATATCTGCGAGAAATACCTGCGGCCAGCGCAGCCTGCATATCAGAGGCTTTGTCTCCCACCATGGCGCTGCGCTCTAGATCAATGTTGAGATCGTGTACCGCTCGATGAATCAATCCGGGGCCTGGTTTTCTGCAATCGCAGACTTTCCGATACTGAGGCAAGGTGGCCTCCGGCAGATGAGGGCAAAAGTAGACACCTGCGACTGAAACACCCTGCTCGCTGAGCGCTTCCCGCATCTGCTCAGTCAAAAGATGGAAGTCCTCCTCAGTGTAAAAGCCTCGACCAATACCCGATTGATTGGTAACGATTACCAAGACATAGCCGGCGCCGCAAAGCGTGCGCATCGCATCGACGGCTCCAGGAAGAAAAACAAAACTGTCCCAATGCCCGACATAGCCCGAATCGACATTAATAACGCCATCTCGGTCGAGAAAAACAGCGGGGGCTGCCATTGATCAGTGCGCACCCAGTTCCAGGTGCTCTTCAATCAACGCGCAAATCAGATGACCAATCACAATATGCATTTCCTGTATGCGAGCGGTAACGTCTGAAGGCACGACGAGTGAAATGTCGCACTTCCCATCGAGTTCACCACCCAATTTACCCGAAAGGCCAATAACTGCGGACCCTGCGGCATGCGCCGCATCAACCGCTCTGAGCACGTTGGCAGAATTTCCCGAGGTGGAAATGGCAATCAACACATCACCTGGCCCACACAACCCGTCGACCTGTCGACTAAATACGTGGTCGTAGCCGTAATCGTTACCGATTGCTGTTAAGGCCGACGTATCCGTTGTCAAAGCAACCGCGGGTAGTGACCGTCGATCATTGACAAATCGACCAATCAGCTCTGCAGCGATGTGCTGGGCGTCAGCAGCAGAGCCGCCGTTGCCACAGAGATAAATACGGTTACCTTGTCTCAGAGCCTCGGCACACAATGCCCCTGCCGATACGATAACGCTCTCCAGAGCCGACATCTTGGCAACCACCTGCTGGTGCTCTTCCAACGTTTCTTTAACCAAATCGTGCATGCACGAGCCCCTCTCCGTGTAACTTTAACGACAATCGAACTGAGATGTATCTGGCTCAGCACGACGGCGCAAGGTTAACACGCGAACGCACAATCGGAGCTAAAAACCCTGTGAGATGAGTGGTGGTTAAGCCGTTCGCAAAGCGCTTCGATAGCTGCCACGCGCCCGTCGGCGGAGGTGAGAACCGATCAAATGACCCACTCAAATCACATGACACAGGATCCTACGAGGCGGCAAGGTGATGACAGAGACAGCCACCCCTTCCAATAGAGGCTAGTTATCTCTGTCCTCAAATCGCTCAGCCTTTTTCTCGCCACGACGCGTATAAATGATGGGTATGCAAAGCACCGCAAGAATAAGTAACGTCCACATTTCAGGCATGTCCCTCAGCGCAGTTCATCGGAAGGACCAACCGCGGTACCCCAGGCCACCATTTCCGATATGCCCTGCGACACCATCGACGAGGCAAATCGAACGCCTACGACCATCGTTGCACCCATCCGAAGCGCGTCTTCCTGCATTCGGTAGATCGCTTCTTCACGTGCGTCCGCCATAAGCTTTGTATAGGACGTTACTTCCCCACCCACCAAATTCTTCAACCCGGCTGTGATGTCGCGCCCAATATTTCTGGAACGAGCAGTACTGCCTCTTACCAAACCCAACGGTTGGAGTCCGTTTGGCACGGTTTCGATGCTGATCAGTGCAATGTCTTTCGGGTCACTTATCATGATGCCTCGCTTGTAATACTTGCTAAAAAAATGGATTTAATCGCCTGGATAAGCGGCGATGCATTCGACTTCCAGTCGAGCCCCCAACGCCAAGCCGTTGGCGCCTAGAGCCGATCGGGCGGGATACGGCGGCTCAAAGTAGCTCGTGTAAATGGTATTGAACTTGCCCCACTCGTCCACGTCCGCCAGAAACACGGTGCACTTCACGACATCGGAGAAGCCCAGGCCTCGGCGCTCAAGCGCACCGCCGATATTACTCATAATTTGCCGAGTCTCACCGACAATACCGCCCTCGACTAACTCATTATTCTCATCCACACCGACTTGGCCGGAGATGAACAAAATATCACCGACGCGAACCGATTCGGAAAACGGATAACCTTTTCCTGCCATGGGTCCTTCGTCAAAAAACTCAGGATTGGCAGCCGCCCCCAAGCTCATCGCAACAAGGCAAAACAACACCCCGACTTGAATTCTCCTCATTCCCCTACCTCATTAATTTCGTCGCATGGTCCCACGAAACTACAGGGCGGCAGACAGAGACACAAATCCTGATATCATCCGGCAGCCGCGCGAGGTTCCCGTGTCCCCAGATCTCATTATTTTATTCATACCCACTATTGCGTCCGTGTCCTTTACCCCCGGTCTCTGCATGACACTCGCATTCACGTTGGGTCTCTCTATTGGATATAAGCGCACCTTGTGGATGATGTTGGGCGAACTCAGTGGTGTTGCGACAGTGTTCGCTGCCACATTTTGGAGTTTAGGCTGGCTACTGACGCGTGATCCTCTTTATTTTCAGATTATTTCATTCGTTGGCGGCGCATACTTGGCCTACCTAGCCGTTCGCCTATTTAACGAAACACCGGACGACCTCAAAGCACGTAAACTCGACGAAACTCACGCCGGTGCACTCGCATTACTGGGCTATGTGACGGCTGTAAGCAACCCCAAAGGTTGGGCCTTTCTGATGGCACTCCTTCCGGGCTTCGTTCAAAGCGAAGCTGCGCTATACCCGCAGTTCGTCACCATGCTCATCATCATGCTCAGCACCGAGTTCATTGCCATGACGGCCTACGCAACGGGCGGACAATGGCTGGCAACGCGTTTAGCCGGTGCTCAAGGCCTTATGAAGGCTAATCGCGTGGCAGCGACCATGCTCGGCTTAGCCGGTTTGTGGGTTTTCAGCGGCGCTTTGACTTAGCCATAGCTATGGGTTGTCCCGAATAAAATCAGAGATAAATTGAACGAGCTCGTCGGGGATATCTTCCTGGCAGAAATGCCCCACGCCAGACACCTCAACAACAGATGCATCGGGAAACAGTCCTCTAAAATCACTAATGGCATGATCAGGTGCGATACCAAAGTCCTTGTCACCTGATACCAACATCGCCGGTTTGGATTTGAGCGCTGCTATATCGCCCGTTTCCATGGTCTCGAAAACAAACGGCAAGAAGCGACCGTAGTGCACATCCAGCGGAAAGTTGATTGCCCCGATGCAACTTTCACGGTCGGGAAAGGGGGCGGAGTAAGCTTCGATCCATGTATCGTCTACCGCCGCCGTATTTTGAAAGCCAATAATTTTCATTACCGACAGTACGGTGCTGCCCAACTCCCCCAATATCCCGTTTAGTGTGCCGGCCTCTTCGTGCTTTTCAATCCATTGAAACCAGGGCGTTTTTCCGCCTGCCGACTGACCACCGCCGTAACCGAGCACGGTATTTGCTAGAAACAGTCGTTTGACAAGGTCGGGGTTTCTCGCCGTAAATGCACCCGCAATAGGACCACCCCAGTCCTGACAGACGATCGTGATGTCTGAGAGGTCGAGATCGGCAATGAATCGCTCAAGGTTTTCGACATGGCTTTGCAATGTGTAAACGCGATCCTGGGGTGTTTCAGACTTTCCAAAACCCATGTGATCTGGCACGACCACCCTGAAATTTTCGGCGAGTGGGCCAATCATTTTTCGGTAGAGGTAACCCCAGGTAGGCTCACCGTGAAGGCAAAGAATGACCTCTCCTTTCGAAGGTCCCTCGTCAACATAATGCTGACGAAACCCTGCTGCCTCTGTGAAATTGGGCTGGAATGGCCACGTGCCCTTAAATGTCTCACTTGCTGGAATCATCGCAATCAACCCAATATTTTTATTAATTTATCTTGGCTCTATGCTTAAACTTGGGACATGAAGCTAATAACGCCTGCTAAAGACCCTATGCTCGAATATAGCACTCGAATGTCGATTGGCGATTACGTTCCCTATGCCTACATAAACACTAGCGAGCGAGTTTTCGACGTTCAAGGAAAGGCGGGTGAGCCCAATATACTGTTATTTCTTAAAGATAGTCATCTAGAACTGACCAGACGAGCGTTGCAATTACGCCTGCCTTTCAGACACTTTGTGTTCACCCCTTCGCTGATGGACACTGTCCATAGCCGGTGGTTCCACTCTGCCGAGTTTTGTAACCTCTTTCAACACGAGCTTGCGCCTATAAGTGCTTTCGTCACCGACGCCAATCTGAAGATTGTTGATTTCGTTGACGCGCAGACCCTTGAGGAACTGCAGGAGGAGCTGGCAGGCTTTAGTTTACCCAATAATGAGTCACCCGCTCCCGTGTTAGTCATCAATAATGCGATCGATGAAGCTCTTGCTGAAGATCTTATCGAGTATATCGACGCACACCAGGACGAGGGATTTGTCGCGGACAAGGATTTCAAGCGACGACTTCATATTCATCCGTCTGCTGATTTGGAAAAACGTCTCGACGACAAGTTGACCAAGTCCGTGTTACCGGAGATTGAAAAGGTTTTTTACTCTGAAATTACCCATCGCGAGACCTATAAGATCTGTAGATACGCAGGAGAGAATAGCGGTAAGTTCGGGAAGCATCGTGACACCATCTTTCCTCACCTACATCGTCGCTACGCCATGACCTTGGTTTTGAACGATGATTATGAAGGGGGTGGCATTTCATTCCCGGAATACAGTCCACAGATTCTGAGGGTACGCAAATACGGCGCGGTCATTTTTCCCGGATCACTATTCCATCAGGTCAATGAAATCGGTTCAGGGAATCGCTACGTCATCATCAGCTTTTTTTTTGGTGAAACGGAGGCCATCGAAAAAGAAGACAGTGAGCGATACCGCTTCAAAGTTAAGCGCAACGTCACCGGCTTAACACTCAACAGTTTAATACCCAGTTAATCGTCAGCGTAACGGTAGTTTGGAAAGATGTGCTTTAGCTCGTCATGTATTTCTGCGAAGTCATAATAAGATCTCAACGAGCGCTCATCACCTACACCAAAACGCGCAATACTGTTGTCCAGAGAATCGCCGTAGAGCGGATCGACCTGCTCAATGTTGTCAAGCCCCAACAGGTATTTCACCTTTGACCATGTTGCTTCAGGCCATCCTCTGCGATTTGCATTGCTAATACGTTTGACCTCATCGGGAATTCGATCGCGTGATCCCTCATAGTCTGTTGCCAGTGCGTGCTGGGTGGGACAAAAGATGTCAAAACCATGCGTCCAGAGGCGCACCGCGTACAACACTTGCTCCGCGGCATGTAAGCCAAAATTAAGTTCCGGATCGTAAGGAAAACGCTTTCGATCTTCTGCCCGCATAAACAGCATGGCAGCGCTTATACCGAGCGATGTAATAGGCACCTCCGGTAATTTAATCAATGAGCCATGACTCTTAATCGAATCTGACTCAATATATCGATAACGATTCACATGACCGATCCGATCGAGGTGATCGGACGACGCCATATTCTTAATATTCATTGGATAGTGCGATAGCACAGCATTGTCATTAAGTTCTGAGGCTTTACCGAACTCTTGAATTAAGATCTCGTCCCATCGGGGAAAAAATCGTGAGTGACAATCAATTTGCAAGAAGTAATCAGCATCTGCCATCAGTGCTTCGCACCGCGCGCGAGCATAAATGGGGCCTCGCGCTTCGGTGACATCAATACGATCAACTGTTACTTGCGCTATGTCATTCAGCGAATCGTATGAAGCATCGTTTGACCTAGCCTGAAGACACACCCCTATCTCTATGCGAGCTGCGTCCGCCGCCTTCTGAAGACAATCATTTACAGTAGCCAAAACATCAGGATCGCAAAAACATGCAATTGATACGAAAATTTTTTGCCGCGAACCATTGCTTCTGAGGGAATCGATCGACACTTGTGTGCTACCTCACTAATCTTTTCATTGGCTTGCGACTCTAGAAACCTACAACATGAAGGTATTTTTGTCTTTCGGCTAGATATTGAACCGTGTTGCCGTCAAATAAAGCGCTCTGCTCCAGTTTCATCTGGACGCGCTGATCGTCCCATTCGGGCACTTCAACCACCACATTTCCCTCGATGGCATACCCCGTCATCGGATAGAGGGGCCAGTCTCCGCGACCAATAGTAGGTCCTTGGTTGTCCCACATGCCTATGGTGGGCCCGGGTGCATGCCCGTAGACACCCAAAGGGTGCGTATAGATGGCGTGTTGAATCCCCAATTTCTTCAAGCTGTCTTGTGCTTCGGCAAGAATCTGATTCCCTGTCCGGCCAGTGACAAACTCTGCAGTCAGTGCATCTTGCCAACGGTTACCTATGCGCATGGCCTCGACCAGGCCTTCGGGTGGCTCTGCCTCGCCCAGTTTCAGGACATACCCCATCTCCTGAGTATCGGTACATAAGCCGAGATAACAGAGCCCCACATCGGTATGAAGTACATCACCACGTCGAATAATCCCATCTCTCGATCCATCACCCAGAAACGGCGCATTCTCGCCAAAATCAGCACCCTGCCACTGACGATTCACATCTGGGTGAAACCACGGCTCTAGGCCCTCTTCCTCAAAACGAGTTCGTATGAACCAGGATACGTCACCAACGGTCGTGACACCGGGGGTGATGACTTCGCTACTGAATGCTCTCGCGATGGTTTCGCGTGCAATGGCCACCGCGCGCTGCCACACCGCAACTTCGCCCTCAGTACGAGTTTCCATCCAACGCACAACTAACCGCTCGGATGACTGCAAACGAGTTTGCAGTTCGGGACTCAGTGACGCCGCAAGCTTGCTATACAAGCTGTGGCTAATACCATCGGCGACAGGCCAGGTATCGCTCCTATTGACGGCGATCGTCTGTGGATCGCGCTCCGCTATCACCGCGGCAAGTCGCTGCCACTGTGCATCCAGATCACCGCCCTCCCATGCTGCCTCATACATGGCGCCTAGCGGATAGCGACTGACAGTTAAGCGCTCTACACCGGCGTCTCCTCGGTCAAAAAACACCAGCATCGTCGTGCGACGCGCTGTGAATCGAGGTTTTGGGACAAGAGAGAGAAATACGGGGTCATCGTTGTACTCACGGGCAATGACGAGCCACATATCCACACCGGTCTCTCGCATGAGGGTGGGTAATAACGAATCAAGCCGCTCCTCCAGTAGGCGGTTTTGTATGTCGGGACGCCGCTCGTAGTCTTCTATCGCGACGCCTGCAAACGCTGACTGCACTGTCAGTGCAAGGAGCAACAAAACACCACAAATAAACGATCGTTGATGCACTAACCGCATAAGCCTGATTTCCCTTCTGTACTCGTGTTGAAGTTGTCGTTCTTTGTCTAGCCACTTAGCCAAACGGACTGTGTTTCAACCTTATGCCAAGTCAGCGATATCACTCATGATCACAATAACCCAAAAACCGATCATTTCGTCGCTTAACGCAGCTTTAAGACTCTGCTGCGGACAGCTAAGTAGACTATCAAATAACCGCTTCAAGTGATTGTTTTTATTGATATATCCTAGAAATTCATACAGATATCGAGCCAAAACCAATCATGCCTTGTCAATGAAGTCCTGCCAGACACCCATCAGCTTTGCAGGCTCCCAAATTTTGTGTAAATCAGCTTTCGCCTGCTCCGTAGACCATCCCAGTCGTTCGGTGCGGTATTTGAAAAAAAATGCGGAAACCCGCATGTTGGCAGCACAATGCACCCAGACGCGATCGTCATCACAGGATTCCAATGCACCGATAAAGCGCTCGAAGTCATCGCGAGTTGGATTCGTGAACACGACTGGCAAATGGATGTAACGAATTCCCATGCTCTCGAGGATTTCATCCTCATTACCCAGGGCGTTCTCATGACTTTTTGGCGCTAAATTGATAACCGTGGAGTAGCCTGCCTCCTTCACGAGGCCAAATTGGGCTTCTGTCGGCTGGCCTGACGTCGCCACTCGGTCGTCTAACTGAATGAAATTGAAGATGTCGTTGAGTGACTCGAGGTTACCCTCGACGCCCAAACGCTGCCGCACTCTTGTTCCCATGTAGCCGAGAACGGTCGTAAACGTATTCGCCATTTTACCCTCGAACCCTGAGCGAGGCCGTTGAACACCCCCGCTAGCCAGTTAATTCGGCTTATAGTGCCACGGGTAAAGGCTTATTAATGGGCTGGCTTAGCGTTTTTGGGTCTTCTGCAAAGCCAATGACGGCGCTAAATCCAGACGTTTGCTCTCTATGAACCACACCTTTGCGCCCAACAATCTTTGTGCCCGCGCCACAGGTTCGCGACTCACCGCTATCGACATCGAAAATGGTCAACTCACCCGCAGTGATAAACGTCAGCGAATTGAAATCGTGCCAGTGAAAATCGTTGTCGTCCGCGGGAAAATCAAATTTATGAGCGGTATACCCTGCTGCCTCACATTGAGCATAAGCGTCAGCCTCATCGGTAAATCGTCCGAGTCGTTCGTCCATGACTCACCTCTTCTTTGTCATTTGAGTTTTGGTGCTACAGTTTGTCATAGCTAAAGTGTGGGGCACCACTACCCTTGCCACGCGTTCTATGCTTAATTAATATAACCTAATAATAAAATATTCTAAGGAGGCGGTATGAATGCTTTTGAGGCCCCTCGTGCCGTTGAAGGTATTGACGAAGCCTTTGATGCATTTGAGGTGGCTCCGCTCACTCCCGTCATTGGAGCTGAGGTTCGAAATTTTCGCTTAGCTAAGGTCAGTCAAACAGAGGCCGGTCAATTACGGCGAGCATTATGGCGTTATGGCGTCCTCTTCCTGAAAGATCAGCACCTCAGTCATGCTGAACTTGTCGAGGCCGGAAAACTATTTGGAACCGAACTGGAGCAACATACCTTCGGAAAAACGCTCGCTGAAGAGGGGTACCCTGAGGTTTTGGTAATCGAGCAGTTTGAGTCAGATCGTTCTAAAACGACCACAGATATCTGGCACCACGACGTCACGGGACGTAAGCACCCTAATCTAGTGTCCGTATTACAGGCCACTGAGGTGCCCTTCGGCGCTGATACCATGTGGGCTAGCGCATCGGCTGCATTTGAGTGGTTGCCTACCCCTTTAAAGCGATTATTTCTAGAACTGGATATCGACCATGACGCCATATACATGGCCTTACGTCATGATTTCGGCTCGAGAGAGGTTCTCGATAAACTCTCCCAAATGGATGAGAGCAACAGCCATCCAGCGGTCATACGCCACCCTGAAACCGGCCAATTATGCCTGTTCGTCGGAAACGGATACGTTAAGCGGATTCAGGGCTTCTCAGCGGAACAAAGCGAGCAACTCATCAAAATCGCCTTAGATCAGGTCAAAATCCCTGAGCTACAGGTCCGTCACTCATGGCAACCAGGGGATATCGCCATTTGGGACAATCTCGGTACCGTCCACTACGGCGTCGCAGGCGACCTCCGAAATAGAAAGCGACTGCTCCATCGGGTCGCGGCCTGGTCACCTGATGTGACCCCCTCTTTAGATCGCGAACAGGCGCTGGCGGAGCTTGGACCGTAAGAGCGATGCATATCACGATCGAGCGGGCGCCAGAGCACCACCTAACAGCAGAAACGGTTAAGCAGACCGCTGTCTCGCGCCGACAATTGATGGGCATGACCGTTTTATCAACGCTCAGCGCAGGGCTGAGTAGCATAGGTCATGCTCAGAGCCTCACAATACCCTCGTGGACGACATCGCCCGGGTTCCCCGTGGCAAAAACGCCCTACGGGCAACCCTCACGCTTTCAAATCGGGTTTGAGCGAAAAACGCTACCCGGTCTGTCACCTGTTCCCGAAAATTCCGCCTCTTTTTCGCCACTGCAAGGTCTTTTGGGGATCATTACGCCCTCTGGCGTGCACTACGAGCGGCATCACAGTGGTTGGCCCGATATTGACCCCCGAGAGCATCGACTGCTGATCTCCGGGGTAGACCAGAGTTTCGTATCGAAGCCCAAGGTGTTTAGTGTCGAAGATTTACAGCGCCTACCAAGCGTATCTCGGATTCACTTCATAGAATGCAGCGGAAACACTGGAAGCGAACGTTTACGAGCAACAGCACCCACGGTGCAGTACACGCACGGTTTACTGTCATGCTCTGAATTCACAGGTGTTCCCCTTAGACTGCTGCTCGAGAGCTGTGGTGCCGACCTAAATCGAGCGAAATACGTGCTCGCCGAGGGCGCAGATGCGGCCTCACTGACACGCACCATCCCCATGGAACTGGTCCTAAACGACGAAGTTTTAGTCGCTTATGGTCAGAACGGAGAATATTTGAGGCCCGAAAATGGATTCCCGCTCAGACTTATTGTGCCGGGCGTGCAAGGCGTCTCCTGGGTCAAGTGGCTGAGACGAATAGAGGTTGGGGATGAGCCCTACGGAACCCGAGACGAAACCCTCCATTATATTGATCCTATGCCTGATGGAATGCACCAGCAGTACACCTCGCTCCAAGAGGTCAAATCTGTCATTACGAGCCCCTCAGGAGGTCAGCGACTGCATGGCACGGGCTACACTAAGATCACTGGTCTGGCTTGGTCCGGTCGTGGAAAAATTCAATATGTCGATGTATCCACTGATGGCGGAAGGAACTGGAAACAGGCTCGAATTACAGGAGAAATTCTGTCTAAGTCGTTGACTCGATTTGAATTTGATTGGGACTTTGCTGGCTCGGAGGCCATCCTGCAAAGTCGAGCGGTCGATGATTCACGGCACGTCCAACCCACCTATGCCCAATACCGAGCGGTACGTGGGAGCGAGTCTGTTTATCACAACAACGCGATCCAATCGTGGGGTGTGGATGCCAAAGGTCAGGTCACCAATGTTCAAGTGGTTTAAGCACACTGCGCTGTTGGTGGTGTTGCTGCCCTCAGCTGCACTCGCTGACCGGTTTGGCAGCTTAGGCGAGCCAGCAACGGAGCAGGACATTCATCTGTGGGACACCAACATCAGAGCCGACTACCAGGGTCTGCCGACCGGTTTCGGCACGGTAAAGTCAGGAAGATTGCTTTACCAGCAGAAATGCCAATCTTGCCACGGTGCCACGGGGACCGAAGTTATTGTATTCAGCCCATTGGTGGGTGGAACGACTGCATCGGATGTACGCAATGGCAAGGTGGCCGCATTCAAGCCACCCATCAAGGGGCCTGTATCGACGCTCATGCGGCTGCCAACGCTGGCAACACTGATTGACTATATTGCCCGAGCAATGCCGTGGGATAACCCTAAATCACTCATGGCAGATGAAGTTTATGCGCTGACAGCCTACATCCTGCATCTGGGTGACTTAGTCGATGAGAATTTTAGCCTCTCTGATCAGAACGCCGCCCTGACGGGACAGAGATTGCCGAATAGAAGCGGATTCACCACCGATCATGGACTTTGGCCAGGAGAAGCTTCTGATACAGGAGGCATGGGTAACGGACTCATACCCGACATCACACCCGCCCGATGCATGACCAACTGTGATCCACGGTCGGCTCGGTGAAACAATGCTTAAAGTGACACCCAGCAGAGGTACCCCATGAATCGGCATTGGATTGGGCCGATTTCACTGCTCGCGCTCCTCATCGCCCTCAATGTACTGAGTCTCACTGACCGGTTCTTACTGGCCGCTTTCGGCACGCAAATCGTTGAAGACCTCGACCTCAGTCATCAACAATTTGGATTGCTGACAGGATTCGGCTTCGTACTCTTTTACGCGCTCGCAGGACCTGTCACAGGCCTCTTGGCCGACCGCTTTGGGGCTAGTCGCATCCTCACTGCCGGCATTGTCCTTTGGAGCGCCATGACCGCGCTGACAGGGCAAGCAAAAGGCTTTGTCGGCATGATGATTCCTCGAGCCTTTGTGGGTATCGGTGAAGCGACGTTAAACCCGGCAGCTACCGCCGTGTTGTCCCGTGCGTTTGACTCACAACATCGGGCTGTTGTCCTTGGGCTCTACTTCATGGGTGGACACATTGGTGTTGCTCTCGCCTATCAGATTGCGGGCATACCGAGCATTGAATGGCGAGGCGTCTTTACCTGGCTTGGTGTCATCGGGATCGGCATGGCCGTCCTACTGCTCGCGTTCGCTCGCTCTATGCCTGACACGCTTGGCCGACCTGAATTGGCGGAGGGTAAGAGCTCCGCTCCGTCGGTAAGAGAGCTCATAGGCGAGTTATTAACTCACGTAAAACGAAACACCACGTTGCAACTAGCCATTCTGGGAATGGCTTTACTACATCTCATTTACGCGGAAATACAGTTTATGCAGATTTGGCTCGCCTCCGAGCGAGGCTACGGCCCAGATGAAGCGTCTGCACTGTACGGGAAGGTCTATTTATTTACATCGGTCCCCGCGGCGCTTCTTGGCGGCGCACTAGCAGATCTGATGGCAAGACAGCCGTCGTTTAATCGAGCATCATTTGTGGTCGCAGTCATCATCCTGACACTACCTTTAGTCTTTCTTTTTCGGATAGCGGAGCCGGGCTCGGCACTCTTCCTTACCGGAATGGTCGCAAGTGTTGCCCTATTCACGCTTCCCTACGGCGCCATGATTGCCATCATCTTGGATCAGGTGCCTGATGGCATCAAGGCCTCCACAACTGCGCTAACCATGTTCACGGTCAATGTTCTGATCATTGGCAGCGCGACCTATTTCCTGGGGCTGGCCTCGGACATCTTCGCCTCGATCGATGTAGACGAGCCGATGTCGTCCGCGCTGCTTATCATGGATACCTTGCTGATACTGTCACTCGTCGCCTATGCACGACTTCACAGCAAGCTTCAGGCTGCAAGTTAGGTTGTTTGCGACCGTAACTTGAAAATCTGAACCGCAACGCCCAACACGTAAAGTCCCAAGAACGCGAGATGAAACCCCTGAAGCACAGGTGAATCGAACGAGTCGATAAAGGGATCTCCCACGGGCAAGCGGCGTAAGAAGTCGGTAATGGCAGGGATCATGTGAAACAGGATCGTGGCGCTGTAGGCAATCGCCTGAAAATAAGGCGAAAAACGCCCAAATAGATTAAAGCGCTCGAGGACAAATCCGCCGAATGCCGCCACGAGGGTAAGCACCGCTAGATAGTGAGCGACCCCAAAGCCTCCCTGGTTGTAAATACCCAGCGCAGAGCCCGCAACGATCACGGTGATCACCAGGTAACCCGCGCCCTCGCGGTCTGCGGCGCGAATCAAGCCATGTCGATAGAGTGCAGCCACTGCCAGCAATATTGCGGCAATGCCCATTATCGTGTGAAACCAACCAAGCAATGTCATCGCCGGCATGATGTACCCCCTTACTCAATGTTATTTAGATCAGCCCTCAGGCTGCTCTTATTTTTGTGAAAACTTGTGTGCTAGCGCCAAAATAAGGCTCCCAAACGCCGCGTATGCGAGATTAGATAGCACCCGACTCCAATCGAGGCCTCCAAACTCAATCCAGGCAACACAGGCGAGGCCTACAGGCATAAAGCCAATAAAAAAGCGCTTCATATTTCTCGACGTATCTTTGAACTCACCCAAGGCCCAAAACAACGGGATGTATACGGTAAGGAGACAAATAACCGATAAGGCAAAGTACGAATAGCCAGGCATAGTGCAACGCTCTGAATCGCAGAAGCCCATAGGTTACAGCGCCCTGCTGAACTTAGACAGCACGTGCAGCCAATCCGCGGAAAATAGCCCGCATTGAGCTTGTAAATTTCGACCAAGAAGAGGATCTTAGGTGCGTTGGCGATAATCAGGACGTGACAATGGACCTGGAATATCAAAATCAGAACAGCTCACAGACCTTGCGCGAAGCGATCGAGGAATACCATCGATATCTCACGCATATCGGTCGGCAGATTCTGACGGATAGCCCTGAAGATACCGACCCAATCTGGCTCTATCATGACGCAACCCATGCGATCTTTGGTCAAGACACCACCATCGAGGGTGAAGCGGCCTTGGATTTCTGGGTCTTTTTCGGCACGACCTTCTCGTGGAAGTTACTTAAGAAATATCAACAGTTGCCGGAAATCAAAGACCTCAGCCGGGCCGTGGTGTCGGAGCTCGGCATCACCTTCATTCCTAAACTCTACTGGAGGAATAAGCGCGTGCTGTGGACCGTTATCCGGCACACACGTCGAATGAAGAAGAAATGGCCCTTTGAATTACCCTCGACGCTATTGGATCGAAGGCTCAACGACCTGCGAGAGGAATACGGCATTACGGTGCTGACGAGCGAGCAAAAAGTACCGAGTCGCCTTACGGAATTCGACTACTCAATTGTCAGCGACATTCCTTAAGCTGAACTTCCTGTAACATACCGGTCGTAAAACAGGGCAAAGTTTTCAAACGTAAATGCTCTGGCTTGCGCGCCGATTGCGCCGCCCTCTCCGATGTACTCAAAGGCGTGATAACAACCCTCGTACACCGTGTCTGCAACGTCAACACCTGCCTGCCGAAGCTCAGCGACATAGGTCTGAGTTTCCCAGTAAAAGGGGTCTTTATCGCCCACATAAGTGATGGTGGGTGGTAAGCCTGCGAGTGACTCCGCGCGCGCAGGGGCCGCATAAGCGCTTGGGGTCTCGCCTCGTCCTATTACATCGCGCAAGTACGCGCTCCATCCAATCGCGTTGAGCGCCGTGTCCCACACGGGAGGATCAATATCACGCTGTGGATCGGTCGGCTGCGTATCGTCAATCATGGGATAAAAAGGCATTTGGAAGGCAACTGCGACATCGCTCGTATCGCGGGCCTTCAGTGCCACCGCCGCGGTGAGACCGCCGCCGGCACTGTGTCCACCAATCATTATTTTATCTGAGCATCCCAACGAATGAGCATTGTCATGCGCCCAGATCATGGCGTCATAACAATCCTGAAAACCACCCGGAAATGGCTTTTGATGCGCCTTTCGGTAATCGGGCGCCACGACAACGCAAGGCCTTGTCTGAATGAAGAGTTTTATCAACTCAGCAGATCCCTCGGGTACACCCATGATGTACCCGCCACCATGAAAGTAGACCAAGCAAGGTAAGGGCCCCGAAACATCGGAGGGGCGATAAATGCGTGTTCTTATCGAGTAATCATCCAAGCTGCTGGGTATGGTGACCGTCGAGCAATCAAGTCCCGCCACATCGGCCCCGACCTCTCTGCGCCGAAGCCAGTCAATGATTCTGATAACGCCGGGGACGCGCATAAATTTAACCATGCGTCGTAATCGGGGTACTTGGTGCTGAAGCTCCGGGTGGAAATCACCCACTTCGATGTGCATGACACATTCCTTTTTACCGCTTTTATCTTCTCGCCCGTGCCCTCATACGCGCTACCTTGCTTTCTGAGGCAACGCGAGACATCTTTACGTCTATCAATAATAAATCACAAGAGAAATACAATGTCTGAATTTCCATTACCCAACGTTTCTACCGACCTCAGCGGCCAAGTTGCTTTTGTCACGGGTACTACCTCAGGCCTAGGGAAACGGTTTGCAAAAGTCCTTGCGGCCTGTGGTGCCAAAGTTGTCGCAACGGGTCGGCGCGTCGATCGATTGGAGGCGCTCGCAGAGGAGATTCGGGCGGATGGGGGTGTTTGTGAGCCCATCGCGATCGATATGACCTCACGCGATAGTATTCGAGCGGCGTTAGTTGAAGCTGAAGCGCGACTTGGCCCCGTTCAAATTTTGATTAATAACGCGGGCATTCCCGATGCTGAACGCGCCATCAAGATGTCTGATGAGCTCACTGATGCTGTGTTTGATACCAATCTAATCGGGCCCTGGGTTCTGTCTTGTGAGGTCGCTCGCCGACTCATTGAGCAAAAGATGCCGGGACGCATCGTCAACATCGCATCGGTTGCGGCGTTTAACATTTCAGGCGCCATTGCCACCACACTGTACTCCACCACCAAGAGTGCAGTCGTACGAATGACTGAGTCGCATGCCGTAGAGTGGGCGCGAAATCACATCAATGTGAACTGCATTGCACCGGGCGCTTTTTCGAGTGAGATGATGGATGGGATGCTGTCTCGCGTGGGCGATATCTCGCAGGGGTTTCCGCGAAAACGCATTTGCGATCCAGCACAGATGGACAGCACCCTCCTCTTTCTGGTTTCACCTGCCTCAGAATGTGTGACCGGTACCGTCATAAAAATCGATGACGGACAGGGGCCACGCTAATGAGCTTAGTCGACGCGCTAGATTTTTCAGGTAAACGAGTTTTAGTCTGTGGCGGCTCGGACGGGATCGGGTATGGGGTAGCGACCGCCTTCTATGAAGCCGGTGCCACGGTATCGATTACAGGGACTCGTAGCGCCGATAGCTACGACAATGATTTTAGTCACTTCGCCTATTACCAGCTCGATGTTCAAGATGAAGCTGCGATAACACAGCTTGCCAGTCAGTTCGAGGCGCTGGATGTGTTAGCTAACTGCGTGGGTGCGGTTCTCTGGAAGAAGGGGGAATTTGAGCGATCCGGTTTTGAAAAGATTCTGAGTATTAATCTTTCGGGTGCGATGCAGCTCTGTACTGAGTTCCACCCGTTGTTGGCAGAGTCTCATGGGTCCATCATCAACATCGACTCTGTCGCGTCCATCAATGCGGCGGTCAACAACCCAGCCTACAGCGCCAGTAAAGCGGGTTTAGTTCAGTTGACGAAAGCGCTGGCAAAAAAGTGGGGGCACTCGGGCGTCAGGGTCAATACGGTTGCGCCCGGCATGGTGCCGACCAAGATGACCGCCAATCAGTCGGGTCCAGAACAGGAGGCGCAGTTCAGTACAATGAACCCGATACCAAGGTTCGGCAAGCCACAAGACATTGCGGGGGGTGTCCTATTTTTCGCATCGCCTTTAGCCGCCTATGTGACGGGGCAACAGCTCGTTGTCGATGGCGGGCTAACGCTGTAGGGCCCTAGCCTAGGAAGTTACGTAGCGCGTAGGAGCCCAAGGTCTCGGCAACCACGGTTCCGTTTTCATCGGTGAGTACGGCCTTTTGCTGGAAGTCGTATTTACCCGTCTCCTCGAGCTTGGCATTCATCTCCATCGCTTGCTCAGCAGTAAAATAGGCGGTCGCCGTAATATCCGACATGGCTGGCGCCTTGAAGTCGATTTTCAAGTCTCTGACGACGGGTTGGAACTTTCGCGGATTATCCAGGTACCGCGCGGTGATAAGCCCACCGAGAAACTCTCCCAGCGAGAACAGCGCACCAGCGTGCATAATGCCAATATGGTTTCCCGATGCCTTGGTATTGGGAATTAACGCTTTAAAGACGCCCTCTTCAGCCTCCAACACCTGCAAACCCAAAAACTCATAAATCGGACAGTTTTTCTTCGCACCTGCCTCAAATGCCACTAAATCCACAACGTTCTCCTGAAGTCAGCAATCTTTTATTAATGCCTTTAGCGTCTCACGGGTTTAGTCCATCTGACAACGCGTTAACCGAGTGACAAAGACTCAAAAACAAGAAACTGGGTTATGGTTGATGACTCTTGATAACAACAATAAAGCGAAAATGCGTACATGAGGCGATACGGAACGACACCCGGTAGGCCAGAAGAGTACCGGCAGGACGGAGCAAGAGCAGTCAGACCTCGTGATGCCGCAACGCTCATCATTGTTCAGGCAGGAGAGGAGCCAAGAATCCTCCTGGGTAAGCGCTCGATGAAGCACAAGTTCATGCCGGGAAAGTTCGTATTCCCGGGCGGCCGACTCGACTATATCGATCAGCGCATCACGGTCCCGACTGAGCTTTCAGATACCGTACTGACACGATTACGCCGCGAAACTCGTTCAAACGTTTCGGACGCCAAACTGCGCGGCTTAGCATTGGCCGCAATTCGTGAAACCTTTGAGGAAACAGGGTTAGTTGTGGGCCGGCCCTTCCACAAGATCATGCGAACAACGAGCGAGAGTTGGACGAATTACTTTTCACACGGTGTCGTTCCACCTCTAGAGGACATGGACTTCATTGCACGAGCCATCACGCCACCCTATCGCACTCGACGCTTTGACACCCGGTTCTTCATGGTTCATGACACAACGATTCAATCTGACCCTGCTGAGGTATCAAGTGCCTCTGGTGAGCTACTCGATCTGCATTGGTTAACTCTAGAGGAAGCCAGGCAAACAGACTTGCCTGCCATTACACGCATGGTCATTGACGTCGTTGAGGAGCGTTTGAAAGTTCCCAGATCGCAACAACAAGCCGAACCAGCACCCTTTGTGCGCAACGCAAAATCAAAGTGGCTGACATCGAATCTATGACTACCTCGTTGCCACTCTGCATGAAGGTTGCGTGTGTTCCACCAAATCACTCGATGTGAAATAAGCATCTCATAAGAGTAATACCGTGGCCGATTCATCAAAGAAGACAACTCAATTTCACTACCGGACCTGTCACCTGTGCGAAACGATGTGCGGTATTGAGGTAGAACACGATGGAGAGAACATCATTGCCATACGAGGCGACAAACAGGATGTCCTCAGTAAAGGCAATATTTGCCCAAAGGCCACGGGCCTCCAAGACATTCATACAGACCCTGATCGCCTTCGTAAGCCACTCGTGCGGGTACGTATCGACCCTGCCAGAAAGAGTCTCGACGATCAGTGGCGAGAGGCCGACTGGGATGAAGCCATCGATATCGCCGCGAAGGGCGTGGCTCGCATTCAGCGACAGCATGGAACCGGCGCCGCGGGTTCCTACTGCGGCCGGAGCACAGCCCACAATATTGGTGCGCTGCTAGGAGTCAATCTGCTCAGGAAGGGGCTTGAGACTCGACATGTTTACACCGGATCAACCTGCGATCAGGTGCCGCATAACTTTGCCTGGCATCACATGCTGGGACATCAATTTTTTGCCACGGTGCCGGACATCGATCGCACTGACTACTTCCTGATGCTGGGAACCAACCCCAAGATCTCCAATGGCGCCATGATGTCCACGGGTGCCAACGTTTACAAAAAGTTAAACGCAATACGCGAGAGAGGCGGCAAAGCCGTTCTGATTGACCCTCGAAGAAATGAGACAGCGCCCTATTGCGATGAGCACCATTTCATCAAGCCCAATACGGACGCCTTGCTACTGATGGGCATCATTAAATCCATTATTGAGCAGGGCTTGGTAGACCTAGGCCGGCTTGAGCCCAACATCGTTGGTTTCGCTCGTATCGAAAGCATGATCGACAATTTTGCTTTAGATCAAATCGCTGCCGCGACAGGCATCTCTGTCGACAGCATCGAGCGATTGGCAAAAGAGTTCGCGACGGCGGAAAAGGCGGTTTGTTACGGACGAACAGGTGTCTCCATGGTCGAATTTGGCGGCCTCTGTCTCTGGTTGATCATGGTGCTCAATATCATCACCGGAAATCTTGATAAGCCCGGTGGTCTGATGTTCCCGAGGAATGCCATCGACTCATTACCCGCGACCAGTTCGACTTATGACCGTTATCGCTCCCGTATTCGTGGACGACCCGAGTTTGGTGGTGAATTTCCCATGGCCATACTAGGGGATGAAATTCTCACACCGGGCGATGGTCAATTACGCGCGCTCGTGGCACTGGCCGGCAATATGGTTTTATCGATGGCTGATGGGCACCATACCGAGAATGCACTGTCTCAGCTCGATTTCATGGTGTCCGTTGACCCCTATCTCAATGAAACAACCCGGTTTGCTGACGTCATCTTGCCTCCCGCAGGCCCGTTCGAGAAACAGCATTATGATTTGTTCTATCACACGTACGACACAATCAACTGGGCGAAGTATTCACCTGCCCTATTCAAACCCGAGGGCAAGATTTATACCGATTACGAAATCATTAGTGAGCTGATTGAGAGCATTCGGGTCAAACGCGAGCCGTCAGCTGTAAAGCGTCTTAGAGTTCGCTCTACGGGCTGGCTTTCACGCAAGCTATTCAGCGTCGATCGAATCATTGACCTCGGGCTCAGGTTTGGACCCTATGGATCGGGACTAAATCCCTTCAACCGGCGTGGCCTGAATCTCAAAAAACTCAAGCAGCACCCGCATGGAATCTATTTAGGTGAACTGACGCCCTGTCTGCCCGAGCGGTTGTTTACAAAGGACAAAAAGATTCAGCTAGCACCGCAACCCATGCTGGACGATCTACCCCGATTGAAGGCCCATCTAGATAAATTGAGCAGTGAGAATACAGCGAATGATTCGCTGCAAATCATCAGTCGTTTGACCAACCGGACGCTGGGGTGGATGCATCATAGCCACAGGCTGATCAAGGGACGAAACCCTGTAGAACTCATCATTCATCCTCTAGATGCCGAGGCACGCGACATTACCGCAGACTGTGTCGTGAGAATCTCGACAGAGCGAGGTGCTATCGAGGTTCCTGTGCACATCAGCAGCGAGATAATGCCGGGGGTCGTCTGCCTGCCCCACTTGTGGGGGCACAACCGGCAAGGTACCCGTCAGCGCGTTGCAAATGCATCACCCGGCGCCAGTTATAACGACCTGATGGGCGTGTCAGCTATCGATGAGTTGACGGGTAATGCCATTTTTAATGGCGTTGGTGTTCATGTGACACCCATTGGCACGCGTGAAGTCCCGGCA
>Ga0255756_1001316_pt1 | contig 28344 bp, 25 predicted proteins | sample 011ome_20_FD_179956 | JGI IMG/M metagenome (GOLD analysis project Ga0255756, IMG submission 179956) | Coastal salt marsh microbial communities from the Groves Creek Marsh, Skidaway Island, Georgia - 011509CT metaG (version 2) | ecosystem: Environmental > Aquatic > Marine > Intertidal zone > Salt...
ACGAATTCCTGAATGCCGAGGCAGACGCTTTCTTTCTCGTCCTCTAGAATATAGTGACCAGCATCTGCATAGTGAATCACGGTCGCTTGAGGTAAAAACCGTTTCCACCGGTTCATAAAATGATCATGGAAACAAAAGTCCTTCCCCCCCCAAAAGAGAGCGACCGGAATCTCCCTCAATTTCAAAAGACCATTCTCGATCTCGACCAGACGACTGAAACTCCGATGGGTGATGTGCATCGGAATATCCTTCACAAATTCGTAGACTGCCCTGCGACTCGACCAGCTTTGATAGGGAAACAAATACCCTCGCTTGACTGGTTCTGCTAGCGCCTTCTTTGAAACCGCCATTTTGGTAGCCGGTCCCGCAAAACCGTTGAATCCCTGCACGATCAGCTTGCCCAGCAAAGGAAATCGGCATAGAAAGATGCTTCTTGGGATTCTCGAGTCAACAAAAGCGGCGGTATTGAGAATAGCCAATCGCCTCAGGCTGGATATCCGCTGCAACGCCATTCCGATTCCAATCGCTCCACCCCAGTCATGAACCACCAAATCGAATCGATCGATTCCTAAACTTTCAACCAGTTCGTCAAGATCCCTGATTCGCTGGTCCAAAGTATAGCGGTATCCACGTTTTGGTTTTTCGGAAAGCCCACAACCTATATGATCGGGGACAATGCAACGAAAGTTTCCCTTCAACGCCTGTACCACATTTCGGTAGAAGAAGGACCAGGTCGGATTGCCATGAACCATAATGACGGGATGCCCCTCACCCTCATCGAGATAGCTCATTTCAAACCCGCAGGACAAACGTTTCCGTTTTGCCTTAAACGGGTAGTGAGCGGCGATATCGGGAGGAAGCTCTGTGGTTTGGCTGCTCACTTTTTCGTCTACCATTCCGCCCCTAGCATGAGGCAATTAAGTCCACTGCCAATGCCTAGCATCGCAACTTGGTCACCTTTTTTGACAAAGCCGTCCTCCTCCGCCTTCGCCAAGGTGATCGGAAGGGCCGCTGATCCCGTGTTTCCAAAAGTCTGGTAGGAAGAGTAGTCTTTCTCGTTGTCCAAACCGAGCGTCTCGAAAAGCAATTTTTGGTGAGCGCTTCCCACTTGGTGACAGATGACCCGATCTGCAGTGTCATTTTCCCAATTCAACTCGGACTTAAACGACTCCCAGGTACGCTTTGCTAAGTTTACCCCTGCATGGAGCATTTCCTCCGAATCCGTCTGCATCTCGTAGCCAAGCCCTTCCGCATTGGAATCACCTTGGCAAAGGTCGTTGCTAGAGGTATCCGCCAAACAAGCGCCACCCAACAAACGATGTCCGTTAGGCGAGAGCGATTCGTGGCAAACCACCGCAGCCACCGCCCCGGCTCCAATCGTCAAGTTGGCAAAATAGGGTTTAATTGTCTTTCTGGTCAGCTCACGTTCAAGCAACAACTGAATCGTTCTCTCAAGCAGCGGTTTTCCATTTTCCCCTGATACCACGATGCCGCTCTTGACCTGACCCGAATCGATCATCGCTGATAGCAGCGTAAGCGAATTGAGAAACCCAAGGCAGGCGTTCGAGACATCCATCACCTGCACATTCGGACTGAGCCCCATCAAACGGTGGGCGAAAGATGCGGTGGCCGGTTCGAGCATATCACGGCTCACGGAACTATGGATACAGACTTCAATCTGGTCTGGGAAAATTCCGCTTTTCGCTAAAGCCTTTTTTCCTGCCTCTGCACTGGCGTCGGAAGGTCTAATCGCATGATTCCAGAAACGGCGTTCCCGTATCCCCGTCATCAACTCCAACCGCCCCTCTGGTAGGCGCAGCCTGTCGTAAAGCGGCTTCAGCTTCTCTTCAATGTCCGCGCTAGTCCAAACGTCAGGCGGAGCCACGTAGGCAAGAGAATCAATGACTGTCGATTTAATGCGCACGACCTATAAGAAGAAGGAAGCACACGGAACTGAAAACCGCGCGTCACCGCCAATCCCGTTTTCAGCTACCATGGCTAAATGCCAATACGACTCTCCATTCCCCATTCTATCCCTTCCCTTTGTCCTCCGGTCTCATCGTCAGCCTAACGACTTCTTCATCAAAATAGTTGATCCCCATTCCCGCATCCATGACCAAGCTGGCGCCGTTCATTCCACTGGAACGATTACTGATCAAAAACGCCACTGCATTTGCGACTTCCTGGGTATGGAGCGCTTCTTTGCGAAAGGTCAGTTTTTCGCTGTAGAGATAACTCTCCAGATAGCCAGGTATCCCCGCGGAAGCGCTCGTTTTTAGCGTGCCGGGATTGACGGTGTTAAAACGGACTCGCGTATCTTTGCTAAAGGATTTCGCCAGGTAGCGCACCGAGGAATCCAAGGATGCCTTAATCGGAGACATGTATCCATAATTTTCTGCCGTAATCGTTAGTGAGGATATACTAATCGCCACTACTGAAGCATCGTGATTGAGAACGGGCTTAAACGCATTTGAAATCTCAACCAATGAAAAACTGGATATCGCGGTCGCTTGAAGATAGTCTTCCCGCTTCGTTTCGTGAAAAGGCTTAAACCCATCACTGTAGTTAGCGAAGGCAATCGAATGAACGACTCCATCAATTTTCCCATGGTCTCGAGCCACGTCTGCGGCCAAGGCCTTAACTTCTTTCGGGTTTTCAACATCACAGACGTAAACCGACTTGCCGCTCAATAGTTTCGCAGAAGTTTCTTTGCGGGCTTCGGAACGGACCGAATAAATAACCGTCGCCCCTGCTTCCTCCAGCGTCTTCGCCGCAAACCAGGCAACGCTCTTCCGGTTTGCGACACCCATGACGAGCACAGTCTTATTTTCTAGTCCAAGAAAGCTCATCGACTCACTCCTTTTGCTCCGCCTTGGCTAAAGCGACGCTGAATGTCACATTCATGACCCGCTTACCTTCTCCGTTTTTAACCCCTCCGGTCATGAAAATGAAACGTCCTGCTTTCTCTTTAAGCTTAACGGTAATATAGAGGTCATCCCCCGGACGAACGATGCTCCGAAACCGAGCATCCACAATCTTCGTCAATACCGGCACCATATCCGGATCGCTCTCTAATTCTTCCGCAAGCAATCGGGTCAGAAATATCGCTCCCGTTTGGAAGACGGCTTCCGAAATCAAAACTCCCGGCATAATCGGGTTTCCCGGGTAGTGCCCTTCAAAAAAAGCCTCGCTCGCATCGACATGCTTTTTCGCAGTCAATGAATCCTCGGACTGCTCGACAACCTCGTCAACAAAGAGAAAAGGAGGACGGTGCGGGATCGCTTGAAGGATTTCGTCTGTTGCCATATTAATAACGGTTTTCAGCCACACCAAAATTAGGCCACGTGAGCTTCTTTGGCTTTATCCCCATTTCTGGCCGCTACGAGTTGTTTGTCCACTTTGTTCGCGACGATCACCCCGTAGTTCATGGTGCCTAGCCAGCCCGACATGATGATCCCAACCGAACCCGCGTGATACAACCCCTGAATCTGGTCAGGCAATTCCATTGAGCACTTCAATCCTTCAAATTTCGTTCCAAACGAAGTGCCTCCAGGATGGCGGGTATAGTAGTGAATGGTTCGAGGGGTCGCAGCGTCAAGATAGTCAATCTTGGATCGAACATCCGGGATGTACTTCTCCAAGGCGACAATCGACTCTTCAATCAATCGCTTCTTATGGGCTTGGTACTCCTCCTCTGACAAGCGGTTCCAGTCAGCGTATTTGCCATTCAACGACGCAACGACCGTATACCGCCCCGACCCAGGGCGAGTCTCTGGGTAGTACACGGAAAACGTACGGCTCGTCGTCTTGAAGTCGACGAGCTCCTCGCTGGAAAAGTGTTCCGCGTCGGAAGTGAATACAAGATCTCCTATATTGGGAATGGATTCGCCCGCCTTGATACCCATGTAAACCTGGCAAGAACTCGAGTTGATGCGGACCGCATCCAGTTCATCGATGTAATCTTTAGAAAATCTTTTTTCCCCTACCAGGCGCTTGACCGTGTTGACGATATTTGCGTTCGAAACAACCGCCTTGCACCGAATCGTACGACGATTGCCAAACTCGCCGCTTCGCTCCCGACCACAAACGACGGCTCCCGTAACTGAAGTTCCGTTTGGTCCGACTTCGGTGAGCACCTCTTCGACGAGCACATTCTTACGGAGCTCGACCCCATTGCGTTTCACCTCTTCCACCATTTTCCCGATCAGAACATCCGTTCCCCCTTGGAAAGTGAAAACGCCCTTGCTCATAAAATTCGAGAACACGATACCAAAGGTAATTGCCGGGTCATCCAAAGTAGAACCGTTGGCATACGCAATCGGCTCTAGTAAAAGACGATGGACATCGTCCCTGCCGGGAAAGAACTCTTCGAACATTTCACCCGTCGTTCGTTGGTCGTCATCGTAGAAGTTCATCTGCCGCAAATGAACGTAAAACGCCTCTACCTCAGCCCGCGAAAGCTCAAACTTGTCTACCAATATGTTCGTAAAATCTTCCCGGTCAAAAGTGGTCCAAACGTCAAACTGAGGGTTTATGAACCGCACATCCTTCAATTGGTGGATCGAGTCTGCGATCTCCCGAGTCCAGTATTTCCGGCAGGACTTCACCATCCCGTAGGGGAATCCGTGAAGCGAAATATCGAAAATGTGCCTTCCGGGACGCTTGAACCAGGTCGCAAGCCCCCCGTACTGGTAATGATGCTCGAGCAAGAGGACAGAATGCCCGCATTTCGCGAGGACATTGGCGCTCGTCAAACCACCGAGTCCGCTGCCGATCACTACGACATCGTACTCGTCCTTAACGCCTTCTAGCCAGTCTTTGCCCATATGGCGCGCAGTGAAGGAAGCTTTCCGCCCCTTGACAACTCTCAAATGCGGCTCCTTCCCGACTTTGATTTCCCTCTCCACAGGAACGCTTTCCGCTCGATCCTCTATTCCGTTTTCTCCTTGCCACCCAGATACCTTAAATTCAGAACGACCTCCCTATGAGCAAAACCCGTGTTAAATTCGAAACGAATCAGGGAACAATCGAGTTCAAACTCTATCCGGACTTCGCTCCGAAAGCGTGCGAGAACTTCACCACACACGTTGAAAATGGCTACTACGATGGAATCATCTTCCACCGAGTCATACCGGAATTCATGGTTCAGTGTGGGGACCCTACCGGAACCGGTCGAGGCGGTGAATCAATCTGGGGCAAGCCTTTCGAGGATGAATGCACAACGGATCTGCGCTTCGACAAAACGGGCATACTCGCCATGGCCAACGCTGGACCCGGAACAAACGGCAGCCAGTTTTTCATCACAACCGCTAAAACTCCTTGGCTCAATATGCGCCACACAATTTTTGGCGAGGTGGTTGAAGGCTATGATATTGTACAGGCGATTGAAGGCGTTGCCACCGATGGCGGAGACAAACCCATCGAGGAGCAGAAGATCATCAAAGCGACCGTGATCGAATAAACGGATTTGCAATACTTTAAGCATTTTTAAAAGGCCCGACCCAAGAGTCGGGTTTTTTTATTGTCAGTTCATAGGAACGTGACGCCCTACGCGTTCGATGAAAATCGTAATATCATCGATGCCAAAAAGGAACCGCGAGCCGAGACGTCTCGCGCCACCACTCGATCAGAATAGAATCCGATCTCCAGACCCGTTCAAAAAATTAGGTGGAACGCGGCCTCCGGACGCGTTTTCAATTGATGCCAATCAATCCAGACCTCAAAGTTTAAACATGGAATCTCATCACCCCAGACGCCTCGATCTTCCACATTCGAATACGCACATCCAGACTCTGGAGCGAATCGCTAATCGAAGGTATGCTTACGCAAACTCTACTGGATAGCGTTTCGATCTATCAGCGCCAAAACACGTGGAACTGTCACTTATTCCTTCTAATGCCCGATCATCTGCACGCACTCCTTTCGTTCAATCCTAGCAAGAGCATGAGTCGAATCATCGGAAACTGGAAGAGCTATCACGCGAAAACGCTTGGCATCCAATGGCAAGACAACTACTTCGATCATCGAATTCGAAACGAAAAAGAACGGTCATTGAAATATAGCTACATCCTCAACAACCCTGTCGCAAAAGGTCTTTGCCCTTCTATTGATCAGTGGCCCTGGAAAATCGAGAAGCCCCTCCAGTAGGTGGAACGCTACGTCCCGGCGCGTTTTTCTTCTTTATTGCTCGCGAGCCGAGACGTCTCGCGCCACCTTGCCTGTAATAAATGCTCTCAACTCCGCACAGCTATACCGATTTAAAGGACCGTTGGGATTCACTCACAAAACGGAACGGATGGCATTCAATCGAGCTCCAGAGCAATTCGGAGTATCCTGTCTTGGCAATCGAGAATGACGCTGCCCGAAAAACAACTTCAGGTGGTTTCTACCTTTCTGCTGGCGTTCACGGCGACGAGTGCGCTCCCGTGTGGGCCCTTCTGAAGTGGGCGGAGTCCATTGAATCAAGCGCACCCCTAAACAGTCGCCCCCTCGTCATTCTTCCTTGTTTAAATCCCTATGGACTTCTCGAGAATACACGGCTCGACTCTCGCGGTACAGACTTGAATCGGAACTTCCAAAACGCGGACCTGCCGTTGATAGGGGAATGGCAGCGCCTTCTGCAAGGAAGGCAATTCGACTTGGCCGTCAACCTTCACGAGGACTATGACGCTGCGGGTATCTACCTTTACGAACTGAGCCGGAACCCATCCATCGGTGATACCTTACTCCACGCCTGCGAAGAAATAATTCCCCGCGAAACTGCTAGCGAGATTGACGGAACAGATATGGTAAATGGCCTCCTTGAGCGAACCGATGACATCGAGCGTATCGCCAACGAAGAATTAGGAGGCTGGCCAGAATCCATCTGGCTCTATCTGAAGCACTCAACCAACGCCTGCACCTTTGAAACACCTAGCGAAATGGACCTTGACCGGAGAATCAAAGCCCATCGGCTATTCATTGAAAACGCAATCCTGGCTCACTTGCCATAGGCCCTACCTACGGCTTCCTAGAGAAAGAGAAGCAAGCATCCCTTCCCTAACCGGACAACGAAACCGCCCCCCGCACCAGTCCCTATAAGGCCAAAAAACTTTAGAAGGTTCTAAAATTTTATGGCCTTATAGCGCATTCTGAAAGACTGGATTCGGGAAGTTGTGGGCTACCTAAAGGATTCCCCTTTGGGCTCCGCATCATCCTGGAAGGGTAAGTTTGCAGGGTGAAGCGCTAAAATTCTGAAATCGCTGCACCGCCTCCCGCAAACTGGGATGATGCCCCGCTTCTACCTGCCATACCGCGAGTGAAGCGACGCTCAATTCTTCAACCCACTGAGTTCGGTTTCTCAACATATCGGAGTGTAACGAACGGTAGACGTAAGCGTTTAGAGAATCCGTATCCGTCCAAACTGACATATTGAAGAAGAAACGGTTTTCGTCAAAGGGCTGCAAATAGCTCCTGAAATGAGATAGCCGATTTTCCTCTTTTTCGTTCCGTTTAAACCGCCAAACAAATCCAGGCGAAGATTCTGCTAGCCCGTTCATTTCATCTATCCGTGACGCCATGCCAAGCATGCAGGGATGATCAAGCGGATACCTTAAACGAGCGATGTTCGCCTGAGCAATCAAAGTGAATGAGGCCTCACTACTCATAAATCATCTCTTTGTTTGCTCCCCCTGGCGGAACCATGGGGAAAACTTTATGGTGAACACCAATCGGCGCATTAATCAAAGCAGGTCCGTGTTTCGAAAAAGCTCTCGCCAATTCCAGTACGGGGTCGTTGCAATCACCTAGATCGAATGCTTCCATCTGAAAACCTTCCGCTATGGCACGAAAGTCGACCGCCCTACTGTAGTTACTGGCAAAGATGCGTTTCCCATAGAATAAATCCTGCTGCTGATGGACCAAGCCCAAGGAATTGTTGTTGCACAAGACGATTTTGACATTCGCATTCTCCTCAACCGCTGTAATGAGTTCCTGGATATTCATTAAAAGACTGCCATCACCAGAAAAGCAAACTACCGTCGCGTCTGGCTTTTCCAATGCGGCCCCAATAGCAGCAGGCAGCCCAAACCCCATCGTCCCCAAACCTCCAGATGTTAGCCACTGACGGGGGCGTTCAAAAGGGAACGCCTGGGCTACCCGCATCTGGTGCTGGCCTACATCCGTTGTAATGTAAGTTTCCCCTTCCAGCATCCGAGCAACGTAATCGATAATGCCATAGGGTGACAATGGATTCTGCAAGTCCTCCATTTGCATTGGTTGCGATCGCTTCAATTGCGAAATGCGATCGTTCCAGCTGTCTCTTGGGCGACTTTTGACCAGTGGTTGAATCGAGATGAGCGCCTCGTTCAAATCAGCTACAATCCCGACATGAGCGTTCTTAATCTTATTGAGTTCGCTCGCATCGATATCGATATGAACGATCTTAGCGTTGGGGCAAAACTGGGCCACCTTACCCGTCGCTCGATCATCGAAGCGGGCTCCGAGGGCAATTAGCGTGTCGCATTCCTCGAGGGCTTGATTCGTGAAGCGAGCGGCATGCATGCCGAGCATACCCAGCGAAAGCGGATGCCTAACCGGGATCGCCCCTAATCCCATCAATGTCATGACAGTGGGAGCATTCAAGGTTTCAACCATCGTCCTAACCCGGTCCGACGCATCCGAGTGAATCGCACCCCCACCGACATAAACAATCGGCCGCTTAGCCTCGTTTATCATCGTAGCGGCTATTTGTATACTACCTGGGTCCACTTTTGGAAGCAATTCGGCAGAGCCCGGCAAAGGCCAGTCATCCACACAAACCTGCTCAAGCTGAACATCCTTCGGAATATCGATCCAAACAGGTCCCGGCCGGCCTGATTGAGCGATCCTGAACGCGGCAGGAACAATCTCGAGAAGCTCGCTGGCGGAACGAGCGAAAAAGCTGTGCTTGGTTATCGGAACACTGAGCCCATAGGTATCGATCTCCTGAAACGCATCCGTACCAATCATCGCCTGAGGCACTTGACCAGTGATACAAATGATCGGAATCGAATCCAGCTTGGCATCCGCGACCGCCGAGATCGCGTTGGTTGCTCCCGGACCCGAAGTGGCGAAAAAGACAGCGGGTCGGCCTGTTACGCGAGCCTGACCCTGGGCGATAAATCCAGCACCCTGCTCATGCCGCGCTAAGATATGCCGGATATTTCCCGAGCGTGACAACGCGTCGTACATGGGCAGATTCGCTCCACCGGGTATTCCCGCAATTTGCTGGATGCCCTGTCGCTCCAGTAGATTTATTAGTATTTCAGCACCTGTATGTTTCATATGAATTAATGTGATTCCTTGGTGCCGACTTGAATCAGAGGGATCTACAAACGAAAAACCCCGCCGATTTGCGTCGGCGGGGTTTTTCGAATTTCGTAATTAACGTATTCGCTATTTCCGCAACGACGCGATCGGTACGACCACGAGCACCACTGCCACGACCACCACGAGGGCCGCTACGGAAAGTACTTGTTTGTTGTCGAATGCGTTCATTAACGGAATTGATTGTCTTTAGATATCGGCCTGGATCGCTCCAGACTGAACGGAAACCAAGCACTTCGATTTTGGATTCGTCAAGCGGAAAGGGTGGAATGTGGCCTCCGGTCGCGTTTTCTCAAATTCGCTTCACGAGCCGAGGACGTCTCGCGCCACCTTCGATTTTCTAAATCATTCGCTGTAACCAAGAGCCACTATATTAAACTTGATACTCCCCGTCTCGATAGATCACTCGGTTCGAGCCGTCTTTCAGATAAGCGGTCACTACTCGATTCGAAGTTGCCACGATGTCGGTGTGGACAACGGAATTATTGTACCCCATAGACTCCCATTCTTCCTCAGAAACGTTTGACTGATCTCCGGTGTAGGAATCTCGGTAGGCAGCCCCCACCGCAATGTGAGTATTCCCATTTTCTCCGCCCACATTCTCGTCAAAAAGCGTTTCTCCCATGAATTTTGTGATTCTGGAAAAACGGCGATCCGTAAGCGAAAACTCCCCCACTTTGTCCGCGTTCTCAACCGCGATCATTTCTTTCAGAATGTCTTCGCCCGCAGAAGCCGTAGCCTTGACAACCCGTCCGTCCTTGAACTCCAAATACGCATCCTGAATCAGATTACCGTACCGATAAAGGGGCTCGGTAAACTGGATCTTACCTTCCGTACCGCGCCAGTCCGGTGAGATAAACAATTCAAAACTGGGGATGTTGCGACCCGAGCCGCCCAGCCATTTTCGATTATCACCGATCGTGATCCACAGGTCGGTATCTGCCGCCTCGATATGGAGCTTTTCAATCGGCAAAGCGTCCAGCCGATCCTTGTACTCGTACAAGTCCTTGTAAAGCGCTTTCCACTTTGCGGCGGGCTGAGGATCATCAAGGTAGCATGCTTTGACAATCTCATCCCAATATTCCTCTAAGCTCAGACCCACCTCGTCCGCCATCGCCTGAGTCCCATACATGCACAAAGTCCACGTATACTCACCCGCACCCTCTTTTTCGCGGCGCCAATCCATGTAAGGCTTTAACGCCTTCTGAGCCGCCATAATTTTGCCGCTGTCAATTCCATCGAGCTCTTTTTTATCGGTTTCCGAGAGCACGGCGACCGTGTGGTCTATCTCATCGACCAGACCTTTGAGAAACTTCTTCGGGAAGAAGCTCAGCTGCTCATCGCTCGCCAATTCGTAATGCTCCCGGGCAAAGTCGTCCGGCGTGTAGAATATGATCGGATGGGCGCCCGCTTTCAATACGGCTCGTCGCAACGCAACCAGTAGGGGTTTGGCTACTTCTGAGACCCGAAGTTGAACGACCTCGCCCTTCTTGACGCCTTCTCCGCCATTCAACGCGAAGTTGATCATAACATCCGCGTATTTTTCCAATAACTCTTCGCTCGGCTGATAGCTCATTATCCACTCGAATTAAGGCCGAACGCCCCGATTGCAAGCGCTCAGATTCAACTGCTGGGAGAACCCGCTAGGTCCTCCCGTATTCACAGGTCCCCTTAGGCCTCAGCTAGCTTTCCGAAGCGGTTGGCAATCGCTAGCGCCGGATCGAGAGGAACCTCGACCGGCTCGACGTTTTCGGGAATTTCGATTTTCGGCATCGGATGAACGGTCTCGCCTCCAAATTGCGGCAGCCATTGGCGTTGCGCCTCGAGCATCTCGCTCACCATCTCCCGAATTTCCCGCAAGGTTAGTTTCGACGCGGTAAGCGGGTCCATGGCCACCGCCTGAACCAGCGCTTCCGTGTCGCCCTCGAGACTGGCTTTGGTTCCCAGTCCCTGCACGTTGATATTACTCATATTCAAGGCGGCGCACTGCGGGGGCAGATCGCCCACAACTGTTGGGTGCAGTCCCATGCGATCAACGAAAATCGGCACCTCCACACAGCAGCCATTTGGCAGATTGGTTATGTATCCATCGTTTCGGACATTTCCATTTAGCCGGAAGGGAACCCCGGTCTCCATCGCTTCCAAAATGTGGGAGGCATACTCCGCGCTCCTCGACTGGAGCTCGGTCGTTTCAATCGACAAGGGATCCGTATGGGCAAACTTTTCCGCCAAATCACGGCAATAGGTATAGTAGGCTCCCGTCTCGCCGCCAAAGGAAGGCTCATCGCAATACGTATTGAGAGCCTCGTCACTCTTTCGGAAATAAGGGAGATACTCGGAAAGATGCCCCGTGCTTTCGGTCATGAAATATCCGAAATGCCGGAACACTTCACCTCGCACTTTCTCGTTCACGTAGAATTCGGGCTTCTCGAAGCACTCACGAAGCTTTGGATACAGATCCTCGCCATCCTTTTCCAAACGCAGAAACCACCCCATGTGATTGATCCCTGCTGCCGTGAAATCGATTTCGTCCTTTTCGTGCCCCGTATAGGAAGCGATCAAGTCCATCGTTGTCTGCACCCCGTGACAAAGGCCGACAAAGTTAAGCCCCTCAACAGTTCCCAAAGCCCAGCAGCACATCGCCATCGGATTCGCGTAGTTGAGCAAAAGAGCATTGGGGCATAGCTCACGCATGTCCTCCGCAATTTCCATCAGAGCCCAAGTATGGCGAGCCGCTCGGAAAACGCCTCCCGGACCCAAGGTGTCACCGATACATTGGTCCACACCGTATTTCATAGGAATCTCGTAATCCACCTGAAAGGCATCCACGCCCCCGACCTGGATCATCACAACCACGTAGTCCGCGTCACGGAGCGCTTCTCGCCGGTCCGTCGTCTTGGTCACAGTGGCGTCAATTCCGTTGTCCTTTATCATGCGGTCCACAAAAGAGTGCACTTTGTCCAACCGGGTATGGGTCAACGCCATCAGCGAATACTCGCTTCCCGCCAGCGCTGGTGTCGCCAGAAAATCGTTCATCAAAGTTTTGCAGAACACGAGACTGCCTGCGCCAATAATTGCTACTTTTGCCATAAGTGATGTCGGTAAGATTCTAGGGTGAAAAAACTACTCAAAGTCCGATCCAAAACAAAGTAAAAACCTTTGTTTACTTGACCGTAACTTGAATCGAGCCACGCAAGGAGTTTCGTCGATTCCGTCTGGACTGCCGCCTGCCTCTCCTACACATTTTCTCCATCATCATGCGAACCCTTACCTTATTCATCGCCCTCGTTACTTCGATCTCCCACGCGGCAGAAAGAAATATCATCTTCATCGTAACCGATGACCAGAGCCCAACACTCGGTTGCTATGGCGACCCAGTTGCCAGTTCACCAGCAGTCGATTCCCTCGCCAAGGACGGAACCCTATTCAAGCGAGCCTATGCCACAACCGCTAGTTGCTCCGCAAGCCGGTCCGTCATCCTGTCCGGGCTCCATAACCACTTCAATGGGCAGTTTGGCCACCAGCACGCCTACCACAAATTCGCCAGCTTTCACAATGTGGTCGCCCTCTCCTTGCCACGTGTCCTCTCGAACGCGGGTTACCGCACCGGACAAATCGGCAAGTACCATGTGGCGCCGGAAGAGGTCTACCGATTCGACACCTACCTCAAAGGAAACGCTCGTAACGCGAAGCAAATGGCCACCGTCGCCAAAGACTTCATCACAGCAGATGACGAGAAGCCGTTTTTCCTCTACTTCGCTACTTCCGATCCCCATCGTGGCGGTGGTGACGACGCGTCCTATCCCGGGAAGCACAAACCGAATTTCTTTGGAAACCTGCCGGACAAGGCCGCTTACGAAGGCGTTGACGAGGTCTTCTTCGATCCCAACAAGATTCCCGTTCCTCCATTCCTGCCCGACACGCCTGAATCACGAAGCGAGCTGGCTCACTACTACCAAAGCTGCGCTCGAATCGATCAAGGCGTCGCAGAGCTGATCAAGATTCTAAAAGAATCGGATCTCTACGATAAGACCCTCATCGTTTTTACCTCCGATCACGGCATGGCCTTTGCAGGAGCCAAGACTACGGTTTTCGAAGCGGGACTCCATGTACCCTTCATCGTTCGCAATCCGTATGAGAAAAAACGGGGTATCGAATCCGATGCCATGATCAGCCACGCCGACATCGCTCCGTCACTGGTTGATTTTGCCCAGGCGCTCGATCGCGAAAAGAACCAGCCTAAGAACTTCGTTAAAGCAGACGCGTATTGGAAAAACAAGGACTACGTAGCGAAGGACAATCGCGGACATCGCCCCTACACTAGCTACCACGGCGATTCCTGGATTCCGATTCTGGGAAAGAAAAACGCGACTCACCACAAGACGATGTTCGCCTCTCACACCTTTCATGAGATTACCATGTACTACCCGATGCGGGCCGTATGGGATGGCAAGTACAAGCTCATCTGGAACATCGCCTCAGGACTCCCCTACCCATTCGCGAGCGACCTTTGGGCCTCCTCCACCTGGCAGGCGCAACTCGAGAAAGGGGATGACGCGCTCTACGGTTACATGAGTGTCGGCTCCTACGTCGATCGCCCGGCGTTTGAACTCTACAATGTCACCGAGAACCGCTACGAAGAAGTGAATCTCGCTGGCAACCCCGAATATTCCAAGATCCTCGAATCGATGAAGGCCAAGTTGAAAGCATTCCAGCAAGCGACCAACGATCCCTGGATCAGCAAGTGGGAATACGAGTAGTTGCGGTGTCAATGGTAGGGTTCTTGTCCGTTCAACTGCACTCACGGTCAAAGCCCATAGCATCCAAATGCCCCTCTCTGGGCGGCCCTGACCTTTAGGACATTCGAATTGTTCGGCCACGAGGCCTACTGCGCGTAGGAAATCTTGCTAACATTGCAGAAATGCTGCGGTGCCCAAGGGCCATTGAAAGTGAACAACAAGTCACCGCAGAGTTTCTCGGCGGCATCGTATATTGAGTTTTCGAATACCTTGAGCCGTTCTCGATTCACGAGGCAATTGAAGGTAGCCACGTCACGCTCCTTGTAAGCGGTTTCGCTCAGAGCGATCTCAGCGCACCAGGGACCGATGAGCGCCTTTACTTGACTAGCGAAAATCTCCTTCTCCTTTTTAAGAGAGATTTCGAATTTCTCTCCCTTTCTCGCCCGGTCCCCCAAACTGTAGAGCAAGCGTCCATTCGCAAACTTGAATCGCTCATCTTTCAAGTACGGGTACTTGGCCACCATGTACTTGAACAAGTCTGCCGGAGCAAATCGAAGCAGCACTTCCATTTCCACTTTCCTAAAGATGCGAAAATATGGGCACGCTGATCTACTCTTCAATAAACAACCAGCGTTCCTTTCATCGACTGCCAATGGCCCGGGAACGTGCACAAGAAAGGGTACTTCCCCGGAGCTGCCGGGGCGTTGAAGTGGATGGTGTGGGACTCGCCTGGATTGAGAACGCGTGAATGTAGCAGGACACTGGGATCGTCAGGAATGTAATGGCGCTCGGCGGCGGTCGGATCCGCCACAAGGGCGTCCGCCAATTGACCCACCAACTCGTAGGTGAACCAGCCTGTCAAGACCCAGTTATGCGGCATCTCGTCTGTATTCAGAAGTGTGAGCGAAATTCTCTCCCCCGCCCGAACGACGATTTTTTCCTGATCGTACTTTAGTCCCGTAATCGCCTTCAGCTGGATCGCTCGTCCCGGTTCATCGCTACCGGGTTCGACGTCTGGAGCTTCGGGCGCTTCACGAATCGGCAGATGAAGGGAATGCGGTTTCCCGCTGACTATCGGTTGCGGGTTGGAAAGACCTGCAAAGGGTTTTCCGAGCTCATGCACCGTGGCAAACAAATCCGTTGCGAAAGGATTGCCGTCGGCAAATTCCAAGTGGAGCCGGAGGTGAACCGTCATCGCTGGCGCTAGCTCCGGAATCTCCAGAAAAAGTGATTTGCCTTCATTCGTGACCATCGTCGACGCAATTGGCAAAGGATCATGGCCCACCGTACCCGGATTGCGGATAGAAAATTCAGGTGACCCATAACCCATTGAGTAAAGGTACTGCCACTGCTGGGCAAAGTGACGCTTGGGATCTTCCACTGCCCCCGTCGCCAACGTTTCATTAAAATCCACTCGTATTCCGTTATCAAATACCTGAAACCCAGATGGATAATAGACCGGATCACCCGTGTAACGCACTCGCTCAAAGGATCCATCCTGAATGGCGTAGTTCATCCAGCCTTGGCTCCCGACAGCATAGACCTGCCCATCTACTGGGTGCACTCGGGCTCGGTGCACACCGGATAGAAAATTCCCTTTGAGCGGTACGATCGCCCCTTGAGGCCGGGTGTGGCTGGTGTCCTCCAATACGAGATAGTGCGTAGAGGCTCCAAAGGAAAATGCGACGAGCTTGTCCTTCATCGGTCCCCAGCGATCTGAAGTGATGTAGACGGACCCACCCGAGGAGTTATCGATCCCTCGGGGGATATAGGCCGTCGCGGGAGTGATCTCTTTGTTATCAATGTGTTTCTGGAACCCGTAGTACCCGTCGGGCTCGATTCGCACAATTTGCGAAGCGGGCGTCCACTGTCCCTCTTGCGGGGAACACCAGACGCGGCCATCAGGGGCAACGCCGATTCCATTCGGATTGCGCAGTCCGGCTCCGAGCGAGCGGACTGTTTTCCCGTCGGGTGAAACTTGAATCACTCCCGCATGCTTTGTCGCGAAATAGAGGTAGCCCGCATCGTCCCGCTGAAATCCTGTATTGTAGTCATGACTACCCGGAGAGGTTACGTAGGCATTGCAGAAGTTTTCATAGAAATCAGCAACTTCGTCGCCATTCAAGCCGTGGAGGACGGTGATCTGGTCCTTGCCCAGCGTGTGAATTTTCCCATCGATGACGAGCAAGCCGAGGGGCTGATTTAGACCCTTGGCAACTCGCTTCCAGGTGACTTCTCCAAGATCATGGTCGAGACCACGAACGATCCAAACATCCCCAAAAAACGTTGATACTGCCGCGTCTCCATTTTCGAAAAAATCCAGCCCAGTCAGAAACATGGGGGAACCATACGGGTTCTCAAAGGGAACGGGAATGGTATCGATCACATAGGGATCGCCATTACCGTCAATGCCCCGCTTCCCCGGCAAAGTAATCACGTCTGCGGATCGCCTCGGGTCGCCTTGAATCAGGCTGAAGGGACTTTCACGCTCATCCTGACGGATCGCGCTTGCCGCCTCGATCGGGTCCAGATCTGAATGCCACGCATAGATAGTTAAGGTAGCGCCTGCCTGATTCGGCGGTATCACAATTTTCAGAACGCCATCTTTTCCTTCGCGAACTTCGATCCCTTCCACTCCCACCGACGATTTTGCGGCGATTCCCATCACACCTTTGGCAGTCTTGAAGGCAATGCCGGCAATACCGTCCGGGAAAAGGGTCTCCAGTTGCCTGGTCCCATCTGGCAACGCAAAACTGCTCATTTCGATTCCCAAGAAACCATCGCCGAATTGCAGCGTGCGCGTAAAGACTGGTCCGCCGACGGTATTCAACATTCCCGGATTATCGAGAATCTCAGTTGAATGTACCCTATACTTAAATACCGTTTGGTTACCGACTTCGTAGTAGCCCTGATAATGGGTCCCCACAGCCACTAATTCGCTTCCCAAGCCGTCGATCCAGTTCCAGCCCACAGCGGTGGACTCAAGCAGGGCTTCCCCACCCGGCTCCACTAGGCCCGTAATTCCCCACCTCCGGGTTGGGTAACGCAGGAATTCGCCTTCCCACACTAGGCGATAGGAAAGGCTCTGGGCATCGAAGGTCGCAAAAAGCGTCGAATCCTCACCCAATCGCAGGTGGACGGGTTTGACGATAAAGCCAACCCCTTGGGGCATCACGGAACCCACCGCGAAACCATTGTCCATTCGGCTCCATCTATCGTCAAGATGGTGCACTTGAGGATGCGTTCCCCAATGGCTGTTGATTCCCGCATCCATCCCGGGATAGGCCGGAATGATTTCCGGCAGCTCACGTTGCTGAATGTAGTAATCGGCCTGACGTGAGTAAAAGTCATACAACCGCAGCTCGTTCACCTTCGCATCCGTGTAGCGATGCGCTTCTCGCCCTTCCGCAGGGTTCGCGTATGGGTGGATCGCAGGGTCGGCGTAATTCAGAAAGTTGTATTCCTGGGCATTTGCGAGAATGGCAAACCCGATGAACGCGATGAGGCCAATTTTGGGGTAAGATCTACTCGTCATAAACCGTTTGGGGCAGATTTTCATGGAATCGAAACAGAATCCACCTGACGGGGCAAGCCGGTAGCGACAATGATATCGCCACGCTCAAATCGCCCTACTCCCCGTGGCCACCGACTTTGTCGTGGTTTACAAAAGGACCACGGGGTATCTAAGGGCGTTTTGTTCCACCCTGAGGGCGGAACCGCGCGACGATCTATCGAAAAGGTAAAGGACAACCCTGCGGCAACAGTCTTCGCTCTCTGAGCTTCGCCCGTCATGAGACCACAGGGAAAGTTCTAGCAGACTCAATAATCTGATCAAGACCGCCTCCGTTCCGACTAGAATCCGGAAGGAAACGGAATCTGCGTAGACTGGCTTCAATTTGACCCGCAGTCCAGGGTCCTCGAAAAGCCCCTTACGAGCCTGAGCGACCGTTCTTGATGGACTTTTCCTACCTAATGCCTATTGTCTATCAGTAAACTATGCCTTTTTCGTGCACGATGGTCGCGGAGCCCAAATCAACTGTATTCAGAAATGAAATATATCACACTATCGTTCAGCCTACTCGTTTTTAGCTTCTCAGCAAGCGCTCAGATTCCGGATGCGGAGCCGTCTGCCGACTACTACTTGTTTATGAGCGGCAAGGTGAGTGCCCAGATAAAGCGGGACTTCTTTCCGATTGAAAGCTTCGACGGAAAACGCCTTCAGCTAACGGGTTCGAAAAAGTCCCTAAAGCCGGTCGACGGGCTCAACTGCTCCCTACAGCCGGTGATGGTCATCAGCAAATACTTTGCCGAGATTCGCGAGCTGGAGTTCACCTTCGACTCGCAGGCGGAGAAGCTGCGGACCATGATGGCTATCAACGAAATGAACGCCGAGCAAATGAGACAGCAAGCCACGACCGAGTTTGAAAACGCCGTCGCCGCGATGGACGGTCGAGGCCAGTTGGTATCCGAAGGGGACCGATCGGTTGAGGCCTTAGGCGAACTGACTCAAGACCAGACAGAGAAGGAGCTTCTGTATTCGGGTTTACATAAACAAGTGGATAGCCTTTACGGACGCTGTACGATCGTTCCCGATACCGATCTCGAAAACGCCTACACCGTGGCAGTGCTCAGTTTCGAGGGAGTCGGGGCGACCAAAACGTCCCCAGGGCAACGCTCCATCTTCGTCCGCATCGCCCCTATCGGCGATCTCCAGGCAGGTGTCGGCGAGCCAATAAAATTCGATTACTCCTTCCCCGAACTAAAAGCGACATCCGCCAAGATCGACCTTTTTCTTTTCAATGGAGACAGCAAACACGTGGCCACCAACCTGTCTCGCGGCCTGAAACCACTTACGACCGAGGAATTCGAGGAATTCCGGAATATAGAGAAAAAAGCCAAGACGAAGAACGCTGGCTAGCTAGAGGGAATTAGCAGTCGTTTCGAAGGGCGTTGAATCCGAATCAGCCTCGACTTGCTCACAGTGAGCTTTGATCCAAAGAAACCCTTGATGGCACAAGGAAAGGGTTATCGGTATCTCTGCCGTAAGTGATGCAAACCGTCCGATTCTTTAAAGCGATTCCCTGGACAATTTAATTTTCGCTTGCCAAGGCTGAGTCATCGTGGCGTTTTGTTCGCCTGTTATTGGGGCCGTAGCTCAGTTGGAAGAGCGCCTGCATGGCATGCAGGAGGTCGTCGGTTCGATCCCGATCGGCTCCACCAGCCTTCGCTCGCAACCGTGAGCTCTTCCTGAGGCCCAAGTCGCTTCACACGCCGAAAATTTAAAGATTGGCAACGCGCTCTTGCAGTGCCGCAGATCCGAATTCGGGAGCCAGCTTCTTAAGCAGGGAAACGATTAATCGCTTCGATTCGCCTGATTTGGAGTTCGCGATGGCATAGAGCTGATCAAGATCCGAACTGTCTGCGATCACCGACAGAGTTTTCAAAGCCCCTCGCGCGATCGTTGGATCCCCACTCTTTACGGCCTCGACCAAATACATCTTCGCGTTCGGGATATTCCGATACACGAGGACCTCCTGGGCAAACAAAACCTTCTTTGAGTCAGACGATTTCAGCATCCCAGCCAACCGTTCATCCAACTCAGGAGCATCAATCTGGGCTATAGCGGATGCTGCCTTAATCTGCGAAGCCCGATCCCCGCTTTCGAACGTGTTTAGCAGAAGATCTATTGATCGCTTCGAACCCACGTCGCCAATCAGATCGAGGGCATTTAGCCGGAGGCTCTCGTCACCATTTTCAATGACCTGTAGCGCTATCGATTCAGCAACCTCATCTTCGACGTTATTTAGCCCCCCCAGAACGGTGAGCATATCCTCAGGCCCCATTTCAACGACTCGATCGAGAACTGCCCGTTGAAATTTTTCCACTCCGCTCGAAAGAGCGGACTCAATCGCGATCGTTCTTAAATCCGCATCTTCACTTTTTAAACCTAGAGCAATCGCATCTTCAATGTCTCGATCTCGGCGATTAATCAATATCCTCAACGCGGCACGGCGGGATGCGGCGTCACTTCCTTCGGCAAATATTTCGTGAAGCAGGTTGGAATCCACTGAGGAGTTGGACAAAAGAGATCGCTCAATCGCTTGCTTAACAGGCCCTGAGCGAGCGTCGCTGTAGGCATTACGGAGCGCTCGTAGCGAGCCACTATTGCCAATTTCCCCGAGAGCCCAAGCCGCGGTAACCGAGATTGATTCGCTACCACCTTCCAGCTCATTGGCGATAAAACGAACCGAGGAAGCCTCACCACGGAGAGCAAGAGACTTAAGGATATCCAATTTCCCTTCCGTATCCATTTTCCCATAGGCCGCCTTCAAGGCATTGCTTGCTTTGCCTCCTCGGATTGACTCGATGGCCGCTCGCGCATCCTCGGCGAGGCGTTTGTCCTTCCCCAGCATTATCTTAGACAAGGGACTGACTGCTTTCGAAGTCCCCACTCTGGCCAGTTGACGCAAAATGTACTTCTTCGCTTCGACAGGGACATCTTTCTGAGCCAAGGCATACAAAAGATCATCCGTTATTTTCGATGCTCCGCTTCCCATTCCGGGAGCGGTCGCATCGGAAACGAGAATCTCCAAATCCCGCCTCGCAACGTACTGCACATCAGGGTCGCTATTGCGGAATGTTTTTGAGATGACAATTACTTTGTCTCTGTATTCTCCTGCCAATGACAAGGTAGAGGATACAATGACTAGCATCAGGGCCAGTGTCCAATTCGATGAAATTTTCATAATCAAGCTTTTCAAAAATCTGAGACCTAACCGAGTAGCCCGTAAGGAGCTCTCCGCGGACGGCTCATCCACTTGGCCGCTTCCGCGTCTCCCACAATGGTCTCCTTGACAGGATCCCAACGAACGGGACGCTTCAACCTTTCGGAAATTCCAGACAAATGGCAAATCGTCGCAGTGCGGTGACCAATTCCTACGTGGCAAATCGGCTGCTTGCGTGAGCGAATGGCGTTGAGCCAATCGGCCCGATGGTCGCTCGATTCGTAAAGCCGCTTATCGCTCGGCTTCAGCACTACATTCTTGAGAGATACCGGGTCGGTATCGAGCTTGTCTCCTCGGCTTACTCTTACTTCGCCCTCCTCTCCAATAAATCGGATCATATGGCCCTTACCTTCATATCCGCGAATTATTTTCGTTCCATCTCCGTATACGTAGTACTGATACTCCTCACCCTTGTATCCCTTGGGGACAAACTCCACCGGTCCCGAGTCATCCCGACCAAGCGCCCACTGAATAATGTCGTAGTGGTGAGCCCCCCAGTCGCCATTTTTGCGGGACCCATAGTCCCAGAAGCGACGCCAGCCTCCTCCATAGTCACCCTTGATACGCTCGAAATTGTAAGGCTCCCAAGGAGCAGGGCCCAGCCAACGATCGTAGTTTAGTTCTGGCGGAATCGGTTCTTCCTTATATTGAGTAGGTTCCGGAAAATTACCCAAGCGAGCGGCGATCGTATGAACCTTGCCAATGTATCCATTCAAAACCAGCTCGGCCGCTTTACGAAACGCTCTCTCTGAGCGCTGCTGCGAGCCTACCTGGAGAATGCTTCCATATCGTGCGGCGGTGTCCCGCATGACTTTTCCTTCTTCGATGGTTAGCGTCATCGGCTTCTCGACATAGACATCCTTCCCATTCTTCATCGCCTCGATGGAAATCTGCGCATGCCAATGATCTGGCGTACCCACTACCACCGCATCGATATCCGAGCGAGCCATAAGATCTTCGTAGTATTCGTAAGTTGGGCACGCTTTACCCTTAACTTCTTTTACCTCCGCCTGAGCGATGTCCAATTTTCTTGAATCAACGTCGCACAAGGCGACCACTTCTACGGAGTCTCTACCCAGATGGTATTTGCGATGACCCACCATTATCTTACCATGGCCAATGAGACCCATATTGATGCGGCTATTCGGTCCTGTGCGCTTTCCCAAACCCAATACTGATGCGGGCAAAACCATGGGAGCGGAGATAGCGGCAGCCGCCTTCACGGTCGTTTTTAAAGCAGTCCGACGTGTGATTTTCTTCATAATTAAGTGATGGGTTAAAAATACGAGTGATCCTAGAGGCGACGAACGGAGTGAACATCGTCCAAAAGTAATAAATGCGAGGGTCTGTGTTAACGATCGCTTTGCTTAATGGTCAACGCCAGAGTTTCAGTGCTCGTAAATCCGGGTGGCGCTTTAAAACGAGCCAACCGCTTAAATCCATCAATTACTTTCTGGTCAAAAACGGCGTCCCCACTCGATGCGACCACTCGAGCTCCCGAAATCCGGCCCGTAGGAGCCAGATCGAATTGAACCTTCGTTTTCAAGGGGCTCCCCGCCAATGGATGTATCTCCACGGAACCGGAGATCGCTTGGATAAGCTGCCCAAAGTAGGACTCCAACTGACTCTGGTCCGAGGCGGTCAATGATCCAATGGTGGACTCCGGCAGCACCACATCGATGTCTTTTAGTCCACTCACGAGATTCTCAACTACCTTGTCCAATTGGTTGTTACGCTTTGGGGGAGGCTTTTTCGTGGGAACTCGCTGCTTTCGGATGGGATTAGTGCTCCTGAAGTCGTCGAAATTAATGACTTTTGGAGGCTCGGGCTCGGCAGGAATCACTTCCTCTGGTATAGCAACGGGCTCGGGGGGCAATTCCCTTGGCTCCGGATCCGGAATCTCATCGGGCGTGGGCAAATCCAAGTCTTCCGGCACGTACTCAACCGGCTTTGATTCGATCGCTCCCGCGCTGGCGGGCGGCGAGTACAGTTCAAAAATGAGCTCTTCAGGCTCCTTTTCCGGCTGAACCATTGATTTAATAATGAACACCACAATAATCGCGAAGTGCAAACTCGCGGAAAAGATGAGTGGTCCTCTTTGGTCGAAGTACATAATTGGAATGAAATCCTATCGACTCAAATTTGTAGGAGCGGGCTTATCCCGTGATTCCAGAAGTTTAGAAAAAGGAATGAGGGACAAATCGCGGTGTAAAACCGCTCCTACATTTCGATCATAGTCCATTATTTGCGCTAAATGAAATTGTCGCGTACATGTTTAAGCGTCTTCTGGACGCGTGACCAGATTGATTCGTTTCAAGTTATTCTTTTTCAAAAGGTCCAGCAGCGTCACCACATACTGATAAGGGGTATCGCCATTGGCCCGTATCGCCAGCACCGGTGGATCGCTCATGCCCCCGTACCGGGCGAGTTCGTTTTCCAGTTCCAGCATGCCGACCGGATTTCCATCCATCTGGTACCCCTCCGTCGTAACCAGCAGATCAACCGAATCCGGGACAGATGACTGGGCCTGATTCGGAGTCGCCACCGGCAGGTCAATCTCCATCAGCTGCTCTTTTTCGATGAGCGGCGTGCTAATCATGAAGATGATGAGCAAGGCGAAGCCAAGGTCGATCAGAGCCGTTACATTGAGCTCGGAATTCGCCTCGAGGGACTTTTGTCTGTGGAACGATCTACCCATCAGAAAATTCTTAGCGGCTCTCGAGCTCGATCATGTCCGCGAGGGCGCTGGCGAAGTTCTGCAGCTCCGTCACCAATACCTTGGTACGGGAAAGAAGAAAGTTGTAGCCAAACACGGACGGGATCGCGACGCACAAACCCGCTACCGTCGTCAGCAATGCGCCCGATACACCCGGGGCCAAGTTTTGCAGCGTCGCCGTCGCCTGCAATCCAACAGCGCCGAAGGCGTCCATAACCCCCCAAACGGTACCCAGCAGGCCGAAGAAGGGCGCCCCTGACACAATCGTGGCCAGGAAAATCATGCTCGACTCGTAACTGAGGGTTTTATTGGCCAACGCTCGCTGCAGCGCGTTCTCGACGTGCTCCACTCGAGCGGCTCGAAGCTGCTCGATACTTTCCCCCGCTTTCGGGTCAATCCGATGGTAGGCTTCGATCGCATCGGAATAGAGCGCGGCGTAAGGCACTCGCTTCGGAGCCTTAAACGTCGACGGGGCATTCAGGATGGAACTCAGCCGATGCAGCGATTGCTCAAATCCAAGATTGTAGAGGCGCAAACGTTTCAATTCCCAGTATTTGCCAAGCATCACTGCCCAGGCGCACACGCTAAAAAACGCCAAGGCAAATATGATGGCCTTACCCGCTGGGTTACTTTGGGTGAAATAGGTGAAAACGTTCGGTCCGCCTCCAGCGGCAATTAAAGTAGTGACGTCCATGGAAATAGGCATAGTTCGCATTTCAGGCCGGACGATCGTCCAGACCTAGTCCTTTGAAACCTTCCGCGCGGGAGCGTTCAATAAATTTCCATCTTAGCAGTGAAAAATTAACACTTGTTTCGCTGGATGCAGAATTACGGTTGCTCTGGCCAGATTCCTTGCTCTTATTCCCAGACGAAAACCACTAGCACCTTTTAATGGAATACATACAACGCGCCATTCAAGAACTGCAGGACAAACGAGGCAACCAATCCGGCAAGCGAGCCCTAGTCGGGCTCGATGGATTTGTGGATACTATCATCCACCTCGTCGCCAAGCGCCATGGGATCGGGGACGACTTCTCCCGCATCGAGACAATCGAGGATTTCGGAAACCGGATCCTGGGAGCCGTTGGCAAAAGCGCCAATATCGAGATGTATCCCAAGATGGAGAAACTCGGCGGTAACGGACCAATTATGGCCAACGCGCTTTGCGCCACCGGTTTTCCCCTAACCTATATCGGGGCACTGGGGAAAAACGCGGTGCATCCGGTTTTCGAGGAATTTGCCAAGAAAACGAACGCGGTATGCGTGTCGGACCCCGGTTTCACCAACGCGTTGGAGTTTAACGACGGCAAGATCATGATGGGGATTACCAAGACCCTGGACGATCTCAACTACGAGTCCATCATCGAGACCATGGGTGAAGGAGCGTTTCTTGACACGCTGTCCAAGTCCAGCCTCGTTGCTCTCGTAAATTGGACCATGATCCCCCACATGAACGCGATTTTCGCGGCGCTCACGGATCGCGTCCTTCCCAGTCTCCCTCCCATCGACGGGGGACGAACCTTCTTTTTCGATCTTGCCGATCCTGAAAAGCGGGCTCAGGGAGAGCTTATTGAAGCGCTTCACGCGATTGCGAAGTTTCAGAACTTCGGCAACGTTACCCTGGGTCTTAACCTGAAGGAAGGGCAGCAGGTCAGCGAAGCGTTCCAGCTCGGAGAAAACGGCGAAGACGCAGACTCCCTCAAGCGACTCGCAGCGAAGATACGACGCGAATTGAACGTGAGCACCGTGGTCGTGCATCCCACCCGGTGCGCCGCTTGCGCCACTAAAGATGGCGAGTGGTGCGTTGACGGTCCCTATGTGGAAAACCCGAAGATCACGACCGGAGCGGGCGACCACTTTAACGCCGGATTTTCCACCGGACAACTGCTCGGTCTTTCGCCAGAAGCTTGCCTGACCGTAGGCGTTTCCGTTTCCGGGTTCTATGTCCGCACAGCGGTAAGTCCTTCCCTCAACGACATCGATAGCTTTCTAAGAAGCTGGTAGCCAAAACTATGACTCAAGCAGACGCCCTAACAGGGAAACTCTTTACATTCGAAGGCTCAGAAGGAAGCGGCAAATCGACCCAAATCGAGTTGCTTGCGGACGAACTGGAAGGAATGGGAAACGAAGTGATCGTGACTCGCGAGCCAGGGGGAACCGAAATCGGAGAGGAAATCCGTCATTTGCTTATCCACAACTCCGCCGGAAACGACATGGCCCCTGAAGCGGAGCTGCTGCTTTTCGCCGCCGCCCGTGCCCAATTAGTCAGGCAGGTAGTCATTCCCGGACTGCAGGAAGGGAAAATCATTCTTTGCGACCGGTTTCTCGACTCCACAACGGTCTACCAGGGCGCGGCTCGAAGCATCTCCTCGGATCCCGTCAGCTACATTAACCAGTTCGCAGCGGCCAGCATAACACCGGACTTAACGTTTATTTTAGACGTTCCTGCGGAAGTTTCGATCGCCCGAGTCAAACGACGCGTAACGGATCTCCCCGACCGCATGGAACAGGAGAACGTAGACTTCTACAAGAAGGTCCGCGAAGGGTACCTGCTCCTGGCCCGTTCGCTGCCCGAACGGTTTCATGTCGTCGACGGCACGAGGGAATTGAGAGAAAATCAGGAGGATATTCTTAAAACAGTGCTCGAGCACATCTGATAGTTGCGGGCTCTCTGAAAAGTCACAATTAGGCGGATACGCATAATCCAATCCCAACGAAACTCAGGCGATTGATTCTCACTAGAAATCGTGACCACTCAAATCGCAGAACAGTCCCCTAGCCAGCTAATCGATCGAGCGATCCGGGACAATCGTCTTGCCCATGCCCTGCTGATTCACGGACAGAATCTGAAGCAGGTCGAATCGTTCGCCTACGAACTGATAAGCAAGCTGATCGATGTAAGCCACACGGATGACGGTGTGGAATGGCACCCGGATGTATTCTCCCTCCGGCCTTCGAAAAAATCACGCATCATATCCGTTGACGACACACGGGAACTGATCCGCAACATTCAGCATTCTCCTCAAAAAGGGGACCGCAAGGTCGCGCTCATTTATGAGGTTGACCGGCTAAACGCCAGCGCAGCCAACGCATTTCTCAAGACCCTTGAGGAACCGCCGCTCAATACCACGATCCTTCTTCTCACCACGCGGCCCTACTCTCTCCTACCGACGATACGCAGCCGCTGTCAGCTATTTCGACTTCCCGCCTCAAATCAGGGTCTTGCCGACCCGCGAGTCCTGGAATGGCTAAATCGCTACCGCGAATGGTTGTCGGATCTATTGCATGCCCGACCCGGAGGCAAAGGAACGATTCCACACTACATTATGGGGCTCTACGGCTTGATAGAACAATTCCGGCATACCATCGAGGCCATCACCAAGGAAACCTGGAAAGAACAATCCAAAAATCTGCCTGAAGAGCTGGGGGATGACGAAAGAATCGCCCTGGAATCGCGGATCAGCATTTCCCTCCGTCAAGACTTCCTCGCGGCAATCGAAGTCACTACCGAAGCCTTCGCCCGGGATAGTCTCACGGAGAAACCGAACGTTGCGTCTAAATTGATCGATTGCGTCCGCGCGCTAGAGTCATCGCCGAGACTGCTGAACTTGAATATGAAGCCGGAGGCAGTCCTCGAGGCGTTCATGCTGCAGACCTTAAGAATCTGGGCGGCCTAGCCCAATCTGTGATCTGAAAAGTCCGCCTATCCCACGGGGATTGTCAGGGTGACCGTAGTGCCCATACCCTTTTCGGTTAGAATATCCATCTGCCCATTGCTGGATTCAAGCAAGCGACGGCAGGCGACCAAGCCAGACATGGTCGGTGACTCGCCCATGACCTCCTGCACCTTTCCAACCGGCATTCCTGGGCCCGTATCAGCAACTGAAACAAGCAAATGACGGGCAGACTTCCATGCTTCAACTCGGACCGAACCACCCAAAATGCAGTACTTTATTCCATTGAAGATCGTCGTTTTCAAAACCATCCAAAGAATATCCCGGTCCAGGTCCACTCGGAGGTCTTTCGAAACATTGGACGCCAGCTCAACACCCTTTGCATTCGCCTCGCTAGCGAATAGATCGAATATTCTGCCCAGTTCGTCTTCCAGCGAAACTCCCGAACCAACGTTAACGGCCCGTTTTCCGACAGTTTGAATTTCAGAACCTGACTGAGCTCGCGAACTGCCTGAATCCCATGTTCCTGCAAAAGCTTCGGTCAGTATCTGATTGCGCACTTCAATCTCGAGGTGTTCTACAATCTGCCTGCTTAAATCCCTTAAAATCGTCAACCGACCTTCATCAAAGGTACGAGGTATGGTGTCCATCACACACAAGGTGCCAAAAGGCTCACCTGATTCGCGATGCAACGGAACACCGGCATAGAACCGAATCTGCATATTATCCTGAACGAGCGGATTGTCGCGAAAACGGATATCATCAATCGCATTCTGGACCACCAGAATTTCCGAGCGTTCGAGAACAGTCCCGCAGAAAGAGCCTTCTCGAGGAACTTCGGCGACCTTGTCAACCATCCGAACTTTTAGATCCTCAGAAGTTTTAGAACCTAGGCTGTTTGACAATCGCGCTTTCGTTCTCTGCCCTTTCTCTTTCCTTCGGATCCCTTACCTCCAACTTCGTGGTCATTGGAATTCTCTATTATTTCTTCATTGAGAAGCTCCTCGCCCAAGTCCCCACCAGCGCGCGAAATGTTTCCATCGTCGCGAACCTGAAACCTCACTTCCTAGCGAACGCCGAGGTGT
>Ga0255756_1001323_pt1 | contig 28259 bp, 23 predicted proteins | sample 011ome_20_FD_179956 | JGI IMG/M metagenome (GOLD analysis project Ga0255756, IMG submission 179956) | Coastal salt marsh microbial communities from the Groves Creek Marsh, Skidaway Island, Georgia - 011509CT metaG (version 2) | ecosystem: Environmental > Aquatic > Marine > Intertidal zone > Salt...
ACACCTATGGGCAGCTTCGGCGGTGCACTAAGCACCCTACCCGCTCCTAGAATTGGGGCTGCCGCCATCAGCGGAGCTCTTGAAAAAGCAGGAATCTCACCGGATCAAGTAGATGAAGTCTACATGGGCAATGTCCTTCAAGCCAATGTAGGACAGGCTCCAGCGCGTCAAGCTGCAATTTTTGCAGGCATCAGTAGCAATGTACCTGCCACCACCATCAACAAAGTATGTTCTTCAGGAATGAAGGCTGTGATGATGGCTGCACAGGCGATCAAGGCCGGTGATGCAGAAATCATTGTGGCTGGCGGCATGGAAAACATGAGCGCAGTCCCCCACTACCTCCCTAGCAGCCGCACCGGCGTTAAGTTGGGTGATATAGCCATGGTTGATGGCTTAGTGAAGGACGGCCTGACAGATGTATACAATGCGCAACACATGGGATTGTGTGCGGAATTGTGCGCGATCGAGCATAACTATTCACGCGAAGCACAAGATGATTTCGCTCTTGAAAGCTACAAGCGCAGTGCTGCGGCTTGGGAGGCAGGTAAATTTAATCAGGAAGTAGTCCCTGTCATGATTCCACAACGCAAAGGCGACCCAGTGGCCTTTGATCGAGATGAAGAATATACCAAGGTGAACGTGGACAAGGTTCCTCAGTTGCGTCCTGTGTTTAAAAAGGACGGGACGATCACTGCGGCCAATGCTTCCACCTTGAATGACGGTGCTGCGGCATTGGTGCTTATGAGTGCTGAGAAGGCGGCGGAATTGGGTCTCAAACCTGTGGCGAAAATTATTGGATATGCCGATGCAGCGCAGGAGCCAGAATGGTTTACTACGGCTCCGGCTAAGGCACTCCCAAAGGCTATGGCCAAGGCAGGTAAAACATTGGATCAAGTAGATTTTTTCGAGTTTAATGAAGCCTTCTCAGTAGTGGGATTGGCCAATACCGACATACTAGGTTTGGATGCATCGAAAGTCAATGTCAACGGCGGCGCCGTGAGCTTAGGCCACCCGCTGGGTGCCTCAGGCGCTCGCATTGTGACCACATTGATTTCAGTGCTGGAGCAAAACGGCGGCACCATTGGTGCAGCTGCCATTTGTAACGGTGGCGGCGGAGCGTCGGCCATGGTGATCGAACGATTGTAAATCAGCCTATTGAAAATGTTGAAACCCTGGCTTCGGCTGGGGTTTTCTTTTTGTGTAAAAAATGAAGCAATACTTGGCAATGTGGTGCATGCGTGTGCTAATTTAGAATTCCATGAGTGATAGAGATCTAGGCATCGCATTTTTGGGCAGCGCTCCTTTGAGAGCGGAGGCATCTGACCGAGCAGAATTGGTCAATGTCGTCCTTTTTGGGGAGACCTTTGAGATTCTCGAGAAGCAGGTAAAATGGTCACGTATACGGCTGCACCATGACCTCTACGAAGGCTGGGTCGATAACCTTCAATATCAAGAACTTAGCGCCGAAGACTTTAACCTTATTCAATCTGCCGATCGCCACGTGTGTAGCGAAACCGTACAATTGCTTCAGGCCGATGATGCCGCTAAATCCACACTCATTCCTCAGGGCAGTGTATTGCCTCTATTTGATGGAAAAACTACGGCCGTTGGTGGCCAAGTATATAAGTTTGAAGGAGAGCAGACGAAGGGTACTGGAACTCGAGAGGCTTTGGTTCACACTGCATTTTCATATTTGAACGCACCGTATCTCTGGGGAGGCCGAACGCCCTTCGGCATTGATTGTAGCGGGTTCACCCAGATGGTGTACCGCCAATATGGTGCGAGTATTCCAAGAGATGCGAGTCAACAAGCAAAGAAAGGCGAGACGTTGAGCTTTTTAGAAGAGTGTTTACCAGGGGATTTAGCGTTTTTCGATAATGCGGAAGGTGCCATCACCCACGTGGGCATTGTGCTTGAAGATGGGAAGATCATTCATGCTTCCGGGCGAGTTCGAGTAGATTGTTTAGACCACAGTGGGATCTATAATGCAGAATTGGGCCGTCATACCCACAAACTAAGAGTGTTGAAGCGATTGATTCCTTAACGGGCCAATGCTTTGATCACTTCGCCGCCGAGCTCCCAGAATTCATCCAATGCCAATAATTTGGCTTCATAGAAATCAATGATGGCAGGCCATTGGGCTTTTTCGTAGAAGTAGGCCCCTTCCAGCTTTACCCAAATGCGACTTACAGGCACTCCACTGTCCAACATCACTCGAGGTTCATATACCATTTCCTCGCCCATGTGGCCGTTGAGCATGGTTTTGAATTCTTCGAATTGGTTATAAAATAACGCACGGATTTCCTCGTCCTTGAATTGCAAGTCTATGGCCAATCCAACCTCGGGGAACGTTAGTAATCGAAAGAAAATGCCGCGCACGCCCGTCCGATAGGTTTCCCAGCGACTTCCTCCCCCGCCCAAACTTTTATGCCCGGACATGCGTTGAGTAAATAGCTTGAAAAAGGAAGTATTAAGGTCTTTTTTTTCTTCTCTCGAAAACATTTTTGAACTTCACGCTGATGCACGTGCAATATCGGAAACTAGACGGAACTACCATCGAAAATCCCGCCGCATACGTTCTATCGTATTTGCAGGCGCACCCTGCGGCGACCTTGAGTGTAGGGTCCGATTCCCAAAACATTGGCGGCCAAACCATTTACGTCACAGTCATTGCCTTTCGGCACCACGGCAAAGGCGTGCATTACATCTACCACAAACGGCGGGAACCCCTCATCAATGACATGATCACTCGCCTATTTAAGGAGGCGCAGGACAGCATAGAAATGGCTGAATTCCTTCGTAAGCAAGAGGTGAACATCCCCATCACCATAGATGTGGACTACAACGAAGATGAACAATTTGCCTCCCACAAGCTCATCCCCATGGTCAAGGGATGGATCCTAGGTCTGGGGTACACGATGAACACCAAGCAAAACATTCAAATTGCGAGCATAGCCGCCGACCACCTGCTCTAGGTGTGACTCAGCGCACAGCCCATTGCAAGGACAAGCACGAGTTTTGTCGCTCTAAACGCAAAGAACAACATGGGACTACTCTCCTTCTTATTCGGTGGCGGCAAACGCCAAGAAAGAATTCAATCAGCCATTGCCGGTGGCGCACCTATTATCGACGTACGTACCCCAGGGGAATTCGCCCAAGGTCACGCCAAGGGAGCCCAGAATATCCCGTTGAATGTATTTGAAAAGAACATTGCCAAGATCGCTAAGAAAGGCGGTCCTGTAGTGCTGTGCTGCCGCTCAGGCACACGTGCTGGCAATGCGCAAGCTATGCTTCAGAGCAAAGGCATTGAAGCCATCAATGCAGGGCCTTGGCAAGCGGTTGTGAAGGCGCAAAAAAGTTAAGATTTCGGCGGTCTCAAATGAGATTTGGACCCTAACTTTGCGGTCAAATCTTTTTAGACATGCGTAACGTTTTCCCCTACCTAACCGTCGCATTTTTCATCTCCTTTTCGGGCTGGGCTCAAAACTCCGGCACACTTCAAGGCGAAGCTCTTGATGCACTGAACCTCAGTCCATTGGATAACTGGACTGTAGAGGTCATTCAAGGTACTTTTACCCAACAAACGACCGTTGATACTGAGGGTGAATTTATATTCCATTCCCTCCCTACCGGATTGTACAATGTGCGTGCGATCAGCCCTTCAGGTCAGATCCAAACCTTGCATGAAGTTCAGATTCGCTCGACCAAGCCTGAATTTGTGAGCTTGTTGGTGGAACGCATCACCTCTTTAGACGAGGTCGCCGTTCGTGCCGATGCCTTTCATCGCACTCCGGAAACGCCGTTGAGCATTAAGAACATTAACCGTTCTGAAATGATGCGCATGCCGGGTGCAGTACTGGACTTGAGTAAGGTCATTCAGAATTTTCCAGGTGTATTGCCCAAACCATCCTTCGGCTACGCTATCGCCATGCGAGGTGGAGCGCCGAACGAGAACAGATACTTGTTGGACGGGATTTCCCTTCCAACCGTGAACCACTTTAGCATCCAAGGAGCCTCGGGAGGCGCGGTAAGTCTTATCAACCTTGATCATATCCAAGGAATGGATTTAGTCACTGGCGGTTTTCCGGCGGATGTGGACGATGCCTTATCTGGTGTGCTTCAACTCGAAGGTCGCAATGCACGTGCCGACCGTTGGGGAGTGCGAGCTACGCAAGGCGGAACGGATTATGGCCTTACGCTCGAAGGACCCGTGGGCGACAAGACCTTGATCACCATGAGCGGCCGCAACAGCTTCTCGCAGCATTATTTCAAGCTGTTCAATATTCCGGTATTGCCGACGTATCAGGATGCGCAGTTGCGTATTCATCATAAAATTGGTCCCAGAAAAGACCTTACCATCATCGGCGTAGGCGGATGGGACGACTACAAATTGTACACCGATGGACGTGGCAGCGATGCCCTCCTCTACAATGTGGGCTACATCCCAGAAGGGACGCAGCAAACGGAAGTTTTGGGTGCGCGTTACCGCTCCTTTACCGACAACGGCCGTTGGGAATACGTGTTGAGCCGCGATCACGTGGGCAACCAAGCCGAGAAATTCATTGGCAATACAGGCCTGGACGCAGATAGACAATTAACGTATCGCAGCACCGAGACCAACACTAGATTTAAAGTGAGCCACCATGTGGTCAGCAAGGATTGGCAATGGAAATACGGCCTTAATCTTGTATTTAGAGATTATGGGCTGGATATGTGGAATGTACGCTACAACAACGACGTGGCTGTGCAGCGCATTGATACGGTGGATTATTTGGCGCAGCAAGACTTTATGAGTGCTGGTGCGTTCACACATTTGACCCGTCATTATCTAGAGCGCAGGTTATCGACTAGCGTGGGCGTGCGTATGGACATGCACACGTTGAATATGACGACGAGGAATCCGCTGGCCCAGCTCTCCCCTCGCATGAGTGCGCAGTACCATTTGAATGATTCTTGGGCGGTGCAAGGAAACTTGGGAAGCTATACACAATTGCCTCCAGCCATTACGATTTTGGCGAATGCAGCGAATAATTGGTCAGGAGATAGTTACGCGGGGCGTGTCAATCAAGCCGCTACCGGTATAGAGTTCCAAAACGGACAGACGTATCGATTCTCACTGGAAGGATATTACAAGGATTACCGCCAAATGCCCTATCTGTCGGCTGATCAAATGGCGTTTTCGCAGGCCATTGGGGCTTATGTAGCCGTGGGGGACCAAGTAAGTTTTTCACGCGCCCAGGGCCGTGCCTATGGGTTGGAGCTGTTCCTACAGCAAAAGCTTAAGGGCACCTACTGGTGGACGATGAGCTACAACTTTGGCTACAGCGAAACCCGCTTGGATGCGTCACAAGAATGGACACCAACGGTTTGGGACAACCGCCACAACATCAACCTTGTCCTGGGTAAAGTATGGGGCAAGGGCTGGCAGATTGGGGCCAAATACCGCTGGGCTACAGGAACGCCTTATACGCCGTTCGATACAGAGCTGAGTGCGGTATCAGCGAACTGGGACGTGTTGCAGCGCGGAATTTTCGATGTGGACCAAGTAATGGGCGAGCGCTTGCAAGCCTATAGTGTGATCGACGTGCGATTGGACAAGACCTACAACAAGAAGAATTACAGTTTGACTTGGTTCTTGGATTTGCAAAACTTCACCAGCTCTGATATTCCGTTGATGCCGTATTTGACGGTGGAACGTGATGATCTAGGAGCACCGGTAGTTGACCCGATGGACGCTGGTAAATACAGCATGAAGCTCATCCAGAGTGATACGGGTAGATTGCTTCCGACCATCGGATTGATCCTCGAGATTTAAGAAGGGATTGCCGTACCTTTAAGGCCCAATGAATTGGACACTATGCTAAAATCTATCCTCCGCAAGATTCCCGTGTATCTTGCCAATGTTGTGATTCTATTGACACTGCTCAGCCTCTTTGGCTGGTTGGTGCGCGAAACGACGAAAGGCAAACAATGGGTACCGCATCAGGTCAGTCGTTCCATTACCTTTTTTACTACGCTTCCGGACCGATTAATGGTTGCAAAAGCAGCGGTAGAGCGCCTTCCCCTAGTCTTCGTGCCCTCGCCAGCGAATTTTGAGCCGCTCAACGAGCTCGATGAGGATGTAAAGGTATTGACCAGCTATGCCAATGCGAATTGGAAACGCACCATCGCCATCATCAACCTTCGTACTGGGGAAGAATTGAAGACTTGGTCGGTGGACCGTCTTGCTAATCCTCACAACCGTATCATGCACTCTTTGATGCTGCCAGATTCAAGTTTGATCTATTCCTTAAATGGCGTTACCGGCATCATCAAGATTGATAAGAACAGTGAGCGCCTGTGGAAGCAGGATACCATCGCCCACCACCATGCCATCAACATGGGGGCTGATAACACCTTCTGGGCCAATACCTACACCAAGGACAAGGGCGAACACATCTACTATGGGGCAAGGTTCAATATTGACGGACGAGAATTTCCGTTCATTGACAACACCCTGACCCAATTCGATGCGGAAACCGGTCGTATCCTCTACCACAAGAGTGTGACGGAAATTCTCATAGAAAATGACCTTACCCATTTGTTGATCAAATCCGATTCTCCCGGGGATCCCCTTCACATCAATGATATTCAGCCCGTCTTGGAAGATGGACCGCATATGCTCAAAGGGGATGTATTCATTTCTTCGAGAACCGGCTCGTGGATCATGCACTACCGCCCTACTACAGGAGAGGTGGTAGAATTGATCGAAGGTCCCTTTATCTCGCAACACGATGTGGACATTGAATCTGATTCGACCATCATCTTCTTCAACAACGGCGGACAGACGCTCAAGGGAGAACGCCCTGACCAACACCGTCTTGCCGAAAACCTTATCGAGGTTAAGCCACAATATTCAGGGGTGCTCCGCTACCATTTAGGCAAGGGCACTTTTGAGCGCATCTACCCTGAAATCTTTGAGGAGCAAGAAATTTTCTCGTTCACCGAAAGCTTGGTCGACGAATTGCCCGGCGGTGGTTATTTCATCGAAGAGCAGAACTCAAGCGTACTTTGGGTGGTTAAAGATGGAAAAGTTAAGTACAGAAATATCCTGCCTTCACAACATGAGGGACACCATCATTTGGCAAATTGGGCCCGCGTGATGCCCTAAAAACAGCAGCTTATGACCTTTGACGAAATCATTGACTTCCGCGCTTCGAATCGCAAGTTTCATCCTGAGGTACCCGTACCTGCAGAGGTCATTGAAAAAGCCCTGAAACATGCCACTCTTGCCCCGAACAGCAGCAATATGCAGCTGTGGGAGTTTCATTGGACCAAAAGCCCAGAGGCGAAGGCCAAGATGGTGGAGGCTTGTTTAAGTCAAATGGCGGCGAGATCCGCCCAGGAAATGGTAGTCTTTGTAACGCGTCGTGATCTGTGGAGAAAGCGCAGACAATGGCACCTAGATTGGATTGATAAAGATGCCGAGCGCATTGGCGATCCCAACGCGCGTTCTATAAAGCTTCGCAGAAAATACTACGGATCATTAATGCCGGTGTTTTATTTCAACGACGGCTTTGGATTAATGGGGATTTTTCGCCGTGTGACGACGTTTTTCGTTGGCCTGCGACGTCCTATTGTTCGTGGTGAAGGCCATGCGGGTCAACGTATTTCGGTACACAAGAGCTGCGCCCTAGCTGCGGAAAACTTCATGCTCAGTTGTGCAGCCCAAGGTTTTCATACCTGTCCTATGGAAGGTTTCGATGCGAAAATGGTCAAGAAGCAATTAAAGTTACCGCGCGGTGCGGAAATCAACATGGTCATCGCAGTGGGTAAAGGCACCAAAGAAGGGTTCTGGGGACCGCGTCGCCGTGTCGCCGACGAGGAAGTCATCTTCCGTCATTAAAGCGCTTCGAGGAACGCCAACAATTGATCACATTCCTTTTTTGAAAGCCCTAGAGGCTCGATACGCGCGTCTTGGTAGGTGTGTCCCTCTCCTCCTAAGTTGTACTGTTCTATGACGGCCTGAAGCGTGGCGATGGAGCCATCGTGCATGTACGGTGCCGTGAGCGCCACATGTTTCAACGAAGGAACCATGAAGGTATAGCGGTCGGATTCCTCGTTTGTGAGACGTTCCTTTCCAATATCCTGAGTGAAGTTGATCGGCGTGCCATTGTTGGCAAAGGAGAAATCTGTGAAGAGCGGCCCATTGTGGCATTGCGCACATCCGGCGTTGCCAAAAAATAATTGGCCTCCTTTATACGCTTGATCTGAAATAGGCTGAGCGTCCAATTGTAAGTAATCAATAGGGCGAGAGAAATCAATCAATGTGCGCTCATAATTTGCCAACGCTCGGACTAGATTGAATGAGGTCACCGTGTCCCCAAAGGTTTGCAGGAACTGCTGCTTGTAGGGCGAGGCGTTCAAACGTGCCACGGCATCTACGAGGTTGTGGTGCATCTCCGTTTCCTCCTGCAATGGCACCAACACCTGCATTTCCAAGCTAGGCACACCGCCTTCCCTCATGAAGTAGGGATGAAAGCCCACATTCAACAACGCAGGGCTGTTCCTGGTACTGGTGCCGCCGTCCACTCCAGGAGTAATGGCTACATTATCTGCAAAGGCATATTCCGGCTTATGGCACGAACCACAACTAATACTCGAATCTATGCTCAATATGGGGTCAAAAAATAGTGCCTCACCTAAAGCTGCTACTTCGCTGTTTTCCGGATTATCCACCGGGTATTCCATGATAGGATAGGTACCGAGATCGAAAGGTTCCTGTTCCGTGGAACACGAAAGCAATGCAACAAAAAGTAGAATACTAGAACGGTGAAGCATATCTCGGGTCCGTAATCAAGGCCTGATCCGTAAGGGTATGCAGGAACGCCACTAGATCAGATTTATCTTGATCCGACAGCATTAAACCGGTTCCCATGGTCATGGCCAAGGCAGGGTTTAAGGCAGGCGCGTTTTGCAATCCACTGTTGTAATGATCAATGACCTCCTCGAGTGTATTGAAGCGGCCATCGTGCATATATGGGGGCGTCAACGCAATATTGCGCAATGTGGTCACCTTCATGGCGCCTTCATCACCGGCTTGACCAGTGACTCCTTTTCGACCTTGATCGTTGTATATACTGTCCAAGCCATTGTTCATGTACTCCTGCGAGATGAAAGTCTTGCCGCTGTGGCAGTGGCCACAATCAGCCCCTGATGTCTCTGGGAAGAACGGATTGTATTCGTCGAAGAATAGTTCCATCCCTCGCTCCTCTTGTTCTGTGAGCATGGCATTCCCAGCCAAGTACTGATCATATTTACTGCGGTACGAAACAATGGAATTCATGAATTGCTCCAAGGCTAAAGAAATGCGGTGCGAGGTAATTTCTTCGGAGCCAAAGGCACGATAGAATTGGTTGGTATACATAGTATCCTGTTCCAATTTTGCCACGACATTCGGCAGGGTTTCATGCATCTCGAGCTCATCCTGGATCGGCATCAAACTCTGGTCTCGCAATTTATCAGCGCGACCGTCCCAGAAATACCCGTTGGTATTCCAGAGCATGTTCACGGCGCTCATCGCTTGACGCCCCCCTTTCAAGCCATCAATACCCGTGGAAAATCTATTGGTATCTGAAAAGGCATTTTCTTGTTTGTGACAGCTGGCACAGGCCATGGAATTGTCCCCAGAAAGGCGATTTTCATAGAACAGCATACGTCCTAGCTTCACACCTTGTACCGTTAAAGGATTATCTACAGGCAGTTCGGGCTCCGGTAAGTCCCCATACTCTAGGGTATATGGAGTTTGGTCCCAAACCGGAGGGGCCGTCTTTTGACACGCCCCTATGAGCGCACCAACTAAAAGCAGTGTAACTGACTGTTTAGCGGATATGGAGTTTGGTCGTTTTGACATGGCCATTGCTCGCTTGAATTCTCAACACATACAATCCTGCTGGACGAACGTTCACTGTATTCACCCCGGCTTTAAAAGACCCTGCATCCACCGTACGCCCTAGCATATCAATAACTTGGTATTGACCTTTTTGGTTCGTGCGTACTTTAAAGTTCCCATTGGAAGGGTTCGGGTACACAGAGAATTCCAACACATTATCGGCAATATCCATAGCTGCATTTCCTTCGCTAGAGCTGAACACATAGTTGTTCATGTTGTGAAGAGATTGTGCCGCACCGCCCGTTTCTCCATGACTAATAGGGCCTGCGGCAAGATTCATCCCTTTGAAGATTTGGCTGTAATCTGCATTGATGGTGATCAATAAGGTATCAGAGCCTACCAATGTCCCTTCTGTGGGTATGGTCAAATGCGCATAATTTCCATCCCCTAATCCGTGGAACTCAAATACTTGGGTCAAACTACTACCGGCCACACCTTCAGCCGCAATAAATCTATATCCTGCACTCCATCCCCAATGCATTGAAGGGCTCTTAGGGGCAAGTGGATGTTGTGGGTTATAGGTAGTGGGGTCCAAGTGATTTTTCGCAGCATTCACACCTACAGCAAAGCGCAAACTCTCTAACGAGTCGAGCGTAAAGCTGCCTAGCATGAGACGAGTTGTAGTGAACCCATCCACTAAAGCGACCACGTTTGAGGTATCGGCAGTTCCATTATCATGCACAAGGATAATCTCGTCCATGTAGTACTGTATTCTATTGATTTTAAACTGATTACCCAGGTTATTAGTGCCAACCACTGAAGAAGTACAAGTATCAGTTCCTACCAAATGGTTGATGTCCAACAACACATATTTTGACTGCGCTTGCATGCCAAAAGCAGTAAGGACAAATAGAGAAAGGAGTAAAAGTTTTTTCATGTAGAGAATAAATAGCTCTGACAAGGTACGAAAAATGTACCTTTGCCTTTCAAGGGGAAAGCTCTAAACCCTTGAGCGGACCTCTTCTAAACCTTCACAGATTATGAAAACCAAAGAAGAGATCGTTACCAACTGGCTCGTAAGGTATACGGGCGTTCCACTTGAAGATTTTGGGCAGTACATCCTACTGACGAACTTCCAGCACTATGTAGATATTTTCGCGGAACTCACCGGCGCTGAAATCCACGGCAAAGGCAAGAGTATGACCAGCGCCACGCACAAAGGCATCACCATTATAAATTTCGGAATGGGTTCGCCCAACGCCGCTACAGTGATGGATTTATTGAGCGCCATCAGTCCGAAAGCCGTGTTATTCCTCGGAAAATGCGGGGGACTGAAAAAGAGAAACAACATCGGTGACCTTATCTTACCCATCGGTGCGATTCGTGGTGAGGGTACTTCGAATGATTACTTCCCTCCTGAAGTTCCGGCAATGCCGTCATTCGCTCTTCAAAAAGCAGTCAGTACTACTATTCGCGATCAAAAGGTGGACTACTGGACCGGAACGGTTTATACGACCAACCGCCGCGTGTGGGAGTTTGATTTAAAGTTCAAAAAGTACTTGAAAAAGATTCGCGCCTACGCCATTGATATGGAAACCGCCACCCTATTCACTGTGGGCTTCCATAATAAAATTCCTACCGGTGCACTGCTACTCGTAACGGACCAGCCCATGATTCCGGAAGGTGTAAAAACCATGGAAAAGGATGCGGTGAACTCCAAGTTGTTCGACCAGCGCCATGTGGAGATCGGCATTGCTTCACTCAAGCAGCTCATCAACAACGGAGAAACAATCAGGCACTTGGTGTTCTAAAGACCTATACCTACATGTAAGCCAATACTAAAGTGACTATCCTCAGGGTCCCAAGCATATTCAATAGCCGGACCTATGTGGATATCACCAACGAGGAACTCATAAGCACTTTCGAAATGAACTGCAGGTAAAAGTTCATCGGTATGATCACCCTCCCAAGTAACCCCGGGAATTAGATTGACCACCCACTCTGGGGTAAATCTGTAACTACCGACAATCCCAGCTGTAGAATGTTGATGGTCGTCAAAAATTCTTTCGTACCCTACACCTATACCCCATTTCGTCATGCCTATGGTCTTCACCAAATGGAGATGTAAACCACTAGTTAGTTCTTGTTCCGCAATCATCCAAACAGGATTCAAAGCAGCTCCTAATTCCAAGGAATGTTCATGATGCGGATGATGATGTTCATGATCTCCATGATCGTGGTCATGTATTTGTCCAAATGCAGTTGAACCATAAAGGAATGCTGTGAGTAAGTAAATGATTTGGTAAAACTTTGAAATAGACATAAGACTATATTTAATATAAAAGCCAATGATAAAACATTGGCTTTTAGGTTTTTATGCGGAGAGGAAGGGTTTTGAACCTAACTCTCTAATATACTCAATATCAGTTATTTATGAGAACTCTTTTGTCTAAGTCAACCCGCTAAGCAACCCAATCGGCCGCGGAGGGCATTTCGCCCAATTGCTTGACTTAACAAGGCGAATATAATGGATTTTACCCAAGGTTCGTTTCTCATTTAGAAGATCCATTTAATTCTCACTTCTGTGAGATGGCGGCGAATTTCAATATATCAGAAGGTTGCTCAGCCTTGCAGCGTTGATTGTGGATATGCCTTAGTTGTAGCGAGTTTTGAGAAGTAGATGATTGCTATAAACTAAAAACCCTCTGAAGTTTCCTTCAAAGGGTTTCTGAGTAGACATTCTGGAGAAAAGGTCGAAGCTAGATGGAGTGGATAAACCATTTCGGATTAAGTGAATGATATCTACGCAAGATCATCCAATCGCTTGAATTTAATTTCAGGAATATTACCAAGACACCTTTAGAATTACAAGTAATTTCAATATCACATTGTTTTGAGTATTTTCACGACAATAGAAACATTAGTCAGATATCGAAATTATAATTCGCAGTGGGCCGCTCGTAATCTCTAACTCGTAAACTTTTACAAAATTTGGTTTTTGCCAGCATCTTTTTCTTGCTTTTTTTCCTTCCGGTATTCTTGTCCATTTATGGATGGGTTGCCAATCGATTCAGAAACCTGGTCCTACTCATCGCTTCATTGCTTTTTTATGCCTACGGAGCGCCGCTCTTTATCTGGGTATTGGCAGCGAGTACATTTTTGAACTTCTATTTAGTTCGACGTATGGACGCAGAATTGGAACGTTCAAGACTCTGGTTTAGATTGAGTTTGGTGTTGAATGTAGGCCTTTTGATTGTTTTCAAATACGCGAACTTCACCGTAGAATCGTGGAACGCCATGGGCTTGTGGACCATAGATTCTTGGACCAAGATTGCGCTGCCCATTGGAATTTCGTTCTTCACCTTCCAAAGCTTGAGCTACACCATAGATGTGTACCGCAGGGAGGAACGCCCGTTGCAATCTCCATTTCACTACTTCATTTACATCTTCAGCTTTCCACAGATGATCGCGGGGCCAATTGTCCGTTTCGGCGTAGTAACGAAGGAACTAATCAGCCGTGAATTCAACAGAAAAGGCATCGAAGAGGGGGCGCAGCGATTCATAATTGGCTTAGCGAAGAAAGTCATCGTTGCGAACGGCATCGCCGCATCCTTTCCCATCACCGGTGTTGAGGAATGGTCCACAGCCGGTGCCTGGTTCGCCCTTTTGGCCTACACCTTCCAGATTTACTTTGATTTTTCCGGCTATTCCGACATGGCCATTGGCTTAGGCCGAATCATGGGATTCCATTTTCCAGAGAATTTCAACCGACCCTATAGCGCTAAATCCTTTACCGATTTCTGGCGCCGATGGCACATGACACTCAGTTTCTGGATGCGTGACTACCTCTACATAGGTCTCGGTGGAAATAGAAATGGCGTGGGACGAACCTATGCGAACCTCCTGACCGTATTCGTTATCAGCGGGTTCTGGCATGGCGCCTCATGGAACTTTCTATTCTGGGGCCTGTATCATGGTCTATTCCTGATCATTGAACGTCTATTCCTATCGAACCTATTACGCAAACTGCCCGCGTTCCTAGCCAAACTATGGACCTTCTTTTGGGTGCTCATTGGTTGGGGAATTTTTGCCCTTGTTGATGATTTCGAACGCGGACAATTATTTGGAGCGCTCATAAACCCCGTTGTTTCTGCCTCGCAGGAATTATCTGTATGGAATGAATTTGTGGGCGAGGGGCCGAGTGCCGTTTTAATGACACTCGCGCTGTTGCTAACCATTTTCCCTACCTATTCATGGTGGGAGCGCCACGTACATGGTTATGGGCCTAAATGGTGGAGGTATGTGGCATATAGCAGTTTGCTGGTTGTTTCACTGGCAGAGCTCACAGGATCTACGTTTAATCCTTTTATATACTTCCGCTTCTAATGAAAAATTGGCACAAAATAGTATTAGGGGTGCTGATCAACCTGCCGTGGTTCCTTTGGGCCTTTGGCGTGCCTGATATAGGAAAACTTAAGGGAAGTCGTGGACCTAAGGTGAAAATTCACACGGTTGTTGATCAGTTTGAACAGGAGTTTTGGGGCCGATCCATGCTGATTCGTCTTCGAAATCAATTCTTGTATTCCGTCCACCATGAAATCCGTGCACGCAATGTGATTCAAGGTCAAACAGGAGTGTTGTTTGAAGAGAGTTATTTCAAATCTACACTAGGGTGGGACGCACTAGATTCGGCCACCGTATTGGAGAAGTTTGATCGATTTAAGAATTGGCAACAAGAGAGCGGAGTTCCGCTCACTTTTGTGGTGGTGCCAGGAAAGCCTTCCGTTGTGGCTCGAGAGCATTGGCCTGAAAAATATGCGCAGGAAAAGCCCATTGTAAAGAATGCTAACTATCACGCTTTTCGGGAATTATTTTCCAGTGATACAACCCTACGATTCTTAGACTATGTCCGTCGCTTCAGGGAAAATCCCAATGCACTATACACTACCTACCCTCGAAATAGCGTGCATTGGTCGGAAGCTGCCAATATGGTGATGACCCAAGAAATTGTTGAGGGAATACAGGGAATACAAGTCCACATTAAGGATACAACAGTAGGCGAACCTTATGGTACCGAGGAAGACATTGAAGAAAGCATGAACTTGATCTTTGACCTTGAAGATGATCCATCGGTTCATTTTTCGCGGCGTTGGGACTCCATAGCTTTGCCACCCAAAGTATTAATCATTGGCGATAGCTATGCATGGGGTCTGCTTCGTGCTGGGCTGCTCAATCATGCTGCAAACGGAAGTCAGTTCTGGTATTACAACAGAACTATACATGGCCCCCAAGTTCAACAGCAGGGTGCACATTTAAGAAAGTACTATGCTTGGGAGTCTGAAGAAGAATTCATTACAACAATGTCGGGTTTTGATCAGATTATTTGGGTTGTGGTAGAATCCAACTTAAAGAAGTTCCCTTTTGAAATAGAATACTTCAAAAAGTAAAATAACTCGATGGGGCTTTTCGGGCTCACTAGTTTTGTAATGGAGCTAGCGACACAGTTTTAGCGATTATTGACAATTACTACGATGCTAAAAACGAAGAAACCCTCTGAAGTTTCCTTCAAAGGGTTTCTGAGTAGACATTCTGGAGAAAAGGTCGAAGAATTAACCCCGCACCGAAATCTTGATTGAACTGAGTTCTGGTTCCACTAGTGGGACAAAGCCGTGCAATTCCTACCCTTTAACGTTAATTAAGCCCCCCATTCCCAATTCAAAAATGGTAAACTTAGACGAAAAAACCTACTCGCAAATCATTGAACATCAATACCATTATGTTCTTTTTTGTCCCATTGCTGGGTTGCGTTTTTTTACATTCCAAAAAAGCAACCCGCTAAGCAGCCCATAAGGGGTACATTTTGGGCTATTTTGGTACACCCCTTTGGGCAAAAAAAAATGCCCAAAACGTTGGTTTCGAGCATTTTGGTACATTTTGGTACCCTAGGTATGCGGAGAGGAAGGGATTCGAACCCTCGATAGAGTTGCCCCTATACCAGCTTTCCAGGCGGGCCCTTTCAACCACTCAGGCACCTCTCCATAAGTGGTGTAAAAGTAGCCCGGAAAAGGTTCCTGCACAACAAGAAAGTGTCCCAATTACACTACCTTTATGGCGGTGAAAAAACTACTGATTCTCATAGGTTTAGTATCAACGTTCTTAGCGAGGGCGCAAAGTGATACCTACTTCGTGCTTCCTCCACTCTATGAATGGGAAGCTGGGGATCATGATATCTATCTGTACATCAGCACCACCTCTCCTTCTTCTTCGGTTTGGGTATACAATAGCGATACGAGCTTTTCCCAAACGATGATTGTTACCTCGAACAATATTGGAACAATCAGTTTTACTACGCCTGTGGTGGGATTGAATAGTACATACGGGGCGAGAGAACTGAATTGGACCAATCAAAAGCGGTATAAAGATGCCTTATTTGTCGAGGCCACGAATCCGGTGACCATCACTCAACGTATTCTGGATCCGTACAATCAAGAAATTATTACCGCGAAAGGGCGCAATGCTTTGGGCACTGAGTTTTACGTGGGGTCACAAACCCTTATTAATTCTACGGTTTCGGGCAATTATGCTGGCTATAAAGGAATGCACTACATCAGTGTGGTGGCTACGGAAGACAGCACAAACATTAAGTTTAAAGCGCCGGCGAATAACCAGTTTGACAATGGGCTCGACAGTGTGGTATTCACCTTGGATGCTGGGCAGAGTTGGGTTTCCAAGATGCAAGATGATGATGTGTTGTTGGGAACACATGTTACGGCCGATAAACCTATTGCGGTGACGGCTGGCGGGAATCACCTGAAGAATGCCTCGGCCAATAATGCAGATGCGGGAATAGATCAGGTGACTCCTGTTGAACATTTGGGCACCAAACATGTGGTGCTGCGAGGTATGGCCTACCACCCCAATGATTATTTCATGTATGTTGCCACTGAAGATAGCACCTACATCACCGTAGATGGGACCGCTATCTTGACCAACGGCGGGCCTGGAGATGCGGGAACGTACAGCATGACAGGGAATGCCAATACGCCTGGAAAGCCTTTTGTGATTGAGAGTACGAAGCCTATTTATGTATTCCAAGTCACTACTGGAACCACCAGCCACGATCCGGAACAGGGCATGGCGCAGATTCCTCACGTGGATTGTACAGGATCGACGTTCATCCGATACAATAGAGCTTCCGGTTTGGCGACCTCAGCATTGGTTACTATTCCTTCGAGTGCTGTGGCGAACTTGAACTACAATGGTAATCCGGTCAGTGGGAACGCTGGTATAACGGTGCAGCAGAGTACCTATGATCCTAATTGGTCGGGGGTGTACATAGGCCCGAACACCTTGACAAACAACTTTACCTTGGATTGCATTACGCCCTTCCACGTTGGGATTCTTGCTGGACAGGGCACTTCTACAGGACTTTATGGATATATCAGCGGTTTTGATGATGATCTTAAATTGTTGGATCCGTTTTATGCGCAGCCCGTGACGGATGTGCCCCTTGGCGCTTTGTGTGCCACACCGATCCCCTTGTATTTTGGATATATCTCGTGTGTGGATAGTATTACGGTGCTCTCCCATACGCTAATGACGGGTACGGGTACGGTGGTGGATTCCAACGCGCGCGATACTATTTTACATGCGATCATAGACCCGACCTACACTGGGCCTGTGAAAATTAAGGTGGTAGTTGAGGACGACCGCGGCAGCACGGATTCTATTTATTTCGATTTTGACTACTACGGGACAACTTATGAGCCAATAACGGATGATACCACCAGCGTTTGTTTATCTCAGCCGACAATGGTGGAGGTGAATAATCCGACGGCAGGATTGAGTTATAATTGGTCCAATGGTGATACAGCGGCTTTCACCTCAACGAATCAAAGCGGCTGGCTTTGGGTGGTGGTGGATTTAGGCGATTGCCAATTCACCGATAGCATTTACCTTAAAAATGGTTCTTTGTTCGATCCGCCGTACCGCGATACGGCATTTTGTGATTCTATGGTTGTGGATTTCAGCTCGCCTGTATTGACCGATCTGTATTGGACGACCCTAGATACTCATACAACTGTCATTCAGCTCGACAGCACCGCTTGGTATCCCTATGTCGCTACCGACATCAATGGGTGTATTTCCGAGGATAGTTTGTATTTCCGATTAATTCCTGAGCCCTATGTCGACGAAGGATATGGATGTCCTAACTATACGCTGACGGCGCACGGGTACACGGCGTTCATCTCATTAGAATTGGGCGGTGCGACCTACATGCAGCCGAGCCTGGATACCCTCTTCCCTTTTGCGGGCGTGCATGAGCTTACCCTGGTCGCTATTGATAGCTGTAATAATCTAGATACCATTCATAGCGTCCTGGAAGTGGATTGTTTGGATGATGTGCTGATGTATGTCCCTACGGCATTTACCCCAAATGGTGATGGGGTAAATGACCAGTACTGCATTACGAGCTCTATGCCTGAACGTACCTCCTATGCTATTTATGACCGTTGGGGGAATGAATTATTCTCGGGTCCCGCTACCCAATGCTGGGATCCACAAGCTGAAGGACGAGAAGTACCTACGGGTGCGATGACCTTGCGAACCTTCACACGATTACCAACAGGTACGCTGCATTTGGACGAGTATACCATATTCTCATTGCCATAGATGAAAAAATTGGCCCCACCTGCATATGTCATTTTCGACATGGACGGCACGCTTGTCGATAACTACCATGTGCACATTGATGCTTGGTTGGCTATTTCAACAAAATATGGCGGTCCTACATCAAGAGAAGCCATTATCGCCGACCTGCATGGGACAAATTTTGAGATCTGTCAGAAATATTTTGGGCCTACTTCTGCGGAAGATGCCGAGCGAATTGCTGAAGAAAAGGAGGCCAAGTATCGAGAATTATACGCGCCACTTGTAGAGCCCGTCATCGGCCTAATGGCCTTCTTAAATCGTCTTAAGAAACTCGGTATTCCCATGGCTGTAGGGACCATGGGCACCAAGGAAAATGCTCGTTTTGTCATTGAAGCGTTGGGACTACATCCCTACTTAAGTCATTGGCGCAGTGCCGAATGTGTGGAACGTGGCAAACCTCATCCCGACATCTTCTTGGAGTGCTTAAAACCTTGGGAACCCCTAAATCTTGAGCCAAATAGGCTTTGGGTAATTGAAGATACCTCCTCCGGTGTTGCTGCTGGAAAAGCATGTGGTGCCATGGTCGTTGGCGTGAGAACCAGTAAGACCGACGAAGAGCTTCGCGGAGCAGGCGCGGACTGTACCGTTGGTGACTATGATGAATTGTTAAAAATGATGGGTTAACCAGAATTTAACTTTTGGTTTTTACCCTATTTTTACTCTTAGATTTATTCTCAGCGAATGTCTTATCTAGATACTGCCATTGTTATTGCTTGGCCTCAGTGTACTGCGCGAGCAGATGAGAGCCTCCCAATTTTCTTGCGAAAGGCGGGATTGATCAAGAATCTAAATTTTAGAGTAGGTCATGCTGCGGTTTGTTTGATAAATCCACAAACACACGAAGTCATTTATTATGACTTTGGCCGCTACATCACTCCACGTGGTTTTGGGCGTGCGCGCAGTAAATACACCGATCCTGAACTGGCGTTGAGCACCAAAGCAGTGTTTAACGAGGAAAAGGATTTGATGAATGTAGAAGAGATCGCTGCGGAACTAGAACGCAAAGCAAAATACACGCACGGTGTTGGACCTTTGGTTTTCTCTGTAAGTAAATCCATAGATTACATCAAGGCCAAGAAGTACGCTGATGAAATGGTCATGAAGGGCTATTTCCCGTACAACGGTCTGTATAAGAGCGCTAGCAACTGCGCCCGCTACGTGACGGAAACCATCAAAGCTTCGAGTGAAGACGGTACCGTAGGCACAAAGCTTAAATATCCATTGACGGTTCGCCCTACGCCCTTGTTTAATGTGGTCGCGGCCAAGACTCAAGATACTATTTACAGTTTTGAAGGCGGCACACTGCAATTCTTGGACAAAAGCCGTCGACACAGCATGGCTGATCTCAGTGCGGGTCTGTTAGAAAGTGCCTTTACCAAATACACGGATTCTCGCCCCGACGATAGCATTCACGGGGATATTGCAGAACCTGAGCGTCCCTCTAGCTTGCCTGCCTCCGCCCAATGGTTGGGAGGTCTGGGAGAAGGTGCTTGGTTTGATATCAGCGAAGTGGACGGCCACACCTTTAAGGGTAAGAAGTTTGATAAAACGGGCCAATTAGAACATGAAGCCCTCTACTCCAACAATGAGATCGAGGTACCTTCAAATCCAAAGATCACCTACGCCTCACATTATGGTTTCTTTAGCATCGAACACGATGAGGTAGTGCACCGGTTCTACCGTAAATCTTAAGCATAAAAAAGCCCCGCTTCGAGCGGGGCTTTTCATTCTTTCTATATTCTTAGAAATCCATCTTGTAATAGAAGACTGGGAAGAGTCCAAGCTGATAATTCTCAGCGATCTCACCCGTTTCCGGCAAATAGGTCAAGGTCAAGATATTCTTGTTGTTGGTGATGTTGGAAATGTCCAAAGCGAACTCGTGCGCGAGGTTCATGAAGTTCCACTTGTACCCCACCTTGAAATCTAGACGGAAGTACGGACGGTATTGATTGCTGTTGAAGGTAGGATCATCAAAGAATTCAATTTCCGAACCTATGGCAGAGGCCGTAGGATCAATATCCCCGAACCAACGTCCACCGATGGAGCTCACCTTTGTACCAAGGTTCAACACTCCATATTTACTCAACTGGTAGTTCTTTGCCATAATAAAGTTGAAGGCATAACGTCCATTGAAGGTGGTGTTCACCCATATATCATCTGCAGAGCCTGTACCGGCAGCTGCCATATTTTTAGAGCCTTTGTATTTCGCGTCGAACAATGAACCGGTAAACAAACTATAGAATCCGTTGCGGTAGTAATGCTCAGCGGTGAATTCCACCCCGTAGTTTCGGCCTGTACCTCCATTCTCCAATGGCTCTGCCCATAGACGTCCAAAGCCAGTACCGCCATTCACTAAAGAGAAGTAAGATGGAATCATTTCTACGGGCACATCCCATAAGTATTGGTAATAGGTCTCCAATTTGATGCGTACGGGATATTCGAAGTTGTGCTCCCAACCTGCAACCAAGTGCGCACTCTTAGTCAGTCCCATGCCTTTATTGTATTCCGTACCATATACTCCATCTGCAATGGCCTGTGGCGTCGCTTGAGAGCCGCGGTAGTAGTACAAGTAACTGCTCTGCATCTGACTGTGGTAGCCTGCACCGGTAAACAGTTTGTTGTTCTTATCCAGATCGTAGTTCAATCCTAGTCGCGGCTCAATTGGACTCAAAGAATTGTTATTAATGTTCGAATACAGTGCGGTCAATCCGGCCGTCATGGTCAAATCATCCGTCAATCTATTCTTGTAGCTGATAAACGGCTGAACGATGGCATAACCGTCTGTTGAAGAAGTACCCGCTGAGGTACCCCACGGGAATTCCCAATCTGAAATCACCCCTGTGAGTCCATTCACGATACGTGTAGAATCTAAATAGTCCACCATTACGTAATCCACGTTCACCCCGGCTTTCAAGCTTTGACGAGCGTCGATCTTTTTAGTGTAATGGCTATAGCCATGAATCTTGGTTTCGTAATACCAGTAATTGAGGATTTTCGGAGAAGAATCTACGCGCCAGCGCAACTCATCTACATTCGAAGAATCTACACTTCTAAATACCTTGTTGTTCAAGGCATGGATGGCAGAACGTGAAACGGCAGCACCGCTTTTTACATAACTGTTCGGTGAGAGGCGATTGTTGTACGTTGCTCCGACTACTCCCATGTGGGTATCGAAGTACTGATCGCGGTCAACGGTACCATAGCTTTCAAATTCTCCAGTGATAATATCGCCATCTGTACCTGTGATATCAATGACGAGGTTAGAGGTACCGCCCATTCCCCAGATGCTCAGTTTTGAACCGTCCTTTTGAGGGAAGCTGAAACGGAATGCACCATCGGCATAATTTGGAATAGCCGTGGTACCTAAAGGAATACCAAGCGTAGTAGCCATACTGAGGGTGGAGTAACGGCCTAGGATGAGGTAAGAAGGTGCATTAGGCTTCTCCTCACCTAACCTTCCCTCTGCCATTAATTCTACCCCAAGAAGACCGAACTGGAAGCTTCCTTCAAACGGCGTTGCGTTATTACCGTCGCGCATTTCTAGGTCAAAGACCCCGGCGATGGCATTGCCGTATTCGCCTGGCCACGCACCAGTGTAGAAATCACCACTTTGGATGTATTTGTTGTTCAAGATGGTTACGGGTCCCCCACCGGTACCTGGAATGGCGAAGTGGTTGGGGTTTGGAATATTGATGCCTTCGAATCTGTACAAGATACCGGCCGGAGTATTTCCACGGACGACGATATCATTGCGTGAATCGTCAGAACCCTGTACCCCAGCAAAATTTGTCGCCATACGCGCGGGCTCTCCACGAGAACCTGCATAGAGGTTGGTTTCTTCTACCGAGAATTTACGGGCGCTCACCACGGCCATCTCGTTTTTCACATCTCCACGAGGCGTGGCAACCACATCTACTTCGTCAAGCTTCACGGTGCTTTCGGTCAGTTCTACTCGGATTACGGCTTGTTTGGCGGAGTTGAGTTCTACGACCGAGCTCTTGGGCTCATATCCGAAGAGCTGCACGGCGACAACTTTGCGGCCTATTTCTACTTCGACAGAGAATTGGCCATATTCATCGGAAAAGGCCTGTTGATTATCACAAATGACCATGGCATCGGCCAATGGAAATTTAGATTCGGCGTCCACGACAGTCCCACGAATGGTTTGTGTCAAGGTTTGCGCGTTCAGGGTTCCTGCTAGGAGCAAGAAGAAAAAGAGCACATGGCGTTTCATACAAATTGATTTTGTTGAACTACAATTTAAGGCAAGTTCACGCGCGCGCTGCTCCTCAGGAAATGAAGTTTTTGAGAAGTTTTGCGTGTTTTAAAGTGAAAAAGGGCCTTGAAAATAATTTCCTGGTTCAGAAATGAGATTTTATAATCCCAAGACGGCCACAGAGGAAGGACGCTTCAAGAGCCAGCCGGTAAGGCTTCGGCGGGATTTGTGGGCGATGAGGACCTCGTGAAGGACTCGGTCACTGCGAAAAAGGACGGCACGGTTGTAGCGTGGCTCCACAATGGCGGGTCGATCGCCGTGGATTTTAAGTTCGCCGCCGTCGCCGGGTTGCCAGCTTGTGTTGAGATAGATGACCAAGCTGAGCTGACGGTTATCGCGGTGGTCAAACTGGTCAAGATGCGCTTTGTAGAAGGCCCCGGGAGGGTATTTAGCCAAATGGAATTCATAGCCCAACAGGCTGATGTACATGGCGCGCCCGACAGCCATACGTAAATCGTCGATACCGGTGAAGAAAGGCTCTAGATCGAGGTCTCGTTCGCGGTCCAGCCAGTGGACGTAATCACTACGGATTTCGGAGATGCGTTGTTCTTCTGATGCGTGACCAATTTTTGCCGCATGCAACCGATCCTCCGCTTCTACAGCATCGAACGTCGCCTCTATCCTATCCAGGACATTTTGTGGGAGGAATGAATCAATGATGGCGTAATCATCTGCTGCGAGCCGGTCCAGTACGCTGTCCCAGTGCTCTCCCTTCAACGAAGGCCACATGTGCTAATAGAACTCGGAAAACTTGGATTTGCCTTTGGCATATACCTGCCAGACCATACTGCCGGAATACGTGCCGGTGAGGGCACTTAGCTTTTTAAACGGATGCTTGGCCGTAGCGGCCCGCGCACGTTGGATTTTTGAGAACCTACCATAGAACGCAAAATGCGCTTTGATGATGGCAAAGGTGTGCTTTGGCTTGCCTTCGAACAGGAACTTAAATCCAGCCACACCGTCGAGGATCAATCGCACGAATACGAGCGCCATCGCTTGGTGGTGCGGAAGGTTCTTGACTAATATGGATAAGTTGTTGCGGAAGTTCAAGAAGGTCTTTCTCGGGGAATCCATTTGCAAGGTCGCCCCTCCTAAGTGGAAGACGGTGCTCTCGGGTTGTACCCAAATATCATATCCTGCCCGTTGCATGCGCCAGCACAGGTCGATTTCCTCCATGTGCGCGAACAACATAGGATCTAGACCGCCGAGCTCTTTAAAGACGCTGGTCTTCAACGCCAAACAGGCACCGGTAGCCCAAAAGACTTTACGCGGTTGGTTGTACTGGCCGATATCGGATTCAAGGTGGTGCAAGATGCGGCCACGGCAGAAGGGATAGCCTAGGGCGTCGATGAATCCTCCGGAGGCACCGGCATATTCAAAAGAGTCCGGTTGGCGGTCCCAAAGAATTTTTGGTTGTAGGGCCGCGCAATTTGGGTGTGCTGCAAAATGATCGGCGATAGGGTTGAGCCATCCTGGAGTGGTACGAACGTCGCTATTTAAGAGGACGGCATAAGGTTCGTGGATACTGGCCAATCCTTTGTTGTATCCTCCGGCATAGCCGAGGTTCTCTCCTGTTTGGATCCACTGGACCTGGGGAAAATTGGACACCACATACTCCTTAGAATCGTCTAAACTATCATTGTCCACCACATACACCGGATGCGGGTCGCTGTGGGCCACAACTCCAGGCAAATAGCGCTCTAGCAGCGCGCGCCCGTTCCAATTCAATATGACGACGGCAATCTTCTCCACTAGTTGTTGTACATATCGAACCAAGTTCCCTGGTTCCCAATGATTAACGAATTTGAAATGCGTTCGCCGAAATTATCGCGGCCGTATTTGGTCGAGGTGGCGTCGATATCTGGGCCTGCGTTGGTGTGGCGACTGAGGTGGTACTGCCATTTGTGGTCTTTAATCTCACCGATGGCACTACTATGGAGCAAGGTATATTGCCTACCGACCAATTCCTGATCGACAAAAATGAATACTTGGTTTTGTTGAGTCGGCGTGCTTGGGCTCTTGAGCTGGTCGTATTGCCAGATTTGGTACGGGTAATTTTTACCGTCAAAGGGACGCTCCTCCACCAACGACGGAGCACCATATTGCAGGAACACGCGCCCCATTTGAGTTTTATAGCCCTTCATGGTCTTAGAACCGAACTCTTGATCTACCTTTTCGATAATGGCCAGGTAGCCTTTCCAAGTCCCTTCTGGATTCTCCGGCGCCTTGTTTTGCCAGAAATTTGCGATGAATTTGGCTGCCAGGGCCGTATCCGGTTGGTCCTTCAGGTTCATTAAAATACGGCGGTCCGAAAGCGTTGCAATGGGCGCAATCATCCCAAGGTAGTCTTGGATCTGGGACCAATTTCCCCATCGTGCTTCAAACATTTCTTTATCCAAGGTGGGGCCATCAACCTCCCACTTTGAGAGCATATTTTCATCAAACCATTGGAACGCCGTCTCCTTGCGTTGTACCGCGTTGCCCTTTACATCGAGTACTTCCAGCGCTACCGCATAGGTCCCGCTGAGCACCCCTTCCATGTTGTACTGGATCTTTAACGGGTTCACTCCGACCTCCAAACGTTTAAATCCGTAGGTCCCAGGAACTAATTGGCCCGAGAGATCCGAAAGTTGGTATCGCAACACGTATTGCCCTGAATCCACAAAAACTTCCGCATACCACGCCACATCAGCTTTCGTATACAAAGGCATCCCCAGATTAGCCATGGGTACCACTGAAGTACCTGATTTTTGATACAGGTCCAATTCCGTTTCGAGTGTATCTAATAACAGCGCAGGCGACAGATATAGTCCCTCCGATTCTAAGGTCAACGTATCCTCGTACCGCCACTCCTGTCCGCTCACCTCGTCTCTGAGCACTACCTCCACCGGTACTGGGATCCAATTTTCAAAGGCCATTACACTTTTTTGCAACAATAAAGGCGCTCCCGAGGCACTGTCCTGTGAATTATAGTCGAAGACCAAGGCATCCCATTTATCACCCATCTTCAAGCGAACCACCAACGATCCGCTCCACGAGCTATCCGCCGCCATCGCATAGGCCAACGTACTCGCATCCAGCGTGCTATAAACATCTACATAAGGTGTTCCTTGAGCGCTTGTATAGGCTACAGGTTGTAAACCAAAGCGTACACCCTGCCCCGCCGCGCTGCCGGCAACGACCATCCCGATCGCAATGAAAAGTCTTTTGATCCCCATGCCCCAAATATAATTGCATATTTCCCCTTGCATAACATCAAATCCTGTTTAAATTTGCCGCCCACTTAGGAAGCAACACGCCTTCCACCGGAGAAATGGCAGAGTGGTCGAATGCACTGGTCTTGAAAACCAGCGTACCGAGAGGTACCGGGGGTTCGAATCCCTCTTTCTCCGCCAAAACACCTGAAAACCAGCGCAATGCGCTGGTTTTTTTTTTATGCCTTAAGGCGAACGAAGCTTGCTTCAGTGAGCGGATAAGGCATAAAAAAACACAGGGCGCCGGAGGCGACCTGGTTTTCATTGTGATTGGAACGGTTCCCCCTCGGGGATCTTTGGCCGCTAGGCCAAAAATCCCTTGCTTGTTTAATTGAAGGTTTAGGTATAAAAAAACAAAGGACGCCGAAGGCGAACTGGTTTTCAGGTGTTTTGGAACCGTCCACCTCAGGGTTCTTTTGAGCGAAGCGAAAAAAATCCCCTACTTAGAACTCGTACTTTTTAATCTTCAGAACTCTGAACACAACATACATCAACCAACCTAACGGACCGGCCATGAATGTGAACCATAGAAACGGTAGAATGGCCCTCGAGGAAATCTCGTGAGTTTGTGCATTGCGCACGATATATATTCCTGCTACAAGATCAAATGCTAGATAATGAGTCCAGCCCAGGATTACTGCTTGTTTATTGGAAAAAAGGGCCGTCAATCCGTCCAATGTGGCTAATTCATTCATCATAGCCCCATCAAATGAACCTACAAAGAGTATGGCATAAAGCCCAGCTAGTATCACCACTACGCCACCTAGTACCCACTTCTGTACTTGTGCATTGTATGGAGCTATAGACAATGCTATCCAAGCCACCAACGCCAGGGTATTCACTAATAAGTAAATTACATCTGGGCTCATTCTATCGATGTGTTTTCGAGCTGTCCTCGCAAAGTTTGTTTAATTCCGCCAACTCGTGTTTTTTCAAATCACGCCATTGCCCCACAGCAAGGTCAAGGGTGATGTTCATGATGCGTACGCGCTTAAGTTTTGTCACTCTATACCCTAGATACTCGCACATGCGGCGTATCTGGCGGTTCAATCCCTGCGTCAAGATGATTCGGAATGTTTTAGGACCTATTTGTTCCACCACGCACTTTCTTGTCACGGTGTCCAAAATAGGAACCCCGGATCGCATTCTTGAAATGAATTCTTGGGTAATGGGCTTGTGAACGTTTACAATGTACTCTTTCTCGTGATTGTTGCGCGCACGGAGGATCTTGTTGACAATGTCCCCATCGCTGGTCATTAAAATTAACCCCTCCGAAGGCTTATCCAAACGACCGATAGGAAAAATCCGTTGTGGGTGTCCCACAAAATCCACGATGTTGTCTTTTTCCACTCGACGGTCGGTGGTACAAACAATGCCACGAGGCTTGTTTAGGGCGATGTACACATGCTTTTCTTCACGCGCACCGACAGGGTGTCCATCGACGGCAACAACATCTCCTTCTTGTACTTTTTCGCCCAATTCTGGTACAGTACCATTGATAGTAATGCGCCCCTGCTCCAGCAATTTGTCTGCCCCACGACGGGAACAATAGCCTATTTCACTGAGGTATTTGTTGATCCTTGTTGCCATGGGATAAAATTACACCTTGCACCGAGCAATATGAGCACGCCTTGAAGTTTTATTTAACTTAGACCAATTCCCAATTAAAATCTATCGATACTCATGACCCAGCTGAAACATTTCTTACTCACCGGTGCCCTATGCACCACCTTCCTTGCACAGGCGCAGGACGCTCCCTTTTTTGTGGACGGCGAAGCCCAAATAGTTCCTGGTTTTGAAAATCCAGACGAGTGGATTCGCGAAGACTTATGGGTGGAAACCTCCTTTGATACCGATGGAGATGGCAAACCTGATAGAATGCATGTGGACGTTACTAGGCCCGCACAAACCAACGATGGCCTACAACTACCCGTAATCTACGAGACTAGTCCGTATTACGCGGGTACGGCAGGAAATGACCCCGAGTTATTCTGGAATGTCAAACATGAGATTGGAGAAGTGCCGGCACCGCCAAAACATGTCGAGGTAGTTCGCAGAGGCCAACGCCCTGTTATCTCCAACTCCCAGGTACGCACATGGGTACCACGCGGCTACATTGTGGTCCATTCCAGCTCCCCTGGAACCG
>Ga0255756_1001328_pt1 | contig 28144 bp, 25 predicted proteins | sample 011ome_20_FD_179956 | JGI IMG/M metagenome (GOLD analysis project Ga0255756, IMG submission 179956) | Coastal salt marsh microbial communities from the Groves Creek Marsh, Skidaway Island, Georgia - 011509CT metaG (version 2) | ecosystem: Environmental > Aquatic > Marine > Intertidal zone > Salt...
AGTACAAGTAGTACGGACCCGCACCCCGGAAAATTTTTTAACGCAGCCTGGGCGAACGCAACAGCTACAGCTAAACCACCTTATTTATCTTTTCTAATAGCGGCTGTGCGAAGTCGCAGAGCATTTAGCTTGATAAAGCCTTCTGCATCGGCCTGGTTATAAGCGCCTTCATCATCCTCAAAAGAAGCAACCATATCATCGTAAAGTGAATCATTTGATTTTCTTCCCACAACGATGACATTACCTTTATATAGCTTAAGCCGAACAGATCCATTCACATGCTCCTGGGTCTGATCGATAAGCGCTTGCAGCGCTTCACGTTCCGGTGACCACCAGTAGCCGTTATAAATCAATGATGCATAACGGGGCATGAGTTCATCTTTCATATGCGCGGCTTCACGGTCCAGTGTCAGCGATTCCATCGCGCGATGTGCCTTAAGCAGGATTGTGCCGCCGGGTGTCTCATAACAGCCCCGGGCTTTCATGCCCACATAACGGTTTTCAACAATATCGGTACGGCCAATGCCATTGGCGCCACCCACTTTGTTCAACTCTTCAAGAACCGTGGCCGGACTCTTCGCTTCACCATTGATAGCAACAACATCACCCTGCACAAATTCAAGATCAATGTAGGTAGGTCCTTCCGGGGCATTTTCAGGCGACACCGACCACAACCACATATCCTCTTCCGGCTCCGCACCTGGATCTTCCAGGATTCCGCCCTCGTAGGAAATATGCAGCAGGTTGGCATCCATTGAGTATGGAGATTCATTGCCACGCTTTTGCTCTACTGGAATCTCGTGCTGCGCACAGTAGGCCATGAGCTTCTCACGGGAATTCAGATCCCATTCACGCCAAGGTGCAATAATTTTTACACCGGGTTTCAATGCATAGGAACCCAGTTCAAAACGCACCTGGTCGTTTCCTTTTCCGGTGGCGCCATGGGATATGGCATCGGCACCAGTTTCATTGGCAATTTCCACCATCCGCTTGGCAATCAGTGGACGGGCGATCGAGGTACCCAGCAGGTATTCGCCTTCATAGATTGTATTTGCTCGAAACATCGGAAAGACGAAATCACGAACGAATTCCTCGCGCACATCTTCCACGAAGATTTCTTTTACGCCAAGGGCTTCAGCCTTGGCACGGGCAGGTTCCACTTCCTTGCCCTGACCCAGGTCGGCCGTGTACGTCACCACCTCACACTGGTAGGTGTCCATCAGCCATTTCACAATGACCGAGGTATCCAGGCCGCCGGAATAGGCCAGCACTACTTTCTTGATATCCGACATGTTTCTCACCCTTCTCACCTTTAGAAAAAAGGCCGGTATTGTACCCGTGGCGCCCTATTTTGAGAAATTAATTACCGATTTTTCCCTTAGTCCGGCCTGCAGGAGCTTATCCTGCTATAATCTGCGCCCAGTTAAAGTATCAAATCCACACTGGGAACCACGAAGTAATGCAGGAAATAACCCTGGTCAGGCCTGATGACTGGCATCTCCACCTGCGAGACGGTTCCGCCCTTTCAGATACTGTCCCTCATACCGCACGCTACATGGGCCGAGCCATTGTCATGCCCAACCTTGTGCCTCCGGTCACTACAACTGTGCAAGCCCAACAGTACCGGGACAGGATTATTCAACAAATTCCGGAAGGCTCAGTCTTTGATCCGCTTATGACGCTCTACCTGACCGATAACACTTCAGCGGATGAAATCAGCCGCGCCAGGGAAAGCGGCATCGTTTTCGGCATCAAGCTCTATCCTGCAGGCGCCACCACCAATTCAGACCAGGGCGTTACCGACATCGCACTGACCACACCCGCCCTGGAAAAAATGAATGAACTGGGGATGCCCCTGCTTGTCCATGGCGAAGTGACACGCCACGAAATCGATATCTATGACAGGGAAAAGGTATTCATCGATGAAATACTCGCGCCCCTGCATGAGCAATATCCACAATTAAAAATAGTGCTGGAACATATCACTACCAAAGAGGCTGCCGACTTTGTGTTATCTGCAGGTGAGAACATTGGGGCAACAATTACACCACAACACCTGATGTATAACCGTAATCAAATGCTGGTCGGCGGCATTCGGCCCCATTACTACTGCCTGCCCATATTGAAACGCAATTCACACCAGCTGGCATTACAGGATGCTGTGGCCAGCGGCTCTAACAGGTTTTTCCTGGGTACCGATTCCGCGCCTCATGCAAAAAACGCAAAGGAAAATGACTGCGGCTGTGCCGGCTGTTTTTCTGCCCATGCCGCGATCGAATTGTATGCCGAAATATTTGAGGACCTGGGCATTCTCGACAAACTGGAAGCCTTTGCCAGTTTTAATGGCCCTGATTTTTATGGCCTGCCCAGAAACGAAGACACCATAATCCTGCGCAAGGAAAGCTGGGATGTTCCCAAAGACTATCCGCTCGGTGATGACACTATCGTGCCTCTGAACGGCGGTACCAGTATGCGCTGGCAAGTCGTGTAATGGGGACATAAGACTTATTGTGACAGAAGACACTTCACCTACCAGTAATCCCAAGCCAACCTCCATGCTTGCAGGCCGTTTTCGCGGCTACCTGCCCGTGGTTGTGGATGTTGAGTGTGGCGGGTTTAACAACCAGACGGATGCCATATTGGAAATTGCTGCTGTCAGTGTCGGCATGGATGAAAATGGCATCCTGAAACCTGAAGATACCTGGTTCTATCGGGTAGAACCCTTTCCCGGTGCCAACCTGGAAGAATCGGCGCTGAAGTTCACCGGCATTGATCCTCATCACCCTCTGCGAATCGCTCACAAGGAACCGGAAGTGTTTCGGGAAATATTCAGGAATATCCGCAAGAAAATGAAAGCGGAACACTGCACACGGGCAGTATTAGTGGGCCACAATGCTCATTTCGATCATGGCTTCATCAATGCGGCGGCTGAACGCAATAACCTCAAGCGCAACCCTTTCCATCCTTTCTCCAGCCTGGACACCGCATCCATAAGCGCAGTGGCTTTTGGACAGACGGTACTTTCTAGAGCCTGTGAATGCGCTGGGATCGACTTCAACAATGAAGAAGCGCATTCGGCACGGTACGATGCAGAAAAAACGGCCGAGCTGTTTTGCTATATCGTCAACCGCTGGCAATCTCTTGGCGGCTGGCCGCTGAAGTAACTTCTCTTGCACGCGCTATCCTTGATTAAAGTCAAGGTAGAACTTTCCTGCCTCATTATAGTTATCCATATACCCTTCCCTATTCACAAAGGAGTCATATATGGCAGGCGGAAGAAAAGTACTCGTGATCATTGATGCGACACATGAGAGACACCTGGCGCTGGAACGTGCAGTAATCACATCGGAAATTAAGGACCCTGATTCCCATGTTCACCTGTTTATCAGCATTGATACAGAAAAAACTGATCTTGGTGCTGATAATGAAAGTCTTTATCGGGATGATGCCTGGCTAAAGTCCATTACCGACAAACTGGAATCTGTAGGCGCACAGGCAAGTTTTGAATTGTGCTGGTCCAACGAATGGCAAAAAGCAGTGCTGAAAAGTGCCCAGCACTTCCAGCCTGACCACATCTTCATGCCGGACCCCCAGGACGGAAAAAAATCACTGTTCAGCAATCAGCAATGGGCCCTGCTCAGGACGTCGGTGGCACCCGTGACAATTGTAAGGTCAGATGCAATCAAGCCGCGCAAGAAAATTCTGGCTGCCGTTAATATCCAGAAGCACGACCAACCTGAATACGCCCGTCTTAATGAAAAAATTCTGACCGAAGGCCAGAGTATCGCAAATCATTATGATGCCGATTTCTTTGTGATTAATGCCTACAAGGACAATACGGAATTTCCTGACAGGCAAAAAATCATGAAAATTTCCAATCTGCCTACAGACCGGGTGCACGTTGAAGAAGGTGATCCTGCTTCAATCATTTCAAAGTATGCCAAGCAAATTGAAGCGGATACTGTGCTAATAGGCACCCTTGCTCGACATGGTGCATCTGCTTTGATGAAAGGCAACACTTCAGAGAAAGTACTTAATAAACTTGACCTGGATGTTATCGCCTATTCCTGACCAGGCATTCACCAGAGTCGAAGGCAGCCCTTTGCTGTCTTCGACTCTATCAATAAAACCTGCTCAATATCCCGCTAAAGTGGCAGCAGCCTGCCATACATACTATTATTGCGCCTTGCGTTTTTGCCCGTCGCGAAAGCAGCACAATTAAATACAAAAACCAATATAAAAATTGAGCGACAGGTTCAATGAACCAGATTCCTGAAAACTTTCCTGACGACAATGATTTCCAGTCATGGAATGCCTACGTCGACAAAATGCCATCTATTGGCGAGCACTGGGTGGAAACATCAAAACGCCCTGGTAATCCTGAAGTGCTCACCGACACACTCGGCACAAAACTAAAAGCCAAGACAGCACTTACCGGTTCCCTGGTACTCTCAAGGCGCATTGCCCAGGAAAGCCCAGAACAGAACATCGGCATGCTGCTACCGACAACTGCAGGAAGTCTGGTTGCTGGTATGGCCGTTATGATACTGGGCAAAACGCTTGTCACATTGAATTATACCGCCCCACTGGAAACCATGATTTCTGCAATTGAGCAGGCAGAATTGAAAACGGTTTATACCTCTACCCGCTTCATTGATAACCTGAAATCCCGAGGCATAGATATAGAACCTCTGAGTGCAAAAGTACGACTGGTCATGCTGGAGGACTTGCGGGCTGGTATATCGAAATGGGAACAGATCACCACACTACTGCAATGCAAGCTGATGCCAGCGAGTTGGCTTCGGAATAAATACTGTGGCACACCTGATATCGAAAGTACCGCTGTCATCCTGTTCTCCAGCGGCAGTGAGGGTGACCCTAAAGGCGTTATGCTCAGTCATAAAAATCTGCTTGCCAATGTGAAACAGGTCAGCAAGATTCTGGATGCCACTGACGATGATGTCATCATGGCCAACCTTCCTATATTCCATTCCTTTGGTTTAACGGCATGCATGTTCCTGGCCATGCTCGAGCGTATCAAAGTGGTTTGTCACACCGATCCAACCGATGTCGTTACCATTGCTAAAGCCATCAAGGCGCACAAGGCCACGCTTCTTTTCGGCACATCCAGTTTCTTCAGGTTATATATCAAGAATAGAAAAGTGCATGCAGATGATCTGGCCAGTTTGCGCCTTACCATTGCCGGTGCAGAAAAACTGCAAACAGAAATCAGTGCCGCATTCAGAAAGCGCTTCAATCAAAAGATACATGAGGGCTATGGTTGCACTGAAACAGCCCCGGTTGCCTGTGTGAACACCCCTTTTCCCAACCTGGAAAGCCCACACCTGCAAGACAACAACAAACCCGGCACAGTGGGCAAACCCATTCCGGGGACAATAATCAGGATTGCTGACCCCGATACCCTGGAGGAACTGTCTCTTGGGACTGCAGGTATGATACTCATTGCCGGGCCCCAGGTTATGCAGGGGTACCTGGGGAATGAAACGCTGACAGACCAGGTGGTCGTCGAACAAGATGGATTGCGCTGGTATGTCTCCGGTGACAAAGGCTCATTGGATGAAGATGGCTTTCTCACCATCGAGGATCGTTATGCCAGGTTCGCAAAAATATCAGGTGAAATGATCGGGCTTGGGACGGTGGAACAGGTTCTGCGCAATGCACTGAACGCAAGTAATGAGAACTTCGAGGATGGCAATGAAGAGGTCGAGCAGGTGGAAGTAATGGCGATCAGTATCCCTGATCCTAAAAAGGGAGAAATTATCGTTATTCTCAGTACACAGGAGCTTATCGAAAAGGAATTACGCCCGAAGCTGTTGGCAGGCGGCCTTAATAATCTGGCCCTACCCTCGGCTTACATCACTGTGGACGCAATCCCCAAGCTCGGTTCAGGAAAGTCGGATTTTGCCACGGCCCGGGAAGTTGCCAAGCAAGCCATGTTCAACAAGGGTAGCTAAGCTACTCCCCCCATTCACTCCATTTGATTCATGTCATGGCCTGATCAGGGCTAAAGTCGATACAGTGGTCATCGGTAATATTTATGGTTGGATGTGTTTGTTGACAATGATTCTCATTAAGCTTAACATTCTCAACAGTATCAACTCATAGTAATATTTTAGAGAAATCCAGGTTCGCTATGTACGTATGTCTTTGCAAAGCAGTGACTGACCGCCAGATCAAGGAATTTGTGAATGATGGTGCAGGCTCATTTGAAGAAGTCTGCAAGGAACTGGGTGTTGCCACGCAATGTGGCAAGTGCAGCCAACTGGCACAGAATATTGTTGATACGACCATAAACGTCAAAAAGGCCCCTTTTGAATCTGCCATGTAACAGATTCCGCCAGATACTCTCCTCCACCTCCTAACCCAAATAACTCTGAATACGATCAATAAGCATTCGTATTCTCATTTTATTCTTTGAAATTAATGACTTAGAACCTGTTTTCTGGACAAATTCCGGTGAAAAAGTCACAATACGCACCTCAAATTTATGTAATACCCAAGGGATTTCAATGAAAGGCGACAGTAAAGTAATCGAACACCTCAACAAGATTCTTGGCAATGAATTGGTAGCCATCAACCAGTACTTCCTGCATGCAAAAATGCTGGACGACTGGGGCCTGAAGGAACTGGCTGATTTCACGCGGCATGAATCCATCGACGAAATGAAGCATGCCGATGACATCATTGAGCGTATCCTCTTCCTCGAAGGGCTTCCCAACCTGCAGGACCTGGGCAAGCTGCATATCGGCGAAAATACCGAGGAAATGCTGCAATGCGACCTTGATCTGGACCTGCGGGAAGGCATTGCCTACTGCGAATCAGTGAAGGATTTTGTTACCCGCGACCTGTTCCAGCATATTCTTGATGACGAGGAAGAACATGTGGATTGGCTGGAAACCCAGCTGAGTCTTATCGAAAAGATGGGTATCCAGAATTACCTTGCTGAAAAAATGAAGGATGGTGGGAACTGATTCAGCGACAATCCAAAAAGCCAGCTAATAAGCTGGCTTTTTTTTGTCTGTTTATTGTGACAATGATACTCAAGTGTTCTTCTTAAACAGCGGCTTGATCAAACGCCTGTAAGACAGAGCAAAACCTGTCCAGACCATGAACAATGCAGCGAGAGATGCCAGACCCGCAATGGTTTGACCAACCACGCCCCACATTTCTCCGGTGTGTCCAAATCGAGTGACGCCCTGGATTTTGCTGGCTACAGATCGATTTTCGTATGCCGTCAGGCTCAAGACTTCACCACTGGCACGGTCTAAAGATAATGTATGTCTTTTCTGGGCCTGTGCGCCGTTCCCCCAGTCGACCTCGATGTTTAGTGTCTCCTGTTCTTCTCCCGGCAAGGTAACGGTCATTCTTTTCCAATCAACATCCGTTGTCTGAATAGCATCACTGACCAGATCATCCAGAGATTTAAAATGACGAACCAGTACTGCCTTGTCTGCATTCTCGGAATCACCAACCGATGCAGCCTGTCCAGTTCCCGGACCTCCACGAACTGCTCGTTCCGTACCGAAGGCCGAATACACCAGGTCGGCTGACCAACCATAATTGAACATGGCGCCCGTGTAGACAATAAAGACCAGGGGTATTGCCATCCAGATACCAAAAATATGATGCCAGTGGTAATCCCGGTCTTTACTGCTGATATAAGCCGGGCGGAACAGGAGGCGGGCTTTAAATAATGCCCATTTAAAAATGCTGGGCAACCACAGGTACATGCCACTGAAAATCAGGAAAAGAAAAGCCAGGTTGCTGATACCGGTAATCTGCCTGGCTATGGCACGATTTTCACCCTGAACATCAAACCAGCGATGGAATCCAGTGACCGTGCCCCAAATGCCCCTGAGGGATTCCGATTCTGTTTCCATGGCCATCCCGGTATATGGGTTAAGAGAAACACCTCCCCTTCTGCCTGCACGAAACTGAACTGGAGCACCAGGATGATTGGTGACCACTACCTGGCTGGCATTGATAGCCGGAAAATTGATTTCGCGTATGGTAACCAATTGCTCAAGACTCAACCGGTTTGTTTGATCAGAATCCTGCACATAATGACTTTCCGCCACCCATGCATTGATTTGCCGTTCATAAGTCAGTATCACGCCCGTGATGGACATGGTGAAAATCACCAGACCGGAGATGACTCCACAAACCAGATGGATCCAGAAAACAGTTTTTCGAAACATTGTGTTGTATCAGAATTGGAACTACGCAAATGATAACCATTATCATTTTTATTGGCAACGTACTGTATTGTTTTTTATAGAGAAGATTTCAGTTGCGAGCGATAATGTCGCCTCCAGCTGATATAACCAAATACGACTAGCACAACATAACAGGCAAAAAGTAAGGCCGTCAGATACAACTCCCTGTCGATGTAGAGGTAAATAGAAATACTGTCGATAACAAACCAGTAAAGCCAGTTTTCAAGTACCTTCCAGACAATCATGAAAGTTGTGATCACACTGGCCCAGGTGGTGAATGAATCCAGGTAAGGCCAGGAAGCGCCTGTAAACATCTGCAGCAGGTAGCCATTCACCAATGCAGCAAATATAAGACAAGCGATGATCATGCCATGCTGCCAACTCGCCAGTGTCCGGATATGGACGCCAGCATGGTCCTGCCCGCCCCTTTTCCATTCATACCAGCCAACCACGGCCATGACCACGTAGAAAATATTTAACAGGGATTCCATCAACAGGCTTACGTCCCAGAAGATGACACTGTAAATGGCAGAGCTGGCAAAGGCACAGTACCAGCACAATATATTTTCGCGCGCTGCCAGTAACAGGTAGGCAATCGCCAGGACGACAGCAATGATTTCAAGCAAAGGCATCAGTCGCTCAAGTCATGCCCGGGAATAAATTTGGCGACAAAGACTTCACGCCCGTGAGTGTCATAACTCCAGGCGATCAGCTTTTTCAGTGAGTCCATGACCTGGTTGTATTCACCATGGATCATGGTGGAAGTGGGAAAAGTGGCGGTCTGCAGACCATCCTGTTTATTCAGTTCTGTAATGAAATCCTTGATGAGTGTTTTGTAATCCGTATTGAATGGATAAAGGCTTAGCTCAACGGTAATTTGCATGACTACAATTCCTTATTCAGCCTGGGCCTTTAAAATAAAGTAGGTGATTTGCTCCCCTTCGCCCACCATGACGTAATGAGGGATGCCGGCAGGAATATGAAGAATATCCCCTTTGCTAATTCGCTGCACCTCTCCTCCGCGAATACTGGTGCCACGAATTTCGCCAGGTGAGTCTTCCCTGGTATCGACAATCTCCCCGCCGGTCATGATGGCGGCACTGCCCGATGTGACAAAGTAAATATCTGCCCAGTCGTCATGAGATTCAGAAAAGCCAGGACCGGGCTCACGGTGAACCATTGCAGCAAAATAGCCGCCTTGATCAATCATGCGATCCAGAATCGCGGCATTATTTGAACCCACCCGTGACGATAAATCGCCTTTCAGACTTTCCAGATCTTCTGCTGACCAGAAATCCTGGGCCTGTACCTGGGTTACGGAGAATAAGAGTGACAGTATGACAATACGCATGACAATTTTCCGGCTTTTTAATATGTACCCGGATTGTAGAGAGAGAGTTATATCACTGTAAATCATCAAGGCACTTTTCTTTCTTCGCTTTCTCACGGAGAATAGTTCCATGCAAGAGAAAACCCATGAGCATACAGACAGTCTGCATTGTAAGAACTGCAATACGGATGTCAGTGGCACGGTTTATTGCCCCACCTGTGGCCAGAAAAGTGACACCCACGTCCTCACTTTTACCGAGTTCCTCGTGGAAACGGCCGACGGGCTCTTCAATTTTGACTCCCGGTTATGGCGCTCACTCAGTCCGCTGATTCTGCATCCGGGCAAGCTCACCAATGAATACCTCAAGGGACGGCGAATGCATTACCTCCCGCCCTTTCGCCTCTACCTGATTCTAAGCGTTCTCTTTTTCCTTATCCCCAACAATGAGTTCAACCTGGAAAATGGCTTTAGCGGACAAGCCGGCCAGGGAGTAAACCCCACGCCTGACATTTCCGAAGAGAGTCTGGTTTTTGCCCCTTTTGAGTTTTCTGATGAAATTGATCCAGAAACCGGTGAAGCATATGGTCTGCGAATCGCTGACCAGGTATTAAGAGAATTGGAAGCCGATGAGGATTTCGGGGAGCTTGATGAGGTCATGTCCAGTCAGGAAGACTGTTCTTTGGAAGACTGGCCCAGCGATTCCTGGCTAACCATCACGGTGAGACTGACTTGCTTGCAGTTCAATGAAGATCCGGAACAGTTTTTTCAAGACATAATTGACAGCATTCCCCTGATGATGATTCTCGGCATTCCCTTCGTTGCCGCTTTCATGCAGCTGCTCTATTTTCTATCAGGCAGGTTTTACCTGGAGCATATTATTTTTCTATTCCACACCCATGCCTTTTTCTTCCTGATCAGCATTATAAGTGCTCTCTCAACCTGGCTGGGGTATTACTATCCCTTTCTTTCTAATGCCATGGATTGGATTCGTGTCATTGCCGGGCTCTACATCCCTGCGTATATATTTGTGGCCATGCTGCGCGTTTACGATGACGGCGTAATGAAAACTTTTTTCAAAAGCATGTTCATTCTGTCCGGGTACGGTATGAGCATAATCCTGGTGATTGGTGTCAGTGTGCTGGCCAGAACACTCACTGCCTAACTAATTGCAGTTTCAGCAGTTCCTTTCAAACGCTGCTTCCAAACTACGTTGCATATCACTCCGACCAGCACCAGCCCCATGCCGGCATAGGTCAGCAGGTTAAAACCTTCTCCAAAAAGAATAAAACCCAGCACAATGGCGTAGATGATTCCTGTGTAATTGACAATGGAGACGGTAGAGATTTCCGTTAACTGATAGGCACGGGTCATGAAGTACTGCGCTGCCTGGCTGGTGATGCCTACCATGAACAGGTAAAACCATTCCCACCCTTCCGGTTGCACCCAGTACAACAAACACCACAGACCGGTAATAGGCAAACAGACAAAGGGAAAATAAAAAATAATCACCAGCGGATGTTCATCGGTGGAAAGCTTGCGCACACAGTTATAGGCAAGGCCCATGAAAATTGACGTGATAATCCCTACACCAAGATGAAACAGGGATACACGTGCATCAAAACCCTGAATCACCAGGACGCCCGCAAAACTCATGGCGAAAAACAGGCATTGAATCGGACTGACTTTTTCCTGGACGAACCAGATGCCAATCAGCGTGGTTGAAATTGGCGCGAGATACGTCAGTGTTGAGGCCGTCGCCAGGGGAATTTCATGGATCAGGTAGAAGTTAAGTGTCAGGGCAATCACACCAAAAATGCCACGAAAGGTGAGCATGACCCTGTTGTTACCTAAAATTGGCACCCGTGATCGTTTCAGGCTCCACCAGCAAATCACCACTGAGATAATCGCGCGAAAGAAAATGATTTCCAGCGCAGGAATATTGGGCACCAGCTTCACGAACACGGTCATCAGCGCAAACAGGAAAGTCGCGATGGCCATGTACCAGACGCCGCGAGTGGTATCAGACATAGAAAAGGGACCAGATTCCTTGAGTAATAATACTGGGGTCAGATACCTTAAATAATGTTAAGTTGTTCTGACCCCATTCATAAATCAAAGGGTATCTGACCCCAATAAAAAAGAAAGCAAAAAAGAATGGTTTATTAGAATTGCATGCGCAATCCTACTGTCGCGGTACGTGCTTTATTGGGACGTGCACCATAGGGATGACGGCCCAGTATATTTTCCTCTTCAGTCAGGTTCTCGATGCGACCAAAGAGATTAACCATGCTATTGAACTGGTAATTGGCAGACAGGTCGAGTGTCAGTGATTCATCTGTCTGCTCAAAGGTATTACAGGATGCCCTGACGCACACTTCATCCACGTAGTTGGCACTGAGATTGACGCCCCAGCGCATATTTTCATATCCCATGGAAACCCGGTACTGATTTTCAGGGATGTAGGGAATCGGGTCACCGGCGCTGACATCACCGAAGAAAGCCGTGTCTGCAATATCGGTATCAAATTCTCCGTCTATCCATGTGTAGGTCAACATTAGTGGCAAGGAATAATCGGCAGAATTGCTGAAATCAGTGGAGAGTAAAAACTCCAGTCCCCTGACTGTAGCCGCATCACCGTTAAATGCATCGCCAATAGCACAGTCAGTACCTGATGAAGCTGTACACACACCCAACAGGTTTTCATAATCACTCAAAAACAGGATAGCTTCAGTACTGAGCTTGCCTGTGTTGTAACGAAAACCCAGCTCATAATTAAGCGCTTCTTCTTCATCAACACCAGGAGAGTTACCGGGTGTTGTAAAACCTTTATGCACGCCGGCAAGTGCTGTTAGTGAATCACTGAATGTATAGGAAGCACCAATACCCGGAAGCCAGACCTGCACATCATTATCGCGACTGTCGCGGAATGAGCGCGATGCCCCATCACGATAACGTGTCCGGCTAAGTTCTATGTCCTCGTACCGCAGACCTGGAGTGAACAACCAGTTACCAACTTCTATTTGGTCATAAATATGCCAGGCAACAGCATCAGCTTCCTGGACACGATTACCGGCAGCACCCAGTTCACCCACATCAGAGAGAACAAGGCGCCCATCTATCTGCTGAAAAGATGAATCGAATTGCAGACGATCTTCCTCATCACTGTGAATACGAACACCGGCCTGCAGGGCGTGCATACTGCTGCCAATCTGTCCATCCCACTTCAGGCCAAACTGCACACCGCGTGAAAAATAATCCCGGTTGTTTGCACGCACATCAATGCTGCCGGGCGCGGTATCAAGTGAGCCATCAAGAATTGACTGGAGCTGGTTTACTGAAAAACCATCACGGCCCTGCCCCTGGTTGAGGTCATTAATAATATTCGCCCAGCTGGTGCGGCTCAGGCTATCGGCATCAGCACTACCATCAAGATCGATACCTTCTGATTTATACCAGCCACGCTCATGTTCATTATTGTAGGCTGTTGCCTGCAGCGTCATGTTTTCCGTTGCTGAGAACTCATAACGTAAAATAACCTGTTCGTGTTCGGTATGGATATTATCCAGGGCTGACACACCATAACGTCGATAGGCGTCTGCTGAAAAATCTGCATCCGTAAGGCCAAGATAACTCTGGTTGGAGTCCTGCTCGGCATACTGCAGCTTAAGTTCCAGCTTGTGCCGCGAATCCACTGGGGCCCAGGCAAGCTTCACCGTGTAATCCGCAACATCCAGTCCTGTGTTATTGTCTGACCGGTCTATATTCTGAAAACCGTCAGACTCCCACTGGTGAGTTTCAAGCAAAAATCCAAAACCGGCCGAGTTATAACCACCATATGTGCCATGCAGGCGATAGGTATTGTCCTGCCCTGCTTCCACCAGCAGGTTACCGGTGTTTGACTGAGTGCTCGATTGTGGAATAGGCGTGGAAATCATATTCAGTGCCCCGCCAATGGTAAGCGGCCCCTGAGTAATCGCTGCTGGACCTTTCACAACTTCAAAACCGGCCATACGACCTGCCGTGGGGAAGTAATAGGCAGAAGGTGCAGCGTAGGGTGCCGGTGCGATGGGCACATTATCTTCCAACAGCGTGATACGGCTTGAGCGCTCTGTTGCCACTCCCCTAATACTGATATTGGGGCGCAAGCCATAACCATCTTCCACCTGGATGGATACCCCAGGTATTTCACGAGCAATGCGCTGCACATCAGAATAGGCAAACAAGGCAAGCTGATCACTGTCAATGTAATGGGCAGATCCGGGTAGACGAACCAGGCGCTCTTTGCCACCGGTAATCAGGATTTCTTCAAGAAAGGGTGTTGAAGGGTTACTGTCCTGGCCTAATGCATGCGTTGCTGTACACACTGACAACGCCAGGAGAGATACTGCTCTTGCTTTCATTTAACTACTTCGCTCTTGGTGGATTATGGAAAGAGCAAGATCTTAAGTTAAATGAGAATCATTATCAATAGTATTTGTATTCATTTTGATGTGAATCAAGCAAACAGAAAAAAGCCGGGTAAAACCCGGCTTTTTTATCTATCAATTTTGCCAATTCTGCAGCGATTATCCCTCGCCTGCCTCAGACTCTCCCCTGGCTAGAGCTGACTCATCCAACAGGGTTTTCAGCTCCCCCTTCTGGTACATGTCAGTCATGATGTCGCAACCGCCGACAAGTTCACCGTCCACAAATAACTGCGGGAATGTCGGCCAGTCCGATACTTTTGGCAGGTTGGCGCGAATTTCGGGGTTAGACAGGATATCCACGTAAGCAAATTTCTGTCCACAAGCCATGAGCATTTGCACTGACTGGGCAGAGAAACCGCATTGCGGCGCATTGGGATTTCCCTTCATATATAGAATGATGGGATTGGCAGTGATCTGGTCTTTGATCACATTTTCGATGGATGCTTCAGCGTTCATGGCAATTCCTGGATATTGACTGAGGTTACTTTTAAAGTGGGCGCATTCTACCTGATTTCAAGGGTATACGCAGAAAATTAATCACCGGATGCTATGAACAAGCCCCTGAATTTCTTGGGGTTTTATTAGTTAAGGGTTTAAAGATCATCTATCGAACCATATACAATTCTGCCACCAAGCAGTGTCAACACAGAGAGGGTATCCTTGATTTCTTCGTCGGAAACCTGAGCACTGTCAAAATAATCCTGATTCAATACTACGAGGTCTGCCAGCATTCCTCGCTCGATGGAGCCGAAATTATCTTCCTGTAAAAACCATCTATTTGCAGAGGTATACAGGTGGAGCGCTTCATTGCGAGACAGGGTCTGTCCTTCATTAATCAATTCACCCCTTGCATTCTTGCCGGTCACAACGTAGTAAAGCCCAAGCCACGGATTCATGGGAGAGATTTGCATGCCGTCAGAACTCATACCCATAGGGATACCAGTTTCGGCAAGCATGCGGAACGGCGGTCCATTGGCTTCTGCAGTCCCGCTGATATAACGCCAGCCGCCAAGTACGCTGACGCCGCCACCAAGGGCATTCAGTTTGTTGGCATATTCCTCGGTGATAAAAGGTACATGGGCCAGCACCCAGCCCTGGTTAGAGATACCGTCACCGCCAATCTCGTTATGAACCTGCTCCCAGCCGTCTATTATGACCTGGTAGTCATTGCCGAATAGTGAATGGTTTTCATTACGCCAGCCGGCCTGAGCCACAAGGCGTGTGCCGTTGAGCCATTCCTCGCTGGCACCGAAGATGACCGGGCTGGCCCCGGCGGTGAATTCGCCGATACCGACAGAGCGCAGCATGTCATCTCCAAAATCGGGAAACACATTGTTCAAACGGGAAGCCAATTGTGGCGTGTCCGGATCGCTTTCCATGTGCAGGTAGTTGATTCGGATACGGTTGATAAGCCTGCCTTCGGCATGAAGCTGGCGCACGGCATCATAACCGCGATAGGGATCCATGTTGGCGGCACCGTCGACATCAGTCCCGGTTAACGGAAATCCACCCTGGTCCAGGTGTGTGGTGATACCCACACTGGCAGCGTAATTCATGGCATCCACCGTACCCCGGACCTGATCTTCAAGGGTCTGGATGCTCCTCAGGGCGAACAAGGTCTGCGTTGCAGGGTTGCTGCCCTGACCGGTAGCAACTTCTCCGTTATCGCCGATTTCAATGCCCTGCCCTTCGAGCCAGGTCTTGCCCAATGAATTGGTAACACCCGGCCCGGCAAAACTTTCCTGGATATACACAGGATGATCCGGTGAGACGGCATCCAGCTCTGCCAGTGTGGGAAACCGAGGATCACCGGGAGGTGGTACGAACTGGTTGCGGTTAAAGCCACCAATGGCAGTAATCCATCGACCCACAGGTACTTCTGCAGTACGTGCCGATATAATGGATAAAACATCTTCAATCGATCGGGCATTTTCCAGGCGGGTATCGTGGCCCGGCCGCTGTCCCAACAGGATGATGTGATTGTGGTTGTCTACAATCCCCGGAACCACGGTTCGGCCGTTTAGGGATATCACCTCGCCGCATTTAGTTGTCAGGCCATTAGCAACCTCAACAATGCGGTCATCAACAATTCGCACCGAATCTACAACCGTGTTATCAGCATCCATCGTATGGATTGCGCCGCCAATGAGCAAAAGTTCCTGTACTGGCAGACATGCTGGTTCTGCCTGAACCTCATTCTGATTATCCTGCTCCTGTTGACATGACATCAGCAGAAATAAAGAAACAGCACTTGTACACAACTTGGCATTCATCGCATCTTCCTCATCAAATTAATTATTGTCACTTTTGCCCCAGCCGCCGCCACCCGGTGTCTTGATGGTAAGCTGGTCTCCTGCCACAACTGAAACTTCGGTTTTTCCAGCTAGCTGTACATCATTCAGCGTATTTTCACCTTTATCCCCAGACTCTCCTCCCTGTAAACCCCAGGGTGCATGTACACGCCTCTCCGTGAGCAGACTCAATTCTAGTGGCGCCAGGAATTCGTATTCCCTGATCAGTCCATCACCGCCGGCGTGCTGCCCTGCTCCGCCACTGCCATCCCGGATTTCATAACGGTTGATACGCAAGGGGTAGTGCATTTCAAGGCTTTCCACTGGCGTATTAAGCGTGTTGGTCATATGAGAGTGCTTGGCGCTGAGACCCGGATGATGAGGACCTGCCCCATGGCCTCCGGCAAGTGTTTCGTAGTAATCCCATGCCTGACCATCAGCCCTGCTTCCCATGGCAATATTGTTCATGCTGCCCTGGCTGGCAGCCGCTATGCGGTCAGGCAAGGCCTGTTGCAGGGCACCAAGCACTACATCGACAATGCGAGTTGAAGTTTCTACATTTCCGGCAGCGACGGCTGCAGGATGTACAGCATTGACCACCGACCCTTCTGGCGCACTGATCTGAATCGGTCTAAACAGTCCACCGCAGGCTGGTGCATAAGCAGGCATCAGACAACGAAAGCAGTAATACACAGCTGCAGCAACCACGGGCAAGGGGCAATTAATATTTCCGGGAACCTGGTCATCTGTTCCTGCAAAGTCCACCTCCACCCTTCCTTCCTCATCCCTGATTACGACAGAAAGACTGCAACAAATTTTTATGTCCCTGTTGCCAAGCCCGTCATCGTCCATAACATCCTCAAAGCGGTATTCCCCGTTCGGAATTTCAGCAAGGCTTGCCAGCGCAATGCGCTCACCATAATCATTCAATTCGTTGATGCCTTCGTGAAAACCTTTTTCACCAAACTGCAGAATCAATGACTGCAATCGTTGTACACCCGTGACCGCAGAGCTGACCTGGGCAGCCATGTCTCCGTCCAAGTGAAAACCCTCTTTCTGTCCGTGGATGGCATCCAGTTTCTGCCATAGCACATGATTGAGCGTTCCTTTTTCCAGTAGTAATTGCGGGGAAATCACAATACCTTCTTCTTCAAGGCGATGCGTGATTGGCATGGAGCCCGGTGACTCGGACCCGATATTGGCATGGTGTGCACGGTTTACAGCAAAGCCCTGCAGTCTTGCTTCTATAAATACCGGCGCAACAATGGTGACATCGGGCAAGTGCGTACCACCCAGGTAAGGATCGTTAAGCACCAGTACATCACCTTCTGCCCAGTCAAAGCGACCAACAAGGTCTGCCATGGCATAGGCCATGCTCCCAAGATGCACAGGGATATGAGCGGCCTGGGCACAAAGCTCGCCGTTTTTATCAAACAAGGCACAGGAAAAATCCAGACGATCCTTGATGTTGGGAGAAAAAGCCGTGCGCCTGAGCACAACCCCCATTTCGTCACAGATGGCTTCCATGCGGGAGACGAAGAGGCTGAGTTCGATGGGGTTCATTGTGGCCATTATATAAGCCGCAAGCTGCTAGCTGCTAGCAGTAAGCTATCAGCTTGCGGCTAGCGGCTTGTTTCTTTAAAATCTCCGCCCTTCCAGGCAGCAGTAGCTGCCTATTTTGCTTTATAGGGGCACTGAAAATGACGACTTCTGACTCTCTGATGAATACCTACAACCGGATACCGGTGGGCTTTGTCCGCGGTGAAGGCGCCTGGGTATTTGATCGAGAGGGTAATAAGTATCTTGATGCCATTGCCGGCATAGCGGTTTGCGCACTTGGTCACAGTCATCCCGGTTTTATAAAAGCGGTTCAGGAACAGGTGGCCCAGCTCACGCATGTATCAAACCTGTATGACATTCCCCTGCAACAGGAACTGGCGGATAAACTCTGCGCAGCTTCCGGTATGGATCGGGTCTTTTTCTGTAATTCAGGCACCGAAGCCAACGAGGCGGCCATCAAGCTCGCGCGGATGTTCGGTCATCAGCGCGATATTGATGTACCCGGCATTATCGTCACCGAAGGTGCATTCCATGGTCGAACCATGGGTGCGTTAACCGCGACTCACAGCAACCGGCACCAGGATGGCTTCGCGCCTTTCCTGGACGGCTTTTACCGTGCGCCATTCAATGACGCCGATGCCATTGCTGAAATGGCAAAAGCCAACCCCGATATTGTGGCTATCCTGGTGGAGCCTATACAGGGCGAAGGCGGAGTGGTCATGCCGAAATCAGACTATTTGAATAAAGTCAGGGCCATTTGTGATCAACATGACATGTTGCTGATGCTGGACGAAGTGCAGACCGGTAATGGCAGGACTGGAAAATATTTTGCATTTCAGCACAATAAAATTCAGCCGGATGTGGTCACGACAGCCAAAGGTCTGGGCAACGGTTTTCCAATCGGCGCCTGCATGGCCAGCGGCAAAACAGCCGAAATATTCCAGCCGGGCCACCATGCCACTACATTTGGTGGCAGCCCGCTTGCCTGTGCTGCAGCCCTGGCTGTAAACCAGGCACTTCTCGAGGAAAACCTGCTGGAAAATGCTGTTACCCAGGGAGACCTGATCAAATTTGGCCTGAGTACACAACTGCAGAATGCAGGTCATGTCGTTGATATCCGTGGCCAGGGCCTGATGATCGGTGTTGAACTGGATAAGCCCTGCGGCGATTTGGTTGGCATGGCACGCGACAAGGGTATTCTGATCAACGTAGCCTCAGGCAACGTTGTCAGGATGGTTCCGCCATTGAATCTGAAACAGGAAGAAAGCGACCTGATCATTGAGACTATCGGGTCACTCATCCGGGAGTTTGGCTAATGAGTACCAGACATTTTCTAACACTGAATGATTTATCCTCCAGCGAATTGAGGAACATCATTCAACGTGCAAGCGAACTGAAAGAAATGCAGGCAGATGGCGTGATCCATGAGCCGCTGAAGAATCGCATTCTTACCATGGTGTTTGAAAAAGCTTCTACACGAACTCGCGTGTCATTCGAGGCTGGTATGTCACAGTTAGGCGGTCACGCCATATTCCTGTCCCCTCAGGATTCACAATTGGGTCGGGGTGAGCCCATTGAAGATACCGCCAGGGTGCTTGCCCGCATGGCTGATGCCATCATGGTGCGTACCTTTGCCCACGAAAAAATCGAGCGCATGGCAGACGCCTCGTCAGTGCCGGTCATTAATGCATTGACTGATGACTACCACCCCTGCCAGCTTTTGGCAGATATGCAGACATATTTTGAGCATCGCGGCGATATCCAGGGACAAAGCGTATGCTGGGTTGGCGACGGCAACAACATGTGCAACTCATTTATTAATGCCGCAGCACAGCTGGATTTTGAACTGGTAGTCGTCTGTCCCGAAGGCTATGAGCCAATGGCAGAGCTTGTTGAGGCTAATAAAGACAGAGTCAAAATCGTGCGCAAGCCCGAAGAGGGCGTTGCTGGTACCTCGTTGGTTGCGACTGATGTCTGGGCATCCATGGGCCAGGAGGATGAACGTGTCCGCCGGGAAAAAGATTTTGAAGGTTTTGAAGTCACTCTCGAGCTTATGTCCCTGGCCAAAGACGACGCCCTCTTCCTGCATTGCCTGCCTGCACACCGGGGCGAGGAAGTCAGCGCTGATGTGATCGATGCGCCTGACAGCGTTGTGTGGGATGAGGCGGAAAACCGTCTGCATGCTCAAAAAGCGCTGCTGGAATTCCTGATGTGCTAAGTTAGCACTATGACAGCACTGCTCGAACTCCACAATATCAACTGTCGTTACGACGACCAGGTCATAATTGAAGACCTGAGTTTTTCTGTGGGTGATCAACAAATTGTAAGTTTGCTGGGCCCAAGTGGATGCGGCAAAACCACAGCCCTGCGCGCTATTGCCGGCCTGGAAGAGGTTCACGCAGGACAAATCTGGCTTGATGGCACCTGTCTGAGTGCTCCCGGAAGTATATTGCCCCCCGAAAAAAGGCATGTGGGCATGGTATTCCAGGACTATGCCCTGTTTCCCCATCTCACTGTCAGGAAAAACATTGCCTTTGGCCTGCACGGCAAAGACAAATCTCAAGTGGAAACATCAGTAGAGCAACTCCTTGCCCTGGTCAGACTGGAAGATCATGCTGGGAAGTATCCTCACCAGTTATCCGGTGGACAGCAGCAACGGGTCGCATTGGCTCGCGCCCTTGCACCAGAACCCAGGATCCTGTTACTGGATGAGCCATTTTCAAACCTCGACACTGAAATGCGCCGCAGTCTCAGTCATGAAGTCAGGGACATCCTCAATGAACGTAAAATCAGTGCCATTCTGGTCACCCATGACCAGGAGGAAGCATTCGCCGTCGGCGATGTTACCGGCATCATGCTCAATGGAAACCTGCAGCAATGGGGTGATGCCAATGATCTTACCCAAAACCCGGCAAATGACTTCGTTTCCCGCTTTCTTGGGGTCTCTGACTAAACATTCCAAAACACAAGATATAGTGTTTTAACGTTTTCTTTTTCTGGATCAACCCTGTTTTCACCCCTCTCCAACACCCGACCCGGGCATAACCTGCTTTCAGCCCCGTTTTTCGACCCCTGTGTCAGTCGTTTGAGCAACGCCACAACAAACTTTTGATTTCCAAAGACTTTTTCCACACCTTTCCTGAAACTACCCCCACTTTATCCACAGAAATTACACACATTATTGGCTTGTCAAAAGGAAAAATTACCTGATATAGTGCCTTCACATTTTTTTTACACAACATGTTGTGCTTTTCTTTCCCTTTCGTTAGACTAGCCTGGTCGTTAAAAAAGAGTCAAAAACCTAATAAGACCCGCCAGTTAGGACTAGAAATTAAAACAGGGTTAAAGAAAAGGGTCAGGAAATAACGCAGATAAACAGGGTGTGGCATAACAAGGCTTTATTAAGCCATTTTTTGCGAAAAAACCCCGAAAAAAGCAGTACTTCCTGCTGCCAAAAGCAGAAAAGAAGCAAATTAGCAGTAAATGAGGGATTTCGCCCAACCACTACATCTTGTGTTTGGATGTTGTTTTGGGAGATCCAGGCCAATCCGGCCTTTCAATATGGCTAACCAAGCCGAAAAAAGCGATTCAGAAGCTTATTTAAAGCTGAAATATACCCGTTCTGTGTCTGCTAAACAGCACAGTTTTACAGTTCAGGTTTTATATTTATAGACACTGGACTATCCGGTAAAAAAGCCCCGGACAAATCAACGGGAATCGCAAACGAGCTGCATTTTTAAGAATTTAGTAGGGTTAGTAGGGATTAGTAGTTAGCAGGAATTAGTAAGGAACAGGTACCGCACACAGGACCTGTCAAAACGCACAAAAGAACGCCAACAAAAAGAAAAACGAGACAGATAAAGCAGCGGAGCCATCAATGCACACAGAAGTAGAATCATCCACCCCCACCACACCAGCCTCCTCGCCCGCACAGGATTCAAAAGACGCCGCCATCAGTACCATGGCACCCGGCACATTACGCGTGATCAAGCGTAACGGTGCGGTAGTCGGCTACGACCCGTCCAAGATCACTGTGGCAATTACCAAAGCCTATATCGCAGAGGAAGGCGGAACAGCCGCAGCATCAAGCCGAATCCATGAAACCGTGGACAAAATGGCCAAGGAAATTTCCGATACCTTTAACCGCCGCATGCCATCCGGTGGCAGCATCCATATTGAGGAAATCCAGGACCAGGTTGAGCTCATGCTAATGCGCTCGGGCGAACACAAGGTAGCCAGAAGCTACGTCATCTATCGTGCGGAAAGAGCCCGCGATCGACAGGAGCAGCAACCGACGCAAGATGATTCGGTCGTTTCCGACATCATGGTGACCATGGATGATGGTGAAAGTAAGCCACTGGACACGAACCGCATGCACACTGTCATTGCCGAAGCCTGTGAGGGCCTGGACGATGTCAACGGTGAGGGTATCTACGAAGAAACTCTGAAAAACCTCTATTCAGGCGTGAAGATCAGTGACGTGCGTATTTCCCTGGTCATGACAGCCCGCACTCTGGTTGAGCAGGAGCCCAACTACAGTTTCGTGGCCGCCCGTCTCCTGCTTGACAGTCTGCGTAGTGAAGCCCTGGGATTCCTCGGAGTTGCCGAGGCTGCAACCCAGTCTGAAATGCATTACAAGTATGCCGCCTCCCTGCGTCCCTATATCGAAAAAGGTGTAGAACTGGAGCTGCTGTCCCCACACCTGCTGGAATTTGACCTGGATCGCCTGGGCGAAGCCCTGAAAGCAGACCGCGACGACCAGTTCACCTATCTCGGCCTGCAGACACTGTATGACCGCTACTTTATTCACAGTGAAGGCACCCGTTTCGAACTGCCGCAGATCTTTTTCATGCGTGTTGCCATGGGTCTTGCTTCCAACGAGGAAAACCGTGAAGAGCGTGCAATCGAATTCTATAACCTGCTCTCCAGTTTTGATTACATGGTTTCCACACCACAGCTGTTTAATTCAGGTACTCTGCGACCACAGCTGTCTTCCTGCTTCCTGACAACTGTGCCCGATGACCTGAGCGGCATCTACAACGCCATTCATGACAATGCCATGCTTTCCAAGTGGGCTGGCGGCCTGGGTAATGACTGGACACCGGTTAGAGCGCTGGGCGCCTACATTAAAGGAACAAACGGTAAATCCCAGGGTGTTGTGCCTTTCCTGAAGGTAGTCAACGACACTGCTGTTGCCGTTAACCAGGGCGGCAAGCGTAAAGGCGCTGTCTGTTCCTACCTGGAAACCTGGCACCTTGATATTGAAGAGTTTCTTGAACTTCGTAAAAACACCGGTGACGACCGTCGCCGTGCCCATGACATGAACACCGCGAACTGGATTCCCGATCTGTTTATGAAGCGGGTATTCGAAGACCAGGAATGGACGCTTTTTTCGCCAAATGAGGTCCCTGACCTGCATGAACTTCATGGTAAGGCCTTCGAAGAACGCTATGAGCACTATGAAAAAATGGCCAAGGAGGGCACGCTCTATGTGCACAAAACGGTGCAGGCCAAGGACCTCTGGCGAAAAATGCTTTCCATGCTGTTTGAAACAGGTCATCCATGGATCACATTCAAGGATGCCTGTAACGTACGTTCACCCCAGCAGCATGTAGGCACTGTCCACTCTTCCAACCTGTGTACAGAGATTACCCTGAACACCAACAAGGACGAGATAGCAGTCTGTAATCTTGGGTCTGTGAACATGGTAAACCATGTGAATGAAAACGGGCTGGACAAGGACAAGTTGCGTCGCACTGTTCATACTGCTGTGCGCATGCTGGATAACGTCATTGATATCAACTACTACTCGGTTGATCAGGCAAAGAACTCCAACTTCAAGCATCGCCCTGTCGGTCTTGGCATGATGGGCTTCCAGGATTCGCTTTATATACAGAAGATTCCTTATAGCTCCGATACAGCAATAGATTTTGCCGACAACTCCATGGAAGCCATCAGCTACTTTGCCATTGAAGCTTCAACCATCCTGGCTGAGGAACGCGGCACTTATGAAAGCTATGAGGGTTCACTCTGGAGCCAGGGTATCCTCCCAATTGATTCCCTGAAAAAACTGCAGGTTGAACGCGGTGAGGAATACACCCAGGTGAACTTCAGCACCACGCTGGACTGGGATGGCATGCGTGATCGGGTCAAGCAAACCGGTATGCGCAACTCCAATGTCATGGCCATTGCCCCGACTGCAACGATTGCCAATATTACGGGTGTTTCCCAGTCTATCGAGCCTACGTACCAGAACCTGTACGTGAAATCGAACCTGTCCGGTGAGTTCACCGTGGTAAACCCTTACCTCATCAATGATCTGAAAGCCGAAGGCCTTTGGGACAGCGTCATGATCAATGACCTGAAATACTTTGATGGCAGTGTACAGAAGATTGACCGTATCCCTGAAAAACTGAAAACACTGTATGCCACTGCATTCGAGATCAGCCCCCAGTGGCTTGTGGAAGCGGCCAGCCGTCGCCAGAAATGGATCGACCAGGCACAGTCACTGAATCTGTATATCAATGAGGCCAACGGCAAGAAGCTCGACGTCACTTACAGAATGGCCTGGCTGCGCGGTCTTAAAACCACGTATTACCTCCGTGCCATGGCTGCAACCAGCACCGAAAAATCCACCGTCAATTCAGGCAACCTGAATGCCGTTTCATCCAGCATGGAACCAGCTGCAGCAGCAGGCCCGGCAGAGGTACCCCAGGCCTGTTCACTGGACGATCCGGATTGCGAAGCATGCCAGTAAACACACGATTTGATAATTCATTAAACAGAAACAGATAGATTCAAATAAAGAGTAAAGACCCGGGAGAAAATTTATGTTGTCGTGGGACGAATTAAACGCAGACGAAAACAGCCCTGCTGTTGCCTCAGTCAAACCAGTACAGCCAGCACAAAATGATGAACCGCCGCTACTTGAATCGGTTGAAACAGCCCCTGAAGCCATTGACGAAGTGGCTTTTGAGCAACCGGAACAGGAAGCCGAAGCAGCTGATGTCAGTGAAGCACCCTCAGCTGAAGACAGTGAGCTGACTGCCATTGAGCTGGCTCAGAAAGCAATCGAAGAAATGGATTACACCGACGGCGAGGAAGAGCTGGCAGGAACTGCAGAACGAGTGACTGTTGACCAGAAGCGGATGATCAACTGCCGTGCTGACCTGAACCAGCTCGTGCCCTTCAAATACGAGTGGGCCTGGCAGAAATATCTGGACGGTTGTGCAAACCACTGGATGCCCCAGGAAGTGAATATGAATGCGGATATCGCGCTCTGGAAAAAACCGGATGGGCTGACTGAAGATGAACGCATCATCGTCAAACGCAACCTGGGCTTTTTCTCCACGGCGGACTCCCTGGTTGCCAACAACCTTGTGCTGGCTATCTACCGCCTGGTAACCAACCCCGAATGTCGCCAGTACATCCTGCGGCAGGCCTTCGAAGAAGCAATTCACACCCATGCCTACCAGTACTGCATTGAGTCTCTGGGTATGGACGAAGGTGAAATTTTCAACATGTATCACGAGATCCCTTCAGTGGCGAAGAAAGCCTCCTGGGGCCTCAAGTACACCAAGGAAATTTCCGATCCCACATTCAATACAGGCACACCGGAAACTGACAAGCAATTGCTGCAAAATCTGATTGCGTTTTATTGTTGCCTGGAAGGTATTTTCTTCTACTGCGGTTTCACCCAGATTCTTTCCATGGGGCGCCGCAACAAGATGACCGGCACATCAGAGCAGTTCCAGTACATTCTTCGTGATGAATCCATGCACTTGAACTTCGGCATCGACATGATCAACCAGATTAAACTTGAAAACCCGCACCTCTGGGATGACGAGATGCAGCAGATCGCAACCCAGATGATTCTGGAAGCCACCCAGCTGGAAATTGAATATGCCCGCGACACCATGCCGCGCGGTGTACTGGGTATGAATGCGCCGATGATGGAGGAATATCTGAAGTTCATCGCCAACCGTCGCCTCGCGCAGATTGGCTTGCCAGAGCAATTCTCCGGCGTCCAGAATCCTTTCCCATGGATGAGCGAAATCATGGACCTGAGAAAAGAGAAAAACTTTTTTGAAACCAGGGTAATTGAGTATCAAACAGGAGGTGCACTGAACTGGGATTAAACTGACACACTAATTTCAGGAAGCATAAAAACAACAGGAAAGCTGTTACTTCTATAACGCCAATACAAGGAATACTTCCTATGGCCGACAAGAAAGATGTAGAACAGAACGCGGAACAGACACTTATCACGCTGGATCAGCTCAGCCAGACGCTTGAGGTGATGACCTGTGTTGTGGACCGCCTCAAGTCACACCTGACCCGCCAGATGTCACTGAATGCTGAAATGTTTGAAGACGATGCCAAGGTTGAAAAAGCTGAGGCAGAAGAAAGGGCCCAGGCCAGCAAACAGCTTCAGCAGGAGAGCTTTGTGGTGGAAATCAGCCAGAAAGAACTGGAGGAAGGCAGCGACCCTAACAAGATAGTTCATTAAAGAGCTCATTAAAGAGTTCACTAAACAGTTCACTGAACTGTAATACTACAACCGCCAGGCACCCATGGCGAACATACACTGAAACCACAACCGGAGACGTTTCATGCTGAGCGTCTCCGGTTTTTTTTGCCGACGTATATATCCTGGACGCTGATGACTTGAGGCTGACGGATTAATCTATGCTAGACTTTCAATAATGGCCGCAATAAAGAAAATAAAAAACGAAAAGGAGCTTCTTCATGAAGCGATTCGTATTGGCAGTGCCTATTTTGAAAAACGCGGCGCAGGGAAATTTGACCCGGATGACCATGCCGACATCAAGGTCAGGGCAATCTATAGCCTGTTGGTGAAGGATAACCTTATTCAGCCCCTTGCCAAGAACCAGGAAGATGTCCTGCATATGAAGCATAAGCTGGCGCTCTGGATGCAACGCACTTTGCCTGAAAACCACCCACTCAAAACAGGCTGATTACATCTTGACGCGCAAGGCCACTGTATTTCTTGTTTTGTTTCTGTCGTTCTCTGTTTTTGCAGCAGAGCCTGATGATTCATTTCTCCAATCTTCTGCAGAAATTGCTGAGAGCGGAAATCCGGCTCTCGAAACTACCCCTTTATCGCCTAATATTACAATTACAACCGAAGCACTTTCAGAACCCACGCCTACCATTGCTTATAATTTCAGCCGTGAGGATTTTGACAACCCACTGGTGGAAATCCGTACCAGCCTGGGTTCAATGATCCTGGAACTGTTTCCCGATGAAGCCCCACTCACGGTGGCTAATTTTCTTGGCCTGGCTGAAGGAAGCCGGCCCTGGATAGATCCGGAATCTGGCATGGAGGTTATGAGACCTCTTTACGATGGCACTGTCTTCCATCGTGTCATTGAAAACTTCATGATCCAGGGAGGCAGTCCTAACGGACAGGGCGACGGCACACCAGGCTTCCAGTTCGGCGACGAAATAAATGCCCGCAGCCTGGGACTTGATAAAATGCAGGTTATTGATGAACAGGGTTTTCCACACCCTATACTGGCTATAAACGACCAGCAGGACTTCCAGCAAAAGGTCCTGATCCCTCTTTACCAGGAACTGCAGATCACAAGCCAGGAAGAGCTTGATGCCAGGATAGACGAAATAGACAATCGCTTGCGAACGATGACCATTAAGGAAAACTTTGAAAGCCTGGGTTACCAATATACAGAACGTGTCATCTCACGCATGCCTGTGCGTGCTGTGATTGCCATGGCCAACAGTGGACCGAACACCAACGGTTCCCAATTTTTTATTAACCTGGTGGATACTGACTGGCTCACTGGTAAACACACTGTATTTGGCAAGGTTCGTGTTGGGCTGGATGTACTGGATGCCATAGGTACAGTCCCCGTGGATAACCAGGGTCGTCCACTGGAGCCCGTTGAAATCATTTCCATACGCCAGGTGGATCTGTAGTAACTATTACATTAACTATTGCATAAACACGAAGCACTTTTATGACACAACAAAAAAGCAGTAATGTGGTATGGCACGAAAGTCGTGTCGACAGAAATACACGGGAAGATATCTTCGGCCAGAAAGGTGCCACTCTCTGGTTTACGGGCTTAAGTGGCTCTGGGAAAAGCACGCTGGCTTTTACACTGGAACACCTGCTGACCGAAAGAGGTTACAAGAGCTACGTACTAGATGGCGACAATATACGCCATGGCCTGAATAACAATCTTGGTTTTTCTGATGACGACAGGGAAGAAAATATTC
>Ga0255756_1001364_pt1 | contig 27705 bp, 25 predicted proteins | sample 011ome_20_FD_179956 | JGI IMG/M metagenome (GOLD analysis project Ga0255756, IMG submission 179956) | Coastal salt marsh microbial communities from the Groves Creek Marsh, Skidaway Island, Georgia - 011509CT metaG (version 2) | ecosystem: Environmental > Aquatic > Marine > Intertidal zone > Salt...
TGCCCTGTCGTCCGTGGCGCGTGGGGTGATCCGCGGGCTTGATCTTGCCGCTATGAAGGCTGCACCAGGCGTGGTCGCGGTGCTTGTTGCGGCTGATCTGCCCTTTGCCAATGATGTCAGCCCTTCGGTGCATGACGAACCTTTATTGGCGACAGATCGGGTGCATTACATGGGGCAGCCCGTGGCCTTGGTTGTGGCAGATACTCACCTTGCGGCGCGCAAAGCTGCGCGGCTTTTGCAGATTGAGATTGAGGCAGAGCCACCGATCCTCAGCATTGAGGATGCACTGGCCGCGGAGAGTTATTTTGAAGATGGCCCGCGTGTTTGGGCCAAGGGGAACACAACAGCCGCCCTCAATCAGGCAAAGCGCCGCCTGCAAGGTGAAATCACCATGGGCGGGCAAGAGCATTTCTATCTCGAAGGTCATGCCGCCTTGGCCCTGCCACAAGAGGGCGGGGATATGGTGATCCACAGCTCGACCCAACACCCGACTGAGATACAGCACAAAGTGGCCGATGCTTTGGGCCTGCCCATGCATGGGGTGCGGGTGGAGTGTCGGCGTATGGGGGGTGGCTTTGGCGGCAAGGAAAGCCAAGGCAATGCATTGGCCGTGGCCTGTGCCGTGGCCGCGCGCCTAACAGGGCGCGCCTGCAAAATGCGCTATGATCGCGATGATGACATGATCATCACGGGCAAACGGCATGATTTTCGTATTGCCTATGATGTGGGCTTTGATGATCAAGGCCAGATCGAAGCGGTGCGGTTCACGCAGATCACGCGGGGCGGTTGGGCGCAGGATTTAACCGCACCCGTGGCAGATCGCGCGATGTTGCACGCGGATAACGCCTATCTTTTGCCCCATGCGGAGATCACTTCGCTGCGGTTAAAGACCAATATGCAATCGGCCACGGCCTTTCGCGGGTTTGGGGGGCCACAGGGCGTTTTGGGGATTGAACGGGTGATGGATCATATCGCCCATGATTTGGGCCTTGATCCCGCCCTTGTGCGGCGCAGAAATTACTACGCTGCCCCAAAGAGCGCCGCGCGTGCGGGGCTTGCGAACACCACCCCCTACGGGATGGAGGTGCGCGATTTTCTGCTGCATGAGATGACAGATCAACTGCTGTCTGAGTGCGATTACGCGGCGCGGCGTGCAGAAATTGCCGCGTGGAATGAAACCTCGCCCATCCTGAAACGCGGCATTGCATTTTCCCCCGTGAAATTCGGAATTTCTTTCACCCTCACCCATCTCAATCAGGCGGGTGCGTTGGTTCATGTGTATCAAGATGGGTCAATTATGATGAACCATGGCGGCACGGAAATGGGGCAGGGCCTATTCCAAAAATTGGCCCAAGTGGCGGCAAGCCGTTTTGGGGTCGGGGTGGATCAGGTAAAGATCACCGCGACCGACACGGCCAAGGTTCCTAATACTTCGGCCACCGCGGCCTCATCGGGCAGTGATCTGAACGGGATGGCAGTTCTGGCCGCTTGTGATGCCATTCGCACCCGCATGGCCGAGTTTCTGGGCCAAGGGGCAGAGGTGCGGTTTGCCGATGGCCGTGTCATGTGGGGCGACCAAAATATCAGCTTCGCCGAGGCTGTGGCGGCCTGTTATCAGGCGCGTGTTGGGCTTTCGGCCACGGGATTTTACAAAACCCCCGATCTGTCATGGGATCGCGCCGCAGGGCAGGGCAGGCCTTTCTTTTACTTTGCGCATGGTGCCGCCGTGAGTGAGGTGGTCATTGATAGGTTGACGGGCGAGAACCGTATTTTGCGCGCCGATATTTTGCATGATGTGGGCGCATCGCTGAACCCCGCTCTTGATCGCGGGCAGGTTGAGGGCGGCTATGTCCAAGGGGCGGGATGGCTTATGACCGAGGAATTGGTCTGGGATGATCGGGGGCATTTGCGCACCCATGCGCCATCCACCTATAAAATTCCTGCCTGCTCAGATCGGCCCGCCATTTTTAACGTGGCGCTTGTGGATGGTGAAAACCCCGAAGCCACGATTTATCGCTCAAAGGCGGTTGGTGAGCCGCCCTTTATGCTGGGTATATCCGCCTTTCTTGCTGTGTCAGACGCGATTTCGGCCTGTGGTGGGGGCTATCCAAATCTGGATGCACCTGCAACGCCCGAGCGTATTTTGCGCGCCATCCAAGGCTTACAACCATGAGCCTTGATTTGGCATATTTGCGCGCTTGTGCGGCACGGGGGCCGTTTGTGCGGATTTTGATCACGCGCACGGCGGGGTCTGTCCCACGCGAGGCGGGCACATCCATGATCGTTTGGGCCGAAGGTCAAGAGGGCACAATCGGCGGGGGGCGTCTTGAATGGGAGGCTGTGGCAGAGGCCCGCACGATGCTGCCGCAGGGCGGGATCGCGGTGCGGAACTATCCGCTTGGGCCACATTTGGGTCAATGCTGCGGCGGGTTTGTCAGCGTGGTGTTCGAGGTCTTTGCGAAAGATATTCCAGACAGTTTGCCCTATGCGCGGCCGCTTGGGCCAAATGCGCGTTGGGACGCAAAAATCGCGCGCGCGGTCGAGCGTCTGCACCCATCCCATAGCCCTGCCGTTGTTGGGGATTGGCTGATCGAAACGGGGCTTGCCGCCCCGCATCAGATTTGGATCTGGGGGGCGGGTCATGTAGGGCGGGCTTTGGTGAGTGTGCTTGCGCCTTTGCCTGATCTGGCCCTGACTTGGGTGGATATCGCGCAGTCTAGATTTCCCGAGGTCATCCCCCCCAATGTCACGCCATTGATCGCGCAGACCCCGCAAGGGGTGGTGCGCCATGCGCCAAAGGCGGCTGATCATATCATCGTGACCCATAGCCATTCCCTCGATCTCGAACTGTGCCATGCCCTGCTTGGTCATGAGTTTGGAAGCGCAGGATTAATCGGGTCGGCCACAAAATGGGCGCGGTTTAAGGGCAGATTATCGGCGCTTGGCCATAACAGCGCACAAATTTCGCGCATATCCTGCCCAATAGGGGATATATCCTTGGGCAAACACCCGCAGGCCATTGCCTTGGGGGTTGCCACAGCCTTGCTGTCTCGGGCAGAAGAGGCAGCACATAAAAACACGGGGGCAATGTGAAGCTTCTTGAATTGCAGGGACTGACCAAAGCCTATCCGGGCGTCATCGCGAATAGCGATGTCAGCTTTGATATCGACATGGGCCAGATCCACGCCGTGCTTGGCGAAAATGGTGCAGGCAAGTCGACTTTGGTCAAGACCATCTATGGTCTTGTGCGCCCCGATGAGGGGCAGATGCTGCTTGAGGGCGCGCCCTTTGCACCCAGTGACCCGCGCGCTGCGCGCGCCGCAGGTGTGGCGATGGTGTTTCAGCATTTCTCGCTGTTTGACGCGATGAGCGTGGCAGAGAATATTGCGCTTGGTATGGAAAACCCACCCAAGACGCAGGACCTTGCCGCGCAAATTCGGGCTGCATCTGAAAATTATGGGCTGCCTTTATCGCCTGATCGGATTGTGGGCGATCTATCTGCGGGCGAGCGGCAGCGGGTCGAGATCATTCGCTGTTTGCTGCAGAATCCCAAGCTTTTGATCATGGATGAGCCAACCAGCGTCCTGACCCCGCAAGAGGTCGATATCCTGTTTGGCACATTGCGTCTCTTGGCGTCTGAAGGGACATCAATCCTTTATATCTCGCACAAACTTGAAGAAATCCGCGCTTTGTGTGGGCACGCCACTGTTTTGCGCCAAGGTAAGGTTGTGGGCACGTTTGACCCACGCGAAATGAGCAACCGTGACATGGCCGAGATGATGGTGGGCAAGACCCTTACCACGCCAAAGCGCGCGGCTGTCACGACTGGACAGCCCTTGTTGCAAGTATCGGGCCTGAGCGCGCCTGCGCCGCACCAATTCGGAACAAGCCTGAAAGAGATCAGCTTTACCCTACACGCGGGCGAGGTTTTGGGGATCGGCGGTGTTGCGGGCAATGGTCAAGATGAATTGGTCGCGGCCCTGTCAGGCGAGATGCGCACACATGCTGATATGATCCAATTAGAGGGTCAGGGCATTGGCGCCGATGGGCCAAATGCCCGCCGCGCCCTTGGCCTTTGTGCCGCGCCAGAGGAACGCAATGGCCACGCCGCCGCCCCCGATATGAACCTTGTAGAAAACGCATTGATGACCGCGAAAACGCGGCTTTCTTTGTTGAAAAACGGGTTTATTGATTGGCCGCGCAGTCGTGCCTTCGCCCAAGAGGTGATCGCGCGTTTCGATGTGCGCACCCCAAGCCCCGAAACCGCCGCGCGTGCGCTGTCGGGCGGGAATTTGCAGAAATTCGTAATCGGGCGCGAGATTAGCCAAAACCCGCGCGTTTTGGTGATCAACCAACCCACATGGGGCGTTGATGCTGCGGCCGCAGCTGCGATCCGTCAAGCCTTGCTGGATTTGGCCAGTGCAGGATCAGCGGTGCTTGTGATCTCGCAAGACCTTGAGGAGGTGTTGGAAATCACTGACCGCTTCGCGGCATTGAACGAAGGCACCTTATCACAAGCGGTGCCAACATCGGGGCTGACCATGGAGAAAATCGGGTTGATGCTCGGTGGTGCGCATGATCTGGAGGTGGCCCATGCTTAGGCTTGAGAAACGGCCACAGCCTTCGCGCGGGTGGACATATGGCGCGCCCGTCTTGGCGGTGATTTTGACCATCGTTCTCGGCATGGGTCTGTTTGCGATTTTGGGCAAAGACCCACTGATCGCGATCAAGACGATTTTCTGGGATCCAATCTTTGGCCCCTTTGCGCATTTTTACCGCCCCGAGATTGTTAAGAAAGCTGCCCCTTTGGTGTTGATCGCCGTGGGGCTGTCCTTTGGGTTTCGGGCGGGAATTTGGAATATCGGTGCCGAAGGTCAGTATATCATCGGCGCAATTTGCGGGGCAGGGGTGGCCTTGGCCTTCTACCCGATGGAGGCGCGCTGGGTGATCTTTCCGCTGATGATCGTTGCGGGGCTCTTGGGGGGGCTTCTTTGGGCGACGATCCCTGCGATTTTGCGGCTGATGTTCAAGACCAACGAAATCCTTGTATCGCTGATGCTGGTCTATGTGGCCGAGGTTTTGATCAAGGCCTTTTCCATCGGCCTTTTGCGCAACCCCGAGGGGTTTGGCATGCCTGGTAGCCGCAATTTGCGGCAATACCCATCGGCCGCCAATTTGGATTTGATCCCCAACACAGGCTTTCATTGGGGGGCTTTAGCGGCGCTGATGGCCGTGGTGGGGGCCTATATCCTATTCACCCGACATCAGTTTGGCTTCAACGTGCGCCTTGCAGGGCAAAGCCCGCGGGCGGCGGGATTTGCAGGGGTCAATGCTAATCGCCTTGTGATCTTATGTATGGGTATATCGGGCGCGCTTGCGGGACTTGCAGGATTGTTTGAGGTGGCAGGGCCATCGGGGCAGATCCTTGGTTCTTTCCCCGCCTTTTACGGGTTTACCGCAATTATCGTGGCCTTTTTGGGGCGCTTGCATCCTGTGGGCATTCTTTTTGCGGGGCTGATCATGGCGCTGACCTATATCGGTGGACAGGCGGCTGAGGCACAGTTGAACCTGCCTGCGGCGGCAATTTTGACCTTTCAGGGCATGTTGCTCTTTTGCCTTTTGGCTGTGGATGTGCTGACCAATTATCGCTTCAAATTCGGCCAAGGGGAGGCGCGCTGATGGATATCAATCCAATCCTGCTTTTGGCCGCGCTGATGGTGGCCTCAACGCCGATCTTGCTTGCGGCAATCGGTGAATTGGTGGTCGAGCGCGCGGGCGTCCTGAACCTTGGGGTTGAGGGGATGATGATTGTCGGCGCGGTTTGCGGCTATATTGCGGGCCATTCAAGCGGCAACCCCTATTTCGGCTTTGTGGGGGCGGCCTGTGCGGGTGCAGTCGTTTCCTTAGTCTTTGCCGTCTTGACCCAATTTCTTTTGACCAATCAGGTCGCTACAGGTTTGGGCCTGACGATGTTCGGCTTGGGCCTGTCATCGCTGATCGGGCAAGATGCGGTTGGATCACCTGATTTGACGGTGGCGAAGCTCTCTTTCCCCATTTTGTCCGATATTCCTGTTTTGGGGCCGATCCTGTTTCGCCATGATCTGATGGTCTATCTAAGCATTGCCATCGTGGCGGGGGTTTGGGCGTTTTTGAAATATAGCCGTGCGGGTCTGATCCTGCGCGCTGTTGGTGAGAATCACGAAGCCGCGCATGCGCTAGGGTATAATGTGCGCCGTGTGCGCGTTCTTGCGATTGTATTTGGTGGAGCCTGTGCAGGGCTTGCAGGGGCCTATATCAGCCTTGTCCGCGTGCCCCAATGGATTGACGGGATCACAGCAGGCGCAGGCTGGATTGCTTTGGCCATTGTGGTTTTCGCCTCTTGGAAGCCATGGCGCTTGATCGCAGGTGCCTATCTTTTTGGCGGTGTTACTGTTCTTCAGCTTAATTTGCAGGCAGAAGGCTTGAAAATTCCTGTCGAATATCTGTCAATGGCCCCATACCTTGCGACCATCATCGTCCTTGTGATGATACGCGCAGGACGGGCGCCTGCCTCATTGGGCAAACCCTTTCACCCCTCGTCATGAGGGTTTCAGCAACGACCAGAGCCTGATCTCTGGTAAACCGGGAGAGTAATTATGAAACGCAGAACACTACTTGCGACTGGTGCAGGTGCCGCCCTCGCCGCAGCAATGGGCATGCCCGCGCGCGCGCAGGACAAGACCAAAGTCGGCTTTATCTATGTTGGCCCGATCAATGATGGCGGCTGGACACAGCACCACCATCATTCCGCAATGGAAATGGTCGAGCATTTTGGTGATGCGGTTGAATTTGTCTATCAAGAGAGCGTCCCAGAAGGCCCCGATGCCGAGCGTGCGATCACCCAAATGGCTTTGGGTGGTGCGGATATTATCTTTACCACATCCTTCGGCTTTATGGATCCAACCGTGAACGTGGCGGCGAATTTCCCTGATGTGAAGTTCGAACACGCAACAGGCTATAAGCAGGCAGACAACGTGTCTGTCTATTCCGCGCGCTTCTATGAAGGTCGCGCGATCCAAGGCACATTGGCGGGTCGTGTCACCACCACCAACAAGATTGGCTATATCGCGTCTGTGCCAATTCCTGAGGTGATCCGAGGCATCAACTCGGCCTATATCCACGCCAAAAAGGTCAACCCTGATGTTGAATTCAAGATCATCTGGATCTTTGAATGGCTGAACCCCGCGAAAGAAGCAGATGCGGCCAAGGCATTGATTGAACAGGGTTGTGACGTTGTTCTGCAGCACACCGACTCGACCGCGCCGCATCAGGCCGCGCGTGAGGCAGGGGGCGTTTACACCTTTGGTCAGGCGGCAGATATGGCGGAATATGGCCCGATGCCCCGCATTTCTTCGATCATCGACAACTGGGCGCCCTATTACATCGACCGCGTGCAGGCCGTGATTGATGGCACATGGTCATCCGTGAACACATGGGATGGCATCAGCACAGGCATGGTTGGCATTGGTGAGATTTCCGATGTCGTGCCCGCAGATGTAAAGGCCGAGGCCGAGGCGCTGCGCGATGCAATCGCGGCGGGCGAATATCATCCGTTCACAGGGCCGATCAACAAGCAAGATGGCAGCCCATGGTTGGCTGAAGGCGAGACCGCGTCCGATGGCGACCTTGCGGGTATGTTCTTCTATGTCGAAGGGGTCGAGGGCGATATCCCGTCCTGATCCCAACCCTTATTGGGCGTGAAAGTGGGCGCATCTGCGCCCACTTTTTTCTTTGCGGTGGGTTATAGTGCCTGATCCCCCTTTAGGCGTAGAAGCGCCACCAATGCAGCATCGCGGCGCGCGCGCAAATCTGCGCCCCCCATGCTCGCCAATTCCGCTTCGACACCGGCAACCAATTCTGCCTTGAGTGCCTCGGTCAGTTCAGGATGACCAAGGTCTTTCCATCGCGCCTCTTGCGTGGGGCCAAGATGATCAAGATACGCGCGATAGCCGCCCGCGCCACCGCCCAAGTGATAGGTGAGATGTGGCCCCATCAAGGCCCATCTCAGACCCGGCCCATTGGCAATGGCGCGATCAATATCACCGACATCCGCAATCCCTTCGGCCACAAGATTGACCGCTTCGCGATAGAGTGCTGCGGTCAGGCGGTTGGCGATGTGGCCTTGCACCTCGCGCTTTGCGCGAATGGGCACGCGTTGCAGCGCATGATAATGCGCTTCGGCTTGATCCATTACGTCTGGTGCGGTGAGGCGGCCTGCGACCAGTTCAACCATCGGGATCAGATGCGGCGGGTTCATTGGGTGCGCGACCAAGATGCGCTCAGGATGTTTGGCGCCCTGCTGTAGATCACTGGCCATGAGTGACGAGGTGCTTGATGCAATCACGACCTCAGGCCCGACCTGCGCCTCGATTTGACGGATCACCTCATGCTTGACTGCGATCCGCTCTGGCGCATTTTCTTGGACAAATCTGGCCCCTCTGAGGGCCGCATAATCGGGGCTGACATCAGGCGCAGTCGGAGATTGCGCTAACCCCAATGCTGCGAGGTTCGGCCATGCATGGGCCAAGAAGGCCGCAAGATGCTGATTGCAGTCAGGGTCAGGGTCGATAATGACCACCTTATGCCCCAGTGATGAGGCCAAAGCGGCCCAACTCAGACCGATCAAACCACCCCCAACAATTCCAATTTGGTCTAAATCCGACATATATAAAACCTTTTAGGTATTTTTATTATGTGTTAACAATTTCAAATACTTGCCTTACATCCCCCGCAAGATGAAATAATGATAACTTAACCCCCTACGACATCTAGTAGTCATTGACTGTTGCGCGTGGATTTGATTCCATAGCAATGCCTATAAGGAGTGATTAATCATGAAAAAACTATCTGTTGCAGTTTGCATCACAGCGCTTGTTGCCCTGTCGGCGTGCTCTTCGCAGCCCGTTGCAGCGCCAATCGAAGCGCCTGCGGCAAACAAAGTTCCAGGCTGAGGCTTGCCTCGGATTTCCCCATCACCTGCCACGAGCAGGTGATGGGGCATCTTTCACTTACCCATTCATCGCGCGGGTAAGTTCTGAAATCTCTACAGCGCGATGTTCTTTCATCGAAATTTGTGCAGCCATTCCCATAATGACGGCCATGTAGCCATCATTCAGGCTGACTTCGGGTGCTTGGCTTTTACCGCGCACCAAATCTAAGAATTTCTGATGCTGATAAAAGGTTGATCCATTATGGTCGCCTGCGGCCAATAGGGTCGGGTCGACAGGGATGTCGCGGGCGATAGGCCCTTTGGGGTCTCGTGGGCTTTCAATCAATTGCGGGATTGGGGCCTCGCCCAAATGATCGGGCCAGAACCGACCGGGGCCGGGCACATAGGCCTCAATCTTGCCCTTAGGGCCAGTGGCGCAGACCTCTTCTTGATAGCGGCTGCCTTCAGCGAACATGCACAGTTCGAGCAGCGCCCGCGCGCCATTGGCGAAATCCACGATGACAAACCCATTGTCGAGGATATCTGGCGTCTCGCCGTCATAGGCCTCGTCTCGGTGGTTCACATCCATCCCACCCGAGGCCAACACCCGCACGGGTTCCGATTTCAGTGCGAGGCGCATCAGGTCAAAGAAATGGCAGCATTTCTCAACAAATGTCCCGCCCGTATAGCGGTTAAAGCGGTTCCAATCGCCAACCTTTTCAAGGAAAGGAAAGCGATGCTCGCGCAAAGACAGCATCTTGATCCCCCCTGTAGCCCCTTCGGCGGCCTCAAGGAAGGCGGTGATTGGCGGCATATAACGATATTCCATCGCGACCCAAATAGGCGCGGGATAGCTGTCACGGATCTCGCGCAGACTGTCTTGTTGCGCTGGATCCGTAAAAAGCGGCTTTTCCACGAGGACGGGCAGGGGGCGATGTTTTGCGAGATATGTTAACTGCTCGACATGGCGGAAATTCGGGCTGGCGATCAGGTAACAGTCGAGATCGGGATGGGCCACCAGTGCCTCAAGGCTATCGTAAAGCGTGGCCTTCGGTGCAAGGGCCAGTGATTTCGCAGCCATACCTGCATCGGGCTCGAAAATCGCGGCCACCTCCGCCCTGTCTAGCAGGGCGATATTTTGCAGATGTTCTTGGCCCATCATACCGCAACCGATGATGCCGTAGCGTGTGATTTGAGACATTTGTCCTCTCTACTTTAGACGCTGCACATAATGTGCGCGCGTGTGGTCAATCCAATTTCGGGAATATTCAATGATGCCCCGACCGTCTGCATGGCTGTAACGCTCGACAAAGGGGGCGGGGCTTGTGGCTGGGCGCGCGAACTCGGGCGGCACCCAATCGGGGATGGGGGCGATGCTGACATAATCCTCAGCCTGAAGGATCCGCAGGCCCAATTGCACACGATAGGTCAGATACAACGAATCAGACAGCTTTTCGGCCTCCAATCGGCCCGCAGCCCCGTCTAGCCAGATCTCCTCCGCCGCCACTGGCAGAGAATTGAGGAACCTCAAACGGCGGATTCGCGTGGCATACGAGGCCGCGCCAAAACTGGGCAGATCGGCGGGTTTCGCAATATAGTCCACCGCCAAAACTTGGGCGCTTGGCAGCCCGCCGCCTGTGCGAAGTTCGAGGCGAAACATCGAGTAAATCGAACTGATCTGCGCGCTTGATTGCACATAATTTCCAGAACCCTGCACGCGGCGCAAAAGACCTTTTTCCTCAAGAATATCGAGGGATTTTCGCAATGTGCGCACCGTGGTTTGATACTGCGCAGCCAGCGTGCGTTCGGGCGGCAGGCGGCTGCCATCGGGCAGGCGACCCGCTGCGATTTCGCGGATCAAGACCTCGCTTAATTGTATGTAAAGCGGCAGCGCCGATGAGGCGGGTCTGCGGTCGATTTGATCGCGCATCGAAGCGGCCTTTCGAAAAAATTGATACACTATTGATCCAGATCAAGGACACGGCTAATTTCGGAGAAAGTCAAGCGGCAGCGATGACGATTAGATCAACGCGCCGCAGGGAGGGGAGAAGAGATTTGAGCGTGGTTCCCATCACATCTGCCGATCTAGATGCCGCCGAAGTGTCTTGGTTTGCTGCGCTTTGCTCGGACGATTATCAATTCTTGGGTGTGCCAGATGGGACGTTGCGCTCATCTTTTGCGCATTGCTCGGATATTGTGAAAACCGCTGAAAACCACGGCTTTCGCAATGTGCTGTGCCCCTCGTCCTATCAGGTGGGACAAGATACGCTCAGCTTCGTTGCGGGCTGTGCGCCGATCACCTCCAAGATTAACCTGCTGGCGGCTGTGCGCTGTGGCGAGATGCAGCCCATTATGTTGGCGCGCACCATCGCGACACTCGATCACATGCTGGAAGGCCGCCTGACGGTTAACATCATCTCTTCGGATTTTCCTGGTGAGGTGGCCGACAGTTCATTTCGCTATCAGCGTTCGCGCGAGGTTGTGGAAATCCTTAAACAGGCATGGACGCAGGACGAGATCAATTACAAAGGCGAAGTTTATAACTTTGAAGGCCTGACCACTGACCCCGCGCGCCCCTATCAAAAGGGCGGGCCGCTGCTGTATTTTGGGGGCTACTCGCCTGATGCGCTTGAGCTTTGCGGTCAGCATTGTGATGTTTATCTCATGTGGCCTGAACGCGAGGAAGAGTTGCGCGGACGGATGCAGGCCGTGAATGCCGTGGCCGAACGTTATAACCGCACGCTTGATTACGGTCTGCGCGTCCATGTGATTGTGCGCGATACCGAGGCCGAAGCGCGCGAATATGCCGAATATATCGTTTCGAAACTTGATAAGGATCAGGGGGACGCGATCCGCAATCGCGCGCTTGATGCCAAATCCCTCGGGGTGAGCCATCAGTCGAAAAACCGCGAGATTGCGGATGATGCGGGCTATATTGAACCCCATCTTTGGACGGGTGTTGGCCGCGCGCGGTCTGGCTGTGGGGCGGCGCTTGTTGGCTCTACCGATCAGGTTTTGTCACGGCTTGAGGATTACCAGAAAATGGGCATCCGCGCCTTTATTCTTTCGGGGTATCCGCACAAAGACGAGGCAGAGCATTTTGGCAGCCGCGTTTTGCCGCAGATGAAAACTTGCTCTTTGCCCCATGAATATGGCCGCGTGCCCGCTACATTGCCGAATACACCCTTAAGCGGAGGCGTTCGCAAATGACCAAAACACCCCCCACCATGCCCCGCGTCCAAATCGCCGAGGGCCTGAGTTTTAGCCGTCTTGTCTACGGGATGTGGCGGCTTGGCGATGACACGGATACCTCCACCGATCATGTCATCGCAAAAATCGAAACCTGCCTTGCCCAAGGGATCACAACCTTTGATCAGGCGGATATTTATGGCGCTTATACCGCTGAGGCCATTTTGGGTGCCGCGTTGCGCGCGCGGCCCGATCTGCGGGCTAAAATGGAAATCGTCACAAAATGCGATATCGTGGCCCCGATTGGCCGCTATTCTGACGCGCCTGTAAAATATTACGACACATCCGCAGCTCATATCACGCAATCTGTTGATACCTCATTGCGCGAGATGGGGATTGATCAGATTGATCTGTTACTCATCCACCGCCCCGATCCGCTGATGGATCACCACGAGACGGGGGCCTGCCTTGATGGATTGATCAAAGCCGGCAAGATCCGCGCAGCGGGTGTGTCGAATTTCCGCCCTTGGGATTGGGAGTTGCTGCAATCTGCGATGAGCGCGAAATTGGTCACCAACCAAATTGAGCTGTCGCTGTCCCATATCGCGCCCTTCACAAATGGGGATTTGAGTTTCCATCAACGCCATGCACAGCCCGTTATGGCGTGGTCGCCTTTGGGGGGTGGTGCGCTGATGACGACACGCGAGGGGCTGTTGGCCACGCGTCTTGACGCCATTGCGGCAGAGCAGGGCGTGGATCGTGCGGCTGTTGCTGTGGCGTTCCTCTTGGCCCATCCTTCGACAATCTTGCCTGTGCTTGGCACCAATGCGTTGCCGCGCATTGCCACTATTTCAGACGCGCTGCGCGTGCGTCTTGATCGGCGTGATTGGTTCTCGCTTTACGAGGCCGCACTTGGTCACGAGGTCGCCTGATGGATCAGAAGATGCGCCGCCACCCCCTCAGCAGCTTTGTGCCTGACCCGACAAACCCGCGCGCCTTTCGCACGGCGCTTGGGTGTTTTGCAACGGGTGTGACCATTGTCACAGTCGCAAGCGATGAGGGGCCAGTGGCCATCACGGCGAATAGTTTTACATCCGTGTCGCTCGATCCTGCATTGGTCTTGTGGTCGATTGATCGCGCTTCGCGCCGTTACCCCTATTTCGGTGCGGCCCCTGCCTATGCCATTCATGTTTTGGGGGCGGATCAAGAAGATCTTTGCTGGCGCCTCGCGCGCGATGCAAAGGGGCTTGGGCCTGATGATTTTGATATGAATGCCGAAGGTGTACCCGTGCTGCATGACTGTCTTGCGCGGTTTGAATGCACAGCTTGGGCCAATTACGCGGGCGGTGACCATGATATCATGGTCGGCCAAGTGCAGCGTGCGGGCTATCGCGACTTGGGTGGGTCGCTGGGATTTTTCCGCGGCAAACTTGGCACGTTCACCGTGAGGGAGACTGAGCCCGCATAACTAAGTTACCCCGATCAAAAGGGGGAAAGTGAGACGACCAAAACCAATGGGAATGTTTAAGGGAGGAATTACATGACCGCTAAGTTTACCAGCACTGCAATTGCAGCACTTATGGTTGCAAGCGCAGCCCCCGCTTTCGCGGATGAAATTACGTTTTTGTGCTACCAAGACGGCAATGAATGCGATGTGATCGGCGAAATGCTGCCCGAATTCACCGCTGCCACAGGCCATAATGTTAACATGGAAACCGTTGCCTATGACGTGATCCGTGATCAGTTGGAAAACCAGTTGCAAACGGATGCGGCCCCTGATGTCGCGCGCGTGACCAATTTGGGCGGCTTGAACCAGTATTACCTTGATCTCGCGCCCTATGTCGATCGTGGCACATGGGAAGCCGCCTATGGCGCGACCCTGCCGTGGTTCCGCGCACCAGGTGCGGGGGATGATGGGATTTACGGGTGGATGACCCAGCTGACTGTGACAGGCCCCTATGTCAACGTCTCGCTCTTTGAAGATGCGGGCGTGGATATGCCAGGGGATGGCGCAACATGGGACGATTGGGCAACGGCCTTGGCCGAAGTTCAGGCCGCAACAGGCGTGACTGCAGGCTTGGCAATGGATCGCACGGCGCATCGTATGGCGGGCCCCGCGTTTTCCTATGGCGCGCGCTTCTTTGATGATGCGGGCAACCCGATCCTCGTGGATGAAGGGTTCCGTAACTTTGCAGAAACATTTGTGGGTTGGCACGCCTCAGGCCTGATGCCTGCTGAAGGTTGGCCTGCGGGTGAGGGCACGCAATATCGCAACGCTGCACCGCTGTTCCAATCGGGCGAAGCTGTGATGCACATGTCGGGCTCGTGGATGATCAATTCCTACTCGGAAAACATCACCGATTTCGAATGGCGCGCGGTTCCAGCGCCATGTGGCGTAGGTGGCTGTGGCGCAATGCCAGGGGGTGCCGCGATCACGGCGTTCAAATCGACCGATGCACCTGAAGCAGCTGCGGCCTTTATCGATTTCCTCGCCTCTGAGGAAAATGCAGCCCGCTTTGCATCTGCAACCCGCAACATCACCGCGCATCAGGGCCTTCAGGCTTCTGGTGTTGATTATGGTGATGCATCCCCCGCGGTTGCGGCGGCGCTGTCTGTCTTTGCGGCAAATGCTGGCAAGGCAGCAGAAACCACACCACAGGCTTACACCTTCCAAGGTTACGCCAAGAATTTCGTAATCTATGGTGTTGTGCCTGACTACCTGACCAAAGCGATCACAGGCGAAATGAGCCTTGATGATGCTTTGGCCGCGATTGATGCGGATGTTGCCGCACAAATCGCCCAGTAAGTGAACCAAAGGACGACCCTGCAATGATTGACGCCTTCATCGCCGCATTTGCAGGGTCACCTTGGCCGCTTTATCTGGCCCTCTACTTGGCCGTGGGGTGGGTGTTGATCCGCCCCACTGGCCCAATCATGGGGCAATTGGCCTCGATCATGGGATGGCCGATTGAGATGACACAGCGCCTCGCAGGCGCGACTGGTCTGCCCTATTTGTTCCTTTTGCCCAATATGTTGGTCTTTGGCCTATTCACCTTTGCCCCGATGTTTATCAATTTGGGTTTCGCGGTGACCGAAGGCCAATCCATTCTCTTTGATGAGCGCGCCTTCGCAGGTCTTGATAACCTGCGCCGTCTTGTGGCCGAAACACAGATTGACACGGGCGCCGCCAATCTTGAGGACGACAAATTTTTCTCGGCCGTCTACGACACGGCGATCTTCGTGATTTTCCAAGTGCCCGTTATGATCCTTGTTGCGCTGTTTTCTGCGCTTGCGCTGAACCGCCAAATCATCGCGCGCGGCTTTTGGCGGGCGGTGTTTTTCTACCCTGTGATGTTGTCGCCCGTGGTGGTTGGCTTTTTGTGGAGTTTGATCCTCAAGCGTCAAGGCGTGTTGAGCCAAAGCCTGATCATGTGGGGCTGGATTGAGGAGCCGATCCAATGGCTGACTGATCCGTCATGGACGATGTTTTGGTCTGTCTTTGTCTACACTTGGGCGCATCTTGGCTTCTATATGCTGATCCTGCTTGCAGGGCTGCAGGCAATTCCGCGCGATGTGTATGAGGCCGCTGAAATGGATGGCACATCCGCCTTTCGGCAATTGACCCGCATCACCATCCCGCTGCTTGCGCCGACCCTGTTGGTGGTCACGGTTCTGTCGCTGATCAAAGCCTTTCAAGCATTTGAGGAACTCTATGCGATGTCGGTGCGGTGGTCTTCGCTTGTGGCCTATATTTTTGAAACATCAGGTCTGCGGGGGCAGGCCACAGCCAATGGTCTGGGGGTTGCGGCGATGGCATCGTTGATTGTGGCTGCGGTTTTGATTGTGCTGTCGTTGTTGCAGGTTTGGCTCTCATCGCGGGGGGCGCGGCAATGAGTGGGGCATGGGCATTTCTGACCCGCAAGGCAGGCGGGCCACGCGCGAATTGGTTGGATTACCTCACCTATGCCTATCTTTTGCTTGGCGTGATTGTGATCCTCGTGCCTGTGCTGTGGCTGGGGCTGAATTCGTTGAAATCTTCGGCGCAGTTGGAACGCCAAGACCTATCGCTTTTGCCTGCCCGCTATGAACAGGTGGCGCGCGCCACAGTCACAGGGCTAGAGGGTAAGCGCATTTTCTACATCAGTGATCTGCCCTATTGGGTTTTGGATTGGTCGGATCTGCCCGATGCGCAAAAGGCACGACACGATTTATCCGCCTTCTTGGCAGGGTATGAGGGGGATGCGCTTTATGCCTTGCGGGCGCATTTGGGCCTTTTGCCTGAGATGACGCGTGACTTGGTTGCACGGGAAAACCTGCCTGATTGGATTTTGCGCTATGTGTCGATGTCGGCGCAGGCACGCAGTGAATATGATGTTGCGGCCATCATCGCGGGGCTTGGCCCCGAAGATCAGCGACTTTTGTCGGAATTTCTATCGCTTGATCCTTATGAGCCATCGGCCATTTCTGTTCAGATTTTGGCCCGCGCCCCTGATCCAGTTACAGGCATTGAGACACTGTTTGGGGTGTCGCGCATCAACCCCACGCGCGACACAACGCCCGCGCGCTATGTTGATAACCGCAGCGCGGAGGTGGTGCAGCTTGCCACGGCCACCATTCGCACAGAGCGCAGCTTTGCCCCCAGTTGGGAAAACTACACCGATCCCCTTTTGGGGCGTGCCTTTGGCGTAAACGTGAATTTTGCGACCTGCTTTACCAATTCGGTATTGGTCACGGCCATAGCCACGGCCCTGACCTTGCTTATCAATTCGATGGCGGCCTTTGCGTTGGCGAAATATAAATTCCGCGGCCAAGTTTTGTTCTTTGTGATCATCTTGGCCACGCTGATGGTGCCCCCCACCATCACGCTTGTGGGCTTGTTCAAGGCAATCAACGCCACGGGCCTGTCAGGGTCGATCTGGGGCGTTATCATTCCAGGGGCGGCCACCCCAACGGGGGTGTTTTTGCTTCGCCAATATATGCTGTCGATCCCCGATGAGTTGATCGAGGCAGCGCGCATGGATGCGGCGAGCGAATGGAAGGTCTATTGGCGCATCATTTTGCCTTTGGCCTTGCCCGCGATTGCGGCCTTGGCGATCCTATCGGTGATCTGGCGTTGGAATGATCTGATCTTGCCGATGGTGGCCATCGCGACCACCAAAGAGGCCTATACAATTCAACTTTGCCTGCTTGAATTCCGTGGCGAGCATCTCAGCCAAGAGCATTTCCGCCTCGCTATGACCATGGTCAGCCTCGTGCCTGCGACCTTGGTCTTTGTGTTCTTGCAGAAATACATCACCACGGGCATTGCCAATACGGGATTGAAATAGTGAGTGACCTACAGCTGAAATCAGTGATCAAGCGCTACGGCTCGGTCGAAGTGATCCATGGCATTGATCTTGAGATCAAGTCAGGCGAGTTTTGCGTCTTTGTTGGCCCATCTGGCTGCGGAAAATCCACGCTGCTGCGGATGATTTCGGGGCTTGAGGGGATCACGGGCGGGGATGTCGTGATCGATGGAGCCGTGGTCAACCATGTGCCCGCGGCACAGCGTGAATTGGCGATGGTGTTTCAATCCTATGCGCTTTACCCGCATATGTCGGTGCGCGGAAACCTGTCTTTCGGGCTTGAGAACCTCAAAATGCCGAAAGCCGAAATTTCCCGCCGCGTGGAGGAAGCCGCGCGTATGCTCCGCATTGAGGCGTATCTGAACCGCCGTCCTGGTCAATTGTCAGGCGGGCAGCGTCAGCGGGTTGCCATTGGCCGCGCGGTTGTGCGCGAGCCAAAGATTTTCCTTTTTGACGAGCCGCTGTCCAATCTTGACGCTGAGCTGCGCGTGACGATGCGCCGCGAGATTGGCAACCTCCATCGCCGCCTTGGGAACACGATGATCTATGTGACCCATGATCAGGTCGAGGCGATGACAATGGCCGATAAAATCGCGGTTTTGCGCGATGGCAGGCTGGAACAATTCGGAACCCCATTAGAGCTGTTCAACAATCCAGATAACCGCTTTGTTGCGGGCTTTATAGGGTCGCCCGCGATGAATTTCCTGAAGGGCGAAATCGCCGAAGGTGGGGTGGCCTTGGCCGCTGGTGGGCACATTCCCCTTGGGCCGCGCAGCGGTGTTGGACAGGGCGATGCAATCGAATTGGGCATCCGCCCACGCAACATTAGCATTGCCAAAACAGGTGGCGTGAAGGGCGAAGTGACCGAAGTCGAACAATTGGGCAGCGAAAGCTATATCTTTGTTACCCTGCCGTCAGGGGAGCCGCTGGTGATCCACCAAGCGGGTCAGACTGATATCGCCATTGGCCAAACAGTTGCCGTCAAACTTGCCCCTGAGGCCGTTCACATCTTCCGTGCCGATACAGGACGTGTGTGTCGGTGACCCTGCGCAACGCTGACATCCTCTCTGGCCTTCAGCGCATTGGGCCAGGGTTGCTGATGGCGCTTTTGGTGGCGATGGCTGCGCAATTCCTGTCGGATCATTACGGCGCGCCTGTGATGCTGATGGCGATTTTGCTCGGCATCCCATTTCATTTCCTCTCGCAAGAGCCGCGTATGGCCGCAGGCATCCAATTTGCGGGCCGCACCGTTCTGCGCATTGGGGTGGCGCTGCTTGGCCTTCGCATTAGCGCGCAATTGTTGGAAGGCATTGGCGTGGCCGAAGCAATCATGCTAGCGATGGCGGTCGTCACCACGATCGGCGTGGGAATTTGGCTGGCCCCGCGTTTTGGCAGATCGGGCTATTTTGGGTTTCTCGCGGGTGGCTCTGTTGCCATTTGTGGTGCCTCTGCGGCGCTTGCCATTTCAGCGTTGCTGCCAAAACGGCATGTGGCCGAAGATGATGTCACCTTCACTGTGGTGGGGGTAACGGTTCTCTCAAGTGTCGCGATGATCATCTATCCGATGATCGCCACCTCGCTTGGTCTGTCGACCCATATGGCAGGGATATTCTTGGGCGGAACCATTCACGATGTGGCCCAAGTTGTGGGGGCGGGCTATTCCATCTCGGATGAGACGGGGGATCTTTCTACCTTGGTCAAATTGTTTCGCGTGATGATGTTGGCCCCCGTGATTTTGGTGGCGTCTTTGATCCTGCGCAAAGCCCATCTTGAGGCGGGCGAGGGCGGGAAAGCCCCGCCGCTCATCCCTGCTTTCGTGGCGGGGTTCATCGCATTGGCCATTCTGGGCACGATGCAGCTTGTGCCGCCGATGATCATAGAGGGCGTTAACCTTGTCTCGCGAAGCTGCCTTGTGGTGGCCGTTGCTGCCGTTGGGATGAAAACTTCGTTGCAGGCATTTGCATCAGTTGGGCGCAGCGCCTTGGCGTTGTTGATCACCCTGACGCTGCTAATTGCGGCTTTGGTTGCCATTGGCCTCGCGGCCTTGGCCTAGGCCTGATCTGCTGACAGACTCCGATTCTCAGATCCCAGAGTGTCGGTGCATCTTGCGCGGTGCCACCAACAGATTGTGACGAAAATCGCGCCACTGCGCCCGATGCGCGTCAATTGTTTCCAGTGTTGGTGCTTCGCCCAAGTTTTTTATCAATATCTTTAAATAATTGACGGGAATATCCTGAGTTGTGCGCAATTTTTGAAAATTTTTTAAATGTGGCGGGTGTTTCTACAATTCTGTCCCATCTTGGCCAAATTCCCCCCCCTAAACCTGTGACCATTTCGAGCATTCCTTGCATCAGCAAGGTTAAAGCACCTTGTTCATGCCGATCTCAAAAGCGGCATGATCAGCCAATATCTTCGCGCGCGACCGATAGGGTTTTAAGGATGGCATAGACCGCCCGCCCTTCGTTCAGGCCCAATAGATGGGCCGAGCGCCGGGTCACACGGGCCAAGATCCGCCCCAATTTCGTGTCGACTGCGACCAAAACAGCGGGGCCATCGCCGCTGCGCATACTGTGAATTGTGCCTTCAATTACATTGAGCGCCGATAGGTCTTGTGGTTTTTGGGTGGCCAAAATCACCTCATGCGCGGCGATACGCAGTTGTAATTTTTGCCCCAAATCGCCGCTCAGACGCGGCACAAAAAGTGCCACATCGGCGTTGCGTAATTCGCTGACCCCATCCGCGTGATGCGCCGTCAGCGTGGCCTCAATAACGGCCCCCGCTTCGCGTGATCCTGCAGGCAGGCTATGTGGGTCAGAAAAGACCTTGCTTGGGCGCCCTTGCGCCTGTATCCGCCCCGCCTCAATCGTGATCACTTCTGTCGCTAAGCGCGTAACCTCGGTTGGGGCGTGACTTACATAAAGAATGGGAATGTCCATTTCATCGCGCAGACGTTCAAAATAGGGCAGGATTTCTTGCTTGCGCGCCTCATCAAGGGCTGCCAGTGGCTCATCTGCCAGAAGGATACGGGGGGCCGCTAACAACGCGCGCCCGATTGCCACGCGTTGCTTCTCGCCGCCTGATAGCATCGCGGGTCGCCGCTGCAAGAGGTGCCCGATCCCCAACATCTCGACAATATCCGCGAAATTCGGGGCAGGGCGCGCGCTGCGATAGCGCATCCCATAACGAAGATTTTTCGCAACGCTCAGATGCGGAAAGAGGCGCGCTTCTTGAAAAATATAGCCCGCTTGGCGCTCATGCGCGGCAAGATTTATCCCGCGCGCAGGGTCAAACAGATCCATATCCCCCACGCGGATATAGCCGTCATCAGGCGTGATAAGACCCGCGACTGCATTGATCACGGTGGTTTTGCCCGCGCCCGAGCGGCCAAAAAGGGCGGTGATCCCGCGGGCGGCTTGGAAGTTGAGATCAAGTGAAAACGCACCGATCTGGTGACGAAGCCTCAGATCAAGCATCACGTCCCCCGATACGTTTGGACAAAGCCCGCGCCAAAATTTCTGACAAAACGAGGGCAAGAATAGCGATAAAGATCGACACGGCCACTAAGATCAGCGCGCCCTGTTCCCCGTCTGGTTGCTGCAAAAATGTGTAAATTGCCGAAGGTATTGTGCGGGTTTGATTTGGAATATTCGAAACGAAAGTGATGGTGGCGCCAAATTCCCCCATGGCCTTTGCAAACCCCAAAATCGCGCCAGTCAGAACCCCTGGCAGGCTCAGAGGCAAGGTGAGGGTGGCAAAGACCGCCCAAGGCGGCGCGCCTAGGCTGCGGGCTGCATCCTCAAGTTTGGGGTCAACCGCCTCAAGCGATAGGCGTATCGCGCGCACCATCAGCGGAAAGGCCATGACCGCCGCGGCAAGGGCGGCTCCCGTCCAATGAAAGGCAAAGCCCAGACCTAGTGCAGCCAAGGCTTGCCCCAAAGGGGTCTGCGCGCCAAAGGCCAAGAGCAGCACATATCCCGTCACCACAGGTGGCAAGATCAGGGGCAGATGAACCGCTGCATTTAATATTTGCTTTCCAAAAAAGTTACAGCGCGCCAACAGATAGGCAGCCCAAAGTGCAAAAGGCAGGCTGGCCAAGGTGGCCCAAAAACTGACTTTGAGGGACAGCGCGATTGCGGCCCATTCTGCGGGGCCGAGAAGATTACTCATTTATCAGCCTCCGCCAGTGTCTCAAATCCATTCGCCGTGAAAATCATCGCCGCGTTATCCCCGCGCAGATAGGCGAGAAAAGCCGCAGCCGCAGGTTGCATCTCCGCGCCAAGCGCGGCCACAGGGTAGCGGATTGGGTCGTGACTGTCTGCCGGGAAGGTGCCAATGATATGCACCTGCGTGCTGATAATAGCATCGCTGCGATAGACCACCCCAAGGGGGGTTGCCCCCGCTGCAACTTGGGCAAGGGCGCTGCGCACATTATCGAATTGCGCGACCCGATCCACGACTGTGTCCCAAAGGTCGAGATGGCTGAGCGCGGCGTTGCCATAAATCCCTGCAGGCACGGCATCAACAAGGGCCATGGCCAGATAACCGCCGTCCAGCAAATCGGCCAAATTGATCTCTGGCGAGATAATCTGATCCGATTGATCCAGACCCTCCCCATGCGCCACAAGAACCAGTTGATTGCCCAAGAGATCGAACTGAGTATCGGGCGCAATCAATCCCGCTTGGGCGATGCGATCCATCCAGTCGGTATTGGCTGAGATAAAAATATCGGCAGGCGCGCCCTGTTCAATCTGACGAGCCAGCGTAGAGGATCCTGCATAAACCATGCTGACCTCGTAATCGCTTGCGGCCTCAAATTTCTGTTCGATTTCATCTAGGGCTGTCGCAAGGCTAGAGGCCGCGAACACCAATATCTCTTCAGCCCGTGTCAAAGTCGGGCTAAGGCACAGCATCAGGACCAAAAATATAGGACGGATAGGGGCGTTCATAGGGGCAGAGTTTCCGCGACCAATGCCGCTTGTGCAAGGGCCTTATGCGCTCTTGATGACCTCCGCCACATAGTCGCGCCACCTTGGTCGGGCGATGCCGAAGGCGGTTTGGGTTTTCTCGCAATCAAGACGACTGTTGAGGGGGCGTGTTGCAGGCGTGGGATAATCCCGTGTGGGAATGGGGGTGATGGTCACCTGATCGCCGCTTTGTGTGAAAATTTCAGCGGCGAAATCGGCCCAAGAGAGATCAGGGGTGCCGCTGAAATGATAAATCCCTGTCAAGTCAGGCTGCTTGCGCAGGATATCCCCCATTTGCAACAGGGCCTCGGCAATGGCGCGCGCAGGCGTGGGGCCACCCGTTCTGACTAGAGAGATTGTTGTCGATCTGCTGCCTTATCTGACCTCGACAGGCGGCCTTGTCTTGGACAAGGTCGAAGGTCTGGCAATCGCCGAAGATGGCACAATGTGGGTGTCTACCGACAATGATGGTGTGTACGACCATTCTGGCGAAACGATGCTGTTCGAGATCTCGGCGCAGTAACCATCGGTGGTTTGAATTGAGCGAAAAACGCCCCTCGCAAAGCGATTTGCGGGGGGTTTTCTTATGCCAAATTTTGGCTTTCGATATGATAAAACCGCCCCGTCTCATCCTCGCCCATAAGGGCCAATGAGGCGACCTCGAAAGGCTGCGGGATCACCGGCGCGAAATGCGCATGCAGATGGGACACCAGATCATTAGCCTCGGATTGTGGCAGGCGGCCTGACAAGGTCAGATGAAAGCGGAATTCCTCCATCACATAGGGATAGCCCCATGCGAACAACATCTCCTCCTGGCGGGGGGTAAGGTTAGCTGATCTGCGCTTGGCCAATTCCGCCTCGGATGCAGGCGCGCGAAACGGATCCAACCCTTTGACCATCGTTGCGGCCAGCTCTTGGAGCGCGGGATTATGACTTGCAGGGACAGCAGCGACAAAGCCCCCCAAACGGCGGATTTCCAAAACGGGGATTTCAACCCGCGATGTTGCTTGGCATAATTCCCGGAATCTTGCCGCAACGTCATGGGTGTTTTGACCCTTGGCCAGTTTGAAAGGTGGCTTGATCGTTGCGTGAAATCCGTATTTGCGGGGGGTGTCGGTGATCTGTGCGATGGGCCGCGAAAGGCCCGTGAGCTCTGGATGCGTGCGCACAGAACCTTGGCGGCTGCACCAGCCCAACCAATCCGCGCCAAGGCGATAAAACCCGCCATCGGGTAGAAAATATACCGCATATCGGCTATAGTCGAACATTCCGCGTCCCCCCTTTCTAGCTTGGGGTCGGCCTAGGTTCTGCGTTCTGATTTGGCAATGATTAATTGACCAATAAGGTCTATCCTTTGGTTGTGGTAGATGGTGGACAACGCCCCCCTTTGGGGCGCTGTCCCAAACACCGCTGCCCTTGGTCGGGTGAAGTGTCAAATGCAGCCTCATCCGCAACCGGATGAGAAGGTGACTCAATAAAATTCGGATCGATTTTCATGCGCGGCTCACAATTGCAGTGCGAGGCAGCATAGTTTTGATTCTGGTTAACGGGATCTTGAAATAAATTATTTTCGTAAATACGGCGTTATTATTTCTATATTTATTAACTAATCAGAAATAATAACGTGTGAAGTTTTAAAAATTTATTAAATATGAATTTCATTCGATATCAATTTAATCAAAGCGTTTAATTGCGCTGCAAGGCATGCGCTATGGTCGCCCCTAATTCGTAATAGGCCGCGCGCAATTGACCAAATCCCGTTACCGATTTTTGTGTTGGTGGCATCGGCCAGAGGTTGCGGTTTTGTTGCAAAAGGGCCTGCGCGGCGGCTGTGCCAAATACGGTTCCGGGGCCTATCCCGCGCCCTGAATATCCAAACACAGCCGCACCATTTGGCCCGATCTCCAAGACTTTGGGAATATGGTCGCCTGTCAAGGCGATACGCCCTTGCCAGATATGGCTAAAGCCTTGCCCTGCCAGTTGCGGGAAGGTTTGCGCCAATTTACGCGCTGCCCATGCATGATGCGTGCCGCCCCCAAGCCGTCCTTCAACATTGCCAATCGCGCCCAAAATCAGGCGCCCTGCCGCATCCATGCGAAAGGAACTCATGACCATTGCCGTGTCCCACGCCCCTTCACCGCCCGCTAGAATTTCGGCGCGCAAACTCTGCGGCAGGGGTGTTGTCGCAAATTGGCTGTAATACATGGGGATGAAGCTGGGGCTGTAACTGGAAAATCCGGCCATGTGATAGGCATTGGTGGCAATCAATGCGGATTGCGCGGTGATCTCGCGCCCTGTGGCGCGCGCCACCCAAGCGCGGCCTTGATAGGTTAAATCTTCAACTGTGATGGGGGCAAAGATCTGTGCCCCTGCCGCTTGGGCCGCGCGGGCAAGCCCGCGTGCGTAAGCCAGAGGTTGAATTGTGCCTGCACGCGGATCAAACAGCGCGCCTGCAAAGTTAGGGCTGCCCGTGCGCGCGGTAGTTTCCTTGGCATCAAGCAGCTGCAAGGGCGCGCCATATTGGTTGCCTTGGCGATGGCGGGTTTTCAGATCATTCAATCCCGCCGCGTTATGGGCAAGGTGCAAGGTGCCGTTACGCGTGGCTTCGCAGGCGATATTCTCGCGCGCGATCAGATCAAAGACACGGGCAGGGGCCGCGCCAAGCGTATCAATCAGCGCTTCACCCGCTTTGACGCCGAGGGTTTTGATGATCTCCTGCGGCGGCAACCACAGGCCTGCGTTCACAAGGCCCACATTGCGCCCCGATCCGCCATTGCCGATCTCTTGCGCCTCAAGAAGCGCGACCTTGGCACCCATGCGTGCGGCCTCTAATGCCGCAGAAAGGCCAGTGAAGCCGCCCCCGATGATCAAGAGATCAACCGCGCTTGGTAAAGCGTCTGCGCTGTCGGCTGTCACGTGCTCTCGCGCGGTGCTGTGCCACAGATTGCCCTTTGATCCAAAAGCCCCAGACGCCTGCATCGGCGCGCCCCTTTGTGATTAGAAAAACGCCTGAAGCCCCGTTTGTGCGCGCCCCAAAATCAGGGCATGCACGTCATGTGTGCCTTCATAGGTGTTGACCGTCTCAAGGTTTTGCGCATGCCGCATCACATGATAATCGGCCATGATCCCATTGCCGCCATGCATATCCCGCGCATCGCGCGCCACGGCCAAGGCTTTGCCGCAATTGTTGCGTTTGATCAGGCTGATCAATTCGGGCGCACAGCTGCCCTCATCCATCATGCGACCTGCACGCAAGGCCCCTTGCAGGCCAAGCGCGATTTCCGTCTGCATATCGGCCAGCTTTTTCTGAAACAGCTGTGTTTGCGCAAGAGGGCGGTCGAATTGGCGGCGGTCGAGCCCATATTGGCGGGTGCGATGCCAGCAATCTTCGGCGGCACCCATCACCCCCCACGCAATGCCATAGCGCGCGCGGTTGAGGCAGCCAAACGGCCCCTTCAGCCCCTCGACATTTGGCAAAAGCGCATCTTCTGGCACGGCAACCTGATCCATCACGATTTCGCCCGTGACCGAAGCCCGCAAGGAAAGTTTGCCCTCAATCTTGGGCGCAGACAGGCCCTTCATCCCTTTCTCAAGGATAAAGCCGCGGATCTTGCCGCCATGGGCCTCCGATTTTGCCCATACGATAAAGACATCCGCAATCGGCGCGTTGGAAATCCACATCTTTGCTCCGTTCAACACATAGCCATCTGCGGTTTTCGTGGCCGTGGTTTTCATCCCCGCAGGGTCAGAGCCCGCTTCGGGTTCGGTCAAACCAAAGCAGCCAATAAGCGCGCCGCTGATCAGTTTGGGCAAATATTTTTGTTTTTGTGCCTCTGACCCGTAAGCATGGATCGGGTAGATCACGAGGCTTGATTGCACGGACATCATCGAACGATATCCAGAATCGACCCGCTCTACAGCGCGGGCGATTAAGCCATAGCTGACATAGCTCGCGCCAATGCCGCCGTAGGTTTCGGGCACAGTCACGCCCAAAAGGCCCATTTCTCCCATCATGGGAAATAGTTCAGGCGCAGTGGTTTCGTTCAAATAAGCTTCGGTGACGCGGGGGGCGAGGTGGTCTTGGGCAAAGGCCTCGGCGCTTTCGGAAATCATTACTTCCTCAGGCGCAAGCTGCGCCGCCAGATGAAAGGGATCGGCCCACTCAAAAGCCGCGAGAGCAGGGCCTGATTTTGCGCTGTGACCATCTGGCATCGTTACGTCCTCCAAAGCAAAAAACATATGGCCGACATTGCCGCGAAGCGCGGCAAGGTTCAACCCATGCGCACCCGCCCAATAAGCGCAGAAAGCGCAAAGAACAGGGCGGCTGCACAGACAATGCTTGGCCCTGTGGGGGTGTCATAAGCGAATGATCCCCAAAGTCCAAGCGCCACCGACACCACCCCAATCAGCGAGGCCAAAATGGCCATCCCTTCTGGGTTGCGGGCCAAGGGCCGTGCCGCTGAAGCAGGAATGAGCATCAACGCAATGATCAACAGCGCCCCCACCACCTTGATGGCCACAGCCACGCTGATGGCAAGGGCAAGCGTCAGCAGCATATTCTCACGCCGTGGCGCAATGCCACTGGCATGGGCCAATTCAGGCGACAGCGTCACAGTCAACAGCGCCTGCCAACGGCTGAGGATCAGCACCAAAACCACCGCCGCACCAAGCCAGATCACCGCCAAATCAGCACGACTAACCGCCAGAATGTCACCAAAAAGATAGGCCGATAAATCAGCACGCACCCCTTTGGTCAGGCTTACGGCCACTAGGCCAATGGCAAGCGCCGCATGGGCGAAGGTGCCAAGCAAGCTGTCAAGACCGAGTGAGCGTTCCGAAAGGCTTGTCACCATCAAGGCCACAATCAGGCAGATCACCAGAACCCCTGTGAAAATCGACAGGTTCACCGCAAGCGAGATGGCAACCCCCAACAGCGCGGCATGGGCCGTGGCATCGCCAAAATAGGCCATGCGCCGCCAAACCAGAAAACAGCCCAAAACACCCGCAACCACAGCGACCCCGACCCCCGCAAGGGCGGCGCGGATCATGAAATCATCAAGCATCATTGCACCTTTTCGGGGCTGTGGTCGTGGCTGTGCTCATGGCCGTGATGGTGATCGTGATCATGGCTGTGGCTATGTTCATGCCGATACAGGGCCAATGCCCCATGCGTGCCCGTTCCAAAAAGCGCGCGATATTCAGGCGCGCTTGCAACTGTTTCGGGGCGGCCTTCGCAGCA